>Ga0209006_10003128_pt1 | contig 15027 bp, 12 predicted proteins | sample JacPin_JW_Ref_O2_FD_188567 | JGI IMG/M metagenome (GOLD analysis project Ga0209006, IMG submission 188567) | Forest soil microbial communities from Algoma, Ontario, Canada - Jack Pine, Ontario site 1_JW_Ref_O2 (SPAdes) (version 2) | ecosystem: Environmental > Terrestrial > Soil > Boreal... | reverse complement strand
CCCGATCGGCCTGGCGGTGACCAAGGGCATAGATTATTCCAAGGTTCTCAGCGCCGAAGGCGGCACCAGCCAGGTGCAGATATTCATCTCCGAGTGGCACATCGAGCGCGGCGTAGCCGAGGCCAAGGATGTGGCGATGGCTACCCGGGCCAATCGCGTGGCGCTCAAGGGCAACCTGGACTTCGTCAATCAAAGTTTCCAGGACGTGACCGTGGCCGTGGTCGGCAAGCAGGGCTGCGTCGTGGTAAAGCAGAAAGTTCACGGATCATTCAGTCATCCGGATATCGACAAGCCCAATGTCGTGACTTCGCTGGCCGGCCCGGCGCTGCACCTGATGAAAAAGGCCTCGTCTGCACTTGGTTCGCACTGCGAGGTTTTTTACGCTGGCTCGCTGCCGCCACCGCAATCAGCCGCGAAGTGATCGTGGACTAGCTGCGCGCAACGGCGCCCTCGGGCGTCGTGCGTGCGTCGTAGATCACTGGGAACCAGTCGCTGCGCAAGCGCTGCCCGGGGCTCATTCCATGTCCCGGGAACGGCGGCGATGTGCGCCCCGGACGTTGCACGTAACGTGCATCATCGCCGACCCAGCGCAGTGACAGCACGCGGCGACGACTCGATGCCGGGTTGCCGCGGGCACCATGAGCGGTGCGAAAATCGAACAGCACCGCATCGCCCGGTTCCATGGCCCATTCGAGCACCTGCAGTTCAGGTTCGTTGTCAGGGTCAGGCACGGCACGGAAGGAACCGGCGCTGGCGTAGAAGTCGCTATCATCGATCCAGCGCACCGGCAGGATCATCGGTTCCCAGCGATGCGAGCCCGCGATCAGGCGCAACGTGGCTTCCTTGACCGGATCGATTGGTATCCACAGGCTCACCGTCTGGCTGCCATCGACAAAATAGTACGGTGCGTCCTGGTGCCACGGTGTCGGCTTCTGTGTTCCGGGCTCCTTGACCAGCACATGGTCGTGGAAGAACTGCGCCGTTTGTGAGTCCATGATGCGCGCCGCCACTTCCGCGGCCGGCGAGCGTTCGACCACATCGCGGAATTCCTCGAGCCGTTGCCAGTTGCAATAATCGTCGAAGAAGCTGCCGGACTCGCCGCTGCGCACGCTTTGTGCCGCGTACGGCCCGGGTTCGCGCAGGTTGCGCTCGATGCCGGCGGCAATCGTGTCCACCCAGTCGGCAAACACGCCGCGCAGGCAAACCGCGCCGTCGCGTCGAAAGTCGGCGAGGTCGCGCTCAGTGACGCTTGATCGGGCAGGCTGCTGCGTGGGCATGGGCATCGTGGCTGCGCTCTAGTCGGCGGCGATCTCCAGCATGACCACCTGTCGCCGGCGGCCAAATTCCCGCAGCGCCTCGCCCAGCGCCTCGGGAGTCTCGATCAGGCGATGCGGATAGCCATAGGCTGCCGCCAGCAGCGCAAAATCCGGCGGCCGCACGTCGACTCCCTCGGGCCGGATGCCGGCGGCGGTCATAGCCGCGCGAATCTCGCCGTAGCCGCGATTGTTCCAGACGATGATCGCGGTCCACGCGTTCACCTCGCGCAGCACCGCCAGCTCCCCGAGTGAGAACTGCAGGCCGCCATCCCCGACCAGGCACACAATCGGGCGCTCCGGTGCCGCCAGCCCTGCGCCGGTCGATGCCGGCAGCGCGTAGCCCAGTGTTCCATAGCCGGTCGCCGAGTTGAACCAGGAGCCCGGCGTGGCGGCCGCGAAGCCCAGATTGCCGGCGTAGATGAGTTGCGTGGAATCGCCCACCAGCACGGCGTCCGGCAGGGCGTCGCGAATGAGCTCGAGCACACCGATCTGGTCGCGCATCGCCGGCGATAGAGCGGCCATCGCCTGCGCGCGCGCGATCGCGACTGCGGCCGCGCCGTTGCCGGCGCGGGCCGCACCGAGGTCGAATTCGAGCAACCGCTGCAGCGTCTGCGCCGCATCGCCGCACAGACCGACGCGTGGCGTCGCATTGCGAGTCAACTGCGCGGCCTCGATGTCGGTCCGGATCAGGTTGCGGGGATTGGGAAATTCGCTCACCGAGTAGGCGTCATAGTCAGTCGGCCCGATCTCGGTGCCGACCGCGAGTACCACGTCGGCCGCGCCGATCAGCGCGCGCACCGGTTCAAGCGTGGCGCTCATCGACAGCCCGAGCGGATGCCCGGGCGGCAAAATGCCGCGTGCGTTGGTGCTCATCACCAGCGGCGCCGCGAGATGTTCGACCAGACGCCTGAGCTGCGGCGCGGCGCGAATTGCCCCACCGCCAGCCAGCACGACGGCTGCTTGCGCGCCGCGCAGCAGTTTCGCTGCGACCTCGAGCGCCGAGGCTTCCGCGTGCGGCGGAACAGTGGCGATCGCCGGTAACGCCAGGCCGCTGGCATCGGTGGCCAGAATGTCCAGCGGGATTTCGATATAAACCGGCCGCGGGCGCGCCGAGGCGAACAACGAGAATGCCTCACCGAGCGCCGCGGGGAGCTCGCCCGGGGAGGTAATCGCAAAACTGGCCGCCGTCACTGTGGCGGCGAGGGCGCGCTGATCGCGCAATTCGTGCAGAAAGCCGCGACCGCTGCCGGCTTCGCCTCGCCGGTTCTGGCTCGCGATCACCAGCAGTGGGATCGAGTCGCCGTAGGCCTGACCGAGTGCGGTGCTGATATTGCTGACCCCGGGTCCGCTGATGGTGAAACACACGCCCGGGCGGCCCGAAACGCGCGCGTAGCCGTCGGCCATGAACCCGAGCCCCTGTTCGTGCCGGCCGGTGACGTGCCGCAGCGATGCGCCCTCGAGGCCGCGGTAGATCTCCAGGTTATGGATTCCCGGAATACCGAACACATCGCGCACGCCGGCCGCCTCGAGCGCCTCGATCAGGTATCTGCCGAGCTTTTTCACGCGCTGCCCGCGCCCGGCCGAAGCTCATCGCGCCACGCCAGCGGTTCGACCTTCGGGATCAGCCAGCCCCAGGCCGCGGCGCCGGCAAAGGTGATCGCGCCCGCGACCATGAACGCCCAAGCGTAATGTCCGGATCGATCAACCATCAGCCCGGTGGCGTAAGGCGCCACGATGCCCGCCAGATTGCCGAAGAAATTCTGCACCCCGACCCATTGACCGGCGCAGCGCGGTCCGGCGAGCGTCTGCGCGATGTTGTAGACCGGGCCTGATTCGATGCCGATGAATACCGCCGACACCAGCAGACTGGGCAGCGCCAGCACCGGCACGCAGGCGCACAGGATGAGGCACAGGCCAACGCCGAGCTGGCCATAGACAATGAACCCCTTGCGCACCGAGTTGACGGAGGCACCGCGCCTGATCATGCGGTCGGAGTACCAGCCGGAGGCGACACAGCTTGCCGCAACCACGGTGTAGAACAGCAGCCCGCCGACCACCCCCATCTGGCTGATCGACAGGCCGCGGACCTTCACCAGGTACGTCGGCAGCCAGCTGATCAGAAAGTAGAACGAGTAATTGGAGGAAAAGTGACCGAGAAAGGCACCCCAGGCCGCGCGCCGGCCGAGCATCTCGCGGTAGGAGGGCGGCCGGGCGGGGCTGGTGCGCGCTGCCTGCGGCACGGCGCGGATGAATCGCGCCCACGGCCAGAGCCAGCTGAAAGACAGCAGCCCGAATACCAGGAACGATGCCTGCCAGCCGAAACGGCCGGCGAGCAGCGAACCGGCGAACGTGCCGATCGCCGGACCGATGGCGAGGCCCACCGACATCCAGCCGTTGGCAGCACCGCGGCGCTCCTCGGGCACCAGTTGTGCGAATAAGCGGGAGCTGCCCGGAAACACCACGCACTCGCCCAGACCAAGTAGCAGGCGCATCAGCAGCAGCGAAGTGAATCCCGCGACCAGACCCGTGGCCGCCGTCGTCAGCGACCAGAGAGCGACGCCGAACGCAAGCAGCCGATAGACATCGGTGCGCTCGCACAGCCAGCCGGCGAGCAGCTGCGCCGGCGCGTAGCTAAAATAAAATGCCGACAGCAGCAGGCCGAGCTGCGCGTTCGACAGCCCCTGCTGGTCGATCAGCAGCGGGCCGACCGTCGCCAGATTGCCCCGATCGACATAGTTGACGAACAGCAGCGCCGTCATCAGTACGACCAGCCAGGTCACGCGATCGGGCGCGCCCGAGCCGGTCATCGGTGAGCAACGTGGCGTGTGAGCATCGGCGATCCCTCCCGACCCCGCATCGCTCAGGGATCGGGCGACTCTACTTCAAACCGCGCGCGGCAAGCTACCAGGGCGCAATTCCGCCGCTCACCTGTCTGGCCAGATGCCTCGATACGGTGCGCCGCGCAGGCGCATTCCGACACGGTGGCCAGCCATGCACTGGCGGCGGCGGCGGCCGGGCGCGGATATTTTTCCAGTCGCGAAGTCGGCGACAGGGTTTTCAAGGAACCGCAGTGCAAATCCGGGCTGGTTATGAGTTGATCTATCAATTTCCTCAGCCCACGCCGATGATCCTGGCGCTGAACATCCATCACAGTCGGGCCGCCGATCTGCTGCGTCCGGATCACCTGATGACCGATCCATCGGTACCCGTCAGTGCCTATCGCGATGAATTTCAAAACTGGTGCAGCCGCCTGGTTGCTCCCGCGGGCCGGATTCGACTGTCGGCGGACGCGGTGGTACAGGACAGCGGAGCACCCGAACCGACGGTCCCGGACGCCTGCCAGCACCAGGTGCAGGATCTGCCGGAAGACACACTGCTGTTCCTGCTGGGCAGCCGCTATTGCGAGACCGACTGCCTGTCCGATACGGCCTGGCGGCAGTTCTCCGGCACTGCGCCCGGCTGGCCGCGAGTCCAGGCGATTTGCGATTTCGTTCACAACCATCTGGTGTTCGGCTACCAGTACGCCAGTTCGACCAAGTCGGCGCTGCAGGCGTACATCGACCGCAACGGCGTATGCCGCGACTTTGCCCATCTTGCGATCAGCTTCTGCCGCTGCATGAACATTCCGGCGCGCTACTGCACCGGATACCTGGGCGACATCGGCGTGCCAGCGATGGACGCGCCGATGGATTTTTCCGGCTGGTTCGAAGCGTATCTGGGTGGCGGCTGGTACGCCTTCGACGCACGCCACAATCAGCCGCGTATCGGTCGTATCCTGATCGCGCGCGGACGCGATGCGGCGGATGTGGCCATCAGCACGGCGTTCGGCGCGGGGGTACTCGAGAGTTTTCGTGTCTGGACCGACCAGCTGGCGTAACGGCCGATGCACGACCTGACTATCGGCGAGCATGACGTGCTGTCGAATCTGCGGCCCGATAGCCTGACCGGAGCGCTGATCTATCTGCTGCTGTTCGTGGTGCTGGCATTGCTGCTGTCGCGCGGCCTGCGTGCCGCCGTGCACGTCGCCCTGACACGGCACGCGCTTATCGACCGCACCACCGTCATATTCATGCAGCAGCTGGCCACCGCCTTCATCTGGGTGATCATGCTGATCCTGTACGCGCACCTGATTCCGGTGCTGCGCGCGATGGGTACGGCGTTGCTGGCGGGCGCGAGCATCGCGTCGGTGGTCATCGGTCTGGCGGCGCAAAGTACGCTCGGCAATCTGGTGGCTGGCGTGGCGATTACGATCTACCGGCCGTTTCGCCTCGGTGACACGCTGCAAACGGCTTCGCCGACCGGTACCGAGATCGGCACGGTGCAGATGATCTCGCTGGGCTACACCACCTTGCGAGCCCCTGATGGCCGCCTGGTCGTTCTGCCCAACAGCATCGCGGCGAGTCAGGTGATGATCAATCTGACCCAGACTTTCACGCCCTGGCAGATGTCGATCAGCATTCGCATCAGTCGCAACGCCGACCTCGAGGCGACTCGCAAACTCGCGCTCGCCGTGGCGGCCGAATCGGTCGGGGAGCATGCCGTCAACGGATGCTTCGTGACCCGGATCGAGCCATCCGCCGCGGTGCTGGAGCTGCGACTTCGCGCTCCGGACGCGGCCAGCCGGGACTCGTTGCGCTCCGAACTGCTGCAGCGTCTGGCGCGCCGATTCGCGCAAGCCGATCCCGGTGCGACGGCCGCCGAACCGGTGAGCTTTTCCTGAACAGCGCAATCCGCCGGCGCCGCTCGCACGGCGAACCTGGGTTATATTTTGCGGCTCGATTTCCGTCGCGATCGCCGCACCAGGAGGCTCCGACCATGCGCATGATGCTCACAGCCACCATTCCCCATGAACCGTGCAACTCGCTGATTCGGGCCAACAAGCTCGGTCCGATCCTGAAGCGGATTCTGGACGAGCTCAAACCCGAGGCGGTTTACTTCACGGAGCTGGAAGGCACCAGAGGGGTGGTACTGATCGCCGAGGTGCCCGATCCGTCGCGGATCCCGTCGCTGGCGGAGCCGTTTTTTCTCAATTTCAATGCCGACTGCCGCATCCGGATCTGCATGACGCCGGCCGACCTGGGCAAGGCCGGGCTGGACGAGATTGCAAAGCGCTGGGGCTGAAGCGCTCGCTGTGCTACCAGAGGGTGACGCGCTGCTCGGGCGGCAGATACATCCTGTCGCCCGGCTTCAGCCCAAACGCCTGATAGAACGCGGCTTGATTAACCAGCGCCCCGAGCACCCGGTCCACCGACATCGAGTGGGGATCGGACTGGATCAGCTCGATGGCGAAGGTGTCCCTGATCTTCTCGCGCCACGCCTGCGCGAATCCCAAGTAAAAGCGCTGATCGCCGCTCAGGCCGTCGATCACCGGCGCGCTGCGGCCCTCGAGCGATAGCCGGTAGGCCTTGTAGGCGATCGCCAGACCGGAATTGTCGGCGATATTTTCACGCAGCGTCAGCTGGCCATCCAGATGATGCCCGCGGATCGGCTCGAACGCGCTGTACTCGGCCAGTAGCGGTTTGGTCCTGGCCTCAAAGCGCGCATGGTCCTCGGCAGTCCACCACTCGCGCAGGTTGCCGTCGCCGTCATAGCGTGATCCCTCATCGTCGAACGCGTGACTGATCTCGTGCCCGATCACCATGCCGATGGCGCCGTAATTGGCCGCGTCGTCGACCGCCGCGTCGAAGAACGGGGCCCGCAGAATCGCCGCCGGAAACACGATCTCGTTCATCTGCGGGTTATAGAAAGCGTTGACGGTCTGCGGCGTCGTGTCCCACTCGCTGCGATCGATAGGCTTGCCGAGATGGCCGAGGTTGCGCGCAAATTCAAAGCTGTTGGCGCGCATCACGTTGCCGACCAGATCGTCCTTGCGCACCTGGAGCGTCGAATAGTCGCGCCAACGCTCCGGATAGCCGATCTTGATGGTGAATTTCGCCAGTTTCGCCAGGGCGTATTGCTTGGTCTGCGGCGTCATCCAATCCAGAGCGGCGATATCCTGCCGGTAAGCTTCGAGCAGGTTCGCCACCAGCAGCTCCGCACTGTGCTTGCTCTGCGCCGAAAAATACTTCGCGACGTACAGCCGTCCGACTGCCTGGCCGATCGATTGATCGACCAGCGCCACGCCGCGGCGCCAGCGCGGCCGATCCTCCGGAACGCCCTGCAGCACGGTGCCGTAGAAGGCAAAATGCTCATCGGCGTACGGCTTCGACAAGTACTGCGACAGGTCCGACAGCAAGCGCCAGCGAAAATAGGCCTTCCAGGTCGCCAGCGGCGTGCCGGCCAGAACCGAGGCGAAACCCTGCAGGTAGCTCGGCTGGCTGATGATCAGATAGCTGGGTTTGCCGGCGACTCCCGCCGCGCTCAAATAACGTTGCCAGTCGTAACCCGGAGTCAGTGCCGCCAGGGCAGGCAACGTCAACTTGTTGTAGGTCTTCAGCGGATCGCGATTGTCGGCTCTGTTCCATTGCAGCTTCGCCAGCGCCGTTTCCAGTGTCACGATGTCGGCGGCCAGCTGCGCGGCGTCCCGATCGCCGAGCATTGCCAGTCCGGCTGCGATATGCAGCTGGTATTTGCGGCGTATCAGGCGCAGCGTCGTGGCGTCGTCCTTCAGGTAATAGTCCCGATCCGGCAGACCCAGGCCATCCTGCGTGATATCCAGCACGTAATGGGTGGCGTCCTTTGGATCCAGATGCACGCTCAGGGCGTAGGGCACCGTGACGCCGATCTGCTGCAGGTGCGCGATCAGCGCAGGAATGTCCTGCCGGCGCTGCAGGGCGGCGATGCGCGCGAACTCACTCGCCAGGGGCGTCGCACCCAGTTGCTCGAGCGTGGCCTCATCGAGGAAGCTGTTGTATAGGTCGGCGATCTTGGCTTGCTCGCTGCCGGGCGCCTCGCCCGGATCACCGGCAGCCGATTCGATCAGCTCGCGCAGTTGTGCCTGGGCTTCTTGGTAGAGCTTCGGGCCGGTTCCATAGGCGGGCATGTCGGCCGGTATTTCGGTTGCCGCGAGCCACCGGCCGTTGACGTACTGATAAAAATCATCCTGTGGACGCACTCCCGGGTCGATGTATTGCGTCTCTATGCCCGAGAGCGGGCGCCCAGCGTCCGGCGTGTCGGACCTGCCGGAGTGCGACGCCAGAAGAGCCAGCAGGGCGCCCGCGATCACGACGGGTCTGTGCCGGCTCATCGATTGTCTGAATCGGGCTGTTCCATCATCAACGCCGCCAATGCGGCGTCGAGCGCATGATGCAGGGCGGTGACGCCGCCGGGCTCCTGGTCGGGTTTGATCATCGAGCGCGCCTGTTCGGGCTGGATCGCGGCGGCCACGGCAATCTCAGCCACGCGTTTGTCTGCTGCCGATATGGCTCCCGCATAGTCCTTGAGCGAGACGCGCTCGCAGCTCTCCGGGTCGTCGAACAGTAACGCCGCTGCGCGATGCGAGCCGACCTGCTGCAGCAGCAGAATATGCGGTCCGTTGACCGCACTGGGCGCCAGCCAATCGATCTGATAGTCGGTGCCCAGGGCCGCCTTGACGGCTACCTGGACACGCCTCTGTGCCGCGGTCGGGTTCGAGTACAAGCAACGGCGTCCGGTGGCTTGACCGGGCGCGATGTTAGCACCGCATCACGATGGCCGCCGCCTGCCGTCGATAATCAGGCACAATTCGAACGTGATGTGCGCTGCAGCTGCGATTGCATGAATAAATCCTCCTCCTCCGCCAGACCGGATTTCATCATTGTCGGCCAGGTGACGGTCGACGACGTGGTACCCGCCTGGCCGGGGCCGTGGACTCGGCAGGTGGGCGGCAGCAGCCTGTACGCGCTGGCTGGAGCGCGGCTGTGGCTCGATCCGGGCCGCATCGGCCTGGTGGCGCGGGTTGGCCGCGACTATCCGTTCGCTCTTGAGCCGCTGCTGCGCGGCGCCGGGCTCACGCATATCGCCCTCGCGGCGGGCCCGGACGAGCACCCGGTCGAATGGCTGATCTACGAACCGGACGGCAGTCGGCGTTCGCTGCCGCGTAATCGTGCCTTGCTCGAGGCCGGGGAAAACGCCTGGTCGTCCCAGGCCTACGACGAGCGGCAGCTTGCCATCGCCCCGACCGAGAGCGATGTGCCGGACGCCTGGCTGCCGGCGGAAGCGCTGCACCTGTGCCCGCAGGCAGGCATGCGCCATCGCGACAGCGTGGCGGCACTGCGTGAATACGTACGCTGGATCTCGGTGGATCCTTCGCCGCACTACAGTCTCGGACTGAGCATCGATGAACTGGCGCAGTTCCTTCACGGTGCGGCCGCATTTCTTCCCAGTGCGCAGCAGATTCGCGGTTTGCTGCAGAGCGTGCCGGCGCCGGCGGTTGCTCTGAACTTGCATCGGGCGGGCTTCCCGGAAGTGCTGCTCAGGCGCGGCAAGCTGCCGATGATGCTGGTTTGCGACGAGCAGATTCGCAAGGTGCCGGTGGCGTCAACCAGCGTGATCGATGCGACCGGCGCCGGCGATGCATTCTGCGGCGCCTACGCCGCCTGTCGGGTGCTCGGTTGCCGGCCCTTCGAGGCAGCCAATCGTGCCGCCGCGAGCGCTGCACTGGTGGTGGCCTGCAGCGGCGTTGAGGCGGCGCTGCAGCTTACGGTGCCTTCGCCGGCTCCAGAATCGCCAGCAGTGCCGTGACCAGGGTCGATGTGCCGATTCGGAAACTGGCGGCGCTCGCCGCGCCTTCACCGAACCTGCGCTCATACATCGTCAGATACGGCAGCGCGTCGTCGATGGTGCGGATACCTCCGGACACCTTGAAGCCGACCGCCATCCCGCGAGCAGCCGCGGCCGCAATCGCATCGAGCATCACCGCCGCGGCCTCCGGCGTCGCTGCCGGCTGGCTCTTGCCGGTCGAGGTCTTCAGAAAGTGCGCGCCGCCGTCGATCGCGATGTCAGCGGCGCGTCGGATCCGCGCCGCATCGCCGAGCTGACCGGTCTCCAGGATCACCTTGAGGATGGTGCGCGGACCGCACACCGCGCGGCAGGCGCGCACCAGCGACAGCCCGGCGAGCGCATCTCCGGCGAGCAGTGCGCGATAGGGAAACACCACGTCCACTTCGTCGGCACCGTTGCTGACCGCCGCCGCGGTTTGCGCCGCGGCGACCTGCGAATCCGGCGCACCGGCAGGAAAATTGGCCACCGCGGCGATCGCCACGCCGCTGTCGCGCAGCGCGTGCGCCGCGACCGCAATGAAACGCGGCCAGATACACAGCGCGGCAACCTTGCCGGCGCGGGTGCAGGCCAGTGCCGCCAGATTGCGAACGCTGCTGTCGTCGTCGTTGTCGTTGAGGCTGGTCAGATCGGTCAGCGACAACAAGCGCCGCGCGAGAAGCTGTTGCGCGCTCATTGAAGTGTGATAAGCGAGTGCACGATCACGCTGCACTGTCGCACATCCGCGGCGCGCCTGTATATCGGTGGGCCGCTGCAGGTCCGGTTCCGCCGCTATCCGATCAGCGCCTTCAGCCGCTGCGTTCGCGTGCCCTCCAGCACGGCCCCGACCCGGCGCAGCAGCTGCGCCGCGCCGGCGGCGGGTAACGCCTCGCCGAGCAGATATCCCTGCGCCTCGTGGCATTCGTGTTCCTGCAGGAACATCAACTGCGAGATGTTCTCGACGCCCTCCGCGGTCACGTCGATGCGCAGTGAGCGCGACATGGCGATGATTGCGGAGGCGATGGCGCGATCGTCGCTGCATTCGTTCAGGCTGGTGACAAACGAGCGGTCTATCTTCAGCCGATTCACCGCAAAGCGGCGCAGGCGAGCCAGGCTCGAGTAGCCGGTGCCGAAATCGTCGATCGCAAGCGCGACGCCGAGCGCCTTCAGACGGTTGATGGCCTGCTCCGCCCAGGTCTCATCGTTCATGATCAGCGTCTCGGTGATCTCCAGTTCGAGCTTGGACGGCTCCAGACCCGTGTCGCGCAGAATCTCGCCGACCTGGGTGGGAAACTCGGCCAGCGCGAATTGCTGCCCGGAAACGTTCACCGATATGCGGATCGGCGGCAGGCCCTCCTCGTGCCAGGCTTTGGCCTGGGCGCAGGCATTTCGCAGCACCCACTCGCCGATCGGCAGGATCAGGCCGCTTTCCTCCGCTACCGAGATGAATTCCGACGGCGGTACCACGCCAAGCTGGTCATTGGTCCAGCGCAGCAGCGCCTCCATGCCGGATATCTGCCCGGTGCGGATGTCGAACAGCGGTTGATAATTCAGCGAGAATTCGTTGCGCTGCAGCGCTCCTCTGAGCTTGTCCTCGATGGTGAAGCGATGGAGTGCCGTCGCGTTCATCGCCGCATCGAAGAACGAGTAGGTACCCGGGCTCTTGCGCTTGGAGAAATACATCGCAAGATCCGCGTTGCGCAGCAAGGTTTCGGCGTCAGCGCCGTCATTGGGGAAGATCGCGATGCCTACGCTGGGTGTCACGACCAGGGAGTTGAGCGCCAGCTGCATCGGCTCGCGCAGCGCGGCGATGATGCGCTCGGCGATCATGCCGGCATCGCCGGGCCTGCGTATGTGGGGCAGCAGCACCATGAATTCATCGCCGCCGAGACGCGCCAGATCCCCGGGGCGCGCGATGGCGCTCGAATCGACTCCCCAGGTATCGCCGTATCGCAGGCAGGTGCGCAGCCGGGAGGCAACCATCTGCAACAGCTGGTCGCCGACCGCGTGACCCAGCGTATCGTTGACGCGTTTGAAGTTGTCCAGATCCAGATACAGCACCGCCATCGTGCGCTCGTGTTCCCTGGCTGCCTCGAGCGCGCCGACCAGCCGATTACGCGATTGTTCCCGATTCGGCAGGCCGGTGAGCGAATCGAAATAGGCGAGGCGCACCACGCTGCGTTCCGCGCGCCACTTGCTGGCAAGCGCAATCGTCATCTGGCGCACCTCGTGCGGGTGAAACGGCTTCTGCAGATACGATAACTTTTCCTCCGGCGGCACGATGCCGCCGATCTCGCACGGATCGACATCGGAATAGGCGGTGCAGACGACGATTTCAACCGCCGGGTCCAGCTCCCTGATGCGTGTGGCCGCCCACACACCGTCCGGGCCGGGTGGCATGCGCATGTCGAGAAACACCACCGCGAACGGGCGCTCCTGCGCGAGTGCTTCTTTGACCGCGGCCACGGCCGCGGTGGCGCCGTCGCTAAACACCGGATCGAAGGTGGCGCCTTGCGCCGGCGAGGGCGCCGCGGCAATTTCGGCGTCGGGCTTTCGAAACAGGCGCGTGCGCAGATCGCGGAACGCCGCCAGATCGCGGTTCACGTCGGCTTCCAGCAGGATCTGGCGATAGGCGTCGCGCACGTCCGCTTCATCATCGACGACAAGGACACGGATGGGTATTCGGCTACGGTCTGACACGGATAACCTCAGGCAGCTTCGGCGCTTGGCTGGCTGGTGCGAGCGGCCAGCGGCAGCGATAAGTGAAACGATGCACCGCGTCCCGGCCCGTCGCTCGCCGCCCATATCCGGCCGCCGAGCGCGTTGATGGCATTGGCGCACCAGTGCAGCCCGATACCGTGGTTGGTGCCGCGCGATTTGGTGGAGAAACCCTTCTCGAACACGCGCTCCAGATCGGCATGGGTGATACCGACACCATCGTCCTGGCAGTGCAGTTGCAGATATTCGTCGCCGGCCTGGCGAACGATCTCGGCGCTGATACGCAGCGTGCCGTGCTCACGCTCGGCATCGCGCACGGCGTCCGACGCGTTGATGATCAGGTTCTGAAGCACCAGGCGCAGCACGGTACGCGCCACCTGCACGGCGCCCACCTTTCTGAGTGAATCGTCGGCGTCGATGAGCAGGCGCTGGCGGCAGGAGTCGGGCACGACTTCCAGCGACTGCATCACCAGGTCCGGCAGGCGTACCGACTCGATGACGTGTTCGTTGTGAGTCGAGCGCATCTGTTCCGCCAGCGCACTCTGCACGATGGCGGTCTGCCGCGTCAGTACCGCCACATCTTCCTGCGCCGATTTTATGGTGCTCGACAGCTCGCCGCAGGCCAGACGCATGAATTCTTCCAGATCCGCGCGCCGCGCAAGGTCGGATGTGGCGCGGCCGAGTTCTTCGGCCGCCAGCTCCGCGTCCTCGATCGGGGCCCGGCGCAGATGCTGACTCAATCCGGACAGTCTGACCCCGATCGGCGTCATCGCGTTGCCAAGGTTGTGCAGTACGCCTTTGGCAAGCTCGGCGAATCCGGCCTGAAAGGACTGATCGACGAGCTGGCGGCGCGACTCGGCCACGCGCGCCACCATGCGATCGAACTCGCGCGCCAGCCAGCCAATTTCATCGGTTCTCTTAAAATCGAGCCGGGCACTGAGATCCTTGCCTTCACCGATGGCCACCGCATGGCGCGTCACGCGGGCCAGCGGGCCCAGCACCACCCGGTTCAGCACCAGCACCAGCAGCAGCAGCACCGCGAGTGACACGCCAATGAGGTAGGTCGAGGCATAGACGATGGCGGAGTGGCCGCGCTGCGTGATTCGCCGCGGCACGTCCACCCGCAGAGCCATCAGCGGTACGCCATAGACGTCGTCGACAGAGCGAAAGACCTGGGTGAGATCGGCGCTCTCGGTCAATTGCCCGGGTACGTGGGCGTCGGCCGCCGGCACCATCGACAGCAGCGCCTGCGCCTGGGCGCCGATACGCCGGATCTCGGAGGCAGACAGCAGCCGGCCGAGCATCACCATGCCGTGCTGCGGGCCGCCGCCATTGCCGTTGAGCACCGGCGAGGCGGCGATCATCATGATGCCGCGATTGGTTTGCAGAAACCCTTTGGCCGGCCGGCCCTCGCGCAGGTTCTCGCGCCATGGAAAATCCGCGGGCAGAGAGTTGCGGGCCGTGAAATCGATCTGCAGCGGCTGTTCCGAATCGAGGTCCAGGGTGCTCGCCATGACGAAGTTGCCGTCGAGATCGATCACCAGCATGGCGTTCACCTGCAGCTGCTTCAGGCCCACGGCGGTCGCATTGGACTTGATGTAGTCGCTGTTGTGATCGAGCACGAACCGATAGGTGTCGTCCCAGTTACCCCAGTCCGCGGCTGACAGTGCCAGCCGGTCCAGTGACAGATCGAGCGCGTAGCTGATGCGGCGCATCGCGGTACGGGCATCGTCGTGCTCCAGCTCGGCGAAACTCGGCATTAGGGCGCGCTGTTCGACAAAGATCTGAACCGCGCCCAGCACCACCAGCATGGAGGCGAACAGCGCGATCACCTTGGGGCGAATCGTCATAAAATTCAGGGTACATAACGGCCGCCACAGCGACGCCTGCACGACTCTCAAATCGCGCAGCCAGGTTTGGAAAACCGGCAAGAAGTGACAGCCGTCACACATTGGGCGCGCAGGGCGCGCGTCACGGCGCGGCCGGGGTGTGCAGGTAGGCGTAGTGCCAGGGCTCGTACGGTGATGCCAGAGGACCGGTAAATCGATTGCCCGCCGCGCCGACCGCGGCGTGCAGTTTCTGTGTCCAGCCCGCCGCGTCCCACTGCTGGCGCGCCGAAGCGGCCTCGGTGCCGGCGACGAGCTTGCCATTGCGCTCTATCTGGAAATCGAAAGCGCGCGCCTGGCCATGCGGGGATAAGCCCGGTGCGGCCAGCGCCGGTGGCGGGTCGGGTGTCCAATCCATCAGCGCGCGGCGCAGCGCGAGCGCATCAGGTGCGCCCGGCGCAGAGCCAAAGCGCCGCTCGAGCGACGCCACC
>Ga0209006_10003127_pt1 | contig 15027 bp, 20 predicted proteins | sample JacPin_JW_Ref_O2_FD_188567 | JGI IMG/M metagenome (GOLD analysis project Ga0209006, IMG submission 188567) | Forest soil microbial communities from Algoma, Ontario, Canada - Jack Pine, Ontario site 1_JW_Ref_O2 (SPAdes) (version 2) | ecosystem: Environmental > Terrestrial > Soil > Boreal... | reverse complement strand
CGTCGTCATTGCTCGAGGCGACGGCCGGCTCGGTGACACAATACTTCCCGTTGTTATCCTGTGAGCAGATCGCCTGATTGAAGGGGATCATGGTGTAAAGAAGGTCGTAGATAGCCACAACCCTCGTGTTCTCGTTCGTCTGCAGCTCGTTGGAGCACGCGGATTGGAAGCTAGCGAGTGTGCTGCGTATGGTGCTATCGTCGCATGTTGACGTCGAACTGCAGAGCGTACCGAGGGCGGTGGTAAGCGAAGACGAGGTGCCGTCTCCGCCTGGACCATATGCCGCGACAGCCGAGACCAAAGGAGCCAAACAGGACGACAAACTGGGGTCACCGTCAAGATTCTCTAAGAAACTGGAACAACCTGAGCTGATGTCCGTCGGGATCAACGGGCTCGTGGAAGCAGCTCCAGAAGCTGACGACGTCTGTATTCTAGGTTAGGGATGGTGATGAGAAAAAAAAGGGTAACCCAACTCACAGATGTCTGAGCGAAGGTGGCAGAGACCAAGAGGGGGATTATGGCAAGCGCCTTGATCATTGTCGGGAATGATAGTGGTTGGTGAATGAGTGGACGGTTCGACAGGCTGATGCGAGGCAGAAAGCGTGGTCAAAGGGCTGAAAGAGGGTGAGAAAAAGTGTAAACAAAGATACTTTGTATTTGTCTCGTAAACAACTACAAAGCTATTGGGTGGCTGAACCCGTTGGACTAGCCAATGCGAGGCCCACTGCTACATGTATTTCCATCAGAAACTGCCCTACGGTGCGTTATCTTCAATCTTCGCTTAAGTACCCGGTGGACTTTAGAGTCTGACTCCGGCCAGTCTTGGCTCTAGGCCAAGACGCTGATCGCACACTTTGGTCTTTTTGTTCCGTCATCAAGCTGCACATAATCAGGCCATCTTCCGGCTGTTATACTGAATACCAACATAATGTCTCCGGTGTGTTCATCTCGATCGAGACAACATCCGAGAATTCTGGACCCAACCTCGGGCTGCAGGTGACCTTGCGGAGGCGGAGATGTCATTGAAGCTTTGCACGTTACCTTATCCAGTCAGTAAGCACTCTCCGCGATCGCATCCTCCATACAAAGATGATAACAGAATGTGAAGTCCGCATACCCTGGTCGATCATTTCTATCAGACCTGTCTCCAGGATCCATGAAGCTCCGTTATCTGTTACGGTATCTGGCTAGCACTGAAACCGTTAGTATTCATTTCCGTTCGTGCTCTCGCACGATCCCGAATGCCACGGCATTCGCATAATCTAGGGAAACGAAGACTGCAACTTGTGTAATTTAGCGTCCGAACTCATGTAAATTCAGTCGGAGCGCTGAATCTCCTTGCCGAAACTCATTGTAACGATCATCGAGTTCGTTCTTCACGCGCACCGACTTCAAGATCATCTCAACAAACTGGCATTCTTACAGGTTACATCCTTTGAAACACGACGTACAATCCATATGAACCATCAATTAGCACACCACTCAATTCCGCCCTTTATCGTCCTTTGTCATACCGAAGATACCCTCGACGCTAGTGTGGTTAGGCACTTTGCTGGAATACCACCTTCCTGTGAGACACCTGTCAGAATGTAAATAACCCTCAAAAAACCATGTCCCCAGGCCGTCGTCACCGTCACTCTTCTAAAAATCATATCAGTCAGTAATAACAGATATTTCGCAAAGGGATCCAGACGAACAGGCTCCCTCTTGAGCACGATCAGTCCATCTTGAAGACGAACCCGGCCCGCAAATCGATATGCTCCCCAAGCCTTGTCGTGTTCTGGCAGAGTCTACCGAAATGTTTGTTAGCGTGGGCAGAGAGGAAGAGTACAAACCATCGTCACCTCTCCTGTGATTACAACATCCAGGGCTTCCCGTTGGTCTCTCTGGGCAATCGATGACCACTTTGGGAGTCGCTCGTAACAGAATTGGCGGCAAGACCGCGGCACGTGGGTTTCAAGATCGAATCCCTCCTATACATAATCAGTAAATAAAACGTGACTAGTACCGACCACTAGCGCTCACGTCAGTTTCGGTCAATTGGTGTGGATTTATGCTCCAAATCTCATCACGCACTATGGAACACTCTCCTCTTGGTAGCGGCATGTTGGGACTGAAGCAGAGATGTTCACGAAGGAAGCATTGCATTGGCTGCCGACATAAAAAGCTTGGCATCACCGAAGAGCTCGATAAACCAAGCGGATCACCACGCGAAGCCTGCTGCTCAACATGTGCGTGAACCATAAATAAAGTGGAAAACTCCATGACTTACCATCCACGTCCCCTCCCAGAGGCCGCTCAATGCGCCGGGAACGTATGCGGGAACATCAGAGCGGAAAACGTCATGGTGTGGGTCCAGGATTTGGGCCATCCGAGAGAAATCCTGATCGTGGGCCCTGCTACGTGAACCGTCGACCCAATCAAGGATGGATGCATAATCGCACGTGGGGAAAGGGGAAGTGTTCCCGACCACGAAGGTTCGGTAACCAGCCGTGGCACGATAGTCTTCCGCGGTCGGGCCGAGTTGCTGGGTAGCATCAGCCACGGCTCGGGTTGGCGGTAGGTGCCGCGGAATTTGAAGCGTTCTGGCCTCGTTGAATGCGAAGATGAGAATAACCGACGCCAATGAAATATTGGGCCACGCGGGAGCTAACTGTTGTGCGTAATGAATGACTTTGCGATCACTTGGGAAGCCAGAAATGACAGGTTCATCGGCAAGCGACGACGATGGTACCCCCGGATTAGTTTGGCCTGGGCCAGCACCAGAAAGTGATCGAGGTATAGTGACGCTGCAATGCTAAAGGAGCATACGTTGTGAGAAAGGAAAAATGGCAGTTGCCGTAAAGCTTACCTTAAATCTTGCGAGCGCAAACAGATGAAGCAAATTAAGCATTTTATCTCGCTCTCGGATCCCTTGGCTTGTGATTATCTCTGTGATCGCCAGGATTAGGTTATGGAAGAAAATGTTACATTATAGGGTCGTGGCTAACCTCGAGAGAGTGTGAGCCACAATAACCACACAGCTAGAGAGTCGGTCTCGTTGGTCAATGCATTAGTCGCCTCCAAATGAGGCAATCTAGCTTGAACAAGCATGGCAATATACTGAGGGAAGCCAGAAACGGCAAGTTGCATTTCATTCAGTCCATCGCTTTCGAGGATCATCATGTAAACGGTGAGTAAATCCTGCGCCAAATCCTGACTCGATATATCGCCACGGCGAACACGCCGCAAGACGCGACACCTTTGCACGAATTCGGAACAGAGGGCGGATGACGTCAACATGTGGGGGGATCGGAACCTACGCCGGATGGCAGCGGTATCGAAGCATATGGAATACAGTTTGGCATAGAGGTGGGGACAGGACTGGATGGACAGCGTGTCATACATGTCGCGGCTGGACAACGAGAGGTGAAAGACATCAGTGGGAGGGTAGAATATGCTGGACGAAGCGGAAAGAAATGCGATGTGGGTCAAGACATCGTTGGGAACCTTCTGGAGATAAGAAACCATTGTGGGGGTTTAATTTGAATGGTGGTCATGCTGAAGAAACTGGAATTTAAGAGAATGGCCCATGACCAGGTTGGAATCGTAAATATCGAAAGCATTGTTGACAACTTTGGAGAGGTCACCGCAGCTAGTATTTCCTTGAACTAGACTTTGCCTTTTTGAGAGCTATCTGTTGGTTTATGCCGTCAAAACCCACGGTACTTGTGGACCTAGTCCGAATTAGTAGATCTTCACCGTGTCGCTGAACGGGACAGTTCAGTAGTTAGCCGCTTCTTTTGAATGTCGCCGTGTTTTCCGTCCAACTATATAAGATATACTCCCGTTTATTCCCGCTGTCGACGGAATCGACGAGAGCCAGCTGAATGGCGCTGCCCGCGGATGCCAGAAAAGGGAACAAAAAAAAAACACTCCCACAATAGAGTTCAACGGAACGCTGGAGTGCAACCCAACGCGGATTTTAAATGGCTTGGATTACCCAAAAGTAACGGCTGTTCTCAGAAGGTCATCGCAGCGAGAAACTTTCGGTGTTGGAAAACATGCCTTCCCAGCATGCGTTAAGATTCAACGTGTCACGACAAGCTTGCCTTTAGCTGACTCTGGACGAAATATCTTGAGTTCGCCGCGTCTAGCTTATTGTTGCGGGTTTTCACTAACCAAATTTCAGCATCAGGCGGGGATTGTAGATAGCCAAATGTAATCATCACGTACCAATGCGAATCACTGTGCTGCAGCACCTTGGAAAAAGGCTTTCCCCCTTAATGTGTCAAAACCGTGTAATAAAATCCGAAGGAATTGATTCACGGATTTGGGAGCGGGGCCCCGACGGTGGCAGAAGGCCGCGAAGCCAATTTTTAAGGTCACGAAAACTGGACACGCGGCAAAGCAAGTTCAAGATAGAAAAAATGTGCCTGATCGCTGTGTAAAGTTGCTGCTTGATACTGATGTGCAGAACCATCTTTCAGCACTCAAATCTTGCTGAAACACTCCACTTAACTGATCATACTTTGCTTTTTAAAACACTAACAAACTTAATGCCTGGCTAATCCTAGTTCAAAGTTCTGTGGAAGACGGCGTCGATTAAGCATGATTCAGTGAAGGAAAGTGGTCATGACTTACTCTGCATGGCGGCCACATCGGTGCTCTGTACGTAATCTTCAATCTCAGAAATCTTCTCCTGTAGCTCGTCAAGAGACACCTTCTCATCCTCTGCAACTTTGATAAGGAACATGCTGATAAGGCATTTAGGTTACGGACGTACCGACAACAAGAGTGATCTGGAGCTTCCTGATTCCATAGCCAATCGGAACAAGCTTGCTGGCACCCCACACAAGACCGTCCATTTCGACGGCTCGTACAGCGTCTTCCAGAGCTTGCATCTCGGTTTCATCATCCCACGGTTTCACTTCGAGGGTGACAACCGACTAAACCGAAAGGTATTCAATGCAACGAAAATCGTAAAACGAATACCCGATGCAAGTTGAAACTCGTGCTGACCTTGGCGATTGTTTTAGGCTTGTTGGCCTTCTTTGCATTGTATGCAGCAACGCGCTCCGCCTTGACCCTCTCAGCTTCTGCATCTTCCTCCTCATCATCTTCGCCGAAAAGATCGATGTCTTCATCCTCCGCCTCCTCGGCAGCAAATTGGGTAAAGGTTTGCCCCGCAGTGCTGGGTCCAGGCAGATCGCCGTGCTCAGGAGCATAAGATTTGATATGAGTATACCATCTTGCTACATGAGGGTATGTAGAAGGATCGGGTGCCGATAAGATGGCTTTGAATACATGGACATCTGCTTGCGACGGGATGTAGCTGCGGACAATAAAGAATTAGATGACGAGCCCAGATGAACTAGTAACGTATTTAGATCAGAAAGCTAGGCAAAAAAGTTGTCGGCATGCTGGGACAGCGGTGTCTTAAGCCGCTTCTTGGAAACACGGACCAGCAATAGTTCATCTTTCCAGAGATTGGAAAATGAGAGTGCTCACCCTTCAACATACGACCTAGTGGAGAGATGCTGTTCGAGCTTGGCAAGGTCAGCCATTATTGATGGTGAAAGACAAGGGTGGAACGTTGAGCTCAAAATCAAAATCAAACAAATTTTTCCACTTCAGTGGATTCAGGGCCGGCACGGGCTCGGCCACGTGGCGGCCGCCGCCCGACTCCGCACTTCATCGGAATGGATCGAGTTCAAAACCCCCAGTTCAGGCCTCAATGCTTCGAGATAAACGGATCGGAATAGGCGAGTACACACACCAGTTTCCTACCAAATATCCCAATCATCACCCATTTTTATTCCAAGATGACGATAATTATATTCATATATGTCTTGAGGTTCCCGAACACTGCCATCACAATGATGATTTCCACAACGAATAGGTGGCTGAAGACCGTTCAAACAATGAACATGAGGCAATTGCCCCGAGGACCCCAGTCTCAAACCCTGCATGTTGTCTCCGTTTGGACTTTGGGAACGATGGCATGTAGGACCGGTTCAGCTACATGTTCCCGTTGGATCGCGACAGACGTCCGGGTGCAATGGTGCCGGTAAGGCAACTTGCCTGTTTCTGGACTGTTATGCAACTCCACGACATGCTCTATTCCCCATTGTAACTTCATTTCCGCCTTTCGCGTCCTTCTTTTCCTTCTTCTATCTTTTTTTCACCGCCTTGCAATCATGCCATTTTTTTAGACCCTGTCTCCTCCTATCAGTATAGGTCCCGTTCATGATATTCCTTTACAGCAACACACTCCAGGTTTAGCGCGAAATTTGCAGTAAGTACCCTCAACCCTACTGCATAGCTATCACCGGTCTCGCTGATGCGCGCTCACGTTTTCCCGAACAGAATATGATATCTAACTGTTGCTACAGTCCGTTAATAGCTCCGAATTTGATCGATTGCCCCCCGTTCTTATTCAATGTAAGTTGATTTCACTAGGTCGTAAACCCCGTCCTGAATGATTCGTATCAGGGCCAGGTTTTCTTCCCCGCATCTCTAAATGCAGTAGCAGGCTCTATTGTGCCGCATCGAACTATTCCTTATGTCTATTGGATGGTATTGTGTCTCGCTAGCTACGAAGTTTACGTTGGACGCTTTCACGGAGACGATAAGAAACCTGGTGATCCGCCCGAAATTATTTCTCGAAACTTCGAGCTTCTTAGGTTTATGGGTTTTGCGATACACGCGTTCGCTTTAAGAACGTTCTGATCGGACTCAAGCCGTGGAGAGATGCCCAGACTCGCTTGATACATATTGAATCGGCGTTTGTTGCGCGGTATCTCTTTGGGTGCCCCAATACAGTATGTTCCCGATTCTTTGTTTCTGTCCTCGTGATGGACGGGTGACACGCATGGAAAGTTTTAACGGTGACTTCAGTTTTTGCCATTTATCAGTTTTTGCCATTCATTTGACGTATTGCTCGGAGGTAGGTCTTATTCCGAATGGTGGGCCGCTAAACCTTGTTGCCGCGAGTACACAACCAAGTCTCGCCAAGCCAAATCACTTTGTTAGATCCATCAAAATGGGGACAGTCTGGCACGATGGTGACGCACATCCTTTCTTTTTTTCTTTTCTTCAAAAAACGTTAACCACGGCGACTTTATTCAACGTGAACTTGATCGGAGCTGGTCAGTAGGAATGGAGTTCTTTTCTCGGTCATTTATGCATTATTTATATAAGGATCATCTCCCGACGCGTTCATGAGTGGACTAGACTCAAACTTGACAAGCTGCCTTGTGCCTGAGGGTTGATCATACTGAATGCAATGTTGGAACTCAGCGACACGAATAGAAAGTACTTAAAATACAGCGTTTCTGAATGGAACACGAGCAGAACGATTTTTCGCTGCCAACAGTCAGTGTATGCCGATAAGGCGGCATTGTATTCAAACGCCGCCTGAATCACAGATCGGTACCAAATCTCAAAGGATACCTTCGACGCCACAAAGCCTGGTTAATATCCGTAGGTTTGTTCAGTTTGAGATATAGAAGGGATATGCATGCCCTTGTTTGATCCGTTTTCGTTATATTCTGATTGAGCCTTGTTCTCCATATTGATTTACCGACAAGTGTACGCGTAATTTACAAGAAAATTTATACACGACAGAGTCACATAGAACACCGTAATATTAGGCTCGGATATAACCGGAAATTAAAAAATAATTGTGAGAAATCCACATTCAATTCAATTCTTGACTAATTTTGTACTAAACTGGATTGTGTGTGAATTTGCTTCCGTTTTTGGTAATTGCCCGATCTCGCACACCCAAGTCGCCGTTCAAACTGTTTCTCTCCTCACTTTTTTTCTTTAAATACCGAGTACGATTCCCAATGCTCTATATTCACCCCCTTCTCCCCCTTCCACCATGCCTACCACACCATTCCTTCGTATTCCACCAGAAATCCTTCGGGATATCGTTATTCGGTCCATATGTATCTCTCCAATCGGGATGCCTCATATCCTTTACTCGTTATTCCTGACCTGCCGGTCTCTTTATTCCACGTTGTCATCATTTCCGTCCTTGTATACGGGATTGTTGATCGCCCAGTTCGATTCTGAGTTGCTCATAAATAACTTGGGCCAATCATTTGTCGACAACGCCCCTTTCGAATGGCGTCGTCGAGTTTTAGCCTTGAATTGCATCTACAGAGGGGACTTGGATGACCCAGACCTTATGGAAGCATTTTTTGTAGCTTTTGTGTTACTTCTCGAAGATCAAGGACAGAACTTCGCTCAACTTCAGCGAGCTGGTCTGGCCAATCTCGTTCATCGTTACCTTCGCGAGAAGATCTTCATTGGTTCTGAAAGTGACAATGGGTGGCCTTTGGCTAACGAAATTAACGCCCTGGCTGTTTCCATCGCTTGGTTGACGTCTAGTCGAGGTGAGCGCCTTTATCGGTCATGACATATGTCATTTCTGCTCATCAACGTGTTCCTAGCCTTGACGGAGAGTGAGTCCCAAGAGGAACGACATATGGTCATGCGTTCTATTTCTCCGTATGTTTTCGCGGCTTTTCGAGTCCGTAGCGGTTCCTTTTGTTCTTCGGAAACACCATTGACCTTTTCCTATCAGTATCCTGCCACGATCTTACCTGAGACTGTATTCCCACTAGATCCTGCACACCCGAAGATGGCAGCGTCAGCATTCTTGACGCCACCTCCTAGTTCTTGTAAAGAACTCAAGTACTTTGGCGTCAGGATTAATTTGAAGCGTGTCCCGATCTCTCTGCCAGCCGTAATGGTGCATTTTTCACGTCTAAGCACGGTCTGTCTAGACATACCTCCTTCGATTCCGATCAATCGCGCAGCCGCTGAAGCGGCAGGACACACAGGGATAACCCAAGAGGATATAGAATACTTCAATTCCCATCCTCGTATTCACTTCCCAACTATCCCTATCGATAATCAACTGATAAAGCAGAAGAGAGCGAATTACTGGCATCTTCTGGTTTTTCCTCTCGATCGTCTGTCTGGGTCGCTGGATGAGCCAGTGTACGTCCCTGGCGCTGTCGCAGGTCACTGGCGAGGATCTTACGTAGCATGTACCCTTTTTTCCCGCATTTCTTCCATGAGACTCACCCACCGTTAGGTACCACACGTTTTAGACTACCAAGCCTGGCTGTCCCAACCCACCTCCAAGCCCCGATTTGAAGAATATGGTCCAAGGCCTTTGTATTTTACTCTCCGCGAGCATTTTTGCTACAGTCCCTCTGCGACCGTACCTTTTGATCGTAGTGAAAATGGGATCATAAACGCTTGGTTGCCCAAGCGTTGTTTATGGAATCATCACGAGGTAATGCAAACCCCGATTTTGTTGATTTTTACTCAAATAATGCAGAACGGGATCGAGGTGTATGACCGAGCCGGGACGTTTAGATGCTTCTACGAAACGTTTTCGCCCGATGTCACACACCCGCCGACAAGATATCGGGGCGTTGTTGATATCATTGTTACAGGAGAGGTATGCTGATTTTATGTCTTGCACTAACGGCTGTTGACGTCGTCGCCGTCTAAGACACATGAACGCCGCGGAGCCGCCTGGGGTTCCTACAGATTCATAGGGCGCGTCCGTCAATCTGATGGATTGGTAGTATTGCTGCGGGAATTAGTATGTCGCATTCATTTCTCCATTCAAAATTAATTACTGCCGATCACTCATTGCTTTGTGTGTAAAGACAGACCATAATCTATCTGGATCTGGAAATGAAATATTTAGGGGATACGGTGAGCAGGAATCCCTCTGTGGATGGTTTGACTAGCTCAATGCCAACTATCGTACAGTGACCCCTACTCGTAACTTTGTTGGAAGGTGGAAGAGTAGAGCCACCGAACCGGAGACGGTGTTCGTTGTGTGCAAGTCCAACGAGCCCTGAGCTTACGTTCGGTGACTTTTCTCTTCGTGAGGCTCGATTGTCATACTTATTTTAATTTCTTCTTGTTTTTTATGAAATTTAACGATGTAATTTCCGCATGATCGTATGTGAGGGTATTCAACATTTCCCACGCTCCCAACGGTCATATCAACCGTTCATTTCGTGCGATGTCTTTGATCTCGCTGGCGCCTGAGATGCTCGAAGAAATAGCGTTTTACGTCGCAACAAATCCTTTCCTTGGTCCACCCTCTGCTCTCATTCCTCTCTTGTCATCGTGTCGGACGATCTACGATAGCCTGTCGATCAACTCGAATGACCACCTTTATGCTCAGATTTTTACCAACAAGTTTGACATGGAACCTCCTATCCGTCGACTGGGATCACGCATTACTCTTTCATCCCTGCTTGCGAGTGAGTTGCGCCGACGTTGCATCTATCTCAAGCGTATAAAGTACCGTCTCGACGCTCTCGCCATCAGACCACCTTCGACCGTTACCGAGCCCGACTGTGACGGTGTTTTGCGGGAAACTCTGTGGATGGCGTATCTGATGATGCTTGAGAATGATGGGAAGAATGAGATGCAGCTCAGGGAGTATGCCGGAATGGACGGATGGCTGAAGCTGTACTGGTTCAACGACGACGGAGCTTCGTTAGCCAAGCACGCTATCAGAATAGGTCAATGGCCGTCGAATTCGAGACAAGCATCTCTAGCAATGTGGTTATTCTGGTTCCTTCTTGTACCAGGTGAGTCTTTTTTTTTCGATTTCGTTTACATTTTCAACCCATTCCCCTCCCAGGAGATTACGGAAACAGTGAGATTTGTGATGCGACAGATGTGTTGAAAGTTCTGGCTTTGGCAGCGCATCAGGTATGTATGTACATGATCAAACTCCCGGAAGCACCTGTAGAGCCGTGTTAACCATCGTCCAGTACAATCTTACCTCGCCGTCTTGGGTAGACTTCACTCCCACTTCCAGCCCGGACCCTTCTGAAACCGTCACCCATTACGGAGAACCTCTTAGCCTCATACCACCTCCGCTCGCCACCCCTGCGATTCTTTCCTTCGTCACACTCCTCAACATGGTGTCACCTTTTTCGCTCGGGCTCGGCGCTGTTGGCATTTCGAATCTCTATGTACCAATAATTCCCTCGGTATGGCCTCGAGACAGCTGCGAATGGGAATGCGAATGGGAAAGATGTTGTAGTCTCGGCCAAGCTAAATTTTGCAACCTTCTCACGGGCTCGTTTAGGCCTGGGAGCATAGAGGGTCTGTGGGAGGGCATCTTCACGGTAAAACGGAACTCCTTATCTATCTAAGCTACTTCTGAGAGCTGTCCTTTATGTTAACGGGCTCTTTCCGTTTTCTTTGCCTTTTTCAGTACACGGAGTTTACTGCTTATGCTGCCCTTTTGTCCGGCACACCGCCACTAAACCTCAGGAATTGTTTAGTGGCCCAACATCGCCAGACGTGGAAACTCCGCGAGCATCACCTGTTGGCCCTGGATCCAGATCATAAAGTCAATCCGCTATCGTCTGGAAACGCCCTTCGATCGTATTTTCCTACTGGGACAATCATGCGGGAAGATATCGGCGGTCTCGACGTTCATGAGCCTGAGAGAGGAGAGTCTCTTCGGTACCAGAGGTCGGACACTCGGAGCAAAGAGTATACGGGATCATCCGAAGCAACCGTCCTTGATATCATTATTACAGGAGAAGTACGTCATAACCACCTCGTTTCTCGTGACTAAAGCTCTATTCTCGACCAAGGGTCATTCAGCGTGGGGTCAGTTCAGTCTGACAGGCCGTGTGAGGCCTTGTGACGGATTCGTCAGCCTTTCAAAAGAATATGTTGCGTCCTTTGTATTGTCCTGATCCTGCTGCGGTGCTGATGGTGGAGATCTTTTGCTTTTCTAGTCCGACGGGGACCGCGGAAGGTGGCTTTACAGGGGCTACTTGATTGGTAACGTTGATGGCCACTTGTCCGGAAGGTGGCGAGATACCCTTAGCCCACCAGAGGTTCCTGGCTACGAAGGGTGTTTTACTATGAGTAGACGGCGGTGAGATAGTGTATTAGTAAGTTTATTTAATGAACATATTTATTTTGACTGATTGGGACAAATTAGACTCAGGGACCTCGATTTCATTTCCATTATGTAATGTAAGGGTATTTTTTGGTAAGGATTTTGTCATTTTTACCCTACTTTTTTGATGGAATGCTGAACGGCCGCCATACAGTATTCAGTATTGACTTAGCGGATGGTGCATTTATCAAAAATACTGTCCTTTTTCTCGGGCTCCTCCCTCTTACCCCACACCTTCCACATCTTCATGGCTTCCTCTCTTGGACAAATTGTAAATACCATCTAGACTGGCCCATCAGCGGCGACAATAACATTGGTTATATATTGATACTCACCGTTCCATCCGGACTCAAACAACTTTTCACAATCGGTCCGCTGTGCGCGGTCACGCTCACAAGCCGTTTGAGTCCAGGATATGAATGTACTGTAATTGAATTCGTCAGTGTTGTTTTCACGGGTGATGTCAGTCTTGGGGGCGGGGGCGACAACCAGGAAGGACCATGGGTACTCAGTAGTTCTTTGGAGTGGGGAGACCACTGGAGAGATGTGACTGATGTGTTAAGAGAGATCGTGTGAACGGGAGTGGGAACAAAGAGTCTCGAGTCGCCCGAAAAAGCAAAATTGTTGGAGCTCCAGACACGGATAGATCCTTCCGGAAAACCACTTCCCGTTGCAAGTAAGTCCATTTTCCAGGGACACCATGCGAGAGCCTATATGATAATGAGCAGAAAGCCGTCAACATTGAGAAGAGAGCCCATGTCCACCTTTACGGGTCCTTTATGCCTCACTTTTGGACCTCTCACTGCCCCGTCCGTCAGAGATTTGGAGGCTCTCGAGTCCCAAATATACACTCCGCCACACAGGTCTCCACTAGCCATGAACATACCATTCTGGCTCCAACTGACTCCACACACCCTCCCTCTATGTCCATTTACTCTCTTCACTTCGTCATACATGCGGACATCAAACAGTGAAATGGAACCATCTCCTCGTCCAACCGCAAGAATGTCACCTTGCCAACTCATCGCAGTGGCACGAGCGAAGGAAGGAGAGTCCATCCATGTCCGAAGCTTTACTCCCATCTGTTGGGGCTGACATTTGATCGTATCCCAAAGCTGTACCATCCCACTCGTAGTCCCTAACGCCAGCGTGGATGGCATCTTGGTGCCACCCCATTCGATGCACTGGAGTAGACCTTCTTCCATGCTTACAAGTTGACACAAATGGGATATCTCACGGGTATTGAGGTTCTGGTAATACACGTCAGATCCACACGCGACTGCGATGCAGTTCGTTGGGGACCACGAAAGCGGGTGCGAGAAAGGATCGGGCAGTGTGCCCGGCCCGTCGAGTGCGAGGAGGCATTGCTTGCGCGCTCCTAGGTGCGAGGCGGCTGAGGTATATGGTTTCGGGAATTGCTGTGGACGGAAGAGCTGGGAAGCGTTTTGGCGGAGCATGGCAAACATTCGGGCATCAGGAGGGGGAGACGTAATGGGAGCATCTTCTCCGAAATGGAGGATACGATCATCAGAAAGGCCAAAAACGCGGGCTATGCGGTTGGTGCGTGGTGTAATGTTGAGAGGTAGGATGTTTTTAGGTCTAGAAGGGATAAACCTGTCGGCCTGAGAGGAACAGCAAACCTAACATTCAGAGGACGGTTATTCAGAAATCGAATGACATTCTTACAAACGTTTCAGAAGTTAGTTCTAATGGCTCTCGATATTCGATTTCTCCTAATAGGTCGGTGGATGCGAGAGATATTCGTCGTCGTTTAGCGGAGCGTACGCTTGAGATTAACGGGAATGACAAGGTGCGCTTTCTAGCTCCCCAATCAGGTTCTGGACTGGACAGTGTCCGATACGAAATGTGAGCAGAGGATTAGAAAAAAATAGGTCAGATGGACTTGCAGGTTGGGCATCATTGGCATTGGCATTGAGCATGGGCACTGACTGGGACGCGTTGGATCACGTGTCCACATAGGTCATGATTGTAGGGTAGAGCTAATTATCTAACACATTAAACTACCTGATATCTTGTAGGAGACTGATCCTTCGGATTTCCTTCCTTTTCCCCCACACAGTCCACATCCTGAGCGTATTCTCTTTGGGTGCAGAGAACATGACTTTCAACCCACTCGGACTCAAAACACTGTCACCGACACCCTTCTCCGCGACCTCGGCCGTAGTGATGTGACGAAGCGATGGATATGCATGTACTGCAATCGAATTGATAGTCGTCTTTCGTGGCCACGATACGCGAGGGGGTTCTGCACCCTCCACAGGGGCTGGCCCAGGTCCGTGCGTGCTCAAAATTTCCTTGCACTCCGGAGAAAAATGTAAGGAGGTAACTTGACTGTCGAGTTCGATTTTCCCCGGTTCGGCTGCATTTGAACACGGATTTGTAGCGTGAACATTCCACAACCGAATTGTGCCTTTTCCTTCCGAGGAAGAATCGGCGGAAGCGAGAAGCTTTGGTTCCCATGGGGACCACGTCAATGCCTACGGCCTTTGTCAGCTTCATTCGGACAGAAAAGCAGTGGCATCCCACGCACAGTGATCGCGCCCGTATGCTGTATCTTCTTACGGCGTTGAACGAATTCTCCGACGTCTAAGGGAACTTTCTGGCGAGCATCCCAGCAGAGAACAACCCCGCTCTCGTCACCACTCGCCAGATACTTTCCATCAACGTTCCACGCAAGTCTGGAGATTCTCGTCTGATGTCTCGTTACCCTCATCGCCTGTTCTTTCATCTTTGATGTTTCTTTAATCCTGGTGTCATACTGTTTGATTGATCCTTTCGGCCCGCCTACGGTGAGAACCGGCCCGTTCCACTTCATAGATTCTACACCTTTCGTCGACCAGCTCTTGGTTATTTTTTTGCTGGCCAAATCCCAGATGAGGACGTAGCCTTTACGCGTCCCAATGGCCACGACATTCGATTGATCTTTACCGCCACATTCGATTAAACCAAGATCACCCCAACTCTCGCGTAGCTTGCACAATTGTCCAACGTCCTCACCGGTGGCAATGTTCTTGTAGTGGACCCTGTTCCCCCTGCTGAAAAGAAGGATT
>Ga0209006_10003126_pt1 | contig 15028 bp, 16 predicted proteins | sample JacPin_JW_Ref_O2_FD_188567 | JGI IMG/M metagenome (GOLD analysis project Ga0209006, IMG submission 188567) | Forest soil microbial communities from Algoma, Ontario, Canada - Jack Pine, Ontario site 1_JW_Ref_O2 (SPAdes) (version 2) | ecosystem: Environmental > Terrestrial > Soil > Boreal... | reverse complement strand
AACGACGCGCCGTCTGAAAGAACTCAATCCGACAATTCGCTGCATTTCGCTGCAGCCAGATTCTTCTTTTCATGGCATCGAAGGCGCGAAACACATGGCTACGGCGATCGTTCCGAAAATTTACGATCCGACGTTGGCAGATGAAAATATTGAAATTGCAACCGAGGATGCCTATGCCATGGCACGCCGCATGGCTCGCGAAAGCGGGTTGCTGCTGGGAGTCTCCGCCGCTGCCGGAATCTTCGGCAGCTTGCAGGTCGGCGAGAAACTCCGGCTAAGAAAAGAGCAAGAGGCGGTGGTAGTCACCATTCTGTGCGACTCTGGCGATAAATACCTGAGCGAAAGATTCTGGACGGAAGGTTAAAGTCTTTTCACCAGAGAGACACGGAGAAAATCAGCGAGTGGAATATCGTGGCTTACCGGGTTGATTCGCTTCAAGGATTTATCCTCATTGAGTTTTTCTCCGTGTCTCTGTGGTGAATACGTTTCTATGTTGAAAGTTGATCGCAAAGATTACGCCGCCCTTCGCCGCCATGCCGAGGAAGCCTATCCGCACGAATGCTGCGGGGTGTTACTTGGTCGCGTGGACGACGACGGAACGCGCATCGTAACTTCCGCCGTGCGTTGCGGCAACACGCGCACGGATTCGCCGCAGAACCGCTACAACATCGATCCTCGGGAACTGGTGCGCCTTCAGCGCGAGGGGCGCGAGCGCGGCGAGGATATCGTCGGCTTCTACCATTCGCATCCGGATCATCCCGCGCAATGGTCGCCCACGGATCTGGCCGAGGCGCACTGGTTCGGTTGCTCCTACGTCATCACCAGCGTGGAAAAAGGGAAAGCGGCTCTCACCAATTCATTTGAGTTGACCGGATCGGACGAAGCGGACAAGAAGTTATCGGATGAGAAAGTTGAAGTCGCATAAGTTACTAGCTGCTATTCAACCTACAGATGCCACGAGTAGCGCGGGTTCCGCGCGATTTTCACAACGACAGAAGGTCTTCGTTAAACTGTCTGGCATCTCCGTTGCCTCTTCATCATTGCAAGAGCCATGTCTGGCGCATGTTCGGCGCGAACCTAGCCGTGAGGCCTGCACCAATTCCGGTCACCGGGCTGTGGACGGCGTGCACTCGACTGAAAATGCGTGACTTAAAATCGCATTCTTTTTGTTGACTCTAAAAATAGAAAGAGTAAAAACAGAATCGTTCTTTGACATCTTCTGAAGTTTTCCCGGTTGGGGCTGAGTCCGGGACTCAAGCGAAGTCACTCTTTTTATGAAAATGAAAAGGGAGGGCGAGCAAGAGTCGATTAGCAAAGCGCTGGGCGAGGAGAACAAGAAGCAATGTTGAAGGCAGGATAGAGTTCCGAGGCGTTGGGTAGGTTTTTCCGGTTGGCGGTGAGCCCGGAGCCCGAGCGAAGATCGCGTGCGGCGTTCCGCAAGGGAAGCTGCAATAGCAGGTCGAGCAAGGGTCGAACGCGAGCTACTGGCCGAGACGAATGGACCCAACACCACCTCGGAACTCTTATTTGTTTGTAAGAAGTTTTAAAGTCCTCAGCTTCGCTTCGAAGCAACTTTCTGAAAAGGGCGCTTCTCTACCAGACACTCTCCTACAATGGTATATTCCCATGCTTCTTCGGCGGGTTCTTGTCACGCTTGTTCTCGAGCATGGCTAGCGCCTGGATCAGTCTCTTCCGCGTCTCCCGCGGTTGGATGATGGCATCGACGAAGCCACGGTCGGCCGCGACGTAGGGGCTGGCGAAGCGATCGCGGAATTCTTCAATCTTGGTCTGGCGTAACTCCTGGCGCTGCTGCGGATTTTCCGCGCCGTCGAGTTCACGCTTGAAGACAATGTCGACCGCACCTTCCGGGCCCATGACCGCAATCTCGGCCGTGGGCCAGGCGTAGTTCACATCGGTGCGGATGTGTTTTGAGGCCATGACGCAATACGCGCCGCCGTAGGCCTTGCGCGTGATCACGGTGATCTTGGGAACGGTGGCTTCGGCAAACGCGAAGAGCAGTTTGGCGCCATGCTTGATAATGCCACCGTACTCCTGCGCCGTACCCGGGAGAAATCCCGGGACATCTTCGAAGGTGATCAGCGGAATGTTGAAGCAATCGCAGAATCGCACGAAGCGGGCACCTTTGACAGAAGCATTGATATCGAGCGTGCCGGCCAGCATGGCCGGTTGATTGGCGACGATGCCCACGGAGCGGCCGTCGAGGCGCGCGAATCCTACGACCATATTTTTGGCGTAGTACTCCTGCACTTCGAAAAAGTAAGCGTCGTCCACGACGGAATGGATCACGTCCTTCATGTCGTATGGCTGATTCGATTGTGCGGGGACGATCTTGTCGAGCGCGGCATCGGCACGGTCAATGGGATCGGTGCACGGTTTGCGTGGAGGGTCTTCCAGATTATTCGAGGGAACAAAGCTCAAGAGTTCTCGCACCATCGACAAACATTCGGCATCGTCATGAGCGAGGAAGTGGGCCACACCCGAGGTTTCGTTGTGCGTCATGGCGCCGCCGAGTTGATCTTTGGTGACATCTTCATGGGTGACGATCTTGATCACGTCGGGTCCGGTGATGAACATGTAAGAAGTTTTATCGACCATGAGGACAAAGTCGGTGATGGCGGGCGAATAAACAGCGCCACCGGCGCAGGGGCCCATGATCGCCGAAATCTGCGGGACAACTCCGCTGTACAGAGTGTTGCGCAGGAAAATGTCGGCGTATCCAGCCAAGGACATAACGCCTTCCTGGATGCGCGCGCCGCCGGAGTCATTCAAGCCGATGACCGGCGCACCCATCTTCGCGGCCAGGTCCATGATCTTGACGATCTTTCCGGCATTCGTCTCGGAGAGCGATCCACCGAAGACGGTGAAATCCTGCGCGAAGACAAAAACCAGGCGGCCTTCGATGCGACCATAGCCGGTGACAAAGCCATCGCCGTAAACCTTTTGCTCGGCCATGCCGAAGTCATTGCAGCGGTGCGTAACCAGCTTGTCGGTCTCTTCGAAGGTGCCCTCGTCAAGCAGAAACTCGATGCGCTCACGGGCGGACATCTTGCCTTCTTTGTGCTGGCGCTCGCGGCGCTTTGCGCCTCCGCCCTCTTCGGCAAGTTGATTGCGCTTTCTTAGTTCTGCAATTTTTTCTTCGATATTCATGGCGGGAAGGATTATAGCGGGTGGATGGGCAGTCTGAGGTTGATCTGGGAACCAAGCTGGCTCCGATGCTGACCGGCTACCACGTCATGATGTGCAAGCCAGCAGGAGAATGCTCGGCGAGAATCGGATTGTTGGCAAACCGGAGTTTGCGGATTGGCTTATTAGTCGAGAGTAGCGCCGAGCTGTTGGTAGCGATATTTTTTCCCGTCCCAAAAGATGACCGAAGAGGTGCTCTCACCTTCGCCTTTTTCTTCCATGTAGACGCCGAGCACGGTTCGCTTTTTCAGGGCCAGTCTCTTCACGGTAAGAGTTTTGAAGGGAAGATTGATCAGGAGAAACTTCGGCTTATCTTTGTCAGAACGCCAGGCATCGGGGCCCACGCCGTGGACGATGAGAAGGCACAGGCCTTTGCGCTCTGGTTCATCCGAGGCAAAGGTCGAGGTAATTTTGACATCTCCGAATCCCATAAAACTGTTGTAGGGATCGATCACGTGGAAGCCGTGCTCCGCCTGGTCAGCCATGGGATTCTTGCACCGGGCCACAACCACAAGGTCATCGAGACCGTCGCCGTCGAGGTCGCCGACGAATTGGGGCGGTCCACCCAGTAGAGAGCAGTTTTCGCCAAACTCCTTTTGTACGTACTCGTCTGTGACCGCAGGCACGGGGGTCGTAGCGTGGGCTGGCGGAGGAGGCAGCGGTTTCTTCGCTGCGGAAAGTGACGCCGCGCTCGCAGCGATCAGGAATCCAATCCATACCACGCGTAGGGGAACAGCTCGAGAGGACTTCATGTTCGTACTCTAGTACCGTTTAGCTCGCGGTGGTACAGACATCGCTGATGATTGGTAACCAAGGTACCCATTACCTTCGGAAGTGTTCCCATCCACGAGGTTCGAGTTTGGAGGCCACGCCGCTGCGGTTTATCAGGAACATCTTCTGATCTCGCGTAATCCTACCGATCTGCGTGATGGGTACCCCAGCGATTTGGGATGGGACCCGCAGGCTGCGATGCGCGGTGAACAGCAATTCGTAGTCTTCCCCGCCATGCAGCGCGAGTTCGAGATCGACTGCCCTGCGCGGCTTGCCAACTTGGGCGAGGGGCAGGGCCTCCGATAGGACTTCAGCGCCTACACCGCTCTCTTCACAAATGTGGGCCAGATCGGTGGAGAGGCCATCGCTGGTGTCGATCATGGCAGAGGCGATCTTCTTCTCGCGCAAAGTGCGACCAAGGGTGACCCTGGGATCGGGGAAGTAGTGGCGCGGATAAGCCCGGGGATTCACGCGGGACTTCTTTCCGAACTTCCGAACGGCTGCGGCCGAGCCCCCGAGTTCACCACTCACGTAAATGAGATCGCCGGCACGCGCTCTGGAGCGCAAGACTGCCGTGCCCTGCGGAACTACACCCAAAACCACAATGTCCGCGAGAATCCCGCCAGGCGATTCGGCGGTGTCGCCGCCGGCGAGAGTCACGCCATATTTTTTCGCCAAAGATATTAATCCACGGGTAAACCCTCTTTTCCAGTTTGGCGGCAAGTCGCCCGGGAGAGCCAGCGAAAGGAATGCCGCGACCGGGTCTCCGCCCATGGCGGCGATGTCGCTCAAGCCGCGAGCGAGGCACCGGTGACCGACGGCGGCTGGCGGATGAGAGTCCCGTCGAAAATGGATTCCTTCCAGGGAAAAGTCCGTAGTCACTAACGTGTCATTCTGCCTGCCTCGGCCCCCGGGAAGCCGCAACACGGCGCAATCGTCCCCGATCCCGGTCCGGATGGAAGGATTGAGTGTTACTTTTGCCAGCCCGCGGATCTGTGCGATCAGGTCTTTCTCGGGGGTCACGATCTCAACCACTATAAAGCCAACGCCATCAACTATGGGTGCTCCGAGGCCATCTTCAGAATGATCCTTAGGCCGATTGTCGTAATACGTCCCGATGGTGATCTCGATTACCGCCTTAAGTAACGACAAATACGGTCTGCTTCCGTTGACAGGGGGAACCCAGTTTGTTACCTTTTACCTGACATTCACAAAGATCTCTGGTCGAGCTAAGTTCAGCATTCCTGAGGAATTGCAGAACAAGCAACGTATAGAAGCTTCGGCCGTGTTTTCCATTACGCAGTAGGGCACGTTAAGAGTCTCCAATCCCAAAACGGGAACGCGTGACCCACAAAAAATCAGGTTACCGAACAGGCTATCTGCGGCATCAGAATTGGGCCTGAATTCCGGGCTGATTGAATCAAAGCGGAGAAGGACGGCATTTGCAAAAACGCTTTTACATACTTTTCGTGGCTCGCGGGGACGACGGCCAACTGCGCAAGATCTCGATTCCCGTCCACTATTTGTATGTATTCGTGGTCGGAGCAGCAATCGGCTTTCTGAGTCTCACCGGTATTGCCAGTTCCTACACTCGTATGCTGCTTAAGGTCTCTCGCTACAACGAGTTGCGGACCGAGAAGGAACAGCTTCGGGATCGCTATTCCAAACTTGAAGAGGTCGCGAAAGAGCGTGACGTGCAAGTGGCCTCGCTAGGATCGATTGCCAGCGAGGTTTCAGCCCTGTACGGATTGAAGTCGCAGCCCACCCTGGTTACCGCGTCTCAACAGCAAATCCAGGATGCGGAAGTGAAGTCGTCGCTGGACCAGCTTGGCGCCTTGCGCACCTCAGCCCTCACGGGCGATGCGACGGTCGGCATCAGCCTGGGAATGACACGTAATGCCACCACGGCCGACTGGTACCGCGCCAATGCAGCCCCCAACTTATGGCCGGTGGAAGGCCAGGTTACGGGTAGTTTTGGCGAGCGTATCGATCCATTCAATGGAGAAGGCGCGTTCCACAGTGGAGTAGATATCAGCAGCAACTACGGTCATCCGGTCATCGCGCCGGCGGACGGCATTGTGACCTTCGCGGATTTCATGGGCGGATACGGCAAGGCCATCATGATCGATCACGGCCACGGTATCTGCACGAGGTACGGGCACCTCTCGGGCTTCTCAGTAACCACGGGCCAGCACGTTCATCGAGGCGACACCATAGGTTATGTGGGTCTGAGCGGACGCTCCACCGGGCCGCATCTTCACTACGAAGTCCGCATCAACGACACTCCAGTCAATCCTTACAAATATCTGCGCATCACCATCGCTCACAGCGGCGGCTTCGAGACCGGCAGCTAGTAGAAAAGCCTCCCAGAGTTCCCGACTACCTTCTCCTCCTGAACACGATGATTCAAACAACCTGCCCTTGCACTCTGATCGTGGCTAAGCTACGTTCATTGGGACGAAGGAAGGAACGAGTCCGGGTTCTCGGAAAAAGGACCATGCGCTAGCCTGTAGGGCGCACGCTCCGAGAGTTTCACTGATCGACGAGAACCGGGAAACTTCATAGTGCACAATGATCAGCTTCTTTCATTCCGTACGCGAGGATGTGGCAGCGGTTTTTGAGTCGGACCCGGCCGCCCGCTCCTATGCCGAGGTACTCATCTGCTATCCGGGATTGCACGCCGTATGGTTCCATCACATGAGTCATTGGCTATGGCTGCATGGTATGAGATTTCTGGCGAGGTTTGTTTCGCAAGTGGCTCGGCTTTTGACTGGAATCGAGATCCATCCCGGCGCTGAGATTGGACGTCGTTTATTCATTGACCACGGGATGGGAACGGTTATTGGTGAAACGGCGATTATCGGTGACGACGTCACCCTTTATCAGGGAGTAACACTTGGCGGAACCGGCAAAGAAAAAGGCAAGCGACATCCCACTCTGGCCAACAACATCTCGGTCGGCTCCGGAGCCAAACTGCTCGGCAATATTACGATAGGGGATAACTGCCGCGTGGGCGCGGGTTCGGTGGTACTGCGCAATGTGCCGGCGAATTCGACGATTGTCGGCGTGCCCGGCCACATTGTTTTGCGAGACGGCAAACGCGTTGTCATCACCGATCCGAAAGACATACGCGATCCACTTTCTGATGTGATTATTAAGTTAGCCACCGAAGTCCACGAGTTGCGCACGCGATTTCAGCAACACACGCACGAGACGCTGGGAGAAGAGCCGAACATGGCGATCGATGACGGGTCGACCCCGAACATCTCTCCACAAGAATTATTTCAGGATGATTATCAGGACTATCAGATCTAAACAGTGGCCAGCAATGAATGGGCAGTGGCTAGTTGATCCTACGGTCACTGCCCGCTAGCCACTGATCACTGACGTAGTCCCATCCAGCTTTCTGAAACTACCAGGGAGTTCCCCGGATTGTGCGGGTCGTACTTTACGGACGTAGGCAATCCCAGCCGGCACGAGTGCAGATTGATCCACTGACGCAGATATGTAACGTCTTGCGAACATTCGTAGGAGACGCCCGCCACGTCATACTTGTAGATCAGAAGCACGGCCGCGTGATGGCCATCGTTGGGCGCCAACTCCTGCACATCGATCACGGTTCCGTCCGTAATTCGGCCGACGCCTTCCAGCCATGTGCGCCGCTCCCGTTCGAGATCTGCGGCATCCTTGGGCTTCCGACGTAACAAGGCATAAGCGCCTAGGGCAACCGCGCTCCCTGCAAACATTACTGAATAGAGCCGAAATGAATCCATACGAAGGGTGAGCGAAAATCGCGGATTAGCATCTGCGCTTCATCATCAGAATATGCCGGAAGGGGCTCGTATGGAAGTGGTTACGGAGTTACTGAGGTGCCAGTCGAAAGTGCGGGCTGTGGAAATCTGATTGACGAATTGCCGAAAGAAATTATTTCTGCTTGCAGACAAAATCTTTGGCCATGTCGCCGAAGTTTCCTTCCGCGAGCTGCCCGAATTGATCATCGCGGCGCGCCTTCTTGCTGACGACCAGCTTGCCATTGCGGTCTCGAGAGTAAAACCATTCGGAGCTTGGAACGGCGCTTCCACTGGCGCAATTGAAGCGAACCCGTGCTCGCAGTTCCACGAAAGGGCCGCCTTGCGGAAACTTGGCAGGCTCCTTGAACTCAACCCGAATCCATGCCGTGCGGAGGCCGTTCTTCTGAGGGGAGACGGAACTGACCAGCACCTGATCACCACCAGAGGTGGAACCGATCTCCCGCCAATCTCCCGCGGCGACGGCAACGATTCCTACGAACAACACCGGGGCCAGAACTATAGCGATAGCGATGAGTAGACCTTTTTTCATCCAGGGTGATAGGTGCACAGAAACGGTGTCGCAGCCACTTTGGGCGAAAAATCGATTTCTGTCAACTGGACTGCGATCGATTTCAAGGGCGATGTATCACAAAGGTTCTGAAGTAGCGGGTTGGGACGTCTGCTGTGGTAATGTGCTTTCGGAGTTTGATCTTATGGAAATCCTCAACTACACGAAGATGGATTCGCCCGTGGGCCCTCTGTTTCTGGCGGCATCCGGCCAAGGACTGGTTGCGCTTGAGTTCGATGCCCGGTTACCGGGTCAGCAATCCATTCGCCCGAACCCTCGCGATCTTCGTGAGGAAAAGGTGGGCATCGCATTCGAGGATTCGGCCAGGGAGATGGGCGCTTATCTGACTGAGCTTCAAGAATACTTCGCGGGCGCGCGGCGCGAATTCGCTTTCACGCTCGATCTTCGCGGGACAGACTTTCAGATCGCTTGCTGGCGTGCGCTGCTGAAGGTTCCGTATGGCGAAACGCGAACTTATGCCGATATTGCCCGCGCCGTGGGCAAGCCGAAGGCGTTTCGCGCCGTAGGCATGGCCAACAACCGCAATCCGATCGCGATCGTGGTTCCCTGCCATCGGGTGATTGCGTCCGACGGCACACTTTGCGGCTACGGCGGCGGACTTGATGTAAAACGGAAACTGCTGGAACTTGAGGGCGCTTGGACTCAAGAACTAGCGGCGTAATTTTATTCAAACCTTTGGCTTCCTCGAACGGTAACGGCGCCGCTCTGCGCAAAGCTGGGCTTTTCTATCTCGTCTTCGTAATGTTTTCCTACACGACGGGCGGGCCGTTCGGCCTTGAGGACATGGTTAGCACCTCAGGCCCGGGGCTGACCCTCATTTATCTGCTGGTGTTGCCATTTTTCTGGTGCATCCCAGTCTCGCTGGTTTCAGCGGAACTCACCACGGCGATGCCGGTCGAGGGCGGTTTCTACCGTTGGACACGAGCTGCCTTCGGAGACTTCTGGGGATTTCTAGCTGGGTGGTGGAATTGGTCGGCGTCATTTCTGCTCGGCGGAGCCTACGCCGTTCTCTTCACCGATTATTTGGTGTATTACTTCCCGGGAATCACAGGATGGAAGCATTACCTTGTTTCCCTGGCGCTGATCGCCGCGATTACATGGATCAACATTCGCGGCATTCAGCTGGTCGGTCAACTTGCGACAGCGCTTGAGGTCCTCATCTTCATACCTGTAATGACGATGATCGTAATGGGCTTTATGCAATGGCATCACAATCCATTTGTGCCATTGATCCCGCCGCATCAGGCAACGTTCAAGATTTTTGGCGTGGGACTGGCGCTCGGTCTTTGGCTTTATTCGGGCTACGAACAGCTTTCAACCGTGGCAGAGGAAGTGGAGAATCCGCAACGCGCCTATCCGCGAGCGTTGGCGTTGGTTGTGCCGCTCTCGATTGCTGCCTACTTTCTGCCTACACTGGCCGGGTTGGCTTCAGCGGGGAATTGGGAACAATGGCATACGGGATTTTTTTCCGACGCAGCCAAGATGATTGGCGGCCCGTGGCTAGGCACGTGGATGACATTAGCGGCGATGGTGGGAAATATCGCCCTGCTCAACAGCACGGTGCTCACCACAACGCGAATGCCGTTCGCCATGGCGGAGGATGGCTACCTTCCCGGTGCCCTCACTCGGAAGCATTCGCGGTATGGCACGCCGTGGCTGGCAATCGTGGTGTCGGCGATTATCTATGGTCTGCTGGCGTGGCAGAGTCTTGGTCAACTTATATCGGTATACATCTGGCTGCGGTCGGCGACGACGGTACTAACCGTGCTCTCAGCATGGAGGCTACGCCGCACGCGTACCGGAATGCCGCGAGGGTTTGTGATTCCTGGCGGGCAGATGGGGCTGATCTACGTGGTGGCGGCCCCGGTACTGATGGCGATGTTGGCGCTGTTGGGCAGCGATAAGTTTGCTTTGATTGGAGGCGTGGCCGCGGTGGTGTTGGGGCCAGTGGTATATGGAGTAATTGCATTCCTGCGCAGCTAGATATACAGTTATTTATGTATATCTAAGGAGGTCTATGCAAGTCTCGAAGTGGGGAAACAGCCTGGCGGTTCGATTGCCCGCAGCGGTCGTCGAAGCGCTGAAACTGAAAGAGGGCGACGATATCGAGATTCGAGTCGCCGGGGAGAAAGCCTTTGAGGTGAGCCGCGACCGCAGCAGGGAGCGAGCCTTGGAGCGTCTGCACAAGCTACAACGACCACTTCCTCCGGGATTTGTCTTCGACCGCGACGACATCTATGAGCGGTAGGGTCTTCTTCGATACCAACGTTCTGATTTACGGTATGGGTACGAAGGATATTCGCGCACGCCGGGCCGAGCAGCTGTTGTCGGAGGGTGGGGTAGTCAGTGTGCAGGTTCTGAACGAGTTCGCCGATGTCGCCCGCCGCAAGATTCGCATGTCCTGGGAGGACGTGACACAAGCCCTCCGGATAATTCAGTTCTTCTGCCCCAATCCGGTCCCGATCACAATGGACACTCACGAACAGGCTCTGATCATTGCGGAACGCCACAACATTCGAATTTACGATGCGCTGATTCTCGCCTCAGCATTGGGGACCAACTGCGCCACCTTGTACACGCAGGATATGCAGGACGGGCAGGTGATCGACGGTCGACTGGCGATTCGAAATCCGTTTCGGTTACTGGCCTAGCTTGCCTCATCCTGCTCCCAGATATGGAAGGTTCCCCGGATGCTGCCTTCCGGCTGACGGGTCCCTGTTCGTTGCATCTCTATAAGCTCTTCGGGATAGTCTTCGAGGCTCATCCTAGCAAGCTGCGGAAAAACTAGTCTTTGCTACCGAGAGCAAACCACAGGCGATCCATGTCACTCCAACCGTATCTCAGCTCACCCAATCCAGAAACTTGTACCACATTCCTGCGAACGGCAAGAACCACGGCCTGCCGTTGTACAAGCCCAGTGGAGCGCCCGGGAATGGAATGCCGACGAAGGGATTTTCCGACTTGTCGCCAGCGATTAATTCGGCCATCTTCTGCCCTTGATACGTGGCCATGGCGACGCCGTGCCCGGCATAGCCAACGGCGTAATATAGACCATCGATCTGCCCGGCGTGCGGCATGATGTCGAAGGCGAAGTCGAGCGTCCCGCCCCAGACATACTCAACCTTGGCGTCGCGCAACTGGGGATAGACGTCGATCATCCCGCGGCGCAGGATCTCCGCACTCTGGCGAACCGTCTGATCATTTTCTGGGAAAAATGCAGCGCGCCCGCCAAACAACATGCGGCGGTCGGGCGTAAGCCGGTAGTAGTACAGATAGTTCTTGGAGTCGTAGATCATGCGGTTGCGCGGGCTCAACTCCAGGGCCAAGGCTTTGGGCAAAATCTCGGTCGTGATGATGAACGACCCAATGGGAATAATTTTCTTCTGCAGGGCGGGCGTTACGCTGCCGGTGTAGCCGCTGGTGCCGACGAAGACTTCGCGCGCCCAGAGAGTGCCACGCGCCGTGCTGATGTTCCATCCTTGTTCGCCGTTGTGAGCGGCGCGATCGATTCGCTGCGCCTGCGCGTGCTCGAAGATCGCCGCGCCGGCTTTCATTGCGGCTCGCGCAAGTCCGGCGACGTAGCGAGCGGGATTTGCCCCGGCACTGACTTCATCCACCATGCCACCGAAATAAATGCTCGAACCGATTTCGGCGGCCAGGTCGTTTTTCTGTACAACCTCGATTTGGTGATTGAACTCACGTGCGATAACTTCTGCCTGTCGGGCGTAGTCGTCGAAATGTTTTTGCTTGCAAGCCACTTCCAGATGGCCGCAGCGGGAAAAATCACACTCGATGTTTTCTTCGCGCACAATCTGTTCGACGCAATCGATGGTGGCAAGCGACGCGGCGTACATTCGCCGCGTGAGATCGCGGCCGTACATCGAAATGAGCTTGTTTACACCAAGCTTCATGCCGGTGAGCACCATGCCTCCGTTGCGCGAACTGGCGCCCCAGCCAATCGTTTCGGATTCGAGGACTGCGACCTTCGCTCCGCGTTGAGCCAAGGTGCGCGCGGCGGAGAGTCCGGTGAAGCCTGCGCCGATTACGGCGACGTCGACGCGGGCGGGGAGAGGACTGGGCTCGGGCGCGGGAAAGGTTGTGGTGGTGAGCCAGTAGTTGTGTTCTTGCAGAGGCATGGGTGTTTGGCGCGCCGAAACACGAAGTAAAGATGATACGCAAATGGTGAGTGCCGTCCCTCGCGGGACTTGCTTCCTCCTCACTACTCACCCCCAGACTTACGTCCGGGGCTAATGAATGCCGCGCCTGAAGGCGCTCGCGGCCCAGCGGCCACTTAAAGCACGGCGGTTTCGTGAATCATCCGGCCTTCGGCGAATCGCGTCAGGCTTAACAAGGAGGCGTCGATCAGATCAGTGCTTCCATTGAGAACCAGATCGCTGAGAATTTTACCTGTTGCCGGCGCGTGCATCACGCCGTGCCCGCTAAAGCCATTCGCCAGGTAAAAGCCGGGAACGGTGGGGGCTTCGCCCAGAATCGGATGATGATCTGGGGTCATCTCGTAAAGGCCCGCCCATGCTCGTTTGGGATTCACCGGAAGGTTAGCGAAGCAGGGAACGCGATCGGCTGCACGTGTCAGGATTTTTTCGACAAAGGCTGCGTCGAAGTCCGTTTTGAATCCGGTCGTTTCTTCCGGATCGTTCCAGGCAAGAAGAAATCCGCGAGCCTCGGGTCGGAAATGAAATCCATTCGACATATCGACGATCATGGGAGCCGTGTGAGGAAATTCGTCAAAAGGTTCGCTGGGGACAAGCATGCGTCGCAACGGCTGCACGGGAAGTTCCACGCCGACGATACTGGCGACTTGCGCCGCCCAAGGACCGGCACAGTTGATCACCTTGCGAGTGGCCACCGCCCCATTCGTAGTCTCGACCTCCGCGATTCCATTGTGGTCTTGGGTGAAACTGATGACACTCGTGTTCTTCCACAAGGTGGTGCCATGGTCGGTCGCCCATTTCATGAATCCATTCATCGCGCTGTAAGGGTCGACGAAGCCATCGCTGGAGCAGAAGCTCCCGCCGACAACATCATCCGCACGTAGCTGCGGGAACATCCCCCGAATCTCGTCAGCCGTCACCAGGCGAACGCTTTTCAATCCCATCTCCACTTGCTGTGCATAGTTTGTCTGCAGGTAGGTCATCTGTTTCTCATTCGTTGCGCAAAACAGATAGCCTTGCGGACGATAGTCACAGGGAAAGCCGACACGATCTTCAAAGCTGGCGTAGAACGGAATCGAATAGAGCGACATCTGAATGCTGACCGGTGTAGAGAATTGGGCTCGCACTCCGCCCATGCTCTTTCCGGTCGAGCCTTTGCCCTGCGCCGATTCCCTCTCAATCACCAGAATGTTTCGGCATCCGTTGGCGGCGAAGTGGTAAGCAATGCTAGAGCCGACGATTCCCCCGCCCACAATTACGACGTCCGCAGTGTGCATATGACACCCAAATCCGAAGCGACCCTGCATTCTAGCGTACGCACTCCGGGTGTACATGTACTACCGGAACCTCGAGACTGCTTCGAGGCCCCAACGCACTCTACCTCAGTAACTTGCCATGGTTACTGAGGCTGCATAGTCTCAACTAGGATGCCCTTACGCTGCCTCGTATTCTCATCGGACCAGGAAATGGTCCAGCCGATCTGGCAGGTTCTGTCAGAGCTCGGGATCGAGGGAGAGTACTGCGGAAGCGCGGTCGATGCCGTCGAAAAGGTGACGACGCAGTTGTTCCAGATTGTGATCACCGATTGGGACGACCAGCCCGAAGCAGCATTTTTGCTGAAAACCGCACGAGATCAGAAGCCGGCGCAGCGTCCGCTCACTCTGGCGATTGTAAGTGATGAGGCTCGGCTGCCCGAGGCATTGCGCGCAGGAGCCAATTCAGTCCTGCTGAAGCCGATTGGGGCCGACCAGGCTCGCGATACTCTTAGCACTGCGTGCGAATTGCTTCGATCAAAGCTGGCATCCACTCTGCAGCCCGCGACGCCAGCGAAGAATTTTCCAGAGGAGCCGGAGAAGGCCGCCAGCGCCGCGGCCGCCAGCATCGTTGCGTCTACCGCTCTGGCCGCAGTAAGCCACACGCCTGAAAAAACCTTTCGCGCCGGCGAGTTCCTCCAGGGGAACTCTGCTCCAGGAGCACAATTCGTCACCGAATGTGCCGTGCAACGATCATTGGAACAATCTGAAGAGACTGCAGTTGACGCACTCACGGAACTTGAACCCATGGCCTCTGCCGTCGCAACGCAGCCCGTAGCCGAGCCGAAACCAGCCGTGGACGCTCGGAACGGGTGGGCGGCTCTGCAATCCCGGCTGATGAAGCCGCCACAGGTTGCGCCGGAGGCCCCGACAAAAAGCGCACCTTTATCGTACGAGCAGACTCCTGCATACGAAGTGCAGCCCGCGCCCTTTAGCGTTAGTGCGAATCCAGGAAAGCAGTCTCCGCAATCGGAATCGGATACCGAGGCTGCCCTTTTTTCGTACATGGAGGGAGAATCAAAAGAGTCAGCGCCGGCGGCTGAGGCACGCCCAAAGCGCGGGAATGTTCTTTTTCCACTCGCTTTTACGGTGGCATGTCTGGTGCTGATAGCACTGCCGCGAACACGGCAAGGCTTAGTCATCATGTATCGGAGTTCCGTTCGGGCAGGAGAGAAGTGGTTGAACCCG
>Ga0209006_10003125_pt1 | contig 15029 bp, 19 predicted proteins | sample JacPin_JW_Ref_O2_FD_188567 | JGI IMG/M metagenome (GOLD analysis project Ga0209006, IMG submission 188567) | Forest soil microbial communities from Algoma, Ontario, Canada - Jack Pine, Ontario site 1_JW_Ref_O2 (SPAdes) (version 2) | ecosystem: Environmental > Terrestrial > Soil > Boreal... | reverse complement strand
CGGGCTCGCCGATCAGGCCGGTGCGAAAGCCGTCGTTGTACTGGACGAGGTCCTTGAACTCGGAGTCCTGCCACATGCCGCGCTTGTCCGAAGAGGACTGGCCGGCCTGCTTGACGGCGGCGCCGAAGCCCTCGACGGCCTCGCGGTCGGCCTTGGCGATGATCTCCTCCACCACCTCCCGCGCCTCGGCCTCGCTGTCGCGGGCGACGATGAAGGCGTTCAGGCCGAAGCGGATGTCGCGTCCCGGCTCGCGCCCCTGCTGGAGGGCGTATCCGGAGACCTCCTCGATCTGCTCGCGCACACCCTCGAGCGAGTTGCCGTTCATGAAGTACCAGTCGGACACCCGGCCCGCCATCTGGCGCGCGGCGGTGGAGTTGCCTCCCTGGAAGATCTCCGGGTGGGGCTTCTGCAGCGGCTTTGGTTTGAGCGTGTAGCCGTGCAGGTTGTAGAAGTCACCGGAGAACTCGGCCTCGTCCTCGGTCCAGCTGGCCTTCAGGACGCGGATGAACTCCTCCGAGCGCCGGTAGCGCTCGTCGTGCTCGAGCCACGGCTCGCCGAGCGCCTGGAACTCGCCCTTGAACCATCCGGAGACGACGTTGACGGCGAAGCGCCCGCCGGAGATGACGTCGGCAGAGGCGCCGAGCTTGGCGAACACGCCGGGCTGCCACAGGCCGGGGTGGATCGCGGCGATGACCTTCAGTTTCTCGGTCGCGAGCAGCAGCGCGAGGCTGAAGCCGGTGGACTCGTGCTGGTACTCGGCGCCGTAGCTGGCCATGTAGCGGACCTGGCTGAGCGCGTACTCGAAGCCGCGCTGCTCGGCCAGCTGCGCGAGCTGACGGTTGTACTCGATGCCCCAGTCGGTGCGCTGCTCGATCTTCGAGACGACCAGGCCGCCGCTGACATTGGGCACCCAGTAGGCGAACTTGACCGGATCCTCGCTTGCGATCGTCATCTGCGGCCTCCCTTTCTCATGTTCTTCGATTGTTTTTATGAACTTTGCCGTGTGCGTCGAGCCCATCTGCGTCCAGCGCGGCGGCTCAGCCGATGCGTTCCAGGACCGCGACCCGCCTGCGCCCGGGCTGACGCTGGGGCTTGGCGGCGCGCTCGCGCAGCAACCGTGAATATGCGCCGCGGTAGAACAGCAGGGGCGTCTCCGTGGCCTCGGCGCTCGACGTCGAGAGCGCCTCGCCGATGACGATCATGTGGTCGCCGCCGCGGTGCATGGCGCTGACGCGGCAGGCGATCGTGGCGAGCGCGCCGGGAAGGCACGGTATTCCGGGGTGCTGCTCGCCGAAGTCGATTTCCTTGGTGTTCGCCTGCTCGCCCTTGGCGGCGAAGCGGATCGAGTGCTCACGCTGGCTCTCCGCGAGGACGTTGACGGCAAACCGACCGGACTCCTCGACGGCCGCGAGCGTCTCGCTGTCGCGCGCGAGGCACACGAGCAGCAGCGGCGGCTCCAGCGATACGGACGTAACGGCGTTTACGGTCGTGGCAACGGGCTCGCCGTCGCCACGACGTGTGCTTATGACGCAGACGCCCGTGGCGAAGTGGCCCATGACCGTGCGCATGTCGTGCTTGGGGGAGCTCATGCCGCGTGCTCGGACACGTCCCCCTCCGGGGACAATGCGGCGCCGACCCACAGCGGCGCGCTCGTTTGTGGCACAGGCAACTGCTGGGTTGGCAGCGGCTCGATCGCGCTCAGCGTGTGCCCGAGGCGCAGCGCCTTGGAGAGCATGTAGGGCTCTGACTCGGGATGGGACTCGACCTCGATCGGAACCTGGCCCGAGACCTCCAGGCCGTAACCCTCCAACCCGATGATCTTGCGAGGGTTGTTGGTGAGCAGCCGGATCGTGGAGAGCCCCAGGTCGGCGAGGATCTGTGCGCCGATGCCGAAGTCGCGCAGATCGGCGGCGAATCCGAGCGCGAGGTTGGCGTCGACGGTGTCAAGGCCCTCTGTGTCCTGCAGCGCGTAGGCGCGCACCTTGTTGAGCAGGCCGATGCCGCGACCCTCCTGGGCGAGGTACACGAGCGCGCCGCGACCCTCGGCGGCGATCTGGCGCATGGCCTCCTGCAGTTGTGGACCGCAGTCGCAGCGAAGCGAGCCGAACACCTCGCCGGTGACGCACTCCGAATGCACGCGCACGAGCACGTCGTGCACGCCGGCGACCTCGCCGTAGACGAGCGCGAGGTGCTGTCCGCCATCGACGAGTGAGCGATAGCCGTGGAGGCGAAAGACGCCATGGGCGGTGGGCAACCTCGCGCTGGCCACAAGCTCGACGAGGGTCTCGGCCTGCCGGCGGTGGGCGATCAGCTGGGCGACGGTGATCATCCTCAGGCCGTGGCGGCGCGCATACGGAACGAGGTCGCCGACCCTCGCCATCGTGCCGTCCTCGTTGAGGATCTCGCAGATCACCCCAGCGGGCCGCGACCCGGAGAGACGCGCGAGGTCGACCGCGGTCTCCGTGTGACCGGAGCGCTCGAGCACGCCGCCCGGCCGCGCCCGCAGCGGGAACACGTGGCCCGGCTGCACGAGATCGTCGGCGCCGCGATCCGGGTCGATCGCGGTCTGGATCGTGCGCGCGCGGTCGTGCGTGGAGATGCCGGTGGTGACGCCGTCGCGAGACTCGATGGAGACGGTGAAGGCGGTTCCGTGCAGCGCCTCGTTGCGGCGCGTCATCGGCCGCAAACCGAGCTCATCGCAGCGCTCGGCGCTGAGTGCCAGGCAGATCAGCCCGCGCGCCTCGCGGGCCATGAAGTTGATCGCCTCGGGCGTGGCGAACTGCGCAGCCATCACGAGGTCGCCCTCGTTCTCACGGTCCTCGCCGTCGCAGACGATCACCATGCGTCCGGCGCGAACGTCCGCGAGCGCGTCCGAGATCGAGTCGAACGGCGAGCTCATCTCGGTCCTCGTGAGGCGGTGGTCGTCATGCAGACGAGAATGGTCGCCCGCGGCGCCGCCGTCAAATAGGGATTCTGAAAGCAGTGATAGGGATCTCCTTTCACGCCGGAGCGCTCCGCGAGGGAGCCGCGCGCTTGGCGCGGGCTCGAGCGGCTCGCGGCGCGGCGCGCGGCGGGAGCGCCTCGGCTGCGCCGGCGGCGTAAATCGATGCCTGCTCGACGAACAGCCGGTGCAGATCGCGCGTGGCGAGCGTGGGGGAGCCGGAACTGCGGCGCTGGACGACCAGCCGCACGCTCGTCTCATCTCCCTCGATTTTGCGGAAGATGATCGCGCCGCGCTCGGTCAGCGGGTCTCCGATCACGCTGTAGCTGGGGAGCACGGTCACGCCGAGACCTGCCGCAACCATCAGCTTCCCCATCTCGGCGCCGTCGGCGGAGTACGAGAAGGCAGGCTCGCCGCCACCCAGCAGCCGCTTCAGGTAACGGTGCATGGCATAGCCCGCGCGCATCACGATCAGCGGCTCGCTGATCAGCTGAGCCGGGCTCACGGTCGGACGTGCCGCGAGCGGGCTGTCGCCGTGCATGCAGACGACGGGGTAGCCGCGCAACAGCTCGACCGTGTGGAGTCCCTGCGCGACCTCGTCGCCGTCGAGGTAGTTGACGAGCCCGAGGTCGAGTCCCCCCTCGAGCAGCATTTGGTGAAGCCGCTGCTGTTGCACGAGGACGACCTCGACCTGGGTTGTTGGATGTGTCTCGCTGAAGGCGCGGATGGTCGCCGTCAAGAGTGGCGAGGTGGCAGCGCTGACGGTTCCAAGTCGCACCATGCGGCTGCTCTTGTGCTGCTCGTCGGCGGCGAAGCGCAGACGCTTGGACGCCTCGATCACGTCGAGCAGATGCGGCAGCAGCTCACGTCCCTCGTCGCTGATCGTCGCTCCCGTCCGCTGGCGGTCCAGCAGATCCACGCCGAGCTCGGCCTCGAGCTTGCGAACCGTCTCGCTCAGCGCAGGCTGAGATATGTGCAGCTCTTCAGCAGCCCTGCGGAAGGACCCGAAGCGCGCGACCGCGGCGGCGTATTCGAGCTGCTCGATGCGCATCGGGGCGTCGCGTCAACAATTTCGATCATAAAACTCGGAAATAGTCGAGGCAGCGTAGCACGCGACAACGCGTAGTGTGCCGGGCGCGCCTTCGAGCTGGCTGCGGGGAGGACCGGCGCGCACGGACGACGATCGACGAGGAGCGGGCGTGGCGAAGTACATAGGAGCGATCGACCAGGGGACCACGAGCACCCGTTTCATCCTGTTCGACCGGGACGGGAGGATCGCGGCGGTCGATCAACGCGAGCACGAGCAGATCAACCAGCGGGCCGGCTGGGTCGAGCATGACGCCAGAGAGATCTGGAGGCGCACCCGTGAGGTGATCGGGGGAGCCCTGGCGAAGTCCGATGCTGAGGCGGGAGACATCGAGGCGATCGGCATCACCAACCAGCGCGAGAGCACGGTCGTGTGGGACCGTACAAGCGGCGAGCCGATCCACAACTCGATCGTGTGGCAGGACACGCGAACCGATCAACTCGTGCGCGAGCTCGCGGGCGAGCAGGGGCTGAATCGCCTGCGCGAGCGCGTGGGGCTGCCACTGTCGACGTACTTCTCCGGGCCGAAGCTGGCCTGGCTTCTGGAGAACGTACACGGAGCCCGCGCGCGCGCCGAGAGCGGTGAGCTGGCGTTCGGCACGATGGACACCTGGGTGCTGTGGAACCTGACGGGCGGGGCCGATGGCGGCGTCCACGTGACCGACGTGACCAACGCGAGTCGCACGATGCTGATGGACCTGGAGAGCCTCGACTGGCACGAGCCGAGCCTCCAGCTGATGGGCATTCCGCGCTCGATGCTGCCGGAGATCCGCTCCTCGAGCGAGGTCTACGGCGAGGCGGCCGGCACGGCCGTGGGCGGTAGGCCGATCGCGGGCATCCTCGGCGACCAGCAGGCGGCGCTGTTCGGGCAGACGTGCTTCGAGCGCGGCGAGGCGAAGAACACCTATGGCACGGGTTCGTTCCTGCTGATGAACACCGGCGACGAGATTGTCCGCTCCGAGAAGCTCTTGACGACGCTGGGATCGAAGCTGGGGGACGGCAACCCGACGTACGTCCTCGAGGGCTCGATCGCGGTCACGGGCGCACTCATCCAGTGGCTGCGCGACCGCCTGAAGCTGATCGACAGCGCATCGGAGGTCGAGGACCTGGCGCGCACGGTGCAGGACAACGGAGGCGTCTACTTCGTTCCAGCCTTCTCCGGGCTGTTCGCTCCCTACTGGCGCGACGACGCGCGCGGCGTGATCGTCGGGCTGACCGCGTACGCCAACCGGGGACACATCGCGCGCGCGGCCCTCGAGGCCACCGCGTGGCAGAGCCGCGAGATTGTGGACGAGGCTAACGCCGTCGCCGGCATTCCCTTCAGCGAGCTGAAGGTCGACGGCGGCATGACCGCCAACGAGCTGCTGATGCAGTTTCAGGCAGACGTGCTGGGCGTGCCGGTGGTGCGTCCGGCGGTTACGGAGACGACCGCGCTCGGTGCAGCCTTTGCGGCCGGGTTGGCTGTCGGCTTCTGGTCAGACCAGCAGGAGCTGCGCGAGCGCTGGACGGAGGACAGGCGTTGGGAGCCGCAGATGGGTGCGCAGGAGCGCGAACGCGAGTACGCGCAGTGGAAGAAGGCGGTCACGCGCTCTTTCGACTGGGTCGAGCAGGAGTAGCCGCTGGTCTGCGTGCGACGTCCAGCTTGACCGCAAGTATGCGCTCGAGCTGCCTGAGCAGCGGCATCGGCGGCGGCGTGCGCGATCCCGGCAGTGCGCGCCCACCGAGTGTCGGCTGGGAGACGCCCGCGAGCGTGAGCTGGACCGTGCCGCAGCCTTCGGGGTCCACGTCGGCGATTGCCGACGGTGCGGATCCACCTAGGTCATAGAAGGCCAGTCGCACCCGGTTGCCCGCGTCGCTCGGGCAGCTCGTGACGCCGGGTTGAGCGGCCGGCAGCTCGTTCAGCAGCGCCACGACGCGATCGATCCTGCCGGTTGAGCTGAAGGCCAGAGGCCGCCGCGCACGCCGCCTTGGGCCGAGTGTGTGGACCACGCTCACACGCAACAGGTGGGCTCCGCGCGGGATCGCCTCCGAGGTTGGGCGCGGCGTCACCCAGACGACCACTGCATCGACGCGCAGGCCCGTTGAACCGCTCGGCAGTGCGACGACGTTCACGGCCAACCAGCGTGTGCTGAGCACGTTGGCGAGGGGCGGCCACGCGAACGCTTCAACTTCGTTCTGCGGCCTCCCGGGTCCCGTGAACCCGTCGCTGCGCATGACCGTGGTCACGCCGGCGGGAAGATGTTCGCGGACGTAGGCGAGCACGTGCGAAGGCGCGCCCGGTACACGCCACCAGGCGTGGCTATCCACCACGTTGGGCGTTGCCAGGGGCCCTATGCCCGGGCGCGAAAGCAGCGCGTCGTCTTCGCCGGGCTCGCTCGGGGACGGCGTGGTGCCCGGAGGCAAAGCGAGTTGCGCGAGCAGCGATTCAGCGTCGGGACGGGCAACGCTTTCGTTGGCTGCTTCCGTCGGCGAGGTCGCGGTCGCGTTCCCAGTGGGCGCGCGCGTTGCGCTGCTTATCGCGGCGCCGAAGCCCAAGGACACGATCAGCGTCAGAGCCGCGACCACCCGCGTCCTGTGGATGGCACCCGCATGAATCATGAGGTGACTGTACGCCTGGAGCGACGCTCCCGAGGAGGGGCTTCGGGACGCGTTAGCCCAGCTCCTCGATCAGATCGGCGACCGAGTCGACGATCCTCGAGGCGCGGTATGGGTGGCGCTCGGCGTTCTCGCGCGTGGTGACACCGGTGAGCACGAGCACGGTCTCCATGCCCGCCTCCAGACCCGAGACGATGTCGGTGTCCATGCGGTCGCCGATCATCGCTGCGGTCTCGGAGTGGGCGTCGATCGCGTTCAGCGCGGAGCGCATCATCAGCGGGTTCGGCTTGCCCACGAAGTAAGGCTCGACTTCGGTCGCGCGGCTGATCAACGCCGCCACCGAGCCGGTCGCGGGAAGCGGTCCCTCGACCGCCGGACCGGTCGCGTCGGGGTTGGTGGCGATGAAGCGGGCGCCGTCGGCGATCAGCCGGATCGCGCGGGTGATGCGCTCAAAGGAGTACGTGCGCGTCTCGCCTAGCACCACGTAGTCTGGCGAGCGATCGGTGAGCGTGTAGCCGGCCTCGTGCAGCGCGGTCGTCAGCCCTGCCTCGCCGATCACGAACGCAGAGCCCCCGGGGCGCTGGTCGCGCAGGAAGCGCGCGGTCGCCAGTGCGGATGTCCAGATCGCCTCCTCGGGAACGTGAAGCCCGCTCGCGGCGAGGCGCGCAGCGAGATCGCGGCGGGTGTAGGTCGAGTTGTTCGTCAGCACCAGGAACGGGCGGCCCAGCTCACCCAGTCGGGCGAGGAATCGGTCGGCGCCCGGGATCGCGTGCTCCTCCCGCACGAGCACGCCGTCCATGTCCATCAGCCAGGAGCGGATCTCACGTTTGGTCATCTGCCGGCAAGCTTGACAGGGATGAGCTCCGCGCCCAGCGTCTGGACCACGCCTCGATCGGGCCGAGGGCATGCAGCAGGCTCTGGCCCTGATCGGTGAGGCGATAGCTGGTGTCGGGCGGCCCCGCGAGGATGCCCGCGTCGCGCAGCTCTCGCAACCGTTCGTTGAGAACGCTCGAGGAGATCTGTCCGCAGCGCGCCTGCAGCTCGCGGAAGGTGGGCACGTCTTCCTCGCGCAGCTCCCACAGCACTCTGAGCGCCCAGCGCCTGCCGAGCAGGTCGAGCAGGGCCATGACCGGTCGTCCAGTCCGCGATCCGCGTGCCGGGCGGCCGGGAAGAGGGGTCTTTTTCGTTTGCTTTGAAATTAGAAGCTAGACTCAGCGCTTTGATTTCCGAAGCAGAAAGGTTAGACGATGCCCGAGACTGAACGCACGCCGCGGATCGCCCCGCTGGAGCCTCCGTACAGCCCAGAGATCGAGGCGGCGCTGCGCAAGTGGATGCCGCCGGGCAGCGACGCTGAGCCGCTGAAGCTGTTTCGTACGCTCAACGTCCACGAGCAGATCGCATCGCGGATGCGTCCGCTCGGAGCGGGCATCCTCGGCCACGGGACGCTCGCCGTGCGCGATCGCGAGATCGTGATCCTGCGCACGTGTGCGCGCGCGGGCGCCGAGTATGAGTGGGGCGTGCACGTCACGGCGTTCGCCACGTCTGTCGGCCTCGACGACGAGCAGGTCGTGGCAAGCGTGGAGGGTAACTTCGACGATCCAGCATGGTCAGAGCCCGACCGGGTGCTAGTCGCGCTCGCCGACGAGCTGTACGACACCGCGACGGTCTCGGACGCGCTGTGGGACTCGTTGGCGGCTCGCTTCACCGAGGAGCAGTTGATCGAGCTGATCGTGGTCGGCGGCTGGTACAGGCTGATCGGGTCCGTGATCAACGCTACGAGAGTCCCGCTCGAGCCGTGGGCCGCGCGCTTCCCGTAATCCCCTACGTGCCTGGCGACTCGCCGCCGAATCCAACCATCAGGCACGGTCAGCACGGAGCAGGCGGCCATACTGGGCAGGTGTCCGACGCCCAGCTGACGATCCACCTGACATCCAGGGCCAAGCGCAACGCGATCGTGGAGGAGCGCGACGGCGTCCTGCGCGTGAGCGTTGCCGCGGCCCCAGTCGAGGGTCAGGCCAATGCGGCGCTGTGCAAGCTGATCGCCAAGCGAGCGGGAATCGCCCGCGGAAACGTGCGCGTGATCCGCGGTGTTCGCTCGCGTGAGAAGGTCGTGTACGTCGAAGGCCTGGCGTTGGCCGAGTTGCGGCGCGCCCTGGGTCTGCCGGCGATGCCCGCGTCCTCGAGCGCCGCACCGACTCTGCGAGAGCCGACGCGCGCGGACTGGCCGCTGTTGCTGGAGCTGAACCGCGCGTCCGAGCGCGAGCTGAGCCCGCTGGACGAGCAGCGACTCGAGTGGATCCTGTCGCTGGCGTACAGCGCCGTGGTCGTCGAGCGCGAACGGGGGATCGCGGGCTTCGCGCTGGCGATTCCCCCGGACACGGAATACGACAGCGAGAACTATCGCTGGTTCGCGGCGCGGTTCGAGCGCTTCCTGTACCTGGACAGAATCGTCGTGGCTGAGTCCCAGCGCCGGCACGGGGACGGCACGCGGCTCTATGACGCGATGGAGACTGCTGCGGTGCCCTTCGAGCGGATGGTCTGCGAGGTGAACGTGCTGCCGCCCAATCCAGCCTCGCTCGCCTTTCACGTGGGCCGCGGATATGCGGAGATCGATCGCCTGGAGCACGGCTCGGAGAAGGTCGTCGCGTTGCTCGGCAAGGAGCTGCGCCCCGGTGGCCGACGAGCGGCGATGTCGGCCCGGGCGAATGGTTAGCAGCGCTCGTTAGCGGTATCGGCGGCGGGGTAGTTGGATAGCGCGATCGCAGCCAATCCGACAGGGAGGTGTTCGAGAGATGCCACCGAGTGGTGTGAAGAAAGGCAGCAAGCGCGGCCGCCAATATGAGCACATACGAGAGAGTGAGCGCGGGCGCGGCGCATCTGAGCGTCGAGCCGAGGAGATCGCGGCACGAACGGTCAACAAGGAGCGTGCACGCAGCGGCGAAGCGCGCTCCAGCTCGCGCGCCTCGAAGGAGGACATCTCCTCCGGGCGCCGCGGAGGGCTGCGCTCCGGCAAACCCGGGCCTCGCGGGCGCACTCGCGAGCAGCTCTACCAGGAGGCCCGCCGCCTCGGTGTGCAGGGGCGATCGAGCATGAGCAAGTCACAGCTGCTGCACGCAGTCGAGAACAAGAAGCACTAGTCGCTCCTGTCGCGCGAAGGCCCTCGCAAGGACACACCTCGCGAGGGCCAGAAGCGCGAATCTCGACTCGAGCCAACTAGCGCAGCGTCGGGTCTTCGTAAGGATCGCGTTCGATCACGCGGTCCCGCACAACCTGTCCCCGCCTGGGCGCCCAGGCCAGCATGTAGAAAAGAGACAGTACGAGCCCCAGAATGCCGGCGATGATGAGGATCAGGCCAATCGTCTGGATCGAGATACCTGACACAGTGCTCGTGACGGCGTACCGCAGGATCGCGCCGACGGCGATCAGGAATATGGAGCTTCCGGTTGTCATGAATTGTGGGCTACCCGCTTACGGGCTCGTTGAATCACTACACAGAGGATTTGCGCTGCGAGCAGCTGCGGTGCACCCGCGACCTAGCTCGATCGTTTCCAAGCAGCATCCAGCGGGTAGCGAAGTCCCACGCGATGCCGCGACTGCGTAGATCCAGCTGCGCCGCTCCCGGGATTGAACGTCGCCGGCGCGGTCGCGGCTTCGAATTCCGCGACCCGGCCGGGCAGCGCATCGACGACCCGGAGGTGCTCGAGCGCATCGCGCAGCTCACGATCCCTCCCGCTTGGCGGGACGTCTGGATCTGCATGGACGCCCTCGGTCATCTCCAGGCAACTGGCCTCGACGCTGCCGGGCGCAAGCAGTACCTCTACCACGAGCGCTGGCGAGCCAACCGCGACCGAGCAAAGTTCGACTCGATGCTCGCTTTCGGCGAGGCTCTCCCACGCCTGCGTCGATGCGTGGCCCGCGACCTCAGATTCGGACGCGCGGCGCAGTCGGACTCCGTGCCCGCGGACGGGCTCGCCCGGGAGCGGGTGCTGGCCTGCGCCGTGCGCCTGCTCGACCTCGGCTTCTTCCGCATCGGCTCGGAGGACTACGCTGAGCAAAACGAGTCATATGGGCTGACGACCATGCTGCGCGAGCACGTCCGCGTTGACGGCGGCCAGCTCATTTTCGACTTTCCGGCTAAGTCGGGACAGCGACGCGTACAGGCGATCGCAGACAGGGAGGCGCTGGCGGTTGTGGCGGCGCTCAAGCGCCGACGCAGCGGATCGCAGTTGCTAGCGTTCCGCGATGCCATGCGGTGGGTCGAGATCCACGCGGAGGACGTCAACGATTACATCAAGCGCCGTGCGGGGGGACCGTTCACGGCCAAGGAATTCCGAACCTGGAACGCGACCGTGCTCGCTGCGGTCGCGCTCGCGGATGCGCGCGCGCCGGGGACGAGCCGCGCCGCCCGCGACCGCCAGGTGGCCAACGCGATCAAGACGGTGGCGGCGTATCTCGGCAACACGCCGGCCGTCTGTCGTGCCTCCTACGTGGATCCTCGGGTGATCGACCGCTTCCACGCAGGAACTACGATCGCCGCCACGCTCCAGGAGACGCAAAGCCCCGACCTCGCCGACGGACGCATTCGCCGCCAGGTGGAGGACGCCGTGCTGGAGCTCCTGGCCAACGAGTCCCGAGCTCTCGAGAGGGCCGCATAGGACCTGACGCAGTTCCGGTGTCAAAGCAGCCCATGCGGGGTATCACCGTCCTATGGCCGCCAAGCAGCAGGAGAAGATCCAGGGCGCGCGCGCGATCGACTGGTCCAGCGCGGAGCTCAGCGACAGAGCCCTCGTCGTCCAGCTGAGAGGAGCCGGGGCAAAGGGCTGGAGCAAGGACTTCGGAGGCGTGCTCGCGCTCTTGGAGCAGAGCGGCCGTGGGTGGGGCAAGGTCGCATTAAAGGGCAGCAAGGTTCGGGTCGCCGACGTGCAGGCCGGCACGGAGGAGGAGCTGCGCCACTTCCTCGAGAGCGTCGTGCTGCAGGTCAACTCCGATCTCGGCCTCGAGATCGAGACCGGCGCCGAGGATGCGGGGAGCGAGGAGACGCAGTCAGGCGATCGTCGCCTCGAGGCGGCCGAGCGAAGGATGGCCGCCACCTTTCGGGGTTTCGCCGACGAGGTCAGCGAGGAGCCTCGGCCTTCGTCGTGATCGCCTCCTGCGCTGGATCACCGGTCTCCGAGGATGCGCCGATCCTGCGCATGAGTCTCGAGCGCAACCCGCAGGCGCCCTCGCTGGCTCGGGCCGCCGTCGCGGGCTTCAGCGATCGGGCCGAGATTCCCTCACACGATCTGGACACGCTCTCGCTCCTGGTCTCAGAGCTCGTTTCGAACGCCGTCCAGCACTCCGACGCTCCGCGCCCCGACGGCATCGAGCTGTGCGCGCGTGTGCTTTCGCCCGGGGCGATCCGTGTGGAGGTGATCGACCGGGGGAGCGGCTTCTCCGCCACTCCGCGCGATCCGACTCGGCCGCTTGGAGGCTTCGGTCTGTATCTGGTGGACAAGCAGGCGACGCGCTGGGGCGTGGATAGCCAGGACGGGACAAAGGTGTGGTTCGAGCTGGTGGGGCCCGCGTCCGATTAGCGGTGCGCGCTACCGGTGGCGGCGCCGCAAACGGGGCGCCTTGCGCGCCTTGGGCTCTCGGGTGTGGCTACTCGGGTAAAATCCAGCCTATGGGGGTCCAGGAGCAGCTGCAAATCGTGACGCGACGCGACGCGGACCGCGTCGTCCTCTCGCTCGAGGGCGAACTTGACCTTGCGACCGCGGAGCTGCTCGAGCAGGCGATGGAGGGGTTGGCGGGCGAGTCGATGGTCGTTCTCGACCTCGAGCGCCTGAAGTTCATCGACTCGACAGGTCTGAGAGGCGTGTTGGCGGCGCTCGAGCGCTGTCGCGAGCGTGGGCAGGAGTTCGCGGTCACCCCCGGCTCACAGCAGGTGCAGCGACTGCTCGGCGTTACGGGCGTGGGCAAGCATCTGCGTATCGTCGCGGCCGGCGACGAAGTCGCCGCGTGAGCGCCGCCGCCGAGGTCTGCTCGCACCTGGATCAGGTGAGCATCCTGGAGGTGCCCACCCGTGCCGACGTGCCCGGCTGCGAGGAGTGCCTGAAGATCGGCGGGCGCTGGGTGCATCTTCGCGTCTGCCGCAGCTGCGCCAAGATCGGCTGCTGCGACTCCTCGCCCAACCGCCACGCATCCCGGCACGCTGCTGAGAACTCGCACCCGATCATGAGCTCCATCGAGCCCGGCGAGGATTGGTCTTGGTGTGTGGTGGACGAAGTCGCGTTCGTGCTGGAGTAGCGCGCGGCGCGTAACTACACAAGCAGCGCGTCAGACGTCGATACGACCCGCAGCTGATCGCGGACGCCGCTCACCGTCAACAGCCGCTGTACCTGACTGGATCCAGTAGTGAGGGCCATCTCGCGGCCTCGACCCTCCCAACGCTCGCGAGCCCAAAGAATCGTTCTTAGGCCTGTCGAGTCCATGAACTGCAGACGCTCAAGGTCGATCACCAACGCGGAGTCCTGTGCGCTCTCAGCCTCTTCCAAAGCAGCCTGGAGGAGCGGTGCGCTCGCCATATCCAATTCGCCGTCGAGACTGATCACGACTCGATCCTTCTGGGCCCTCGACTCGATCTTGAGTTGCTCCGTCGCTCCCATGCGGTGATTTTAGCCGCGGCCGAGAACGGAACCCCGCGCTTAGCGAACCCTTGCGGCCTGGACCACAACGGTGTGCTTCTCAGAACGGCCGAGCACGACGCCAGATCGCCCGCGGGCGCTCTGGCGTCGTGCCTTCCCAACGGCCCGCGACGCTACCAGCGGCCATACCAGTGGCGGCCGCCACCCTCGACGCCGCCGACGAAGAAACCGATCAGCCATAGCAACACCGCGAAGATGAGGATGTACCACAGCACGTGAGCGGCGAAACCCAGGCCTCCGAAGATGGCCAAGATCAGGACAAGCGCAATCAGTGCAACCATTCTTCTCAACCTCGATTCGTGAGGGCTACCCATTCGTCGCGACCTTCAATTACGTCGCGATCTGTGTCTGCTTTCTGGACTCTATGTTGCCCTCGCGAGGAGCTCTCCAAACGCTGTCGTTCTCTTATGCCTCGATTCTGGGACGCCTGTTTCCCGGCTCTGTGCCCGGGTAGCGACGGGTTAGGACCCACGATCTGAAGGAGGATTTCGATGTCATCGGATTTGAGCGGAAAGAGAATTGCGTTTCTGGTCGCCCAGGAGGGAGTGGAGGAAGTTGAGCTCACCGAGCCATGGAAGGCGGTCGAGAAAGCTGGCGGCACCCCCGAGCTGATCGCTCCGGAGAAGGGTGAGGTGCAAGCGATGAACCACCTCGACAAGGGCGCGAGCTTCAAGGTCGACAGGACACTCGCCGACGCCGAGCCTGAGGACTACGACGGGGTAGTGCTCCCCGGCGGGGTCGCCAACCCCGATCAGCTTCGCACCGAGGAGTCCGCGATCAGCTTCCTGCAGAAGCTGTTCGCAGAAGGTAAGCCCGTTGGCGTCATCTGTCATGGGCCCTGGACGCTGGTCGAGGCCGATCTCGTGCGCGAGCGCACGATCACCTCGTGGCCTTCGTTGAAGACCGACATCCGCAATGCGGGCGGCACGTGGGTCGATGAGGAAGTCGTCGTCGACGAGGGCCTCGTCTCGAGCCGCAACCCCGACGACCTACCGGCGTTCTGCGCGAAGATCGTCGAGGAGTTCGCCGAGGGCAAGCACGAGGTTGCCGCAGCGGGCGCGACGGCGGGCGCCAGCGCATAGATCGAAATTAGTGGTTTAGGCGAGTCCCGATAGGGGCAGTCCCATCTTGCAGTGCCTAGGGCGGGTGCCGGTCGCGTCCCCCGGTGATCGTCACCCAACTAACCCGAGTGGCACGGCGGCATGCCGACATTTGTTTCGCCTTGTCGGCATGCCGCCCTCTTCCTTTTGCGCTTCAGGGCAGGCGCGAAGGGCGCGTCGTTGTGGTCTGCCGGGAGCGGCGCCTTGATGGCGGTTGATTCGCCAAGGGGGATTGCTTCGGCGGCGACGGGGTAAGCCGGTAGTGAGCAGAGGGAACCTGGGGAGGGGTTTGAGCATGCAGTCGCATGAGATCCAGCACAAAGGACGTGGGCACTATGAGGCTTAGACGGCAGAGCAGGTCTGCGGGCGCGGGCGAAGCGAGCGCCGTCGGAGCAGCCGGGCGGCGGGAACGCACCCGAGACGCCGCCGCCGCGGCGGTTGGCACCGCCGGAGCAGGTGTGCTGCTCATTGCGCGGCTGGTGATGGCCGTGGCCAGCCTGATCGCATTGCTGATCTTGCTGGCGATCGTGTTGCGGGACGTAGATGCCAACGCGAACAACACGATCGTCAAAGGCATCCACGAAGGTGCGAACTTCTTCGCCGGCGCGTTCACCGGGTTGATCC
>Ga0209006_10003124_pt1 | contig 15029 bp, 11 predicted proteins | sample JacPin_JW_Ref_O2_FD_188567 | JGI IMG/M metagenome (GOLD analysis project Ga0209006, IMG submission 188567) | Forest soil microbial communities from Algoma, Ontario, Canada - Jack Pine, Ontario site 1_JW_Ref_O2 (SPAdes) (version 2) | ecosystem: Environmental > Terrestrial > Soil > Boreal... | reverse complement strand
GGGCTCAACGGGGTAAAGGCATTGTTGGCTCGTAAAGCCGGGCAGGCGACGAAGGCCTCGCATTTCGAGTGCGGCGCATTCAACCAGTCGCTGTGGCAATGCCTCCCCCAACGCGACACGTTTCAGCTTGGCAACCATTGGACCGCCCCCGATTTTAATCGCATGCCAGAGCGATGTGTCGCGCCGCCCCTGCCATTTCACCGTTCCTCCCCGGCTCGGGGATCATCGGGTAACTGCTGTTCCAGTCAATTAGGGGATGCGCCCGCTGGCTTGCCGCACGGCGCGGGAGCGGGCTATAAGAGGCGGTCTCGGGGAGGGCTCGGAAAGACGCGACCAAATAGGCGACTAAGAGGGTCGCCGAGTACATGCTAAGTCATTGATTTTGCGGGCGTAGTTCAATGGCAGAACGGCAGCTTCCCAAGCTGCATACGAGGGTTCGATTCCCTTCGCCCGCTCCAGCGCTTTATCCTTTTAAATCAATTATATAATAGAAAAAGGCGTGTCAGGTTTTTTCATTTGGAAGACCGCGGGTTGATTGGGACATGAAGTCAATTGGCCTGTGCATGATTGTCCGAAATGAAGCGGCGGTCATTCGGCGTTGTCTTGAGAGCATGTTGCCGTTGATCGACTACGTGCTCATCGTCGATACCGGATCGACGGATGCCACCCGGACCGTCGTTCGAGACTTTCTATCGGAGAAGAACATTCCGGGCGAAGTCGTCGACGAGCCATGGCAGAACTTTGCTTACAATCGCACCTTTGCACTCCGGAAGCTGCGGGAGAAGCGCCAGATCGACTACAGTTTGATGGTCGATGCCGATCAAATCATGGTCTATGAATCCGGCTTCACGGCACAGCGATTCAAGGAGACCTTGAGGGAGGATTTGTACGACATACGGCTTCGCACCGGAAGCATTGAATACCTGGTACCGCATCTGTCCAGCAACCGGGTCGATATTGCCTACAAAGGCGTGCTTCATGAATACCGTGAATGTCCGGACCATTGCACGCGAGGTATGGCATCAGGCTTTTATATCCAGGAAATGCAGGACAGCGTGCGCAGTACCAATGTTCGAAAATTCCAGGATGATGCGGAAACGCTCCTGCATGCGCTCCGAAATGAAAGCGATCCCTTTCTGGTTTCGCGCTACACATTCTACCTTGCTCAAAGCTATCGCGACTTCGGCGATTCGGAGTCTGCGCTCAAATATTATCTCGAACGCGCCGAGTTGGGTTTTTGGGACCAGGAGATTTTTCTGAGTCTTTATAATGCCGCGCAAATGAAGGAGGCGCTCAAGCGCCCCGAAACCGAGATCATCGAAACCTATTTGCGGGCGCACCAAACGTGCCCCTATCGCGCCGAAGCACTTTACGGCGCGGCCCGCTTTTGCCGCTCCGTCGGACGGTACGATCAGGGTTATGCGCTTGCGAGGCAGGTGCTCCATTTACGCCCCCCGCTACAGGGGGCCTTCGTCGAAGCCTGGATCTATCAATACGGCGTGCGGGACGAACTGTCGGTTCTTGCCTACTGGATTGGCAACTATGCTGAAAGTCTCGACCTCTGCCTGTCCTTGCTCGCCGACGGTCAGGTCCCGGAAGATCAGCACGCGCGAATTCGACAGAACGCGCACTTCTCCGTTGACAAGATCAATCCGCTGACGTTGGCGAGCAACCATCAACGCGCCGGGCAAGCCCCGACCATCGATGATACGCGGCTTCCGTCGTTTCATCACAAGCAGATGGCCGCTCGACGCGCTGCGGCGGCCAGCCGATACGCCATCGTTACACCCTACTTCAGGGAAACACGGGACAAGCTGGAAAGGTGCTTTCGCAGTGTCAGGCGTCAAACGGTTGCGGTCGACCATATTGTTGTCGCTGACGGTTTTGCCCAGCAGTGGATCGATGGCGAACCGGTCAGGCATCTGCGGCTCGACATCTCTCACGACGATTTCGGCGGCACGCCGCGCGGGTTGGGCGCTCTGCTGGCCGCCTCCGAAGGCTACGGAGGAATTGGCTTTCTGGACGCCGACAACTGGATCGCCGACGATCATGTCGAGCGCTGCGTGGAAGCGGCTTCAGAGGTCGGGCCGGATTGCGATTACGTCATCGCCAGGAGGTTCCTCACGCGACCCGACGGAACAACGATTGATGTCAAAAACCCGCATCTATCCGAGGACGTCGACACCAACTGTCTGTTTTTTCTGGAAGGATCATACCACTCGCTGCATCACTGGGTGACGATTCCCCGGCAATTGTCTGCCATCAACGACCGCGTGGTGGTGTCCGCGCTAAAGAATTATGGCCTGCGACCGGCACGGGTGAAAGAACCCACCGTTTTTTATGAATGTCTTTGGTCGACGATCTATCAGAGCGTCGGGGAAGTTCCGCCGCCAAACGCGAAGCCCAATGTCGATCCCATCCCGATCTACGCCTGGCTGGACACACTGCCCGATCGCGAACTCACGATTGCCAACCGGCGAAGCGGCTTGACCGTTCGGCGCCAATCTCGAATTTTTACTTCGTCTGGTCCTGGCGCCGTTACGCCACCGGTCGGTCGGAATTCGCCCTGTCCCTGCGGATCGGGAAAGAAATATAAACATTGTCACGGACATATAGCTTCGCGTTAGCGCGCCGGGCCGGCGTTTGCTCGCGACGCTGCCTGGAAAAATTCAGCCGCTACTTGGTCCACATTCTGGGCGGCGCCGGGTCAGGCTGTCCGTTGAATTGATACGTCACGCCAACTCTGAAAATATCGGCGTTATAGCTAACCCTCTCCGGAACATTAGCCACAATGTCGAACTGAGTGGCGGTACCGAGATCGACGTGAAGGTACTCGAATTTCACAGACCAATTCGGCATCAACATGGCCTGGATACCGACGCCCGCTGTCCAGCCGGTGCGCATATTGGATCCCGCGACCCCGAAAGCGCTGTCCCACGCATGCACCTCGCCGTAAGCTAGGCCGCCCGTGGCATAGAGCCAATAGCGGTCCCACGAAGGACCAAGGTTCACGCGAAGGGTTCCGAGCGAATCCAGCTTTGTTCCGCACTGATGAGGGGATATGCCGCAGGTTTGCGAACTGCCGTCGATGGACGCAAAAGCCAAATCCGTTTCGAGGCCGAACACCCACGATTGAAATTGCCAGTTGTAACCAAAACCAGCGCCAAGCAGGGCTCCGCCGACATTGTATTTGCCGTCGGCAACGCCCGTGAGTGTCGGTCCCGTCGGCCCCGTAGGTCCGGTCGGACCCGTGGGTCCTTTCGGAGCCGCAGCTGCTGTCGGACCGGTAGCTGCTGTCGGACCCGGCGTCGTGGTAGGCGGGTGGTAATTGTCCGTCTGGCTCGACTGGCCGGTACCGCCGCCGCCTGAAAAACCGACATGGAAACCCGACCAATTGGTCCCAGGACTTTGGGCGGCCGCTATGTCCGGTGCAAGAATTTGCTGGCTCACAGCCGCCGGCAAAATCACCGCGCTGGCAATCAGAAGTCTCTTCACGCGACGCCCCCGCAATTTTCTTTAAGGGATCAAACCCCCAATAATGAACAAATTGTAACCGGAACCCCGCTTCACTGATCCCCCTAAAAGCCCGATGTGCACGGTTTCCCCGGATATGTTGCAGAAATGCCGCTACTAGCAACGCCAGGCCAGTTCGACCAAACCGGGACTTCGGTAACCTTGGTCCGGGAACAATAGATCCCTGCGCCAGGCGCAGTGGCTCAATTCCCGCCAAAAACAGCCACCATGTATCCGAGGTCCTCAGAAAGATCCTGGTCGATCCAGCGTTGCGACGAACGCGATCCGTGTCGGACGAGATCAGTGTCGAGCCGGTCCGGCTCCGCTCAGGTCACGTATTCGCTGATCGCCGCAGCGTCCAGTTCAGCCGAAGACGGGTCGGCGAGTGGTAATTGATGGCCACCAATGGGATGCTGCCGTCGCCGAGGCGATAGGTTCGGCGGATCACTATCGCCAGGTCCGACCCCTCGAACTTGATGGCTTCGGCAGCTTGCGGCGGGATGGCGGCGGCCTGAAGGGTCTGGTCGACCTGCGCCACCCGAACGCCGTACATGCTTTCGATGAACGAGTAGATCGTGCCGCGTTGACGGCCGATCAGCACCGCGACGCCGCTATACTCGGATAGAATGTAGATCTCGGTCCAGCACAGCGGCGTCGAGTCTCCCTTGACGTATCGGAAGCCTTCGACCCGCAGCCAGCGCGAACCGACCGAGCAGGCCAGCCGCGATGCCAGTTCGGCGTCGGCGACCACGACGCTGGTCTTGTCGATCTCATACCTGACGTCGGTGGCGTATTGCAGCAGTTCGGCGACGTCGCTGACCGAATAGGTGTAAATCGCATTCTCAGGCTTGGTCACACGCGTGGCAGCACCCTGCCGCGACTCGACGAACCCCTCGTCCCGGAGCGCACGAAGCGCTTCGCGAATGGTGTGCCGGCTCACCGAGAAACGCTCGCGCAGCTCGGCTTCGGAGGGCAGCATGTCGCCGGCCTTCAGCGTATTGTCCTCGATCTCCTTGCGCAGCGACGCGACGATCTGCTGATAGCGTGGCCGGGCCTGTGGCGCCGATGCCGAAAGCCGGTCGGGCTCGATGGCGCTGCCGGTCACTTCGTCGCGGACTTGTCGTCCCATCCAAAAAGGTCCTTCACTTGCCCGCGGGCGGCCCATCAAGGCACGCCCGCAGGCGAATGATCCGGATCAGGATCGCATCACGAACGGATCCTGGGCGACGGTGCTCAATTCGCACCACACACTCTTGGTCTGAAGGTACTGGTTGATCGACTCGATGCCGTTGTTGCGGCCGGTGCCGCTGGAGCGGTAGCCGCCGAACGGCGAGTTGAACGCCAGCGCCCGGTAGGTGTTGATCCACACCGTCCCGGCCTGCAGCGCCCGCGCCATCGAATGCGCCCGGCGAATGTCGTTGGTCCATACGCCGGCTGCGAGGCCGAACTCGGTATCGTTGGCCTGTTCCAGCACTTCCTCGTCGGTCTCAAAGCGCGTAATCGCCAGAACCGGGCCGAATACTTCCTGCTTGATGATCGGGTTGTCGCGGCCGGTGTTGTGAAGAATGGTCGGCTGGAAAAACAGTCCGTCCGGCCATTGCTCAACTGAGGCCTTGCCGCCGCCGGCCAGAAGCTCGGCGCCATGTTCGATCGCGCGACCGACCATGGTCTCATCCTTGCTGAACTGGGCACGCGTGGCGATCGGTCCCATCTGGGTGTCGGCGAGCAGGGGGTCGCCGAGCTTGATCTTTTTGGATCGCGCAACCAGGCGTTCGATCATCTGGTCGTAGACCGACGAATGAATATAGGCGCGGCTTCCCGCGACGCAGGTTTGGCCGGCTGCGGCGAAGATGCCGGCGAGAACGCCGATTTCCGCGAGATCGAGATCGGCGTCGCCGAACACGATGTTGGGGCTCTTTCCGCCCAGCTCCAGCGTGCTGGTGATGAGCCGGCGTCCGGCGCGCGCGCCGATTTCGCGGCCGACCCCGACGCTGCCGACGAACGAAACCTTGCGGATCAGCGGATGATCGACCAGCGCTTCGCCGGTTTCACGCAAGCCGGTCACGACATTGACGACACCCTCCGGGATACCCGCTTCGATCGCAAGTTGCGCGATCTCGATGGCGGAGGCCGGGGTGACCTCCGAGGGCTTCAGCACGATGGTGTTGCCCGCGGCCAGCGCAGGAGCCGCCGCCATGATATTGAGGAAGGTCGGCGAATTCCAAGCCGTGATCACGCCGATGACGCCGATCGGCTCGCGAAGCGTGTAGTTCAACACGCTCTGGCGGGCGAGCGGAATAACCGAACCCTCGATCTTGTCGGCCAGTCCGCCGAAATACCGCAGCCAGTCTTCCGCGATAGTGGACTGCAGGCGCATCTCGGCGAGAAGCTTGCCGTTCTGGGTCGATTCGATGGTGCCGATCCGCTCGGCCTGGCTTGCGATCTTTTCGCCCCAGACGGTCAGCCGCTTGCCGCGCTCGGTGGGCGAGAGCTTTCCCCATGCGCCGGTAAAGGCCGCATGCGCGCTTCTGACCGCGAAGTCGACGTCAGCCGCCGATGAAAGTGCGAAATTGCCCCAATGCGATCCGGAGGTCGGATTGGTCGACGGGAACGTCGCGCCGTTAGCGGCGTCGACCTGCTTGCCGCCAACGAAATTGCCGTAGGTTCTCGGGGGTTGGACATGAATTGACATCGCCTGTTCTCCACACTGCCGCGTTAGTTGATACGAACCTCAATCCCGTGACCTCGCTTCGGAAGCAGGACGGGGGAATCGAATTTCATGCAAAAATACTTGTCGGATTTGGTGCCCTGCGCGTGGATCGCGTCATCGGCGAAGACAGTCCTTGTCGGTCGAAAGTCTCTGGTGAATTTGATGCCGCTGCTGCCGGAGATCATCGGGCGTGCCAGGCAATCGTTCAAGGGGATGTTGTCCGCCGCCATTATCGCGCGACCGGGACGATGGCAGCGACCCGCCAAAGCAATGCGTGCTGCCGCGCGAACAGAGCCGCCCAAATCTTCCTCCCCGAGTCTTCTTCCCGAGCGTTTGGAAAACTTATACGGACAGGCAATTCGTTTGTCGATAGGATGATGGAAAAATCCAGAAACGCAGGCAGAACGCCGCGATAGCGATCGAAAGTTAAAGAAAACGAACGCGATTGGCCGAATTTTATGCGCGAAATTCATTCATGGTCCGCCACTTGACCGGATAAGTTCGGTCTGCTTTGATCGTTCAAACACTTCGGGAGGAAGAAAAAATGCGTGGCTGGGCCGTGGTCCGGAATGGAGCGCCGTTGGAGGCGGTCGAGGTAACGACCCCCGAACCGACCGGCGCGCAGGTTCTTCTCAAGACCACTTTTTGCGGCGTCTGCCACAGCGATCTCTATTTTCAGGACGGTTACTACGATCTTGGCGGCGGCAAGCGGCTGTCGCTGAAAGACCGCGGCGTCAAATTGCCCTTCATTCCCGGCCACGAGACCGTCGGCAAGGTGGTGGCGCTCGGGCCGGAGGCGAAGGGCGTCGCCATCGGCGACCATCGGCTGGTGTACCCCTGGGCCGGCTGCGGAAAATGCAAGCATTGCGTTTCCGGCAACGACCACATGTGTCTGACTCCGCGAAGCCTCGGGGTGTTTCGCGATGGCGGCTACGGCACCCATGTGCTGGTCGACAAGCCGGAGCATCTGGTCGACTTCGGTAACGTCGATCCCGCGCTGGCTGCGACCTATGCCTGCTCCGGCATCACGGCCTATTCGGCGGTAAGAAAACTTTCCGATGTCGAGCCGGACAGTCCCGTCGTCGTCATCGGCGCCGGCGGCTTGGGCTTAGCGGCCATCAGCATCCTCGTAGCGCTCGGCTACCAGAGGATCGTCGCCGTCGATGTCAGCGACGAAAAGCTTGGGGTGGCGCGCGAGGCCGGCGCGCATGCGGGCGTCAATGCGAAGTCGGGAGAACTCGCCGACGAACTTGCGAAGGCCGCGGGCAAGCCGATCTATGGCGTGGTGGACTTCGTAGCATCCTCCGATACCGCGAAAGCCGGCGTTGCCGTGCTGGCGCGAGGCGGCACCTATGTGCCGGTCGGCCTCTATGGCGGCGATCTCACGCTGCCGCTGCCGACCATTCCGCTGCGCGCCATTACCATCCGCGGCAGTTACACCGGAAGCCAGCACGAGCTGCGAGAACTGGTCGATCTGGCCAGGTCGGGCAAACTGCGCGCGGTGCCGGTCGAGCGGGTGACGCATGACGATCCCAACCCGGCGCTCGACCGCGTGCGCTCGGGCGCCGTGACAGGCCGGCTGGTGCTGGATGCCGGGCTTCATGCATCGGGCGGCGGGAGGACTGTTTCGTGAAATGGCGTCTTTCCCTCAGTCAGGAGCAGATCGTCTTTGTGCTCGCGGTGCTGCTGTTTGCGATCTTCTCGATCATGCTGCCCGGCTTCCTCACCGCGCAAAATCTTCTCACGCTGCTGCGCAGCGTCGCCGTCTTTGGTGTGCTCGGCATCGCCATGGTGATCGTGGTGATCGGCCGCGGCATCGACCTTTCGATCGTCGCCAACATGGCGATCTCGGTGGCGTGGACGTTCCAGCTTGCCAATGAAGGCGTGCCGCTGCCGCTGGCGATCGCGCTCGGGCTGGGCTTTGCGCTGCTGATGAGCCTGATCGTCGGCATTCTGATCGCCTATGCGGAGATTCCGCCGCTGTTCGCGACGCTGGCGATGGGAACGTTCATCTACGGCTTCGGCCGGGCGCACATGATCCTGGGCATCGACGTGGTTTACCTGCCGCGCGATATCGGCTGGCTTCGCAGCATCGGGCAGGGATTTTTCTTTGGCATTCCGAGTGCCGTGATTCTCGCGATCGTGATCGCGTTCGCGGCCTTCCTGCTGCTTCGCTATACCAAGCCCGGGCGGTTCATCTACGCGATGGGCGACAACTATGCCGCGGCCCGCGTCGGCGGCGTGCCGGTGCGGCCCGTGCTGGTCTTTCAGTACCTGTTGGCCGGACTGATCGCCTACATCGCCGGCGTGATCACGGCGACGTCGGTGGCGGCCATGAATACCCGCATCGTCACCTCGAACCTGGTCTACGACGTCATCCTCGTCGTGGTGCTGGGCGGCGTCGGCTTGAGCGGCGGCAAGGGCGGTGTTCGCAACGTCGTCGTCGGCACCTTGCTGATCGGCATTCTGCTGAACGGCATGACGATCATGGACATCCAGTACACCGTCCAGAACCTGATCAAGAGTTCGATTTTGCTGGTCGCCATCATCGTCGACAGCGTCGTGAACCCTCGCGACGAGCAAACCGCCCAGCAGGGCGACATCTGACACATCATAACCAAGAAGCAACCCAAGGAGGAAATGGCATGCGCATCTGGAAGACACTGCTCTCGACGGCCGTCCTAGGCCTGATCTCAAGCCTGACCATCGCGCAGGCCCAGGAGATGACCGATCCCTTCCGTGACCCCGCGCTGGATGCCATGAAGGGCAAGACCATCGCCTACCTGCCGATCTCGCTCGGCTTCGACATGGCGCAGGCCTGGGGCGGCGTCGTCAAGGAGGAAGCCAATCACTACGGCATGAAGTTCGTGAGCCAGGATCCGAACTGGAGCACCGATGCAATGGCGCAGTCGCTCACCAACCTGATCGCGCAAAAGCCCGATGTCATCGTCACCCAGAATCCGGATCTGCAGTCGCTGGCGCGGCTTCTCAAGCAGGCTAATGCCCAGGGCATCTACGTCATCCAGGTCAACATGCAGGGCGCGGTCCAGACCGACGCGTTCGTCGGTCCGGATCTGATCGGCGTCGGCGAGGAGATGGCCAACATCGTCGCCAATAGCTGCGGCAAGGATGGCAAATCCAAAAAGGTCGCCATCGTCCAGGGCGTCCTCACGGGCGGCGTCAGCTTCTTTGAAGTGCAGGGCATGAAGAAAGTGCTGGCGGCTCACCCCGATCTCCAGGTTGTTTCGAGCCAGGCGGCCGACTGGGACGCCAGCAAGGCGCGCTCGATCACCGAGACCGTGCTGCAGCAGAATCCCGATCTCTGCGCGGTCCTCGATGTCTGGGACGGTCAGGCACGTGGCACCGGCGCTGCGATCCAGCAGGCCGGACTCAAGGGCAAGGTGATGCTGGTCACCGCCGGTGGCGGCGCGCAGAGCATGTGCGATGCCCTTTCCGACGGAACGTTCGACTATGCGATCAACTACAATGGCGTCGGCATGGGGCGCGACATCGCCACCACCATCAAGATGTTGTTGCAGTCAAAGCCCAAGGCAGGTTCGATCAAATATATGGCGTACTCGCCATACCGGACCATGACCAAGGCGGACGTCAAGCAGGATACCTGCTGGAATCCGGACAGCTACGCCAAGCTCCTGAAGTAACTGCTTTCATGCGGCGAGGCCGTTTAGTGCCTCGCCGCCGCCTCTTTTTGGCGGGGTCCTGACCTCGCCGCTTTTCCACTGGAGCCACTTTCTGTGACTGCGGCAGACATCGAGGGTCGTGCGGCCCTTAACGACGACGCGGAACTGCGAACCGGCGGTTCGGGATCGCGGTCAATCTGGAACGTCCTGGAGCGCTGGCGCTACCGCTTCGTTCCGGACCGCCTGATCGGCGAAATCCTGACCAAGCGCTGGATCGACAGTGCGATTCCGTTCACCGTGCTTGTGGTTGTTCTCGGCGTCATCGCCTGGCTCTTGCCCAGCATGTTCCAGCCGTCCAGCCTGGTGATCGCCGCGAGACAACTCGGCGAGTTTGGCCTGGTGTGCCTCGCCATGATGGTGGTGGTCATCGCCGGCGGCATCGACCTCAGTGTCAGTTCCAACTTTGCCCTCGGCAACTTTCTGGCGCTCTATTTGCTCAATCTCGGCGGTTGGCCGGTGTGGGCGACGATCCCGGCTGTGGTCGCGGCCTGCGGGCTGGTCGGCCTCTTCAACGGCATCCTGATCGGCTATCTCAGGCTGCGCGCCTTCCTGACCACGCTCGTGACGTTGATCATCGTGCGCGCTCTGGTCGATATCCTGCTGCTCAAATACGCGCAGGCGATGTCGACCGGCTTCGTCGACGATGCGTTCTGGGACTTGCTTGGCCTCGGCAATGTCGCGGGTTTGCCGACCAGCTTTGTGGTGATGCTGGTGGTGTTCGCGATCGCCCACATCCTCTTCAGCCGAAGCGGGCCGGGCTGGCGCGCCATGGCGATCGGCGGCTCCCGCAAGTCCTCGCACAATATCGGGATCAACGTGCCGCGGACGGTCTGCGTCACCTATGTCATTTCGGGAATGCTCTGCGGCCTCGCGGGCCTGCTCTATGCTTCGCGGCTCGGCGGTGCGGGTACCGACACCGGTGTCGGCCTCGAGATTTCGGTCCTGACCGCCGTGGTTCTCGGCGGCATCAGCCTCGGCGGCGGTCGCGGCACCGTTGCCAAGGTCCTGATCGGCGCGATTGTCGTTCTGATGCTGACCAACAGCGTCATCCAGCTCGGCCTCAATGCCGGCTCGGGATCGATGGTGCTGGGACTGACGCTGATCTTTGCCGTGTTCGTCGACGTGAAATGGATGAAGCATCGCGACAAGCTGTTGAACAAGGTCTACATGTCGCCGGCGCTGGTCGAGATGCCGCGTCCGGCGTCGACCGACAGGAATTCGGGTTCACCCTACGCGCTGAACGACAAGCTGAACGGCGTCGATATCATCGGGCTCGGGCAGGTCGAGGGGCCCGAGGATGTGCTGTTCGACAACGATGACAATCTCTATTGCGGCAACCGCCAGGGCGATATCATCCGCTTCCGCCCGCCGCTTTACGACAAGGCCGAACATTTCGCGCATATCGGCGGCCACACGCTGGGGATGGCGCTCGACAAGGATGAGAACATCCTGGTCTGCGTCGGCGGCATGGGGCTCTACAAGGTTTCGCGCGCAGGCGAGGTCAGCAAGGTCACCGACGAGACCAATCGCGCCAGGTTCTCGATCATCGACGACTCCCGCCTGCGGCTGGCCGACGACCTCGATATTGCCCCCGACGGACGCGTGTTCTTCAGCGAGGCGACTATTCGCTACGAGATGCATACCTGGCCGATGGACGCGCTGGAAAGCCGCGGCAACGGCCGCATCATCGGCTGGGATCCGAAAACCGGCAAGACGCGCACCGTGCTGCGCGGCCTGGTGTTTCCGAACGGCATCTGCATCGAACCGGGCGGGCAGTCGCTGTTGTTCGCCGAGAGCTGGGCATGCCGGGTCAGCCGCTATTGGTTCGACGGGCCCAATGAAGGCAAGGTCGAGGTTCTGATCAGGGATCTTCCGGGCTACCCGGACAACATCAACCGGTCGTCCGACGGCAATTACTGGATCGCGTTGCTCGGCATGCGTTCGCCGGCGCTCGATGTGGCGCTGCGGATGCCCGGGTTCCGGCGCCGCATGGCCCGGCGGCTCGCGCCCGACGAGTGGCTCTATCCGAATCTCAACACCGGCTGCGTGATCAAGATGTCGCCGGAAGGGCGCACGCTGGAGGCGCTGTGGGACCAGAAGGCGAAGAACCATCCGATGATCACGTCGATGCGCGAACACAAGGGCTATCTCTATCTCGGCGGCATCTCCAATAACCGCATCGGCCGCTACAAGATTCCTGGCGCCGATGCGCAATGGAGCGGCTTCCAGAGCTATTGGGGGAAGGCGCATGGCTAACGTCTTCACGCTGGCGGCAGACCGCTTTCTCGGGCGTGGCGAAGCCTCAGTCGCCATACCGCCGATGGACGGCGCGCTGAAGCCGAACAGTGCCGTCGACAAGGCCGAGCATTTGCTCGCGATCGCGCGGCCGGACAATCTGCTGCGCGCGGGCAACAGCGTGTTGTTCTCGTCCGGGCGAAAGCTTTTGGCCGTTAGCGGGAATTGGTCCAGACCCGAGCCGGTGGTCGAGTGCGAGGCCGAGATTCTGGCGACTGCGTCCGGGCCGGACGGCAGCATCGCGGTCTTTGACGAGGTGCGCGGTCTGTCGCTGCTGGACATCTCAAAGCGGTCGATGGTCCGTCGCAACATCGCGCGGCTGCCGTTCGCCTCGGTGACCGCGGCAACCTTCCGCGATGCGGACACGCTGCTGGTCTGCATCGGATCGACCAGGAATTCCGTCACGGAGTGGCAGCGCGACCTGCTTGATTCGGAAGTTGCGGGATCGGTCTGGTCGGTCGACCTTCGAACATCCGAGGCGAAGCCGATCGCCCAGGACCTGTCCTATCCGGCGGGCTGCATCGTGCTGGCGGACGGAAAAAGCGCGCTGGTTTCCGAGAGCTGGAAGAACCGCCTGGTGCTGCTCGATCTGGACCAGAAAAAGGCCCCAGTTCCGGTCCTGACGGCCTTGCCCGGATATCCGGGGCGGCTGTCGCCGCGCGCGCGCGGCGGCGCCTGGCTCAGCCTGTTCGCGCCCCGCAACCAGCTTGTCGAATTCGTGCGGCGCGAGCGCACCTATCGTAGGGCCATGATGGCCGAAGTGCCGAAGGAGTTCTGGGTTGCACCGGCGCTGTCAAGCGGCGCTTCGTTCAGCGAACCCATGCAGGGCGGGGCGCTGATCCAGATGGGCATCCTGAAACCCTGGGCCCCGACCCGCTCCTACGGCCTGGTCGTGGCGCTCGACGACCATCATTCGCCGGTCGCCAGTTTCCATAGCCGCACCGGCGGGTCACGGCATGGATTGACCAGCACGGTCGAATACGGATCCGGCCTCGTTGTCGCCAGCAAGGGCGGCGACGAGATTATTTCCATCGCGCTTTCGGATGGTGGCTAATGGCGTCCAGTGACATTCTCGAACTTCGCCAGGTGACCAAGGAATATCTCGGCACCGCGGCCGTCAAGGACGTGGATTTCTCGCTCCGCAAGGGCGAGATCCATGCGGTGCTGGGTGAAAACGGCGCCGGCAAATCCACGCTGACCAAGATGATCGCCGGCGCGGTGGCGCCGACCTCAGGCGAGATCTTGCTGGAAGGAAAGGCGATCCGCTTTGCCAATCCTGCCGAGGCGCTCGACAAGGGCATCGCCATGGTGTTCCAGGAGACCAGCCTGATCCCGACGCTGACGGTGGCGCAGAACCTCTATCTCGGCAAGGAACGCCTGCTCAACCGGCTGCGCGGCGTCTATATTTCGGCCCAGCAGTTCTTCCAGTCGCTGAATTTCGACGTCGACCCGACGGCTCTGGTCTCCTCGCTCGGCGCTGCGAAGAAACAGATGGTCGAGATTGCGCGTGCCGTTCACTTCGACGCCCGGATCATCATTTTCGACGAACCGACCGCCTCGCTCACGCCGGAGGAAAAATACTACTTCTTCGCGCTGCTGCGGCGTCTCAAGCAGCGCGGCGTATCGATCATCTTCATCTCGCATGCGCTGGAAGAGGCGCTTGATGTGTCGGACCGGATTACTGTGCTGCGCGATGGTCAGCACGTGATCACGGCCGACACCAAGGAGCTGGATCGCGACAAGATCATCCGCGCCATGGTCGGGCGCACGCTGTCTTCCGACCTTTACGGCCATCGTCAGTCGGCGCGGCCGTATCGCCGCAAAGTTCTGTCGGTCGAGAACCTGACCATGGGGCGGATGGTGCGCAGCACATCCTTCTCGATCTATGCCGGGCAGATCACCGGAATATTTGGCCTGGTGGGGTCCGGCCGGACCGAGACGGCGAAGGTCGTGGCAGGGGTGTTGAAGCGCGACCTGTTCCACGGCGGACGGATCGAGTTCGAGGGCGTGCCGGTGCGTTTTCGCACCCCGCGCGAGGCGGTCAGGCGTGGCATCGCCTATGTCACCGAAGACCGCAAGCTCGAAGGTTTTTTCGAGACCATGACGATCGGCGAAAACATCTTCGTCAACCTCCTGGGCGCGGACAAGAACAAGACCGAGATCATCCGCAAGTCGGACATCATTGAAGCCGGCCGCACCTGGATCGAGGCGCTCAAGGTGCGGGCGATCGGCGCCAATGCGCGCGTCATCGAATTGTCCGGCGGCAATCAGCAGAAAGTCGTGATTGCCCGGTCGCTGGCTCAGGTTCCCAAGCTCGTGATATTCGACGAGCCGACCCGCGGCGTCGATGTCGGCGCGATCGCCGATCTGCACCAGATTATCAACGAACTCGCCGACAGCGGCATCGCCGTGGTGGTGATTTCGTCCTATTTACCGGAGATCCTCAGCCTTTCCGATCGCATCCTGGTTGCCCGCCAAGGCCGCATCGTCGAGGAGTTTTCCGCCGGCGAGGCCGATGAAGAGCGGATCATGTACGCGGCCGTTCACTGAGGCGTTTCCGAGTCGTTTGAATCATTTCCGCGTTCCCCTTGGCCATGGTTCGAGACGCGCGAAAACGCGCTCGTCACCATGAGGTCCGATACCTCATCCTGTTCGTACAGGTTTGGCGCAAGGGAAGCCTATCTTTCGCCATCGGCAGCGCGTAATGTGCCCTGGTCGCAAGACGATGGCGCTGAAACTCAGAGCGGACTGCGGGCAGACCCGGGGGCAGTACCCGGCGCCTCCACCCTAGCAGCTTGAGCTTAAAGGTC
>Ga0209006_10003123_pt1 | contig 15030 bp, 18 predicted proteins | sample JacPin_JW_Ref_O2_FD_188567 | JGI IMG/M metagenome (GOLD analysis project Ga0209006, IMG submission 188567) | Forest soil microbial communities from Algoma, Ontario, Canada - Jack Pine, Ontario site 1_JW_Ref_O2 (SPAdes) (version 2) | ecosystem: Environmental > Terrestrial > Soil > Boreal... | reverse complement strand
TGCTCGATCGCAAGCTCCCGCACTGCAATCTCCAGAACCTCATAGTCGGTTATTTCTTCCACCATCGGCGCGGCTTTATGATCGTGGCCGTCATCGGCGTGGCCGTGTTTGTGTGCCGTTTTCATGGACGTTCTTTCTACTTTGTCGATCCCGGTCAGTTTCTAACCGGCTCGAGCCACCGATCCGGGAACTCGGTCTGCAGCGTATCGTTGCCGAATGGGTACTCTTCCCAGAGATCCTTCTGACGGAATCGGACGATGTAATATTGTTCGAGCCGTCCGTCGTAGTCGAAGGCTTCGTCCTCGGGAATGAGGTCCTTGTATGTACAAGCGGCGATCGTGCCGGTGACACCGCGCACGTAATTCTGCGTGCGCGTGTAGAATATGTTTGGCATGTCCCTCACTTGGACGCGGTCGCCGACTTTGAAACGGCCGGGAGTGTTTGGCGTTCTCTGAGGTTCATTTTTTTTCATGGCGAGACTTCACCTCCGCAATCTTCTCCAACAGCTCGGTCAGCGAAATGTGTTTTTTGTCGACCAGCATCCGGGCCGCTGACCAAATCCAGCGCCCGTAATAGGGCATGCCGAGGTAGAGCGTGTAACCCAAGTCGTTATCGGCCCGGCGGCGCCTTTCCTCGGCGGTCCATATGCCCCTCCAGCCAAGGACCTCGCACGTCACATACGTATTGAGCTCCCACTCTTCCTCTTCCTTCTCCTCGTAGTAGACAGCGACATCCTGCTGGCCACCCACATCGTGGGGCGGGTGCATGAGCGCGCGGAACAGAGAACCGGAATTCTCGTAGTTCCAATTTTGCGGTACATGAAGCGCAGGCTGGAGAGAGGCTATGATGTCGTATTGCTGACGAAGCTCGGGTCGTGATGTCATTATTCATGCGCCTTCTTGTCTCGGATCATTGCCAAGGGTCTGGAAAGTCGCGGCGGTGCTAGGCCAACGGTGATCAACCCGGGCCAAACCGGTTCGTCCAAGGCGCCGCCAACCGTTGCAGCAAGCCGCTTTTCAAATTCAGCCACGTCGCGCTCTCAATCACCCGGTGTAACTTGACGGCGCGGACTCATAATTTCTGATCAGAGACGCCTTTCCGAGCTAGGCCATTCAGAGTTGCCGGCGGGAAAGCCTGCTGACGATGCCCGGTTCGATCCTATCGATTCATGCTCGAACCTTGTCTTAGGTTCAATCATCACAGCGGCTTGCAAGATGGGGGAATGGAAATCTCGTAAAGAGACAAGGAATGGAAATCGTAAAGATGGTCTCTTTGTTCATATCGGGGCTAAGCTAGCGCGGTCGCGGGTACGCCCGACCCTGCAATGGCGGCAAATTGTTGGTCGCGGCGCCTATGACGGGATCGGGTTCTGCCTTCTGCGCATCGCGCAGCAAGGCTCGGGCGCAATGGCGTGGCAAGAAAGATTTTGCTTGTCTTGCAGCCTGGGCTGAGCCAACGGGTCCGGCCCGAAGTGGCCGGCCGATGACAAGCTCCGCGAAACTCGGGGGACAGCGTTTGGGTCGCAAGATCGTTCCTGGGTACGCTCCGCTCAACCCAGGCTACGAAGATTACCCGCCCGTCACGCTCATATGCCGTGCCAGCGCCGGGCGCTGGTGCCGCCGATCGATAATGAAATCGTGGCCTTTGGGCTTGCGCGAAATCGCCTCTTCGATGGCGGTGTGCAGGAGATCGTTGCCCTCGGAGGCGCGCAGCGGCTTGCGCAGGTCGGCCGCGTCTTCTTGCCCGAGGCACATGTAGAGCGTGCCGGTGCAGGTGACGCGCACGCGATTGCAGGATTCGCAGAAATTGTGGGTGAGCGGCGTGATGAAGCCGAGCCGGCCGCCGGTCTCGGCCACGCGCACGTAACGCGCCGGTCCGCCGGTGCGATAATCGAGCTCCTCGAGCGTGAACTGTTCGTGGAGCCGCGCGCGCACGAGCGACAGCGGCAGATATTGGTCGAGACGGCCTTCGCCGATTTCGCCAAGCGGCATTACCTCGATCAGCGTCAGGTCCATGCCGCGGCCGTGCGCCCATTCGAGCAGGCGCGGAAATTCGTCCTCGTTCACGCCTTTGAGCGCGACCGTGTTGATCTTGATCTTCAGGCCCGCGGCCTGCGCGGCATCGATGCCAGCCAGCACGTCGGGCAGCGCGCCCCAGCGGGTGATGGCGCGGAATTTCTCCGGATCGAGGGTGTCGAGCGACACGTTGATGCGCCGCACACCATGCGACGCAAGTTCGCTCGCATATTTGGCAAGCTGCGATCCATTGGTCGTGAGCGTGAGCTCGTCGAGCGCGCCGGAGGCGAGGTGACGCGAAAGCGTGGCGAACAAAGTCATGATGCCGCGGCGGACCAGCGGTTCGCCGCCGGTCAGGCGCAGCTTGCGCACGCCGCACGCGACGAAGGCCGAGCACAGCCGGTCCAATTCCTCGAGCGTCAGCAGATCGGCTTTGGGCAGGAACGACATATGTTCCGCCATGCAATACACACAGCGGAAATCGCATCGGTCGGTGACTGAAACCCGCAGATAGGAGATTTCGCGGCCAAACGGATCGACCAGCGCCGGGCGCGTTTCGTCAAGGCCGTTCACTTGCAGGCCATTCTGCACGCGCTTCATTTCCACGCTGTCCATCGGCAGGCGTTTCCATGACTTATCGAGCAGGATCGTCTCGGAAATCGGTTCACTGCCCCGGACCGGGTCCGCGGCAGATTTCATCCGGATCATGCTCTCGGCTCCATATGAGCCGACATGGGTTCGCATGAGAACCCATGTAATCAACCTTTTTGCCCGATAAAGGCCTGATCGTCCATAACATTCTTCACGGCTGCGAGAGCGTCGATGGCCGCTGGCAGCTCAGCGAAGGAACTGATGACCCGATCCGGGTGGAACGTCGCAACCGGCACGTCGGTATAGCCGAAATCGACCGCCACGACGGGCACCTTCGCGGCCCGGGCCGTGCGGATGTCGGTCAGGGAATCTCCGACCATGATCGCGCGCTCGGGCGCGCCGCCGGCGCGCACAACCGTGGCGCGGAAGATCTGCGGATCGGGTTTCTGGATGCCGAAGGTATCCTGGCCGCAAATCGCGGCGAAGCGCTCGCTGAGCTGCAGCGCCTCGAGGAGACGCTTGGAGAGCCATTCGAGTTTGTTGGTGCACACCGCCAGCCGATGGCCGGCGGCGGCCAGACGGTCGAGCGCCGGCTCAAGCCCCGGAAACGGCCGCGAGCGATCGGCGATGTGATCGGCATAGTGCGCGACGAAGGGCGTATAGAGGGCGTCCACGTCGGCGGCCGAGGCGTTGCGCCCTTCCACGATCAACGCCCGCTCGATCATGCCGCGTGCGCCGCCGCCGATCAGCGGCCGGGCGTCGTCGTACGGAACGGTCGGCAGTCCTTGCTGGCTCAAGGTGAAGTTCAGCGTGTCGATCAGATCCGGGGCCGTGTCGATCAGCGTGCCGTCGAGGTCGAAGACGATGGTCAGCATGGTCTTGCGTAGCCCCTGTTCCCGCCCCAGTCTATTCGCTTTCACGGCCATTTTGTCCTACACACCGGCCATGGATGTTGAGGCTCAAAAACGCGCGGCGGCGGCCCGCGCGCTTGAATTCGTCCGGCCCGGCATGCGCCTTGGGCTTGGCACCGGCTCGACCGCCAGGCATCTCGTCGATTTGCTTGGTGAAAAAGTGGCGGCGGGCCTCGACATCATCGCCGTGCCGACGTCGGAGACGACGCGCGCGCAAGCGGAGAAGCTCGGCATCGCGCTGACCACGCTCGACCAGACGCCGGAGCTCGATCTGACAATCGACGGCGCCGACGAGGTCGCGCCGGACCTGACGCTGATCAAGGGCGGCGGCGGCGCTCTGCTGCGCGAGAAGATCGTGGCGACCGCGTCGGCGCGGATGATCGTCATCGCCGACGACTCGAAATACGTTGCGGTCTTGGGCCGCTTCCCGCTGCCGATCGAGATCGTGCCGTTTGGTGCAGCCGCAACCCATCGGGCTATCGATACGGCGATCGCCGGCGCCGGATGCGCGGGGCCGGCGGTGCTGCGCAAAGGCAAAGACGAGCAAGTCTTCGTGACCGACAGTGGACACTGGATTCTGGACGCCCATTTGCAACGCATTCCCCATCCGCGTGAACTGGCAGCGCGGCTCTGCGCGGTGCCCGGCGTCATGGAGCATGGTTTGTTCATCAATACCGCCTCGACTGTTATTCTCGCCGGCGAGAATGGGTTGCGGCTTTTCGAGCGGCCCTGATCTGAAAACTCGCAAAGGAGTGCCTCGGCACAGACGCGCATGTCCGATCACGACGTCGATCTTTTTGTCATAGGCGGTGGCTCGGGCGGCGTGCGCGCCGCGCGCATCGCCGCGCAACATGGCGCGCGGGTGATGCTCGCGGAGGAATATCGCGTCGGCGGCACCTGCGTCATTCGCGGCTGCGTGCCGAAGAAGCTTCTCGTCTATGCGTCGCGCTTTCGCGGCGAATTCGAAGACGCCGCCGGTTATGGCTGGACGGTGCCGCAATCGTCGTTCGACTGGCCGACGCTCATTGCCAACAAAGACAAGGAAATCGGCCGGCTCGAAGCCGCATACACGATGACGCTGGAAAAGGCCGGCGTCGCCGTCGTCAAACACCGCGCCGTCATCGCCGACGCGCACAATGTGCAATTGGCGAACGGCAAGCGCGTGCGCGCAGGCCATATCCTGATCGCGACCGGTGGCGCGCCGACGTACGGCGATCCCATTCCCGGCATCGAGCACGCCATCTCCTCAAACGAGGCGTTCCACCTAGAGCGGCTTCCGCAGCATGTGTTGATCCAGGGCGGCGGCTATATCGCCATCGAGTTCGCCGGCATTTTCGCCGGGCTCGGATCGCATGTGACGCTGATCTATCGCGGCGAGAACATTCTGCGCGGCTTCGACGACGAAGTGCGTCAACACGTGCGCATGGACATGGAAAAGCACGGCATCAAGGTCATAACCGGATGCAAGGTCGCCGCGATCGAGCAAACCGGCCCCCGTTTCTCGGTGCACCTTTCCAACGGCTTTCGGCAGACCGCCGATGTCGTGATGTTCGCGACCGGCCGGGCGCCGAATATCGACCAGCTTGGGCTCAAGGAGGCGGGCGTCGAGATCGCGAACAACGGCGGCGTCGCCGTCGACGAATATTCGCGCACCGCCGTGCCGTCGATCTACGCCATCGGCGACGTGACCAATCGCATCAATCTCACGCCGGTCGCCATCCGTGAGGGAGCGGCGTTCTCCGATACGGTGTTCGGCGGCAAGCCGACGACGGTCGACCATACCAAAGTCCCAACCGCGGTGTTTTCGAATCCCGAAGTCGGCGTGGTTGGCCTGACCGAGGCGCAGGCGCGCGCGCGGTTCGCGCAGACGGATATTTACCGGGCGATGTTCAAGCCGTTGAAGGCGACATTGTCCGGGCGCGACGAGACGGTCTTGATCAAGCTCGTGGTCGACGGTCAAACCGGTCGAGTCGCTGGCTGCCATATCGTCGGCGAGGGTGCCGCCGAAATGATTCAGATGGCAGCCATCGCGGTGACGATGGGGGCCACCAAGGCCGATTTCGACGCCACCATGGCGCTGCATCCGACCACCGCCGAGGAGCTGGTCACGCTGCGGACCAAAACCGCCAGCTACGCGCGCGAAGCCGCGGAATAGGCGGTTTTCGGGCCTGTCGCCGCCGGGCGCGGTTGTGTATAAGTCCGCCGGACCATGGAGACAGTGGCGATGTCCACGCGGACAAATTCGGTCAAATGGAGCCCCGATAGCTGGCGCCGTCGGCCGATCGTGCAGGTGCCGGATTATCCCGACGTCAAGGCGCTGGCCGAGGTCGAGGCGCAGCTTGCGAGCTTTCCGCCGCTGGTTTTTGCAGGCGAGGCACGCAACCTCAAACGCGCTTTGGCGCAGGTTGCCGCCGGCCAGGCATTCCTTCTCCAGGGTGGCGATTGCGCCGAGAGCTTCGCCGAGCACGGCGCCAACAATATCCGCGATTTTTTCCGGCTGTTTCTGCAGATGGCGGTGGTGCTGACCTATGCGGCGGCGTCGCCGGTGGTGAAGGTCGGCCGCGTTGCCGGCCAGTTCGCCAAGCCGCGCTCTTCGCCGACCGAGAAACGCGGCGGCGTGGAGTTGCCGGCCTATCGCGGCGACATCGTCAACGGCACCGACTTCACGCCGGAGGCGCGCATCCCCGATCCGCGCCGCCAGCTCGAAGCTTATCGGCAATCGGCGGCGACGCTCAATCTGCTGCGCGCCTTCGCCACCGGCGGCTACGCCAACCTGTCGAACGCGCACCAATGGATGCTGTCGTTCGTCAACGACAGTCCGCAATCGAAACGCTATCAGCAACTCGCCAATCACCTCACCGAGGCGCTGGATTTCATGCGCGCCTGCGGCATCGATCCGGAAATTCATCCGGAGATGCGCACTACCGATTTCTTCACCAGCCATGAGGCGTTGCTGCTTGGCTACGAGCAGGCGTTTACGCGCGTCGATTCGACGACCGGCGACTGGTACTGCACCAGCGGCCACATGCTCTGGGTCGGCGACCGCACCCGGCAGCTCGACCACGCCCATATCGAATTCTGCCGCGGCGTCAAAAATCCGCTCGGCCTGAAGACCGGGCCGACGCAAAAGCCGGATGAGCTGCTCAAGCTCATCGACATCCTCGATCCGGACAACGAGCCGGGCCGGCTCACGTTGATTTGCCGCATGGGCGCGGAGAAGGCCGCCGAGCATCTGCCGCGGCTGCTGCGCGCGGTGCAGCGCGAAGGCCGCAACGTGGTGTGGTCGTGCGATCCGATGCACGGCAACACCATCACGTCGGTATCCGGCTACAAGACCCGGCCGTTCGATCAGATCCTCAAAGAAGTGCGGACGTTCTTTCAGGCCCACGCGGCCGAAGGCACCCATGCCGGCGGCGTGCATCTGGAAATGACCGGCCAGAACGTCACCGAATGCACCGGCGGCGCCCGCGCCATCAGCGAGGAGGATCTCAACGACCGCTATCACACGGTCTGCGATCCGCGGCTCAATGCCGAGCAGTCGCTCGATCTGGCGTTTCTGCTCGCGGATCTTTTGAAGTCGGAGCGCCAGGGTAGGGCGAAGCCGGCGCCGGCCGTGGCGGCGTTTTAGCCGGTGAGGCCGGCGCTTATTCGCGGCGCCACGTTGCCACACGCAGTGCCGCCACCAGCACGACATTGGCCGACGCGATGGCGGTCACAAGCCAGAGCGTCAAATCCGCGCCGCCCTTTTGGAACGCTAGCCCTCCAAGGTACGGCGAAACGGCCATCGCCATCAGCAGCGGAAAGCCAAGGCGGCCCATCAGCACCGGATACCGATCGGCGCCGAATAGCGCGAGCGGCACCGTTCCGCGGGCGACCGAGCCGATGCCGTTTCCCGCGCCGTAGAGCGCGATGGCCAGCGCAATGATCGGAAAGCCGGTGACCATCAACACGGCGGCGATGGCAACCACGACCGCCGAGGCCACGATCGTCCACACCGGATCGTAGCGGTTGCCGATCAGCAACTCGATAATGCGGGCGCCGACTTGAGCGGGCCCAACGATCGCGCCAAGCCCCACGGCAACGGCCATATCGAGCCCGCGCGCCGTCAATATGGGGAGGAGATGCGTGCCGATGATCGACAGGACCGACGCGCCGAGTGTCAGCACCACGGCCAGGAGCCCGAACGTGGCGTACTCGTCGCGTCGCAGGCGAGCCGCCGGCCGCGGCTCAATCGCCATGCCTGCGCCGCTCGCGGTCGCCTGCGGCAAGGCGAAGAGGTGAATGGGGAGCGCGACGGCAAGCTGGATCGCCGCATAGGTGAAACAAGCTCCGCGCCAGCCGTAGCGCGCCGCCAGAAAGGCACTCAACGGCCAGCAGACCGTGCTGGCGAAGCCGCCGAACAGCGTCACCGACGTGAGGGCGGTGCGCGAGCGCGCGCCGTAGATGCGGCCGAGTGTCGAGAACGCCGCATCGTACAGGCTCGCGGACATGCCGAGACCGATCACCACCCAGCCGGCGAGATACCACGCGAAGCTGCCCGCAGTTCCAATTCCGAAGAGACCCGCCGCGAGCAACAAGGCCCCGACTGCCAATACCGGGCGCCCGCCTTTGGCGGCGATGAGGCGGCCGACGCGCGGCGCGGCAAGCCCGGCAACGAGCAGTCCGACCGATACGCCGCCGACGATCGAATCGTAAGTCCAGCCGGTATCCGTTGCGATCAGCGGCGCCAGCGCGGCCGGCAAATAGAATGTCGAGCCCCACGCGAAAATTTGCGCGATGCCAAGAGCCGGAATGACAACGCGCCGGTCGGGCAGAGCGGTCATCCACCCGCACTTTTTGTCTGCGTCCAAAACCAGCGGCCCAACAGCACGGCGGCAAGCATGCCGGCGAGCTGCGCGGCGATAAACGCAGCGACGCCGCCGGGCGCGATGCCGGCGAAAGTATCAGACAGCGAGCGGGCGATTGTCACGGCAGGATTCGCAAATGATGTCGACGCCGTGAACCAATAAGCGGCGGTGATGTACAGGCCGACCGCATAGGGAATTGCGGCGGCGTTTCGCGCCGCGCAGCCGAGGATCGTGAGCAACAGCCCGAACGTCGCGACACATTCTGCCAACCATTGTCCAGGGCCGGTCCGCGTTGTCATCGACATCTGCCAAAGCGGCAACTGGAACATCGCATGCGCGATCCAGACGCCAACGATACCGCCGATAATCTGCACCGCCACATAGGCGGCCGCTTCCGGCCAGGAAATTTCGCGGCGGAGCGCAAAGGCGATGCTGACCGCGGGATTGAACTGCGCGCCCGAGAGCGGACCGAACGTCAAGATCAGGACGGTCAGGATGGCGCCGGTCGGTAGCGTGTTGCAGAGGAGCGCAAGCGCGCCGTTGCCGCCGGCGAGCCGTTGCGCCATGATTCCCGAGCCGACCACCGCCGCAAGCAAAAACGCGGTTCCCAGTGACTCTGCGAGAAGACGCTGTGGAAGAGAAACGGTCTTCTCGTTCATTCGGCTTCCTTCGGAGGATCAGGCGCCCTGTCTTTGTTCTTGCCGATGGTGTCCAATTGCTTCTGCAACGTGAGAGAACCGAGAGACTTCATCGGCAGGCTGACGAAAATATTGATGCGGTTCGTGAGCATGCGCATCGTATCGGCGAATGCGAAGCGCATTTCCGCCTCAGCCCCAATCTTCGCGGCGGGATCGGGCAAGCCCCAATGGGCTGTCATCGGCTGTCCCGGCCAAACCGGGCACGCCTCCTCGGCGGCATCGTCGCAGAGCGTAAAGGCAAAATCGAGCTTCGGCGCGTTAGGACCGGTAAATTCGGTCCAGCTTTTTGAGCGAACGCCGCTGACGTCGTAATGCGAGCGCTTCAACAGATCGATAGCGTAGGGATGTACGCGACCTTTAGGCTGGCTCCCGGCCGAGAAGGCGCGAAATCGCCCCTGTCCAGCGCGATTGAGAACGGCTTCCGCCATGATCGAACGCGCCGAATTGCCGGTGCAGATAAACAACACGTTGAACACTTTGTTCGCGACCGCTTCATCCATGTTCGCATCCTCCCGGCGTCATTGGCGGCGATCGGTAAAGTTATGAAACACGCTTCCCGCCACTATCGACCACCAGCTCGCCGTCCTCTTTCCTGAATTCGCCGCGCTGGGGAGCCGGAAGAAAATCGAGCACAGCTTCCGAAGGCCGGCACAGCTTGACGCCGAGCGGCGTCACCACGATCGGCCGGTTGATAAGGATTGGATGCGCCATCATGGCATCGAGCAGTTGATCGTCCGTAATCGACGGTTCATCCAGGCCCAAGTCGTGATAGGGCGTTCCCTTCATGCGAACCAGGTCGCGAACAGAGATACCCATCCTGGCGATCAGCAATTGCAACAAAACGCGGCTCGGCGGGCATTTCAAATATTCGATGACATGGGGCTCGATGCCTGCGTTTCTGATAAGCCCGAGCGTATTGCGCGACGTGCCGCATTCAGGATTGTGATAGATGATAACGTCGATCATTCGCATGTTCTCGTCGCGTTGTCGGCGAAAGCTGACATCAGCCGTTAGCCGACCGGTGCTGGTCAATGCTGTGCTTCGCGAACCCCACGACCATCGTCAGGATGGCGCCGGCCGCGAGCCCCGTGAATCCTTGCAGCAGCCATTGCGTGACCGCGTCGGCGCCTTGCTGCACTTGGCCGGTGGAGTCGACGACGGTCGCGGCCAGCGTTTGCAGGAAATAGCCGCTAAACGCGCCGCCGACGGCTCCGGCGATGGTATGTCCAATCACTCCGAAAGAGTATTCCTTCGCGGCAGCTGAGATCGCATGCGCGCCGACAATGCCCGCAATGATCTCGATGACAAGATTGGTGACGGTCCAGGTCATCGCACCGCCTTGCCTTTGCGTTTCTTCTTTTGCCGCGAAGCCGGAGCGCAGCCGCATTCTGCGTCTTCACCTTGACCAGGCAGGCCACACAACTCGGGGCGGCCGCCGCAACAATCCGTAACGAGGAAGGCAATGAGGGCGCGTGTGCCCGCGGCATCGGCGCGATAGGTGATGCTTCGGCCCTCGCGCGTGCCGTTCACCAGCCCCGCGCGGGCGAGAATAGCGACGTGCGTTGAAAACGTATTGTGCGGACAGCCAACGGCTTCGGCGAGAGCGCCGGCCGAAAGTCCGTCAGGCTCCTTCCGCACCAACAAGCGGAATATCGACAACCGGGTCGGCTGCCCCAACGCCGCGAGCGCCGCCAGCGCATGTGGCGCATCCATTGCTCCTTCGCGGACATCGGGACCGACATGGCCGACCACGGCCAGCGCGTGAACGCTCATGAGACCTCCAAACCAGTGATCAGAATCAGCCTATCGCCCGATTGTCACAAAATGATTACATAGTTCTGGAATTCTCGACATATCGACTTTCTAACAGTCCGCAAGGGAGGGATCAACATGAGTCTGACGGTCCTGAGGCCGGCCGCCGTGGCGTTAGCCGTCAATATGGTTGCGGCTACCGCCGTAGTCGCGCTGGATCAAAGCCTCCCCGCCTATCGTCCCGCGGCCATGCTCGCGGGTCATTTCAAATCGGTCGGCTCCGACACGCTCGGCCGCGAAGTTGCGCTCTGGGCCAGCGCCTTCGAGAAGCTCTATCCCGACGTGAAAATTGACGTCGTGGCCAAGGGCTCGGCGACGGCGCCGCCGGCGATACTCGACGGTACAGCCCAGTTCGGGCCGATGTCGCGGCCGATGACGGCCGAAGAGACCGCGGCCTTCGAAGCTAAGTACGGCTACAAGGTGTCCAGCTTCCGTGTCGCGGTCGATGCACTGGCCGTTTACGTCAACAAGGACAATCCGATTCCCTGTTTGACGCTTCCGCAGGTCAGCGGAATCTTCGCGTCAACGATCAAAGCTCCGGGTGGCGCCAACATCAGGACCTGGGGAGAGCTCGGCCTGACCGGCGAGTGGGCAAAGCAGCCGATCTCGCTCTACAGCCGCAACGCTATTTCCGGAACTTACGAGTATTTCCGCGAAACGGCGCTCTACGGCGGAGACTACAAGCCCGAAGTCAAACTGCTGCCCGGCTCTGAGGCCGTCGTCGAAAGCGTCGCCGGCGACAAGTTCGGCATCGGCTATTCCGGTATCGGCTACAAGACCGATGGCGTGCGGGCTGTGCCGCTGGCTTCCAACTACGGTGCGAAGTGCTATGACGCCTCGGCCGAGGCGGCGCTTTCCGGGAAATACGCGATCGCGCGGTATCTTTATGTGTATCTGAACAAGAAGCCGGACCAGACGCTTGATCCGCTGCGCGCCGAGTTCATCAAATTCATTCTGTCTAAAGACGGACAAGAGCAAACCGAGAAGGGCGGCTTTTACCCGATCACCAACGAGGTACGCGAAAACGAGTTGAAGAAGTTTGGGATTTCGACCGTGTCGCAATAGCGGCTTCGCGAAGTCCCTTCTGACGCGCGGCTCCAGCACGGCTCCGGCGAAATGGCATCGAACGAGTTTGACACGATTTGCGGCGGCGCGTCTTGCGGGAAGGCCACGGAATGAATCGACTGTTCGTCGTCGGCGGCAGCGACGCGGGGATCAGCGCGGCGCTGCGGGCGCGCGAACTCGCGCCCGAATGGCAAGTTACGGTCGCGGTCGCCGATCGCTACCCGAACTTCAGCATTTGCGGCATTCCTTATTTCCTCAGCGGGGAAGTGCCCAAGGCAGAAAATCTTGCACACCGCAAAGCCGTCGACATCCAGTCAATGGGCGTGGAGCTGCTTTTGGACCATCGGGTCGAGCGTCTCGACACGTCCGCGCGCCTTGTCGTTACGCGAAACGCAGCCGGTGAGAAGTCCGAGCACGGCTATGACAAGCTGGTGGTTGCGACCGGAGCCAGTTCGATCCGACCCCCGCTCGCTGGCCTGGACTTGCCCGGCGTGTTCCTGTTGCGCTGGATGGGCGACACCTTCGCCTTCGAAGACTATCTGAAGTCGAGGCTGCCAAAACACGTCATCATCGTCGGTGGCGGTTATATTGGCCTGGAAATGGCGGAGGCGCTTACCAGTCGCGGCATCTCGGTCACCATTGTTGAAATGGCGCGCAGCGTGATGACGACGATCGACCCCGATCTCGGAAAGTTGGTCGGTGCCAAGCTGGAGTACAATGGCGTGCGCGTGGTCACTAGCCAAGCAATCTCGTCCATTGTGGTCGATGGCGAGAGACTGCGCATCGAAGGCCCTGGCGGCTTCACCAGCGCCGCCGATATGATTTTGGTTGCGGTCGGCGCGCGACCCGAAACCAGCCTCGCTTTGTCGGCGGGTGTTGCGGTCGGTTTTAAGGGTGCGCTCCACGTGAACCAGCGAATGGAAACCAATGTGCGCGATGTCTTTGCCGCCGGCGATTGCGCCGAGACTTGGCATCGAGTCACCCAATCGAACGCCTATCTGCCGCTCGGCACTACGGCCCACAAGCAGGGGCGGGTTGCCGGAGAGAACGCTGTCGGTGGCAATCGGCTTTTTGAGGGCAGTCTCGGCACGCAATCGGTGCGGTTGTTTGACTATGTCGTCGCGCGAACCGGTTTCCACGACCGGGACGCGGAGAATGCGGGCTTTGATCCGATTTCAGTCGATGCCGTGGCCTGGGATCACAAGGTCTACTATCCCGGCGCCAAGCAGATGACGATCCGCATAACCGGCGACCGCGGAACAGGCCGGCTTTTGGGCGCACAGATGATCGGCCACTACGGTACGGAAGTCTCCAAGCGAATCGATATCTTCGCCGCAGCTATTCATCACGGCATGAATGTCGAGCAAGTAAACGACTTGGATTTGAGCTACACTCCACCGCTAAGCAGTCCATGGGATCCCGTCCAGCTCGCCGCGCAGGCCTGGACGGTCCGCCAGAAGGCAGCGTGATCTGGCTGCCTTGCTTGTCCGAACAATAGGTGGAGAATTCTCCACCTATTGTTGACTCATACAACGTGACAGTTGGGCACACCTGCGCTTGGCCGAGTTGCGTCGTCAAGTGACGCCGTGTTTTGTGGCAGAAGCGGCAGCCTCCGGTGCGATCTGCGGCGCGCAACACGCCTTCTCATGCGCCACGCGCGACGCGCTCACCGGTGCCGTCGCCGTAGTCGATCGACTCACCCGTCGTGTGGAACGTCTCCCACGAGATTCCGGCGGGATCGTCGATCCAGGATTTCTCCGATTTGGCGTAGCAGCATGACGTTTCGCCCTGCTCGATGACCGACCCGCCGGCCTTGCGCAAACGCGCGTAAACTTCGTGGAGCTCCGTCTGGTCTTCGACCTGGATGCCGAGATGATCGAGGCCCGGTTCGCGGCTGCGCGTCGAAATGGCAAAGTTCACGCGCGGGTCCTCAAGCATCCATTTGGCGTAGTCGAGTTTGACGACAGCTGGCTTCGCATCGAACAGCGCCGAATAGAAACTGATCGACTGACCCAGGTTTTCGACGGCGACGTGAACGTGCATGCGCTTCATGGCATAGGCTCCTTAAATGACGGGCAAGGGCTGAAAGCCGATCTGCCCCATCATGGTTTCAAAATACGCCCGCACCTTTTGCGGGAAGCTAACGCCCTTCACGACCGCTGCCGATCGAAGCAGCGGCAACACGCGAACATCATCGCGTGACAGTTTACCGTTGATCGCCCAGGGCGTTTCGATCAGCCGGTCGAGTTCTTCAAGATCAGGCATCAGCTCCTTGATATAATGGCGGGTGTTGGCGCGAAGCTCGACGAAATCGCCGAACGTTTTGCGCTTGCGCAGCGTGTAATGATCGAGCGCGGCGACCGTCGCGAACTCGGGCAAACCGAGCAGCGGATAGCGCGGCATCGTTAGCGGCCCAGTTTTGGCGACAACTTTGTCCGACCAAGCGGCGATTTCGGGGCGCTCGGGCCCGATAAAGATGCGCTCGCCGACGCCGTCTACGTAGGAGACCATCTCCATGCTTTCCAACATCGGTTGGCCGCAGTCCTTGACGAGAATGGGAATGACGCGCTTGCCAACGAGACCCGTCATCGTATCGGAGTCGTCATCGAGCACGACGGTCTCTTGCAGATGCAATCGTTTGAGGGCGGCCGTCATCCGGACACGAAAGCAGAGGGAGCAATGCTCGAACATATAGAGCCTCATGACACGTGCTCCTTCTTACGCGATAGCTTGGACGTTGGGCCTTGCGCGCTTGCGCACGATGTCGGCCCGCCACGGCAACAATTCTCGGTTAGATACGCGATCAAGCCGTTCATCGCCTCATAGCGCGCCGCGTAGATCATCGAGCGGCCGTCGCGCCGCACGGTCACGAGGCCGGCTAAGCGCAGGCGGTCGAAGTGAAACGTCAGCGTATTGGGCGCGAGCTTCAAGGCGTCGGCGACGCCGCCCGCCGGCATTCCGTCGGGCCCGGCCTGCACGAGCAGCCGGTAGACGTCGAGGCGAGAGTCCTGGGCGAGGGCGGCCAAAGCCGCCACGGCATCTGCTTTTTCCATATTTCAACGAATATCGAAATATCAGCCGGCCGTCAAGT
>Ga0209006_10003122_pt1 | contig 15030 bp, 13 predicted proteins | sample JacPin_JW_Ref_O2_FD_188567 | JGI IMG/M metagenome (GOLD analysis project Ga0209006, IMG submission 188567) | Forest soil microbial communities from Algoma, Ontario, Canada - Jack Pine, Ontario site 1_JW_Ref_O2 (SPAdes) (version 2) | ecosystem: Environmental > Terrestrial > Soil > Boreal... | reverse complement strand
CTCGACCACCGCCGCATTCTCGCGACCGCGATCGCGCGCCTGCGCGCCAAGCTCAAGTATCGCCCGGTGATCTTCGAGCTGATGGGGGCCGAGTTCACGCTTACCGAGCTGCAAACGACGGTCGAGGCGATCTCCGGCCGCCATCTGCACAAGCAGAATTTTCGCCGCCTGGTCGAGGCCGGCGCGCTGGTCGAGCCGACCGGCGAGACCTCGACCACGACCGGCGGCCGCCCCGCCGCACTCTTCCGCTTCCGCCGCGAGGTGGTGCAGGAGCGCCCGGCGCCCGGATTGCGGTTCGGCGGGAGGGGATAACCCATCATCTGATGATACCGCTTGATCGGACTAATCCATTGGACTACATTATGGCATGTCCGGAAACGCTCCGATCACGGTGGTCGAAACGCCGGAGTTTCTGTCAACGACACGAAAGCTCCTGAGCGAAGACGAACGAGCGGTGCTGGTCGATTACTTGGCCCACAACCCGACTGCCGGAGACTTGGTTCCGCAGACCGGTGGCGTGCGTAAGCTACGGTGGGCATTGGAAGGACGCGGAAAACGTGGCGGCGCCCGCGTGATCTACTTCTTTCACAGTGCCGACATTCCACTGTTCGCACTGGCAGCTTACGCCAAGAACGAGCAGGCCGATTTGAGTCAAAGAGATCGAAACGATTTCCGAAAACTGACGAAACTGTTGGTCGAGAGCTATGGAAGGACAACGACATGAGCAAGGTCGCTGACAGCATCCGCCGCGGTCTGGAGGAGGCCGTCGCCTATGCGCGCGGCGAGGCGAAGGCGAGTGCGTATCGGGTTCATGTGCCGGCCGAGATCGATGTTCGCGCCATTCGCACAAAGCTCCGGATGACCCAGGACGAGTTTGCCGGCCGCTTCGGGTTCAGCGTCAACACGCTGCGCCATTGGGAGCAAGGCAAGCGCCAGCCGGAAGGTCCGACGCGCGCCTATCTGCTGGTTATCGATCGCGCGCCGAAAGCGGTGCAAAAGGCGCTGCGCGCCGCATGACCCACGGGAGCGGTGCAGCGACATCGGGAACGAGCGTCCCCGCTTCCGCCGCGAGGTCGTGCAGGAGCGCCCGGCGCCGGGGTTGCGGTTCGGCGGGCGGGGATAGCATTCCGGTTACCTTCTCGATCTTTCCCTGCCGGTTGAGACTCCATCGCGACCCAAGGTTGTTGTAAGCTCGGCGCCGATCGATGCCGGGGGCGCGATGTCGGCCATCATTTTCCTGATTTTCGTCGCCTTGCTCGTCATCGCGCTCGGTGTCTTCACCGGCCGCGGAAACGAGGGCGAAATCCTCCAGCGCATGCGCGCAATGGAGGAGCGCCAGCGGCGCAGCGACGATCGCCTCACATCCATCGCGTCTACTCTCAATCGGCTGGCCGCGCCGCCGACGCAGCTTCCACCAGCCCCGCCCCCACAACCCGCAGCACCCGTTGCTCCGCCGCCCGCGGCCGCCACCGAGCCTTCGCCCGCGCCGGTCACGCCCGAGCCGGTCCCGCCGCCCGAGCCTCCCCGGATCGAGCCGATCACGGCCGTCGCGACGCCGGACATGCCCCTGGCCGATGTCGGCGATGCGCTGCCCGCGGCGGCATCACGGGATCCGCACGAGCCGCCGCCCGCAGCACCACCCAAAACTCCGCCGCCGCGGCAGCCGACCGCGGGCGAAAACCTCGCCGATTTCGAGAAACGCTTCGGGACCCAATGGGTGGTGTGGGTCGGCGGCATCGCGCTCGCGCTCGGCGGCATCTTCCTGGTGCGCTACTCGATCGAGCAGGGCTATTTCGGACCTGCCGCGCGCGTGACGGTCGGCGCGGTGCTCGCGCTCGCGCTGATCGCCGTGGGCGAGTGGACACGCCGCCAGGAGCTGCGCAGCGGCATCGCCGAGTTCGCGAGCGCGCACATTCCGAGCATCCTCACCGCCGCGGGCACCACGGTCGCCTATGCGACCGTGTACGGCGCCTATGCGCTTTACGGCTTCATGTCGGCGGGCGTCGCGTTCGTGCTGCTCGGCGTCGTGGCGCTGCTGACGCTCGCGGCCGCCCTGGTGCACGGCCCGATGCTCGCGGGCCTCGGCCTGATCGGCGCCTATGTCACGCCGCTGCTGGTCTCGACCGATCATCCGAACTACTGGGCGCTCTATGTCTACCTCGCGGTCGTCACCGCATCCGCTTACGCGCTGGCGCGCGCGCGGCTGTGGCGGTGGCTCGCCATCACGGCGGCGGCGTTCGGCATCTTCTGGATGGCACCCGGCATATCCGATCCGCACGATAGCGCCATTGCGGCACATGCGTTCTTCGCGCTCACCGGATTTGGCCTTTCCGCCGTCTTCATCGTCGCCGGATTCATGCTCGGACCGCCCGACCCATCGGGACGGCCGGACCTGGTGTCGTCGGGCGTGCTTGCCGGCTACGCATTCATGGCTTTCATGCTGACGTTAGCGACCTGGCACGACACCATCGCGCTCGCGGCCTTGTTCATCCTCCTCGCCGCGACGGCCGCGATCTTGCTGCGCGCGCAATCCGCCGCCTACGCGCTGCCGATGACGGCCACGCTCGCGACCCTGGTCGTCATCGACTGGGCCTGCAAGGTCAGCTTCGTCAACGTCCAACCGCCGGGGGACGCCGTCGTCTTCCTCACGATCGCGGGGGTCGGCGATCACATCGTGTTCGGCGCCGCCAGTGCGATCCTGCTCGGCGCCACCGGCCTGTACGCGCAGGGACGATCAGCGCACGCGCTCGTCCCGATCATGTGGGCGGCGACGGCCAGCCTCGCGCCGATTGCGATCCTCATCGCGATCTACTACCGGCTCCATCATTTCGAGCGCTCGATCACGTTCGCCGCCGTGGCGCTGCTCATGGCGGGGCTCTACGGCTACTCGACCGAGTTGCTCAACCGGCGCGGCCCGCGGCCCGGCCACATGGTCGCCACCGCCGTATTCGCCTGCAGCGCGCTCGCCTCGCTCGCGCTCGCCCTGACGTTTGCGCTGGAAAAGGGCTGGCTCACGGTCGCGCTCGCCCTGATGGCTCCCGGCATCGCGCTCGTCGCCAGGCAACGCCCGCTGCCGGTGCTGCGCTGGGCGATCGCCGTCATTGCCGGTCTGCTGATGGCGCGGATCATGTGGGACCCGCGCATCGTCGGCGCCGACGTCGGCACGATGCCGATCGTGAATTGGCTGCTGTACGGCTACGGTGCGCCGGCGCTGGCGTTCTGGTTCGCGGGCCGCGTCCTGCGCCGGGACGCCAACGACGTTCCGGCGCGAATGGCCGATTCGGCCGCGATCGTCTTCACGGTGCTGCTGTCGACGTTCGAGATCAGGCACCTCGTCTATGACGGCGACGTCTATCACCAGGGGAGCGGTCTTGCCGAAGTCGCGCTCAACGTCTCGAGCTGGCTCGCGACCACCATCGGCCTCGAACGCACCTATCGCAGCACCGGCAGCCCCGTCCACGACTGGGGAGCGCGCCTCCTCGGAGCGCTTGCGTTCGCCGCCATCGTGCTCGGCCTCGGGCTGCGCTTCAATCCGATGACGACCGGCGATCCGGTCGGCGGCCCGCTGTTCAATCTCGTCTTGCTCGGCTACGCCGTGCCGGCTGTGCTGATGGGCGCGCTGGCGCGCATCGTAAGGGCGGGACGGCCCAACGCGGTGTATATGACTGCTGCAGTCACCGCGATCGTCCTCGCGCTCGTCTACCTGTCGCTCGAGGTGCGCACCCTGTTTCACGGCCCGGTGCTGACGCTTGGCCCCACGACGGACGCGGAGCAGTACACCTATTCCGCGACCTGGCTCGCCTTCGGCGTCGCGCTGCTGCTCGTTGGCGTCGCGCTTCGTTCGCAGCCGGCGCGCCTCGCATCCGCCGCCGTGGTCTCCCTCACCGCCGCAAAAGTGTTTCTCCATGATCTCGCCGGCGTGCAGGGCGTTTTCCGCGCATTTTCCTTCATCGGGCTTGGCCTGGTGCTGATGGGCATCGGTTTTCTCTACCAGCGCCTGCTGTTTCCGCGCCGCGCAGATCCGGCGGGCGCGACCTGATTGAAGCGCCCAGCGCCGGGCTTGCGGCTCGGCGGGAGAAGGTGGCGCAAAGCGGTCCGGTTCGCGGCGGGTCGCCCGACGGCCGCTTGCAAGTAAGGACCTTTTGCCTTACTTTGCGCACAGCGTTGAGGCTATTCGATGCACAAGCTGACGGTTACAGCCAAAGGACAAATTACGCTTCGCAAGGACCTCCTGAACCATCTTGGCGTGCGTCCTGGCGAAAAGATCGTCGTCGACACGTTCCCCGACGGGCGCGTCGAGATGAAGGCCGCGCGCCCGAGCGGCAAGATTTCTGACGTCTTCGACATCTTCAAGCGAAAGAAGGGGCCTCGCTTGTCGATCGAGGAAATCAACGCAATCGCCAGAAAAGGGTGGGCAGGCAGGAGGTGAAGATCACTGCCGACACCAACGTCCTCGTCCGCGCCATGACGGGTGACGACACGCGACAGAGCAAGCTCGCTCAGGCGCAGCTGGTGAGCGCCGAGGTCGTTGCGGTGACGATACCAGCACTTTGCGAGCTGGTCTGGGTATTGTCGCAAGGATACAAGATTCCATCGGCCGAGATCGCGGTCGCGATCCGCCGACTGGCCGACGGGGCGAACGTGTCGGTGAACCGTGCCGCGGCGGAAGCGGGCCTGACGCTGCTCGATGCCGGCGGCGACTTCGCCGATGGCGTGATCGCGCACGAGGGAGCCTGGCTTGCCGGCGAAGTCTTCGTATCTTTCGACCGGAAGGCCGTGAAGCTGCTCGAGGCGCGTGCCATCCCGTCTCTGTTGCTGTCGTAGCGAACATCAAAGTCCCGGCCGCCGACGCGGCGGCCTCGAACCTTTCGCTGGTAACTCCGACTAATGCTTGCTGGCCGCGCGGGCTTCGTTCGTGCGGCCCATTCACGTTTGCCGCAAGCCGGCCTACGATGTCCGGCGGGCTGCTACCGGGGGGCGACCCATGTTCGAAGTGCTGATCGGACTCGCGGTTCTGGCGTTTCCGGTCGTTGCAATCGTGGCGCTGGTGATCGCGGTAGGCGCGCGCGATCAGGCGCGCGCGCTCGAGCGGCGGCTCATCGCGCTGGAGCGCGAGCGCGCGCAGGCGCCCGCCGCGACGGCGGTGGCAGCGCCGCCCGCAACCGCAGACGTACCGCAACCGCCGCAGCCGCGCACCGAGATCGCGACGCCGCCCGTCCCGCCTGTGAGCGTCGCACCACCTCCAGCACCCGCTCCCCCACCCGCGGCGGCCGCGCCACCGCCCCGTCCCGCGCCGGCACCGGCTCGCGCCGAACCCAAAGTCACGTTCGAGGAGCAGTTCGGGACCCGCTGGGTCGTGTGGGCCGGCGGCGTCGCGCTTGCGCTCGGCGGGTTCTTCCTGGTGCGCTATTCGATCGAGCAGGATCTGATCGGGCCACATGTGCGGATCGCGCTCGCCGCCCTGCTCGCCGCCGCACTGATCGTGGCCGGCGAATGGACGCGGCGCAAAGAGCGTCATTCGGGCGTCACGAGCCTGCCGATCGCCAGCATTCCGAGCATTCTGACGGCAGCCGGCACCGCCGTCGCGTATGCGACCGTCTATGCGTCTTACGCGCTCTACGGCTTCGTCGACGCGCCGCTCGCCTTCGTGCTGCTCGGCATGGTCGCGCTCGCGACGCTTGCGGCCGCGCTGCTGCACGGACCGGCGCTCGCCGGGCTCGGGCTCGTCGGCGCCGAGGTGACGCCGATCCTCGTCGCCTCCGACCATCCGAACTACTGGGCGCTGTACGTCTTTCTCGTCGTCGTCACCGCCGCATCGTTCGCGCTCGCGCGGGCGCGGCTGTGGCGTTGGCTCGCCGTCACGGCGGTCGTATTCGGCGTGCTGTGGATGTTCGCTGGGATCCACGACGCGCGGGTGCCGTCGCTTGCGCCGCACGCCTTCCATGCACTTGCCGGATTCGCGCTTGCAGCCGCGCTCATCGTCGCCGGCCTCCTGTTCGGTCCGCCGGCGCAAGCCGAACGTATCGACGCGGTCTCGTCGAGCGCGCTCGCAGCCTACGTCTTCGCCGCCATGGCGCTTGTGCTTGCCTGGCAGCACGATCCGTCGACGCTCGGCGTATTCGCTATCCTCGTCTTCGCCACGATCGCGATCGCCTGGCGCACCGATGCGGCGGCCGGCGCCGTGCCGGCGGTTGCGCTGTTCGCCGTGCTGGTGCTGGTCGCATGGTCGGTGCAACCCGTCACCGAGCACCTGATCGTGCCGGGAGGCCCGACCGCGGGCGTCATTCCGGAGCCGGCGCCGGCCTATACGGGCGCACACCTCGTGCTCGGCGCGCTGTTTGCGCTGCTGTTCGGCGGCGCCGGCTTCCTCGCGCAAGGACGCGCGCAGCGCGCGCTCATTCCGGTGCTGTGGGCGAGCGCGGGCGCGGCGACGCCGGTGGCGATCCTGATCGCAACCTATTATCGCGTGGCCGGGTGGGAGCGCTCTCTCCCGTTTGCCGGCCTCGCGCTCCTGCTCGCTGGGCTGTTTGCGGTCGCGACCGAGACGCTTGGCCGCCGCGCGCCACGCCCGGGCGCTGCCGCGGCGCAGGCGGTCTTTGCCTCGGCCGCAATCGCCGCGCTCGCACTCGCGCTGACTTTCGCCCTGGAAAAAGGCTGGCTCACCGTCGCGCTCGCCCTGATGGTGCCGGGCATCGCCTGGGTGGCGGCGCAACGGCCGTTGCCGATGCTGCGCGCCCTTGCGGCCGTCATCGTCGCGCTCGTCATGGCGCATGTCGCTTGGGAGCCGCGCATCGTCGGCGCCGACGTCGGCACGACGCCGATCTTCAACTGGCTGCTCTACGGCTACGGCGTGCCGGCGCTCGCCTTCTGGACCGGCGGCCACCTGTTGCGCGCGCGCGCCGACGATGCGCCGGCGCGCATGGTCGACGCCGCCGCGATCCTGTTCACGATGCTGCTCGCGTTCCTGGAAATCCGCCACTACATGACGGGCGGCGACATCTATGCGCGCGAGAGCGGTCTCGCCGAGCTGGCACTGCAGGTCTCGGTCGGGCTCGCGCTTGCGATCGGCCTCGAACGGCTGCGCGGCCGCACGCGCAGCATCGTGCACAACGTCGGCGCGATCGTGATCGCGAGCCTCGCACTCGCCGGCATCGTGTTCGGCCTGCTCGTCGCCGAGAACCCGATCCTGACCGGCGAGCCGGTCGGCGGGCGCCTCTTCAACCTCATCCTGCTCGGCTATGGCTTGCCGGCCGTGCTCGCGATCGCGCTCGCGCTGATCGCCCGCACGACGCGGCCGATGGGGTACCGCGCGATCGCGGCGGCGACGAGCGTCGTGCTCGCACTTGCGTTCCTTACGCTGGAAGTGACGCGCGCCTATCACGGGTCGGTGCTGACCGCGGGCGCGCGCACCGCCGCTGAGCAATACACCTATTCGGCCGTGTGGCTCGGTTTCGGCGTCGTGCTGCTGCTGGTCGGCATCGCGCTCGCCTCGAAACCGGCGCGCCTCGCCTCCGCGGCAGTCGTGCTGCTCACGGTCGCGAAGGTCTTCCTCATCGACATGGCGGATCTGACCGGCGCGTGGCGGGCGCTGTCGTTCATCGGGCTCGGCCTGGTGCTGGTCGGCATCGGCTATCTCTACCAGCGCCTGCTGTTTCCGCGCCGGACACCCGCCGCTACCTGATTGATTGCGGCGCGTTCCGCATGCATGGTAGCGGGCAACGCCCCGTCGTCAAATGACCACAATATCAGACGATGCGCTGGGCGAGATCGCAGTCGGACGATTACCGGTGATGCTCATGTGGAATGTTCGCCCAAAAGCTCTCGCGGCCGCGCTGGCCCTTGCCGCGCTGATCGCGGCGGCCGGCGCAAGTGCAGCCGCCGAACCGACCGCCGCCGGCCTGTGGCAGAAGACGTCTGACGGCAAGCCGGTCATCTGGGTGCTGTTCGTCGACCATGACGGCGTCTACGAGGGCATCATGGCGCGGCTGTTTCCGCGCCCCGGCGACGATCCGAACCCGATCTGCACGAAATGCACCGACGACCGCAAGAACGCCCCCTCGCTCGGCCTCTCTTTCATCCGCGGCATGAAGCGCGATGGTCTGAAATACGAGGACGGGACCATCCTCGATCCGCGCGACGGCAAGATCTATCACGCCGTGATGTCGGTGAGCGAAGACGGGCAGACGCTGACGGTGCGTGGCTATATCGGTTGGCAGCTGATCGGGATGAACGAGTACTGGCAACGCCTGCCCGACAGCGATGTTGCCCAGCTCGATCCGGCGATCGTCGCCCAGTATTTGCCGGCGCAGGTTCCCCTGCCGCCGCCCGCACCACCTGCGCCGACGCGGCCGGTCGCCAAGCCCAAGAACAAGTAGCGCGTCTAGTCGCCGTAGCGCGACGGCCGCAACGCCACCGCCGACTGGACCGGCTGCGGGCTCGTCTCGTGCTGGGCGAGATCAACGCGCGGGTTGCGCCGCTCGAAATCGCAATAGGCGAAGCTCAGCCCGCGCAGCGAGCCGCGAAAGCTGTGCGGGCTCGTCTGCACGACATTGAAGCACGGCTGGATGATGGCGCGCGGCAGCGAGGCGCAGATCGAGTCGGCGGTGAGCTTGATGGTGCCGGCCGGCAGCGAGAAATAACGGGTCCGCCCGCTCACCTCCATGGTGCCGATCACCGAGCCGTCCGCATGAATGCGCCCGGCGCCGGTGCTGCCGTCGAAGCAGTTATAGGAAAAGAGCTTGTTGGCGATGAAGCGCTTGGCCTCATCGGGCTTCATCTCGCCCGCCAGCGCGGGCGACAGCACCGCGGCACCCGCAACCACCCCGCTCAACAGACTCGCCGCGACCATCGCGATACGACGTTGCATGCCCGACTCCGTGCTCCCGCTTGCCTTGCGCATATCCTTATCGGCGAACCGGTGTCCACCCCGGATCGGGTCCGGGGGTGGCTTTCGCCGGATATGCGCTGGCACCCGCTCCATTCACCGAATACTTACCATAATTCGTTGACCGTCGATGAACCAAGCGCCCCGTAGCGTTAAGAAAATTTACTCGATCTTGACCACGAGGCGGCCGCGCACCTGGCCGTCCAAAATCCGCTTGGCGGCCTCGATTGCGCCGGAAAGCTCAATTTCCCCAGTCATTTGGGCTAATTTTTGCCGATCGAGCCCGGCGTCGAGCCGTCCCCAGGCCTCGCGCCGCAATTTCTGTGGACACCGCACCGAGTCGACGCCGACGAGCGCGACGGCGCGAAGAATGAACGGCGCGACGCTCGCCGGCAGGTCCATACCACCGGCTAGCCCGCAGGCCGCCACCGCCCCGGCATAGCGCGTCATCGACAATATGTTGGCGAGCGTGACCGAGCCGACCGAGTCGATGCCGCCGGCCCAGCGCTCCTTGGCGAGGTCGCGCGGCTTGGCGGTGAGCTCCGCGCGGTCGATCACCTCGTCGGCGCCGAGGTCGCGCAGATACTGGGTTTCCTGCGGCCGTCCCGTCGAGGCCACCACGTGGTAGCCGAGTCCGGACAGCAGCGCGACCGCGACCGATCCGACGCCGCCGGCCGCGCCCGTCACCACGACAGGTCCGCGATCGGGCGTGACGCCGTGGCGCTCGAGCGCGAGGACGGCGAGCATCGCGGTGTAGCCCGCGGTGCCGATCGCCATGGCGTCATGCGGGCTCATCCCGGCGGGCAGCGGCACGAGCCAGTCGCCGTTGACCCGCGCCTTCTGGGCGAAGCAGCCGAGATGCGTCTCGCCGCAGCCCCAGCCGTTGAGGATGACGCGATCGCCGCGCTTCCAGTCGGGATGGGTCGAGGCCTCGACGGTTCCGGCGCCGTCGATGCCGGCGATCATGGGAAAACGGCGCACCACCGGCCCCTTGCCGGTGATCGCAAGTCCGTCCTTGTAGTTCATCGTCGACCATTCGGGACGGAAGGTTACGTCGCCTTCCATCAGGTCTTTCTCGTCGAAATCGGTGAGCGCCACCGATTGCCCGTTCGCGCTCTTGTCGATGACGACCGCCTTGAAGGTCGGCATGCTCCGGCTCCCTGTCCTGCCCGCCGCGAAACGTAGCGGTTCGCCGGCGAAAATGCGACCGCCCTGGGCAACCGTCGGGAACCAAGCCTGTTGCCGGTGCCGTTCCGGGTGTCCGTAGCGCGTGAAGATGTCCGCCCTTGCTCACGCACGCCGGCTCGGTCCATGCTTTGCGCGCCGCGCATCGGCGCGGCCAATAGCGGGCGCCCGGATACATGGCACGCGGGCGCCCAGGAGGAGACAACATGAGGCTCGTATCGGGGATCATTGCCGCCGCGGCGGTGCTTCTGCTGCTGCCGGCGCCGGCCGGTGCGCAGCAGGCCAAATGGCGCATGGCCAAGCCCATGCCGCAACCGGCGGGCGAGATCGTCAGCGCCGTGGCCGGCAACAAATGGTATGTGTTCGGCGGCTACGACGGCATCAATGTGCAGCCGCAGGGCATCGTGGCCGAATACGATCCGGCCGCCGACAGCTGGAGCATGAAGAAAAACATGCTGTTGCCGGCGCATCACGCCGCGGCCGTCGAGCTCAACGGCAAGATCTACGTGTTCGGCGGCTTCGTCGGCCGGGCCGGCGCCAAGGGATGGGGACCGGTCGCCAACGCGTTCGAGTACGACCCGGCCGCCGACACCTGGAAGGAGCTCGCGCCGATGCCGACGCCGCGCGGCTCCGCCATGGCGGTCGCGGTCGACGGCAAGATCTACGTGATCGGGGGTGCCCACGCCAATGTTCCGGGCAAGCCCACCACGCCGTTGTGGGTCGGCGTGCCGGTCCTCGTCACCGGTGCGGTCGAGGAGTACGACCCGGCGACCAACAGCTGGCGCACGCGGTCGCCGATGCCGACGGCGCGCAACCATTTCTTCGCCGGCGCGGTCGACGGCAAGATCTACGCCATGTATGGCCGCCTCGGCTCGTCCTTCGTCACCGCGAGCGACGTCACCGATCTGGTCGAGGAATACGATCCGAAGACCGACCAGTGGCGCTATGTCGCCCGCGCGCCGACCAAGCGCGGCGACGTCGCGGGCGGGGTCTACGAGGGCCGCTTCTACGTGACCGGCGGTGAATACGAGGAGCCGCGCGGCAAGACCACGTTCTGGGCCTTCGAATCGTACGAGCCGAAGACCAATTCGTGGCAGGTGCTGCCGCACATCCAGATCGCGCGCCACGGCTTTGCGGCCGCGTTCCTCGGCAACGAGCTGCACGCGGTCGGCGGCTCGTTCCAGTCGGACGGCATGCCGGGCATCTTCTCGCAGATGGCGACCCACGAGGTCTATCCGGTCACGAAGTAGCGGCACGGCAACGGGCGATGTCCATCGGTCTCGTTCAGTACGCAACGGCGGCGGGGACGCGTCGGCCCCCGCGCGGCATCGGCCGCCGCTGGGCCGACGCGCTGGATGATCCGGCTTGGATGGCGCGCGCGCGCCGCGCTCTGCTGGTCGTCACGGCGTTGCTCGCGATACCGGCCTTCGTGCTTGCGGTCGGCAATCGCTTCACCGAAGGACCGCTGTTCGTCTACGTCCCCGACGTCGACCTGCTGCCGCCGATGAGCAAGACGGCCTGGGAGCAGGCCTTCGTCATCCATCAGCAGAATCCGCTCTTTGCCCTCTGCGGCGGATATCAGGTGAGCGGCATGGAGTCGCTGACCGTCTATCAGCTGATCTACGGCTGGGAGTGGCTGCGGGCGGCCAGCGTCGGGCTGCTCTGCATCTCTCTCTTTGCGCTGGCGGCGCTTGCGCTGCGCAACGCCCTGCGCCCGCAAGGCGGCCGCGACCTGCGGGCGCTGATCGGCGCCGCACTGCTCCTCGCGAGCTACGCGGCCCTGCGTTACTTCGCGGATCACGCCGGCCTCTTCGCCACCATCAATGTCGGCCAGCACCGCCACGCGCTCGACGTCACCTTCGCGTCGGTCGCGCTGGCGCTGCTGCTCACCGCGTTCCTGCCGCAGGGCGAACGCGAGGCGCCCTCGCGCACGCGCGTCGCCTGGGCGATTGCGATCGCCCTCGACATTGCGTTCGGCGCGATGTTCCAGACCACCGATGCGAGCGCGGTGTGGAAGACGTTCCCCGGCTATGGCGACGCCCTGCTGCCCGGTCCCGACCGGCTGTTCGCCTTTCATCCGGTGTGGCGCAATCTCACCGAGAACGCCTACTTCATCCAGGCGGCGCACCGCCTGCTGTCATTCGCGCTGTGGCTCGCGGCGCTCGTCGGCTGGCCCGTCTGCTGGTGGCGCCGGCAGTCGCTGTGGCGCGCAACGGTGCTGGTCGGGCTGCTCACGGCCGAGGGCGCGCTCGGCGCCGCCACGCTCCTGCTCGACCTGCCGCTGGTCCTGTCGATTGCGCATCAGTTCTGCGCGGTGCTCGTGCTCGCCGCCGCAATCGCGCCGGCGGCGCCATGGCGGCGCAGCCCGGCGGGTGCCCGCGTCGGGCCGCGCGCGGCTTTTGCCTGACGCGCGAAGCTATCGGCCGGACGGGCGGGCGCCGCGGCGCGCGTGCTCATTCCATCCGGATACCGAGCTCGCTGATGATCGGAGCCGCCGTCGCGGCGGTATCTTCGATGACGCGATCGAATTCCTGCGGCGTCGAGGAAACCGCGACCGAACCCGATGCCGCCATCAGCGCGCGAAATTCCGCCGAGTTGACGATCGCGCGAATGCGCGCATTGAGGAGATCGACCACCGGCTGCGGAGTGCCGCGGCCCGCGCATATGCCGAGCCATGCATAAGCCACGAGCGGAATGCCGAGCTCCTTGAGCGTCGGCACGTCCGGCATGGATGCGAGCCGCTCGTCGCCGGTGACCGCCAAGACCTTGAGCTTCCCGGCCCGAAACAGCGGAACGATGCTGAGCGGCGGACCGATATGGAGGTGGACCCGTCCGGCGACGAGCTCCTGGTTGCCTTCGGCCGCGCCCTTGTAGGGGATCGCCGTCATGCTGATTCCGGCGAGCTTCTCCAGCCGCTTGGCGAGCAGGTTCTGCGTCGACGCAACGCCGAGCTGCACATAGTTGAGCTCGCCGGGATGCTGCTTGGCATAGGCGATGAGCTCGGCAAAGGACCCCGCCGGCAGCGCGTTCGCGACCGCGACCGCGTAACTGTAGCGGGCGAACAGCGTGATGCCGCGCAGATCGGCGAGCTTGTAGCGGAGGCTCTTGTAGAGCAGCGTGTTGACGGCATCGAAATAGGTGCAGGCCAGCAGGTCGTAGCCGTCGCGTGGCCGCGACATCACCTCGTTGGCAGCGAGCGTCGAGGCGGCGCCCGGCCGGTTCTCGACGATGACGGGCTGGCCGAGCGCGGCGCCGAGGCGCTCGGCGATGAAGCGCACCGGGATGTCGGTCGGCCCGCCCGCGGTAAACCCAACCAGGACGCGGATCGGCCGCACCGGATAGTCCGCCGCCCACCCGACCGGTCCGGCGGATAGCGCGATCGTCGCAAGCGCGACGGCGATGCGTGACGCGCGCCGATATGCCGTGCCGCAGGTGATGGGAGTGCCCTCAGTACGGTTTCTTCGTCCCCTTCACGGTCGTGCGCAACATCAGGCGGCGCTGGTCGGAGGGAAAATCGTCGCGCGCGTGCATCGAGCAGCGGTTGTCCCACACGAGGAGGTCGCCGACGCGCCAGGCGTGGCGATAGACGAATTCCGGCTTCTCGGCGTGGTCGAACACGGCATTGAGCAGCGCGTCGCTCTCGGCCTGCGCCATGTCCTCGACCCGCACCGTCATGAGCCGATTGACGTAGATCGCCTTGCGCCCGGTCTCGTCGTGGGTGCGGAAGACCGGATGGACGCGCTCGGCAAACGCTTCGGTGCCGTTCGCGCCGCCGCGCGTGGTCGTGCCGTAGTTGTAGTGGTGCAGCGCCCGGCGGCCTTCGAGCTTCGCCTTGATGACGGGATCGAGCGTGTCGTAGGCCGCATAACCGCTCGCGAACAGCGTGTCGCCGCCCCAGGTCGGCACCTCGACCGAATAGAGCAGCGTGCCATTGTGCGGGATCTCGGCATGGATCTGGTCGTGATGGAAGTGCATCTCGCCGTCCGGCAGCGCGCCGATGGTCTCGCCGTTCTCGCGGATGTTGGTGATCATCATGATGTTGGGAAGGAGCCGCGAGTAGCCCTTGGGGAAGAGCTTCGGCGGGCGGGCGAGCGGCCCGATCTCGCCGAAATAGGCCGTGACGCGCACGAGGTCTTCCTGCGAGAAGTCCTGGCCGCGAAAAAGCAGCACGGCGTGATCGAGCCAGGCCTGGTGAATCGCCGCGATGGTCGCGGCATCGAGCTGATCGCGCAGGTCGATGCCGCGGATTTCGCCGCCGATGTTCTGCGACAACGGGACAACGTCGAGCCGGCTGAGCGTCGTGGTGTTCATGGCTGAGCCTCGGTCTGCGGTTCGTTCCGCGCAAGCTTAGCCGAGCCGCGCAGCCGTGCAAACAACCGCGTCGCGACACACGACGGCATGCAACCGCTGCGAATGGTGGCGACGATCGCAGAAGGCGACCCGGAAGCCGAATGCTTTCATCGAGCAGACCATTTCCGCTCCCGCCGGAACCAGACTGGTTTTCCGGCTTTCGTGCCTTGAGGAGCAATACTCTAGATCAGCATTTGAGCGGTTTCGGCTGCGAGCACCAAGCGTGCGGAAAATAGGGCCGCCGCGGATCACTCCGGCTTGATTCCGGCGAACTTGATCACCTTCGCCCACTTGCCGGTGTCGGCCAAGATCAACCTGCCGAATTCGCCAGGCGTCATCGGCAACGGGTTGACGCCGAGGCCGGCGAGCTGCGCCTTGAACTTGGGGTCGGCGAGCGCGACGTTGACCGCCTGGTTGAGCCGATCGACGATAGCCGGCGGCGTATTCTTCGGCGCGCCGAGGCCGTACCAACCATCCGCCGCAAAGCCCGGCAAGAACTCGCCGACGGTGGGGACATCGGGAAGCGTCGCGATCCGCTGCGGCGTGGTCACCGCCAGCGCCCGCAGCTTGCCGGTGCGGATGAACTCGATCGACTGCGGGATCGGGGCAAA
>Ga0209006_10003121_pt1 | contig 15032 bp, 20 predicted proteins | sample JacPin_JW_Ref_O2_FD_188567 | JGI IMG/M metagenome (GOLD analysis project Ga0209006, IMG submission 188567) | Forest soil microbial communities from Algoma, Ontario, Canada - Jack Pine, Ontario site 1_JW_Ref_O2 (SPAdes) (version 2) | ecosystem: Environmental > Terrestrial > Soil > Boreal... | reverse complement strand
CTCCGCATCGTGTTCACGGCTTCGATCACCTCGAGACCTTTTTCAAGTAGGGGGAATTTGATGTCGTAAGGCGTGAGGGGGGGTGGCATTTGGGCTGGCTGAAGAGGGTGTTGGTGTAAAAAGGATGGAAGAGTGTGAGATAGTGGGCCATGGGACAATTGGCCAGAACCGTCCAAGAGGATACGAGAGAAAGCGGATCGAATGTCGGCGGCGGAAAGATTGGCTGCTTGCAGGTGACGTTCTACCTGAGCTCAAGCGTCTGTGATGACGCGTCGTTGAGCATCGGCTTCCTCGCGAGCGTTTTCAGCACGTTCGATGCGAGTCTCGTAGTCGCGGATGGCAGCTTCTGAAATCTGAAGAATATTTACGGGAGCTCCTCCATTAGCAGAGTTGGCTTGAGTATAGTTGGCCAAGAGACGTTCAGCCTTGTCTGCACGCTTTTTGGTAATGGCTACTTCGCGACGGAGGGATTCAATATCGAGATAAGATCCAGAGAGTAACAGAGCGAGATGGGCATTTGCGACGTATGAAGGGGAATTTGTAGCAAGAGCATTTGCGGAAGGAGAACGAACGATAGCGTGAGGGGAAGATATTTGAGGTGCAGATTGAAGCTGAGGTGAAGCTGACATTTCATGATGAACGATGAGGAAGGGGGTTAATGAGTACAGTCGTTAAAAAGAAGATGGTATCCACCTTACCTCCCTTTTCGTGGACTTCGCTCATAGTTTTGATGGCATACAAGTGATCAATGCCGGGATCGAGGCCAATCTCGTTCATCACGACTATGCCAGCTTTCTTGGCGTCAGTGTCCAGCTCTTTCATCTGAGGAGAGACATAGCTGGTTGTAACAACGTTCATCCTGCCCTGGATGGCAGATTTGATAACTGCGGCGTGATGTGCGTATGGAATGAGCGAAATGATGACATCGTGTAGGGCAACCTGAACATCAAGTTCTGAGGTCGAGTTCACGCCCAAAGAAATCAAGGTGGTGCTTGAAAAGCCACACGCAAGTTGTTTCGCGCTTGTGTCGTGCAGCTGGAGCCGTGGTCGGCGCTGATACAGTGGGTAATAAATAAATAGAAATGAAACAACGAATTGAAACTTACCTTCAAGGTTAGGCCTCGCGTGTTTGACCGCCTGAATGAGGCGGTAAAATCAATAACTCTAGCATCAAATATCGCTTCTTCTTTCCGGGAACCTTGAGACAATAAGGCTCTTACTTTATCGATGCATCGATATATGGATTTCATTGATGGCTATACGACTGAAGACATATCGAGGGCCGCACGGTGAAGCCAGCAATGCATGTACCAACAAGCAGGTGGGGTGTTCGTCCTAGCTGATAGAAAGACTGAGGCAACCGAGGACCAAATCGAGGCTCGCGAAAAACGGATTGACGACTGGGAAACGAAACATTTCCTCGCACGACACATCATGATGAACTCCGTTCCATTACGACTCACTCAACTAATTATGTAAGGATAAGACGGTCGCCAAAAACGCCTAGAATGCCATCGTAGCTGATTCCGAGGGCAAGAGCGTACTGCACCAAGTTGACGCACGATGCCGATTACATAATGCGAGACGTGACGCGTGACGCGTGAAGGCTCACCTAACGGAAATGGTCGGGCTAACGCAATTATTGTAATCACTCGCAGGAATGGGCGCAGCCATAACCGATGAAGATTTCACGGCAATAATAATGGGATCCATCCCCGCGTCCTACCGATCTCTCCTCCAATCCGTCGCAGCTGCTGCACAAGTCGCAAACAAAGACATAGCACCGTTAGACCTAATCCAATGGGTCACCGAGGAATACAAATCCCGAATTAAGCGTGAACGTCGCGACAAAAACGACACAGAACTATTCTCGAAGGGCAAAAAGTCCGGTAAAGGCTGCAACCACCGACACTCCCAAAAGAAATCAGACGTCGAATGCTCCAACTGCGATAAAAAGGGACACACAGTAGGCGACTGCTGGCTCCCAGGAGGCGGTAAAGAAGGTCAAAGACCCCACCAACGACGAAAGGGCAATTCCGCAAACGCAGCCCGGGAAAACAAAAAGGTCAGTGAAGACGACAACTTCGCGTTCCTCTGCACATCAAATTTCTACGACGCACCGGCAGCTTTCGCATCCACTCAGCCATAAAGAGGAGCCATAATCAATTGCGGAGCGACACGGCATTTTTGCGGCGATAAGAGCAAGTTCACGACATTCAAGCCAATCGACCAACCAATCACAGCAGCCGATGGACGCACTTTTCGTGCCCTAGGCCAAGGCGACGTCAAGATTGAACTGCCAAATGGATCAAGCACAACCGTGGTAACATTAAAAAAAGCCCTATATTCACCAGATATGTACTACACCCTCATCTCTCTAGCATGCATGGTCCGAGCAGGCTTCCAAGTCAATTTTGACAAGGACCTATGCACCGTCAGCTACGCACAACCAAACAGGCGAATAATCGCCGTAATCCCCGAATCCGGCGCCCTCTATCGCATCGCCAATCCTTACCCCACCGAATATGCGAAGGTCACCAAAACGAAGATGACCATATCTGAGCTGCATTGACGAATGGGACACATATCCGCAAAGGCCGCTAAGTACATGGTAATGTCAAAAATGGTCACCGGAATTGACCTCGACCTTGAATCGGAGGCATAATTCTGCGTAGCGTGTGCCAAAGCGAAGATCACCCAACGCCCGATACCTAAGATGCGATCAGATGCAAATCGCGCGAGAAAATATGGTGACCGGATCCACTCTGACCTCTGGGGCCCAGCGCAAGTCAATTCAATCGACGGAATGAGCTACTACGTATCGTTTACAGACGAAACCACCGCATTCACCGAAATCCACTTCCTAAAGAAAAAGAGCGACACTCTAAAAGCCTACCGTACCTTCACCAGCCACACCAAGACCCAGAAAAATAACTCCATCAAGGAACTCCACTGCGACGGCGGAGGCGAATACTACAGCCACCTATTCAACGACTTCCTGAATGAACAAGGCACGAAACGTATGGCAAGTGTCCATGACACTCACGAACAAAATGGAATTTCGGAACGACTCAATGGCATCCTCGTAGGAAACGCCTGAGCAATGCTTGCGGAATCCGGCCTACCTAAATTCCTGTGGACCGAGGTAATATCTCACGCAACCTGGTTAAAAAATCGCTCACAGACATGCGTCCTAAAGGACAAAACCCCATTTGAAGCAACAGGAAAAGGAAAACCAGACCTATCGGACTTGCACGAATTCGGAGCAACTATCTACGTCCGCGTCGAGGCAAAGAAGCTAGATGATAGAGGAGTAGAAGCTAAGTTTGTTGGATACTACGAAGAAAGGAAAGGGTACCGGGTATACTTGCCGAAGAAACGAATCGTCACTGTTGAAAGGAATGTCAAGTTTGCACCCGACGAAATACCAATTCCCGACGACACTCAGCCCGAGGGGGAGAAAGTCAACCAGCCGTTCCGAGTGCCGTCGAAACCGCACCACCAGCTGCCGAGCAACATGTACCCATCTCAAAAACGCCGGAAACATCAACTCTACGACTAATCGATGGCCTCATCCCACCTGAACCTAACACCGGCCGAGGATTTCGAACGCGAAGACCACAAGGTGACTACGCCAAACTCAATGACGGAAAGCTATCTGCCAACGTAACTGAAACCTTCGATGAAAACCCTTATGAAAATATATTCGCCGGTATGTATGACTGCATTTTCCATGACCACTGGAGATGAACCACGATCGATGGATGAAGCCATGAAAGGCCCAGATGGAAGCGAATGGACTAAAGCGCGAGACTACGAAATCTCGCAATTAGAGAAATTACGCACCTGGGACCTAGTCGAGCCACCACCAAATGCCAACATCATCAAGTCAGCTACGTACTACGAACAAAGCAAGATGCAACTGGAAAAATCACGTCCTACCGAGCTAGACTAGTCGCAAAGGGATATTCACAAATCCATGGCCTTGACTACTTCTACACCTTCGCATCCGGCATTAAAATCTCAACAGAACGACCCATACTTGCCCACGAAGCGCACGAAGACTGGGAACTACACCAAGTCGACATCAAGAGTGCCTACCTAAATGCCGACCTCGAAGAAGAAATCTACATGTATCCACCGCCGAAATATCTCAAACCTCACCAATCCGAACTCATATGCAAACTCAATAAAGGCCTTTATGGTATCAAGCAAGCCGGACGAAAATTGTACCTCAAGTTAGCGGCAACCTTGGGCGAAATGAGTTTTCGGCGTGCAAATGGAGACCATGCTGTATTTTACCAAACCGGCGAAAATCCCATAATTGTACGTGTAGATGTCGACGACATGACCATTGCAGCCAAACAAATCGAAACGATCACTGCCCGGAAGCACCAGCTCCGAAAATACTTCGAAATCTCGGACTTAGGTGAACTCCACTGGCTACTCAGCATCGAAGTCAAACGGGACCGAGCGGCATGAACCATTTCGCTATCCCAAGGAGCGTACATCGACTCAATACTACTTGATTTCAAATTCCCGATTGCAACCCAGTATCGATGCCTATGGAACCTGGCACTACATTCTCACACGACCAATCTCCGACCACACCAGAAGAAACCGCCGAAATGAAAACTTGCCCATACCCACAAGCAATTGGAAAAATCATCTATCTACCTGTCGCCACTTCCCCACAATTTGCGTTCGCCGTCCGAATCCTCTCGCAAGTCATGAAAAACCCCGGATGAACACATTGGGAAGGCGTCAAGAGATTGCTAAGGTATCTGAAAGGTGCGAGAGATTTATGGTTAGTTTTAGGGGGAGGCGACGAAGGATTGGAAGGCTATACTGACTCGGATTTCGCGTCACAACCCGGCCGTCATTCGGTCTCCGGCTTCCCATTTCTGTATGCAGGCGGAGCCATATCCTGGTCAACCAAAGACAACCAATCATAGCGTTATCGACAACGGAAGCAGAGTATATTGGACTCACCTACGCAGCTAAGGAAGCCACATGGCTCCGAAATGTCATCGGCGAAATCATCGGCTCAAATTCCGCTGTGACTCCAGTATTTTCGGACAACAAAAGCGCCATCTCACTCGCAAAGGAGAACCCATTCCGTTCCCGAACGAAGCACATAGATATATGATACCACTACGTACGCGAAACAGTCGAATCCGGAAATATCACCGTCATCTACACACCTACCGACGAAATCCCTTGGCCTACGTCAAGTTTAACAATTTTTGCGCAATGCTAGGCCTCCGCCAGGCTTGAGGGGAGTGTTGGGGTGCAAGCCGCTCCGAGACGTGGCGCACGGGCCAGGTAAATTTATTGTACATAATCCTGCATCATTCGCACGCCACTCTTCAGTCCCGCTATACGACTGAAGACTTATCCTTTAGGCTTGACCCTGCCTACCCAGGTTCACCGGCATTCCAAACAACAACATGTATCTGCATGCCTGCATTTTTCACAAGTCTTGAAATATTTTTTGCCAGGTATTTCAGGGGGCAGGATTGCCCTGCATTTTGATTTGGAGCATATGAGACGTGCATTTACGATAATAATGACAGAGTAGTTTTTGCGCGAGTAACAAACGATAAACTTTTTTTGGGCATTTTTGAGGTGGATGTGACTTTGTTTGGTTGTCGGGGGAAGTGGGTCAGCCCATTCGCGTTGTCATGAACTTCGTGATTAAATTCCTCCTGGTCTCAAATCTTTCTGTAGGCTGCTTTTTGATCTTCCAGAGCAGCACCTCTATCCTGAACGACTTATCAAACGCGTCACCAACCGTCACCAACCGTCACCAACCGTCACATTGACCCCAATTTATATAATAACTACGAAGTCACAAAAATGAGGGAGAACCTCGCAGCTCATATACAACAATAAAAACGTTCAAAAGATTCAGAAGACCATTTTTACCAGTAATACCTAGCCACGCCGTATATGAAGTCAGGTCCAACGGCATTCCAGTGAAGCAGGGACTTCTCTTCAGCGCTTCGCTAATTTTTACGTCATAAAAGGCAATAAACGCGAGTGGTTTGAGAACGCTAGCCCAGTGACAGGTGCTATCGGTTGCATGGACATGAATTCGGAGCTCTTTACCAGTGTTGGAGAAGTATTTCATCTGTGATTGACAATATATCAGCGACTTTCAAGCGCAATTTATTAACGGTCGAACCTTGTCAGGAATACCGCAGAAAAAGCAACAACCGGCGGGAAGCCTCAAGCGGCTCCTCCATGCCTCCCAAGACGACAAGTATTTGTTCGCATAGGAGGGGCACTCACAAAGCCTGTGAGAGCCATATTCCAGGCCCTGAGACCAGCAATACGTGCAACACCTAGCCAAAATTGGAATGGCAGTATGAATTAACCGCGCGCGCCAATCAGACGGACCAACGTTCAAATTCCTCATCGAGGCCTGGGCTGCGGCGAAGTGGTTTCCAAAACTAGCGGAGGGAGCTGGGTGGTTTGATGGGTTATTGAAGTTGACCGGTGATAGCCTTGCATTGTGACGCGTGGGTGTCAGCGTCAGCTCTTTAGCAGCTGAGTTAACTTGAGCTTGGTGATATCGGTTGCTTCTTCTGTCCTCGAGGCGGCGATTAGATTCTACAGGTTCATAATTCAAAAGGTGGTCTGGGAAGCGCATCGGTACCGCCGGAGGATCTTCGACTAGCTGTATTTCACAGGCATCGCAAAGTTGAGCGCCAGGTATCATACAGCAAGGCCGCGCAACACCATCAAAGAAGAGACCGAATCTGAGCCTTCTGCAAGTCGAACTGTCACAAAAAGTATCGTACACAGCATTGATGCCGAACAAATCGCTTTCATTGGTCTTCTTCATCTTCGAAAGTTTTGCGGGATCGAAATAAGTGATGGCATAGGCAGGCAGGCCATCCCGTCCGCAGCGACCGATAGCTTGATAGTAATCCGTTGCGTCACGAGGAGGTCCCAGGTGGAAGACATATCGAACAGATGGATAGTCGAGGCAACAGTTAAGCATAGATGAACAGACGAGACCAAAAACTTCGCCTCTCAGCCATTCTTGCTTGTTGTGTGAGCGGTCTTCGGCCGAGACACTGGAATGGTAAGGCTTCCAGTGTAATAGCGCTGCCATTGCATCACATTCGCCCCGAGACCAGCAGAACAATAGGGCACGGTCGCCTCCGTTGAGATTCTGTGTCAGTGAGGATATTTTATTCGCCACGGCGTTCTCGAAATCATTCGAAGATACGGGAATCATTCGCTGCGTGATCTCTGGGCGATCAGTGTCCCGCCGTAGAACTTGGTAAACCTTGCGGCCAACTTTCTCGAACAGTTTCGCCTCGAGATGTCGAGGGCATGTGGCGGTCATTAGCAAAATCGATGTTGGCATTTGTCCGACATACTCTAGCATATCCAGGCATGGTCGGAACGCCGCATGCTGGAGTAAGAGATGGGCTTCGTCCACAACGATACGAGCCAGACGTCCCAATCGAATTAGGGTGGTGATGTACATCTTTACGCTATCCCATGCACATGCTTCAACTGCTACAAGCACGATCTGGGAAGATGTGGCGGGTTCGCTTCCTATCGTCCACGTCATGCACGATAGACCATGTCGGTTCGCTCGCGTTTTGTACTCATCGTGCATAGCCAGTAAAGGAAGGATTAGTATTGTCGTATTCCCACCGTCATAGAAGGCCGACGCGAGGAGGAGCGGCAATGTTTTTCCAGAGCCTGTCATGTAGACTCAGATCCGTAGCCTTAAGCTTGAAAAGCAACAATTGCTGACTTACCAGTTGGACCAATAAGAAGGATAGACGGGTTTTTGCTTGCAATCAGCTCTGTAGCCAGAGCTTGCTGCGCGTGCTTGAAGGTTGCACGATTGTCTTCCAAGAAGGTTCGTAGATCACGCAAACGAGACGGATGCAGAATATGAGTTACTGGTTGCTCCAGTTTACATGAAGCGGGACTGCGCAGGTCATAGCCAATGGCATCCAGTAGGGACGCCAGGTCGTTTGCTCGTGTCTGGGTCTGGATACGGACCACCTCGGGAACTATAATATTCTTCACGGCCTCGGCAATAGTTTCAGGAGACGGAATGGGTCGGTCCTGGTTCCGGCTATTTGTTTTATCGATCTGTAAGGGCGAAAAGACACCAGCGCCACTGCTGCAGGACATATCTTCGAGCAGGGTCGGCGGGAAGCCCAACAGATTATGCCAGCCGCCGCTCAGATGCATGGTGCTGAAGAACTCGTGGACGTCGATGCCGCCTGGCAAGCGGGAATCGGGGGCATATAGCGAGTGCGACGTTATGTTGTGACCGGACTGCTTCGCTAGCGCCATTCGGCTTAGAGCCGTGGAATAAAGAGATCGGATCGAATGATAATTTAAGAACCAGTTCGCGATGTGACGCCAGAGTCGTATAGGTATCTTGACATTGAGCAGCCTATCCGTATGGTATGCCAGGCTTTGACTAAGCTCGGAACCGGAGACAGGCCAGTGTGGACCGAAAAATAGATGGGATTTAGCTCTATTGGCCGGCTTTTGACCGTGAAAGTGCTGCTGCCATACAACAATGAGTGGACGGACGAAGGTGATGTATATGATCCATAGTCGTCCGATTTCAGGATGAGGAACACGCATCATTGTGTCGTCCTTTCCTGTCAGGGCGCTCGACTTGTTGAATGTCCCCATTAGACACAGGTGCTGAAATAAGACAAACACGTTACGGATGCTGCCGCCGCTCACATTAGACAGCAGGTTTGATGCAAACTCAGTGGCCCGTGCTGGCCCGCCCACGCTGGTGTGAGTGCCCGCAAATAACTTCATCTCGACGTCGTGACAAGTTTCTGTATACGTGAGGCAAGGGCCAGCTTTCCATTTGACTTGACCTTGTTCGTCCAGGTAGTGGAATCGACCGCGTATTTGGGGATGAGTTAGGATGGTGTGCAGGAGATCGTGCTTATGGTCGAGGAAAGCGTTATGCGGATCATTAAAGCAAGAGAAACCGACCGCAACGTTGCGGGGTTCCTCGTTGATGACACCGGGAGACCAGTTAAGGTCCACTATGTCGAGACCGAAGAAGAGTTTCATTCTCATGTCCGTGCGTATTTCGTTTATAAGGGTCTCGATGAAATGGCGGATGTCCCGCAGGTAGAGGACATGTCCGGAAATAATGATGTTCTGGCCACTGAAATCCGTACTCGTGAACTGCATCGTTGCTTCTTCAGCGGAGGTAAAGAGATTAAGCGGCCTCATGAGTAAGTACAAGGTAGGAATCAGTCCTTCCTGAGCATCGTCCATGAATGCAGCGATACCATCATAAGCCCTGTTTGACACAAATTTAAAAAAAAATTGCACCAGGACAATGCAGTGTACCTTGAGTATCGCAATTGTGAGTCTGCTAGTACGGCACGATGCATCAGAGCCATCATCGTCAATCGACCACAAAATAATAGGATGGCAATAAATTGTGTAATACGACGAGGAAGTGCCCACTGGCCGCTTTTTTTGCGCGATGACAAAACCAAAAAGCGGAGTACGGGTGAGTATAATTTATCCTCGGCACCTAGAGGGAGATGCACGTAAAGCGTGATCAGAAGCTCCAGAATCCGAGCTTGTAATGGCGTATCCGCTGCGAAACCCCATGAAACAGACGACGGATCTTGGATGGACAACCGGGGTTCTTCTTCATTGCTATCAGCGTCTCCAAAGATTTCATCATCTGAATCTTCTGACAGATCGACGTAATTCTCGAAGCAGTCCTGCCAGTCCTCGTCGACTGATAAATTTGCCCCAGTGCTGATCTGGCGATGGTCTGAATGACCATGCAGTTCGTCCCAGAGTGCTTGACATGATTTGGTCTGGTCTTCGGTGAGTTGCATTCGATAACCTGAAGCCCGGCCCTGCTGGCACCGAGCCACGAAGGCCACGAGAGAAGCGATGACAGAGCTATAGCGCTTCAACGATTCTGGCTCTATATCGCGATGGTGAGCGGTGCACACTGAGTCATGGCTTAAAAAATCCTGGTAATCGTATCTTGAAAAGTATCCAAACTAAAAATACTTACTTGTTACTGCAACGGAATGATTAGTACGTGCCCACGCTACCATGACAGATACTCACGAAGGCCGTCTACCAAGTAGTCGTCTAACATGGAACCCCGCTTTGGAAACCACTGATTGGATGTTAGACATGAGGCCAAAAACTTCATGAGCAACGGGCGATAAGTCATCGTTTCGTGCTGGTATCGCAACGAGTTCGCAGAGCTCTGAAACTTGATAACCAGAAACATGGTCGAGCCAACCTTCCTTACGAAGAAATTGGTTCAGTTCGCGATAACTTGCATTTTGCAGCGGTTCTTCGTCGGATCCAGCGTGAGCTGATGGATTCTGAGCTTGAAATGCTTGAAAATCGTCTGTGGCCTCATCGATCGAAGACGGCGGCATTGTAATAGGAAAGAAATGGAGCTTATTGCCTCGGAAAAACGTCTGTACGAGCGACTTGAAATACGATGATTGATCTTTGGATCCATTCTTGCATGCGTGAGCGCGCCAGGACGCTACGTTCAAATACCCGTGTCTACAGCTAGTGCAAACGATATAGTCTTCCAGTGGTATGGCTAAGCCGAATACAGGGTCTGGATCAGTAGGCACTATTTTCTCGGCACGGAGACCAGGGTAGTCTTTTTTAAGCTCCGCGACCAATGTCCTGGAGGGCCTGCAATGTGAATGGGAAGTACGGATATGTGATAACGCGTTATCGGGCTCGACACCATGCTTGCAATCCATGCATATCAGTGCCTGATACTTGGTGTTGACAACGTAGGGAGTCAACAGAAGTAAAGGATCGTCGGTGACAGAATCGGGGCCAGCGTGTATTTTTATTTCGAATTTGTTTGGGATGATCGGTGGTGGAGATCTTGGCAGCGTATGGGACGTATTTCGACTGCGGGTCGCTGCCGCCGGTATGTGTACATCCACTAGTCTATCGACCGCTGTGCCATCTTCCGCTAGGTCGTTGTCACAGCCATTTGTGGCTACTTGATCACCTATGGGGTTCATGGAGGTCGTCGGTAGTGGTGGTCTTAGCGGCGTATGGGAGGTATTCTGACCGCTGGTTACCGCTTCCGGCAGGTCCGTATCCATTAGTGTAGCTACCGGTGTGGACCGGGCACCATTCCGCGCTGGGTCGCTGTCCTGACCATTTGCGGTTACCGCAGTGGATGATTCGATGACGATATTTTCAGCCACGATGCGCGTGGATCCGTGGCGTGATGAAGATGTGGAGGGAACTTCTGCTCCAGGTTTCTGAAAAAGTCCTTCGTTAATTGAGAACAACCTGTACATGCCCGCCATCCATACCAGACCGTAGCAATTTCGAGTGTGCTCCTGATGTCGTTAATGGGAGTTTTATTATATAGCGCTCGAGAAAATCGGTGACTGCATACCCTCATATTCTGATCTTTCTTTAATTGGCGGTTGCAACGTGCACACTCGAACATTCCACCTTCTCGGTGCAGGACAACGGTTTCTGGTCGAAGCCCAGGAGAAAGGGGAGGGTACACACAGGCGACTTCCATCCGTCCACACAGTGCCCTGTGAGACCGCTCGCTGGTGATAGTTTTTTTACAAATGTTGCAATATGTGCTGGTAGAGTAATCATTAGATGCATCGCAAGAAGTTTAAAATAATACCTACTTCAACTTCACTCGCTTGGAAGATGACGGGAACACATGGTAACTTGCGGAACGCTTTTCATTTTCCCGAGGTGCTTCTCCGGACTGCATACTTCCAATGGCGGTCTTTGGGATGTATGCTAGTACGTGCAAAGGCGGAGTCAGAGTTATTATATACCCCGAGTCTTTGCCGACTCGGCCCGTCGTACCATTTTTTAATAAGGACCCATGCATACTGGCTCGAATCCGAGTTAAAACACGATCGATTGATGAGATGTGGGCGCAGTTCCACCAGAAAGGAGATTATGTGCGCCACAAAGGGCCGATCATTGACATTCCGGCAGGCACTGCCGTGGTGGTGACTTAGAGCACCCATAGGTCTGTTTCAAAACGGTTAGCATTTCCTTCAGACACTTCTCCAGACCGGATATCCTCTCGAAACCAGTTGCGGGCCAAGCAGACGAAACCCGGGAAGTCGTGCGCTTCCTTCGCATATGAAAGAATCACAAGCTACTAGTCGATCATCGATCATCGATCATCAATCTTCCTGCCAGCACGATTTCTCTGATGGCTGGCATGGATATAATTTAGCCGAATAATGTGTGGGAAAACGGTCCGAGGCCTAGAAGCCGCTAATTCCGACACAAACCCTGGTGATCGATGATCGATGATCATTCCCAGGTGACATCCTTGGTGGGGCGTAGGCAGGAGCCGATGATCCTCACACGATCGCACTGACGGCGTAGACAACAGTTCTGAACGGTGAACCCACACTCTCTCGGCTTGATCTACCCAGGAATGGTAATGTTGTTGCGCGCTATAAAAAGGCAAGCATGGTCATGATATTAACCCATTCTAAATCAACAGCATGTCTCACTCAGAATTGGACTCGACAACAGATCAATCTTCCTCTGTTTTCTCTGGCCTCATTTGTTACTACGCAGGCTGTTCTCGTGTTTTTCTGGATGCAAACAAAGCGGCTTTGCATGCTGAAGACTGCCACGGCGGGGTTTTTTTCGCCAAGACGTGCAATGTTCGAGAGTTACAAAATGAAGCTGGCGAGATCACCCTTGTTTTGGTCCCTGAGGCGCCTGAGCAGACAGGTGAGCGGTCAGCTAGGCATTCTGCGCCTACCTGTGGTCACTAAAGTGCAGCGACACTTGTAGACTGTCAATCGATAGGCCATACGACTCATTTGAATCCTGAAAATCCTGAAAAGCAGCAAAGTAAGACTCACGAAGAGTTGAAGGAGCAGGCACATGAAACAGCTGATGGTAAAGCTAGGGCCCCTGAGGTGTTTGAGGGGACCGGTGAGTGGCCAACTCGGCGCTTACCTGTGGTCACTAAAATGCAGAGACGCCTGCAGACCATCAATCAACGGGCCATGCGACCCCAGAAGATCCAAGTACCACTCTACCTGCGCTTTCTCCACCGATTACAGCTCCACTTGCGTTCTCCTACTCGAGCACTTCTCTAACATCCTCACAGTCAAGCTCAAATGATGCGCCCCCGTACTCCCCGCTACCTCCCAACTCACCTCTCGGCTCCCAGCTGCCTCCTGACACCCAAAAGCAACCACCCGAGATGCGCAGAGGCTTGGAAGGGCCAGCAGGTGAGTAGCGAACTAGCAACTGATGGTCACCGAGCTAACATTCAACAGGCGACAGCAGTTTAGAAAAGCTCCAACGCATTATGAACGCCGCCGGCGATCTGTTGGAACAATGCCGCGCATGTTGGGTTCGTCGACGAGTGACGTCCCCGCACGCAACATACCGCTGCAATACGAATATCTGCTCTGGGACAGATTGGAAAAACTTCAAATCTTCATTGCGGTTCCCACCTAACGTTGTCTGCTTTTTCTGTTTAGCAACGTACGGCCCACCATTCAATCATGACAAATCCTTTGGCTCGGGCGACTTCTGCGAATATCGTGATGTTTTAAAAGAGCTTTCGTTTATTTTATTCAAAGAGGACAGAGTGAGGATGGCGATATTCAGACAACTAGGCACTCAGGCGCCTGCTAATCTGCAGTCATACAAGAGATACATCGCAAAGCGAGGTGTTAACGGATTGCTTGGGGTACATGAGGTGTTAGCCACCTACCTGGATCTGAGGGAGGTCGCATTATTATAGTAATATATATATTTTGTACGGCCAGCCTAATTGTACATACATACAACGTATCTCAGCAGGGAAAACAACAAACGCATAACCTGTTACTCATTTCACCCGAGGCCGTTTTCCTTGGCGTGAATCTTTCTTGGTGTGTTTCGCTACCCACAAGATATATCGATGAAATGCGTCGTTCTTGTGTGCTGTGTCCATCAGAGAAGCAAGGTCGCGCCAATTGAAAGGGAGGTCGCAAATCTTCATGTGTGGGTGGACTTGACGAATAACCGTCTCCCAGATGGCTTTCACGGCTGCTTCAACATCTGTGCGACCCGCCTCATCAGAGAAGTCCGTCGAGAAGTCCTTTTTGAAAACAGATTGTCAGCAACCAATACAGACAATTTATTATTAATAAGACACGTACCGCTTGAGTCGCTTGCCAGTTTTTTTCCAACCTATGAATAAACCCGTCAACAATACCGTCGTAATGGTGGAGAGCTTGTTTGGCACAGGATGGTGCGAAATTATCGACCAAGTGGTTCGAATCGCGGATGTCACGGTCGTGTTCTTCGGCGATGCTCGAGCTGTCGTCGTCGCCACCGCCATTTTCATCCTTCTCTTTGTATTCACCCTCACCCGCATATTTGGACGCGCTGGAATATTCACCCATCCCTATAGCTTTTCCTTTATATCCACGCCTGCTTCCTTCTCCACCGCTCCCATCACCCGTGTCACTGGCCTCGTTTGTATGTTCATCGTCGTCGGTTTCATCCGTGCCTGGATGACTGGTAGATGCCATTCCATCGTCATGCTCGTTATCTCTTGACCGTTTGCGCGAAAATAGATCGAGTGTTCCTGAACTGAATGGATGAATGAAAATCTGCCAAGGAAAAGGCGTTGCTTATATGTGGTAAAAAGCACAAGTGCAAACAACAACGAACCTGGGTATCGGGGTCACTAGTAGGTGCCAGTTGTGTGTTGAGGAAAATGAGCATTTTCGAATGGTATTTGCCGATCCAAGTGATGCCATCGTATTCTATATCTCCTTGCGGCCAAGTTCGATCCACCCATTCCTCCCACTGGAGAATTGGCATGACAGGCTTACGACTTGCGCGAGGTTGGCGGGGCTTGTTGAATTCCTCCATCTTGATAATAATGATCCCAAGGATGTCAGAGGATTTCAACCAGACCTCTTCTACCTTGTTGAGAATGGAGCTCATCGTCTGAGAGTTGGCGACCTCGAGCACGACCAACA
>Ga0209006_10003120_pt1 | contig 15038 bp, 9 predicted proteins | sample JacPin_JW_Ref_O2_FD_188567 | JGI IMG/M metagenome (GOLD analysis project Ga0209006, IMG submission 188567) | Forest soil microbial communities from Algoma, Ontario, Canada - Jack Pine, Ontario site 1_JW_Ref_O2 (SPAdes) (version 2) | ecosystem: Environmental > Terrestrial > Soil > Boreal... | reverse complement strand
CGAGCCGTCGGACGAATTCCTCAACGCGGGCGGCGAACGGCTGGCGGCATCCCTGCTCGGCAACACCGACGATCCACCGCAATCGCGCGCGGGCGATCGCATCGGCGCTTATCGTCTCGTCGAACTGCTCGGCGAAGGCGGCATGGGCCGCGTATTTCTCGCCGAGCGCGACGACGGCGAATTCCGGCAGCGTGTCGCCCTGAAACTGATCCGCGCCGAGTTCAGCACGCGCGAATTGCGCCATCGCTTTCTGCGCGAGCGCGACATCCTCGCGCGGTTGACGCATCCGAACATCGCGCAGCTTCACGACGGCGGCGTTGCCGCTGACGGCACGCCGTACTTCACGTTGGAATACGTCGAAGGCGAACCCATTACGCGCTGGTGCAACGCGAGAAATGCCGACATTCGCGCACGGCTTAAACTGTTCGTCGACGCATGCGATGCCGTGCAATACGCACATCGCAACCTTGTCGTGCATCGAGATTTGAAACCGTCGAACATTCTCGTGACGGGCGACGGCCAGCCGAAATTGCTGGACTTCGGCATTGCGAAATTGCTCGACACCGGCGAAGCGGCCGGCACCGCGACGCATTCGCGGCCAATGACGCGCGAATATGCCGCGCCGGAACAGGTGCTGGGCGAACCCATCACGACGGCAACGGATGTCTATGCGCTCGGTGTACTTTTATACGAGTTGCTTTGTGGACATCTGCCTTACGCGCGCGCCGAAGCCGGCCAGATCGGATGGTCGAAAGCGATCGTCGACGACGCACCGGAACCATTGAGCCGCGCCGTCTTGCGCGGTGCAAGCGTGGAAACCGCGAATGAAATCGCACGCCGGCGCGGAACTAACGTCAACTTTTTGCGCCGCGCGCTGCGCGGAGATCTCGACCGAATCGTCGCACGCGCGCTCGAAAAAGCGCCCGAAGCGCGGTACGCGTCAATCACCGCTTTCGCCGCCGACATTCGCGCCTACGTGGAAGGCCGCGCACTGCCGGGAGGCAATCGGCGCTATCGGTTCTGGAAATTCGTCGGCCGCAATCGCGTCGCCGTCGGCCTTGCGAGCGCTTTGTCGCTGATCGTGCTCACGAGTCTCGCGGTGATTACCGTGCAGTCGCGCCGTGTCGCCATGCATGCGCAGGAGGCGCTGCGCCAGGCGCAAACGACAGCGGCAGTGAAGGATTTTCTGCTCGATCTGTTTCACAAAGCCGATCCGAACGTTGCCAAAGGCAAGGAGATCACGGCGCGCGAACTGGTGGATCGCGGCGTGCAGCGGCTGGACAAGCTCGCACCGGAGCAGGCCGCGTTGAAAGCGGAATTGCAGGTCACGCTGGGCACGATCTATTTTCAGCTCGGTTTGAACAAGCCCGCGGCGGAGCTGCACGAGCGCGCCGTCACTGCGCTAAAACAGATCGGCGGTGATCCGCTGCTCACCGTCACCGCCGAACGCGATTGGGCCACTGAACTCGTTCATCTGAACAAGATCGATCAGGCACGCGATCTGGCCGACGACGCTTTGGCGCGGATCGACGCCGTTCCCGATGCGCCGATAGCCAACCGCGTCATGACGCTTTACACCGTCGGATGGATCGCCGAGACGGAACGCAACGGCGAGCGCGCGGTGCGTGCGGCGAACGATGCCATCGCGCTCGCGCGGCAGCCGAACGTGGACGAAAAAGTGCTGGCGATGGCGTTGAATCTGGCCGGCAACAGTTACTGGACCGTCCATGACAGTCAGCGCGCACTGCAAAACTATCGCGAAGCACTCGACATTCATCGACGCGTTCTCGGCGACACGGACATGATGACCTTGAACGACGAAGAAGGGATCGCCGCAACGCTGCTCAACGACGGCCGCTACACCGAGGCGGAGGAATATTTCCACCGGATCTGCGACGGCTTCGCCAACGTCTACGGACCGAACAGCCTGCACACGTTGAACGCATCGCAGGGCCTGGCGTTGGATGAATACGAATCGGGACGGTACGCCGATGCGCGCGCGGAGTTCGAGCGGATTCTCGCGACGCTGCAGGCTAATCCGATACAGAACGCTGCATTCCCCTACGAAGTCATGATGAATTACGGGCTCGTCCTGGCCGATCTCGACGATCTGCAGAACGCCGAAAAGAACATAGACACGGCGCACGCCGCGCTGGCCGAAAAAATGGGCGCCACGTTTGCCGGGACGACCGAGGCGCTTGCCGACTTGGGTTACGTGCACAGCTTGCAGGACAAACTCGATGTCGCCGATCAGGAATTGAAGCAAGCCATCGCGAACAAGACCGAAAGCAAGGACGACGACACGTCGACGGAATTGTCCTGGCTGAGCGACGTGGAACGCCGCCGCGGTTCACTCGACGAAGCGCGGACACTCGCACAACACGCGCGCGATCAAGCGATCGGACTCTACGGCGAACGTTCGCGTCAGGCCGCGCGTGCGCACTACGCGCTCGCGATGGCGCTGCTGGATGCACATGAAAACGATCGCGCGCAAACCGAACTACGCGCGTCGCTGGATTCGTTCGCGCAGATTACGCCGCCGGACGGCATGCATCCGTTGTCGTCCGGACCTCGCCTGGAACTGGGACGATTATTGTCAGCCGATGCCGCTCATTCAAAGGAAGCCGCGCGATGGCTTCAGTCGGCCGTCCAATTGCGCGCGAGTACCTACGGCGCACAACATCCGCTGACGCTGCAAGCGCGCGACGTGCTGGAGAAAGTCGCGGCGAATCGCTGAACATCGCGCCTGAACATCGCGCCTTATCAATCGGCCCCGATCAATCATCGACCGCGCAAACGACGGGAAAAAGCGGGCAAACAACTGCGAAACAGAATGTTTTGGCGCTGCCATCTATTCCTTGGTGAACGTGGCCTCGCATGGCCGCAACGTCGTGCGCGTCGCCCTCCCGAAGGTCCGATCGAATTTGCCCGTCATCTGATACGAATAAAGCGTGCCGCTGTCTCTGCCTCCGACCGAATGCTCCGGTCTGCCGGTGCGGCCACCGGCGGTGATGTCGACATTGCCGTCGGGTTGAATCACGCCGATGTATTCGACGGACGCAGGCGCGCCGAGTTGCCCGTACTGACCTTTCAGCCGGCCGCCTTTTACATCCACATCGAAGACGAACGTGTAGCCTTTGACGACGGAACCGTTTTCCTTGACGTCGTCGCACACCAGCTTCACCGACCACTTGCCGTCGAACTGACTCGACGGTGCCTCGGACGACTGCACGTTCGCGATACCGCATGCGAACAAGACTATTGCGCTGATTCTCACGGCAGCCGCACCTCTTTTGTCCGACATCGTCGACGGAGTATCGATACTACAGCCGACGGCGACGCGCGCAAACATGCTGCACCGGAGAATTCCGAAAAATCTCCGGTCTCCTTGCTACACTTTTGTTTGGTCGGCGCGCGCCAGGGGCATCCGCCATGCGCTTTGAAGCAGGAACGGTTTTTGCGGGCTACACCATCGTGTCGCGCCTCGGACGCGGCGGCATGGCGACGGTATATCTGGCGCGCGAACCGGGACTCGATCGGCTCGTCGCGCTGAAAGTCTTGCCGGAGCAGTTGGTCGACGACGCGCAATTCGCCGCGCGTTTCGAGCAGGAAGCGAAACTGATCGCGGGTCTGGACCATCCGAACATCATTCCGCTGTATCGCTACGGCATCGCCGACGATGTGCCGTGGATGGCGTTGCGCTACGTCGACGGCGGTGATTTCGCTAGCCGCCTGAATCGTCCGCTGCCGGTGCCGGAAGGATTGTCGTTATTGCGCGGCGTCGCCTCGGCATTGGATTACGCGCATCGCAAGGGCGTCATCCATCGCGACCTGAAACCGCAAAATATACTTTTGAGCGGCGATGCATCGGCCTATCTCGCCGATTTCGGCGTGGCCAAGATGTTGGAGGGTTCGTTTGGATTGAAGACCGCGACGGGCGGCGTCATGGGCACGCCCGCGTACATGGCGCCCGAACAGACGCGCGGATTGCAGTTGGGTCCGTTCACCGACGTCTACGCGCTCGCGGTGATTTGCTTCCAATGGCTGACCGGCAATCTGCCATTCGATGCGGACACGCCGCAGGCAATCCTGATGAAGCACGCGCTGGATCCGCTGCCGGCCGACGCGTTGCGATCGTTGTCGCCGCGGGTCGCCGCTGTGATCCAACGCGGATTGGCGAAGCGGCCGGAGGATCGATTCCAATCCGCGACCACGCTGATCGATCAGCTCGAGAATGCACTGTTGTCATCACATGCGCCGGAGCTTTCTGCAACACGTGCGCCGCCGAGCGCGGAAACCGCGGCGCGAACTGACGACGTTCCGACGCGGTCGGGTCATCTCAGAAATGCCATCGCGCTCGGCGCACTCGCGCTGGTGATCGCAGGCTACGCGTATTGGCGAGAATCGGCGACGCGATCGGCTCCGCCGCCCACGCCAGCACAACCGGCGATAGCGAAACCCGCTGAGCCGTTGGCGACTACGCCGATTATTCAACCCACGCCCGATAACAAACAGCCCGCCATTGCGCCGACGCCAGAACCTACCGCGACGGCAACGCTGATCGTCAAGACCGATTCCGATTGCCGACTGGCGATCAACAGTTTCAAGAAAGGTCCGTTGCAGGCCGACAAAGCCCGCACGTTCAAGGTGAATCCTGGCGAACAGCTCATCGAGTGCATCGACGACGCAGACCCGAAAGCGAGAGCTGCGGAAACGCGAACGCTGACATCCGGCGAACAGGCGGTGGTTGTGCTGGCACTCGCGCAAAAAGTCAGCGGACTTTCTGCGTCGTCGCCGAAAGAGGAAGCGGCGCCGCCGTCGAGTGCACACGACGAAGCGTTCTCCGATATCGGCGGAGGCATTCTGAAAAACGTGCGGACCGGATTGGAGTGGTCACAGCGCGATAACGGCGCGGATACCGATTGGAACACTGCAAGCGCTTATTGCGCCGCGAAGGGCGGCAATTGGCGCCTTCCCGACTTACAAGAACTCGGCGGCATTTTCGATACGAAGATCGCTACGCCTAACGCCTGCGCCACGATCGGCACCGTTACCTACGCATGCAAGACATCGCCGCTGTTTCGGCTGACGTCGACGACATTCTGGAGCGCCACGTCCGACGGTCCCACGCAGGCGTGGCAAATGAATCTCGTCAGCGGATCGCGCGATCGCGTTCCCGTCGGCTTCGCGCACGATGCGCGAGCGCTCTGCGTGCGGCAGCGCTGAAGCAGATCAACCGCCGCCTGCAATCTTGAGCGACTGACCGGCGACGATGCGTTCCGCGCCGCGCACGACCAACCGATCTCCCGCGGCAAGCGCGCCGCGCACTTCAACTTTCTCACCCGTAGCGTTCGTCGTCGATACGACGATTTTCTCCGCCGTATTTTGCTGACTGACGCGCACGACATACGTCTGATCCTGACGCTGCACGATGGCGTCGCGCGGAACGGTGAGTGATGATTCGCCGGCGTCTTCCGGCAGCGATACTTCAACTGCACTGCCGACCAACGCGAACGAGGGATCCAACGCGACGCGCAACTCGAACTGCCGAGCGCGCTCGTCCCCAACGGGAACGACTGCACGCACGTTGGCGGGCTTTTCTTCGTTGCCGACGCGCACTTTCACGGCCGTGCCGGCACGCACTTTGTCGGCGAGCGCGAGCGGCGCCTGCACGCGCGCTTCGATGCGGTCGGTATCGACCAGATGCGCCACCATCGCGCCGACTTGCAGGTATTCGCCGCGCTGTGCGAAGCGTTCGGTCACGATGCCGGCGAACGGCGCGCGCACGTCGGCCTGATCGATGTCGTGATCGATCTGGTGCATTTGCGCTCGCGAATGCGCCAGCGACTGCGCGTTGGATTCCAATGTCGCACGCGCCTCGTCGATCTGCGTCTTGGCGATGGCATTGGACGATTCGAGTTTTTCCAGACGCTGCAATTGCGTTTCCGATAACGCACGCTGCGCTTCAGCGCGCCGCACATCGGCCTGGATTTCTTCGCGGCGCAAGCGCAACGCTTCGTCATCGAGCTTGGCCAGGCGTTCGCCTGCTTTCAGACGCGTGCCGACTTCCGCGACGAATTCCACTCGGCCCGCTTCGGCGCTCGCGATCTTTGCGTCGTCGCGGCTCACAACGCTGCCGGGTACCCAGCGGATGGGCGCCAGCCGCGCCGTCGCCGCCGGCGCCACTTCGACGATGGCGGGCGGCGCGCGATCTTCGGCACGTCCCGTGGCGGATATCGCAGCCATCGCCAATGCGAACACTGCGATTCCGATCGCACGAATGTTCAAAAGTTTAATTGTGGAGAATTTCATATGAATTCCATTCTGTGATGACACGCCGCTTCCTTCTTCACGCGGCTTCGGCTTCGACTTCGACGTTGACCGCGCGCGGACGCTGGCCGCGCGGCGGTACTGCGATGTCGCGCTTGCGCGTGGGGAACCACAGCCGCATCAGACTCGGCAAAAGCAACAGCGAGAACACGAGACTGATGACCACGCCGCCAACATTCACTGCCGCCAGTCCCCGATAGATGACGCTTCCGGGCCCAGGGTTTACAGCCATCGGCAGCGCGCCGAGCGCGCCCGTCAGCGTGCTGGCGAGGATCGCGCGCAGGCGCTGATTGAGCGACATGCGGATCGCGTCGTCGAGGCTCGCACCGTTTTCCTGTGCAGTGCGCGTGAGATCGACGAGCAGAATGGCGTGATTGACGACGACGCCGACCATCATGATGAAGCCGATCATCGACAGCAGATCCAGCGGCTGGAATGCGAACAGGCCGAGCACGCGCAAGCCGAGCATGCCGCCGATCAGCGCCAGCGGAACCGTCAACACGATCACCATCGCGTGACGCAGCGATTTGAACATCGCGCCCATCAGCAGCAGCAAGACGAACAGCGCCAAAATGAAATTGGTGCCAATGGTGCCGACGATTTGCCCCAAACGATCGGCGCTTCCCGCCAAACGGACCGTGCCGTCGGGCAGTGCCTTGCGCAGTGTCGGAACAACGTCGTTGTCGATCGTCTTCAATGCGTCTTCGAGCGCGAGCGTTGCCGGCGGATCCATCGTCAGCGTGACGGTGCGGCGGTGGTCAAGACGGCGGATCTGCGTCGGACCGAGCACGGTCTGCAGTTTCACCATGTCGCCGAGCGGCATCACGCGGCCGCTGGGCGTCATCACCGGTGTCTGCCCGAGTTCTTCCGGCGTCTGGCCACCGCTGGCGCGCAAAATAATGGGCACGCGTTGTTCGCCATCGAAATATTCGCCGAGCCAGGAACCGTCGGCCATCGTCTGCACGATTGTGCCGACCGTGGCGCGGTCCCAACCGGCTTCCGCGATGCGGCGATCATCCGGCTGCGCGTGCAGTTCCAGTTGCGCCGCATCGGTCGGTGGGAACGCCTGCACGTTGGCGCCGGGAAATTTTTTCTCGAGCAGCTGGCGGCCGGCTTCCGCGACTTTGTATAACTTTGCAGGGTCGTCGCCTTGCAGATGAATCGACACGGAGCGCGCCGAGCCGCCGAATCCGCCGAACAGATTGCCTTCCTCGGTGAACACGCGCGTGTCGGGAAAATCGACGCTGATCTTGTCGCGCACGAGGGTTTCCAGTTCGCCGATGCGTTTTTCGTCGACGACGCGTGCGCCGATCGTGCCGCCGCCCGGCCACAACAGCACGTACCAGTTTTTCAATTGAGGCTGCTTCGTCCCGTCCATATACGGCTTCATGCGCGCGAGAATTTTCGGAACGATTTCGCGATCGACCACATCCGGCGCCATGCCGGGCGGAAAGTTGAAGTACGCATCGATCGCCGCGCGTTTGACGGGCGGCAAGTAATCCAATCGCGGTTTGAATGCGAATGTGAGCGCGAGCGGCAACACAAGCAGCGCCGCGATCCAGCCGAGCTGTTTCGGCCGCGTGTCGGTCAGCGCCATGATCTTGTCGGTGAGCCATGGCCAGCCGTCGCCATAACCGGACTTGAGCTTCTTTGCTTTCAGCCATCCTGAGGCGGCCGGAAGCACGGTGATCGCGACGACGACGGAAATCGACACCGCGATCGAGATCGTCAGCGCGAGGTCGGCAAAGATTTGCCCTTCCACATCGCGTAGGAAAACGACGGGCAGGAACACGGCGACCGTCGTGATCGTGGACGCGATCAGTGCGCCAACGACTTGCTGCGTTCCTTTCAATGCAGCTTCGTGCGGCGTCATGCCGCCTTCTTTTAGACGCAGGATATTCCCGGAGACAACGATCGCGCCTTCGACGACCATGCCGACAGCAAATGCAAGGCCTGCCAGCGAAATCACGTTGAGGCTGTGGCCGGTCATGTGCAGCACGGCGAATGTCGCAAGCAGGCAAATCGGAATCGCGCTCGCGATCAAAATCGTCGCGCGCCAGTCGCGCATGAACCACCACACGCACAACAGCGACAACAGCGCGCCGACGATCAGGTTTTCCGTAAGCAAGCTCACGGCGCGATTGATGAACAGCGACGAGTCGAACGATTGCTCGATGCCGAGACCTTTGGCCTTCAGCGCACCGTCGCGCAGTTCGGCAACGACTTTCTTCACCGCCGTCAGCGTCGCCAGAACATTGGCGCCGTCGGCCTTGCGCACATCGAGTCCGATGGCGGGATTGCCGTTCTGATAGGCATAGAACTGCCGCTTCGGCGGCTGCACGGTGATGGTCGCTACATCGCCGAGGCGTACGGGACGTCCGTTTTGCCACGACAACACCAATTCGCCGAGTTCCTGCGGTTTGTAGCGTCCGGTGTAGCGCAGCTCGTATTGCTGGCGGCCGACTTCGATCGTTCCGCCCGAAACGTCTTCCGCACTGGCGGCGCGCGCGGCGATGTCGGGGATCGTGACGCCCAGACTCGCAGCCTTCGCGGCGTCGACATTGATTTGCACTTCGTCCGGCGGCCCCGCGTTCACGATGACTTGCGAAACACCCGGTACGCCTTCGATACGCGGCTTGACCGTGTTCTCGATGAAGTGACGGTAGTTGTCGACAGGCCCCGGCGTGCCTGGCAATAGCTGCACGAAAAACCACGACAGCGATTCGTTGGCGTTGCCGCCGTTGTTGCCACCGAGCTGCACGACGGGACGGTCGGCGTCTTTCGGGATCGAGCGCACGCGGCTTAACCGGCCGATTACTTCAACCTGCGCATTTTTCATGTCCGTGCCGATCGCGAAAGTCAGATCGATGTTGCTGCCGCCAGCGCCGGCGTTGCCGTCGAGTTCTTCAAGACCCGGCAAGCCCTGCAGCACTTGCTCTTGTGGTTCAAGCAATTCCGATTCCACTTCTTCCGGCGATGCGGCCCGCCAATTCGTTTGAATGCCGATCTGCGGGCGCTCGATGTCGGGAAACAATTGCAGCGGCAGTTGCCAGAGGCTTATCAAACCGAATACTGCGACCAGCAAAACGACCATGCCGACCGCGATCGGATTCTTCAGTGACGATTCGATCAGTTTCATTCCGCCGCTCCCGAAATCCCGATGGCGCGACTCTCGCACCAGGCAGTGCCGGGTTGGATGTGGCGAGAGTCACAAAGGTTGCGTCGCTTGCGACGAGAGGTTTTGATTTCGCGTTGAACCGTGCGCGGCGCGAATTTCGGCCTGGTGTGTGCCGCTCCAGCTGCGTTCGCGGCCGCTTGCGGCAGCGCGTCTTTTTCCGTTCATCGGCGAGGACTAGGATGCGCTTCCCATACGGGGAATCAGCGGAGGGAAGGATGAAAGCGATCCAGACGTTCAAAATTTTGACGCTCGCCGGCGCACTCGCCGTCGCCTGTGCCGCTGCGGCGGCGCAGGACAACAAGCAGCCAGCGATGAGCAAGGAACAAAAGGCGATGATGGACGCCATGCAGCGCGCGAGCGAGGTAAGGCCGGAGCACAAACAACTCAACTACTTCGCCGGCGACTGGACCACCACCACGACGACGACAATGGATCCCAAGTCAAAGAGCGAAGGAAAGGCGCACACCGAAGCGATATTCGGCGGCCGGTATCTGCGAATGACCTTCGAAGGAAATTACGAGGGCCAAACATTCAATGGCGAGGGATTCCTTGGTTTCGACAATATCAAGGGAAAGTTTTTCAACACGTGGATCGACAGCATGTCGACCAGTTTCTGGCTGGCCTACGGCACCTACGATTCCGCTGCCAAGAGTTACACTTTCAAGGGTGACATGGATGATTATGCGAAACCCGGAACGAAGATTCCGGTACGCATCGTCGTGCACATCGTCGATCCTACGCATTACACCTTCGAGTGGAACGAGACACATGGCGGCAAGGAAGCCAAGACGATGCAGATCGACTACGCGAAACACTAAGCGACGCACCGCGCGAACCTCGTCAATCTCGATGAGGTTCGCGCATCGGTCGGCGGACACGGTCAGGTCAGCAATTTCAGCTTTTCTTTGTACGTGCGCGACAGTTTCAATTCGTGCCCGGAATCGAGCACGAGGAAATATTCTCCGTTCTGATGCGGACGCAACTCGCGCACGCGGGCGAGATTGACGATGGCCGAACGATGCACGCGCTGGAAACGGCGCGGATCGAGACGTTCCTCCAGTTCGTGCATCGTGCCGCGCAATACGTGCGTTTCTTCCGTGGTGTGTACGCACATGTAGTCGCCGGCGGCGTCGATCCACTGGATGGCGGCCATGTCCAGACGCACGACGCGATGTCCGTCGCGTATCGCCAGTTTTTCGTCTGCGCCGCGGCCGACGTTGCCGTTCAAGGCATCGTCGAGACGCAAATCCGGCGTGTTCGAAACGCTGGCGAGAAGTTTCAGCAACTGTTCGCAGTGATCGTTCGCCGCGCGCGATGCGAGCTGCGCGCGGGCGCGATCGAGTGCCTGATCCAGACGCGCGTCGTCGACGGGCTTCAGCAGATAGTCGAGTGCGCTGGCCGCGAAGGCGGCGAGTGCGTATTGATCGTAGGCCGTGACAAAAACCGTGATCGGCATCATCGAGGTGGGTACGGCGCGCAACAATCCGAAACCGTCGAGGCCGGGCATCTGTACATCGAGCAGCATCAGATCGGGCCGCAACGACGAGATTGCGTGAAACGCTTCGCGGCCATTGCCGGCCACGCCGACAATGTCGATATCGGCATGCCGCGCCAAGCGCAATTCGAGTCCGCGCTGCGCCAGCGGTTCGTCATCCACGATCAGTGTGCGGATTTTCATGTGCGTACGCTCGTTTCGTCGGTGGCCGGCGCGCGCTCGAAAGGCAGCTTCACGAATACCTCGAAGCCGTGCGGTTGGCGATTGGCGGTGTGGAATTCCTGCGCATCGCCATACAAAACACGAAGGCGCTCGCGCGTATTGGCAAGGCCGACGCCGCGGCTGGTGCGCGTCTCGGCCAGATCGTTGCCGCCCGGCCCGTCGTCGCGCAGCACGATGTGAAGATCCGCACCGTCGCGGTGCGCCTCGATTTCCAACGCGCCGCCGCTTTCGCGTTTGGCCACGGCGTGCTTGATCGAGTTTTCGATAAGCGGTTGCAGAATCAGGCTCGGCACCAACGCTTGGCGCGCGTCGATACTAATGTTCGTTGTCACTTTCAGACGATCGCCGAAACGCAACTGCTCGATGCCGAGATACAGGTTCGTCGCATCGATCTCCTGCGCCAGCGACACGCGCTGCACGGGATCGGAATCGAGCGAATAACGCAAAAATGCGCTCAAGCTGCCGATCATGCGGTTGGCGACGGAATTTCGGTTGTCGAGCACCAAGGTGGAGATGGCATTGAGCGTGTTGAACAGAAAATGTGGATTGAGCTGATAGCGCAGCATTTTCAATTGCGCTTCGTGCGCCATCGCCTGCGCCTTGAGCGACGCTTCCTTTTGTTGCTGAAGTTGACGCGCCAGTTTGATGCCGAAATACAGTCCGCTCCACGATAGCAGCACGTACAGCCGCGACGCGAAATACCAGATATAGCCCCAGATGTTGCTGGGGCGGCAGTCGTCGCAAAATCTGAACAACACTTCCGTATAAAGTTTCGTGTCGACGATCTCGGCGACGATCAGCATGGCCGCCGCGACCATCGCCATGCGCGACGTCGGCAAGTTCCACACGCCGCGATAACCGAGCCGCAGGAAGCTCGTCACGACGAGCCCGATGCCGCTTACGCTGAGCGAGTAATACACGTAATGCCACGGCTTGCCGTCGGCGAGCATCGCGCTGAAGTTCAGCGCGAAATAGCCGAGCCAGCCGCAGATCTGCAGGATCCAGAATTGGTAACGCGGCTTGGCCAGGAAAATTTTGATAGGAGTCACGGATGTTTACGGCAAGGGCGGAAACGGCATCGTAAATCGTTTGAGCGCGACTGGCATTCCTTCCGCCGCGCCATGACGTCGTTTCGTCGCAATTATCGAGAATCCGATCGCGCGTTCGCTACGGCGACGATTCGGATTCGAGCTCGTGCAATCGCGGTCCCTCCAGGGCGCCAAGGTGCGAAGCCGTGTCGTACATCACCACGCCGAATACGATGAGCGCCGCCGCCAACGCAAGAAATGCCTTGAAGTGACGCGACTCGAATGTTCGGATCGAACGCGCATACGCGATCAGCGCAAGGATGGCGGCAACGACGATCGTCGCGTCCACACTGGCCCGTTGCCAATAACTGCCGCCCAGGTGCAGCCACATGCCGAATTCGTCGAACGTCAATGCCATCGCCACGCCGTAGGCGAAGGCAGCCACGCGCAGAAACGTTCCCGTCGGTGCATTGAACAGCAGGAATCCGGCCACGCCTGCCAGCAGGAATATTCCGTAGTTGAGATGATGAACATGCGTGCCGCTCAGGAAAAAGTATAAATTGGGAATACGGCGCGACATGATCAGCAGCACGATCGTGCGCGCGGCGATAAACGTAAGCAGAAACGCGAGCAGCGCACGTCGCGCAAGCTCATCGGTTTGACGCTGCGCGTCCGATTCGGTCATGACGAAACACTCGGCAGCCCGCGATGGGCTTGTGCGAGCGATCATCGATCAATCGTCGCGATCATGCAACGGACGCAGTGCGCTGCGGTTGAATTGAATGACCGATTCCGCGAAGAATAGCGACTCTGCCACACGTCCCTTTCGGCAACGACTATAGTCAGCAATCGGAATTCAGCCGACGAGATAAGGCGTAATGCGGCGACAAGCGTGGACCTTCATCGGCTTCTTGTGCGCGGCGTTTACGCCGATCGATGCGTTATTCGCGCAAACCTCGATTGCCGGACATCAAGCGGCGTTCGATGCGGCAGGTCATCTCGCGCCGTGGATTTCACTCGAAACGGCGATCGATCGGGAAATGCATTTTTACGAAACCGCGCCGCTCGACCATGGATATCCCGTTTTCGTCACGACGACGTTTTTGGATGGAACGTGGCAACCCATTGCCGGCCGCGACGACAGCATTCCCGCGACACAGAACGGAATGGGCATAATTTCCTATCTGAAATTCTATGCATGGCGCGGAAAGCGGGATCCTCACGTTCTCGACATCGCGAAATCGATGGGCGATTACCTGATCGTCGAAGATCTCACACCCGATGCCGGTGCATATCCGCGGTTCACGCGTTCGACCGGAAAACGAACGCAATTTCCACAATTGGAAAATGTCGGATCGCAAAGCGACAGGCCATATGAAATCGAACCGGACAAAGGCGGCATCGCCGGCTATGCGCTGGTGCTCCTTTATCGACAAACGGGCGAACGAAAGTATCTGGCGCAAGCGCTGCACAACGCACGATTGTTGGCAGAACATCAAGAGCAGGGCGACGCGTTTCGGTCGCCGTGGCCGTTTCGAGTGGACTATCGGACCGGGCAGCCGCGCGGCGATGTCTCAGCAAATATGATTTATATCGTGCGCCTGTATGACGAACTTATCGCGCTGGGCTTTCGTGAGTTCGGCTCACACCGAAATGCATTATGGGCGTGGATCGTTCGCTACCAAGTCCCGAGTGCATTATCCGACGGTAAATTGTTCGCGCAGTTTTTCGAAGATCACGACAATCCCGCTAATCGCAACGCGTGGGCGCCATTGAATTTGGCGCGGTACATTCTCGAAAAACGCGACCGCGTGGACCCGCAATGGAAGGACCACGCAACATCATTGATCAACTTCGTGCGAAATAATTTTACGCATCGCGAAAACGGGATTCTTGTTTGTCACGAACAAGACGAAGATCACGATGCCTGGGGCGGCATCAATTCATCGTACGCCGCAGTCTTGGCAATTTTCGCCAAGGCCACGGATGACGACGAGCTCGCAGCGGAAGCGCGCGATGCGTTGACCTTTACCGCCTACTCGATCAACGAAAACGGGCAGCCGCGCGACTTGGCAAAACATGAAGCACCAGGCGGCTGGCAAGAAGATGCGCATACCGATGTGATTCACAATTTCGTCGATGCGCTGCGCGCGTATCCCGCATGGGCTCGCTGAAACCCCGCGAGGTACATTCGATTCTATCGAACTGCTTGATGTAACCAGGGATTGAAAAAGAATTGTAAATTTTTTTGCGACCTCGTTTTCTTAGTCGCTATAAATGAACGCATTGCTTAAAGAGGACAACGAATTAGCACGATACTAACGACGAAGCGGTACGATACCTCCATGTTTCTTGCGCGAAACCTAACCATATGAATGCGCCAGCATCGCTCCGCGACCCGTTTGACAGGCAGCTAATACCGTTACTGCTTGCTGCGTTGCTTTTTTGCATTGCGCTTGTCTCGAATTCGGTAGTAGCTGCAAGCGCCACTGCTTCTAGCGTCGAGCCTGCGCGCAATCTTGTTACAGAGAAGGTTGACAGCACCCGCTCCGCACGACTGTCCGACTCGCGTTCGGCTTGGTTCCTCCAAGCATTGGATGTCGGAGCAGCACCTGACGATCTCGCATTGCGCGGTCTCAGCGTTGTGCTCAATCGGACTCCCGAACGGGAACAAGCGCTTCAACAACGGCTTCTGCAATTACAAGATCCTGGTGCTACGCAGTACCACCAATGGTTATCGCCCACGGACTTCGGCAAGCAATTCGGGAGCTCCGACGATGACATT
>Ga0209006_10003119_pt1 | contig 15038 bp, 8 predicted proteins | sample JacPin_JW_Ref_O2_FD_188567 | JGI IMG/M metagenome (GOLD analysis project Ga0209006, IMG submission 188567) | Forest soil microbial communities from Algoma, Ontario, Canada - Jack Pine, Ontario site 1_JW_Ref_O2 (SPAdes) (version 2) | ecosystem: Environmental > Terrestrial > Soil > Boreal... | reverse complement strand
CAGGAGCCATCGGTGATCAGTTGGATTTTTCTCAAGGTTCCGTTCATGCGATCATCAATCGCTCCTCGTGCGAGAAGAAACGGTGCACGATATCGAGAATCTGGCCGGCCTCATGCGCGTGGTAGATATCCGCCCGCAGCTTCGCGCCGTGCTGCAATCCATGCCCACCTGTGAATGCCGATCCCAACTACGTGCTCTTCCGCGCCATCGGAGCCACGCCGCTGAGCCAAATCCGTGGCGACAGCAACGTGCTCCCCTTCACTTCTGCGAACGTCGGCCTCGCCGCGGGTGCCGTCAAAAGCGGCGAAGACTCGCCTTTCGGTGAGTTATTGCTGCCTGCGGTCGAATTCGATAGCACGTTGCTTGAGGAGGGCCTCGCTGCTTACTACAAAATCTCGTACCAGGCGCCGGGTTCGTCGATCTGGAATGACCTCATTGGCGACATCTTCCGCCACTACAATCATTTTGTCGGAACGCAGCTGGTCACGACGCCCTATTCTCTTGGGCCGCAGACCGTCGGCGCGGTGACCAATCTCTTCGCGATTCCTCCGGCTCTGCCGCCGGTCGGCGATTGGGCCATTGCCGACCCTGTCGGCGATGTCGCCAACGGCCAGTTTCCTACTACCACCATTGCTCCCAATTCCAACGGCCTGTACAAACTGAAGCTCGACCTCTACGACTCCGGCGGCGCACCCGTGGATATTAATGCCGCTGGAATCAAGTACTACGTTCCGACCGGAGTCGAATCCGACGGCACGATCGACACGGTGGATGCTTCTACCATCGGGTTGGTCGGCGGTAATAGTCTGATCATCAGCGTCTACGTGGACAATAGGCCGACCGTCGCACAGTTGCCCGGCGTTTCCACTCCAGTCAATTCCACCGCCACAGATCCGTGTGGAATTCTTTATTACAACGGTCTCGGCGACGACGTAGATATTCAATACGTCGCCTATCAGCCAGAAAATTTTCTCGACTGGGATCTGAGCGTCAACCGCGGGATCAGTGGCGTGGTCGCTTCCTTGTCCGGCAACAGCAGCGCCGGCACGCCTTCTCCGGGTGCGCCAGACGACTTCAACAACACTGTGGGTTCTCTGATGGGGAACTGCACTCAAGCCGCGTTTGCCGTCAACCTCAACTGCTACTCGCGAGCGACGAACGGATGGGGCCGTTTGTCGGACTACGATCGCAGCGACACCATTGCGTTCGCGCTCAATAAGCCCTGCCCACCTTGCCCTCCGGATCGGAAGGATGACTGAGGCTGGGAAAGATAATGATTACGAAGACGTGGAGGCCATCGCCGCCAGATTGAACGGCGTGGTGGCCTCCACGTGGTGTAACAACAAGCTGCGCGCAGTAACGATTTCGCGAGGAACGCTATGTTCATGACGGCCTCATCCATCTTTTGGGCGCGTTTCATTCTTTCGACTCTCGTCGTCTGGCGCGTTACGCATCTGCTCGCCGCTGAGGATGGCCCGTGGGAGATGATTGCTGGAATGCGTAGTGCGATCGGAAATTCCGTCTTCGGCAGGCTAATGGATTGTTTCGGATGTCTCAGCATTTGGGTCAGCATCCCTTTTGCTTTTGTCGTGTCGCGACGTATTCAGGACGACTTACTGATCTGGTTGGCGCTTTCCGCCGCAGCATTTTTGCTCGAGCGCGCAACGGCCCAGCCATTGATCATTGAAAAATCCGTGGAAGCAACAGAAGGAGAGCCGGACCATGTGCTGCGGTAAACGTCGGGAAGAGTTACGAGCGCAATCGGCGCAAATATTGCCGCGGTTGAGAACGTCTCAGGCGACGTTCGAAGCTGACGAGGGACGGGCCCGCTTCGGAGCGGCTCATTCGAGCGGAGCATCCGTTTTTGTGCGATATACGGAGAGTCAGAGTGTGGTGGTGCGTGGCCCCGTGACCGGCCGCCGCTACGCCTTCTCCGCTGCCAGTCCTGTCCAGTCCGTGGACTCGCGCGATGCTAGCGCGCTACTCGGGGCTCGCTACTTCCGTCGGACATAGCCTCCGGCCCAGCCTATTTTTCATGCGGATCTTCCTCATCCGTTGCGTCCGCATAGGGAGACAGTTTCTGATTTGAGCCTTACGGCGGGTTTCCTCTAGACCTGCAGGACGTCGCCGTCGCGAGCCACCATCTGGTAAAGCACAGGGCTGACGATGCGACCGAGGAACAGGCGGGAGACGAGTCCGGCGACGATGACGATGGCGAAAGGTTTCTGAGAGTCGGAACCGACTCCGGTGGAAAGCGCCGCGGGCAGAAGTCCCAGGCAGGCGACCAGAGCGGTCATCATGATGGGCCGGAGCCGGGTCAGCGAGCCCTCCAGCGTAGCCTGGCGAATGCCCTGCCCTTCGAGACGAAGCTTGTTGATGTAGGAAACGTCAATGATGGCGGTCTCGGCCGAGACGCCCAAGAGCACAAGCAGACCGAGAACCGACGAGACGCTGAACGTGGTGTGAGTGAGCTTGAGCGCCAGCAAGGCTCCGACCGGCTCGGTCATGATCACGCCGAGAACTACGGTGACCGGGAACTTGAAGTTGCCGTAGAGCGCGAACAGGATAATAAAGATCAAGAGAACGGCAAGTGGGCCGATCACCGCAAACTGCGAGCGCGCGGTGAGATATTCGCTGTATTCGCCGCCCCAGTCCAGGCGGTAGCCGCGCGGCAGCTGGACCGACGACGCGACTGCTTTCTGCGCTTCGTCCACCGCGCGGGCCAGGTCGCGATCCTCGATGCTGAACTGGACTCCGATGTAACGCGAATTGTTCTCGCGATAGATGAACGATGCGCCGTTGCCCTGACGAATCGTGGCCAGCTCGGAAATCGGAATCTGCTGCCCGGAGGGAGTGGGCACCAGCAAATTGCCGATGGCGTGCTCGCTCGATCGATACTCCGGCTTCATGCGCACGACCAAGTCGAACAACTGTTCGCCCTGAATAACCTGCGTGGCCGCCTGGCCGCCTACTGCGGCCTGGATCACGCCCTCGACGTCGGAGACATTGATGCCGTAGCGCGCGATTTTGTCGCGATTCACGTCGATCTGTACGCTGGGCTGCCCCAGTTCGCGCACTACGGTGAGCTCGGTGAAGCCGGGAACCTGCTGCAGCACGCGCTTGATCTCGGTCGCTTTTTCTTCCAGGACTTGTAGATCGGGGCCGAAGATCTTCACGGCCAGCGCGCTCTTCAGTCCGGTGAGCGCTTCATCGACAGCGTCTTCGGCGGGCTGGGTGAAGTTGAAAATCACGCCCGGATACTGCTCGACCCTTTTCTGCAGGTCCTTGGTCAGCTCGGCCTTGTTGTGGATCGATCCTCGCGACCATGTTGCATCTTTATAAGGCCGCAGACCGACGTAAAACTCGCAGTTGAAGAAGCCGGTGGGGTCGGTACCGTCGTCGGGGCGGGCCAACTCCGAGCCCACCTCGGTGACCATCGGGTAGGCCATCAGAATTTTACGAATCTGCGGAGCAAACTTCGCAGCTTCCTCGAAGGAGATGGTGTAGGGCATGGTGGCGCGGACCCACATCGCGCCTTCATCGAGGTGGGGCATGAACTCCCCGCCAATGAAAGGAACCAGAACCAGGGAAGCTGCGAAGACGATGGTGGCGATCACCATGGTGAGATTCGGGCGGTCGAGGCACCAGCGAAGTTCGGCCGTGTACTCGTCTTTTAACCATTCGTAGGCGCGGTTGGTTTTTTCTTTCACGCCCTTGGTGAACCAATAGGAGGCGAGCACCGGAACCAGGGTCAGGGTGAAAAGCAGTGAGCCGAGCAGCGCCCACGACATGGTTTCTGCCATGGGATGAAAGAGTTTGCCCGAGGGCCCAGTGAGTGCGTAGATGGGAATGTAGCCGGCGAGGATGACGGCAATGGAATAAAAAATGGGCCGGTCCACGTCATGCGCGGCCGCAATGATGACTTCGTGAAGCTTGTATTCCTGGCCGTGGCGCACGGAAAGCTCGCGGTGGATGTTCTCCATCATCACGACCGTGCCGTCGATGATGATTCCGAAATCGATGGCGCCAATGGAAAGCAAGTTGGCGGGAATGCCGCGGGCGTGCAGAAAAATGAAAGAAAAGAGCAGGCTTAGAGGAATGGTCAGGGCGACGATGATCGCCGCGCGGATGCTGACCAGGAAAAAAATCAGGACGATCAAGACCAGTGCCATGCCGAGCAGCATGTTGTGTTCGACCGTGTCGATGGTGACCTGCACCAGGTCGCTGCGGTCGTAGTAGGGGCGGACTTTAACGTCGGGCGGGAGGAGATCGCGGTTGATCTCCTTGGTTTTTTCTTCTACTCGTTTGAGCACGTTCTGCGTCTGCTCGCCGGTGAGCATGAGAATGACGCCTTCGACGCGGTCGTCATCGTTCTGGAAACCGAATTCTCCGAGGCGGGGAGCGTGGCCGATGGTGACTTCTCCGATGTCGCGGATGCGCACCGGAACTCCGCTGTTGTTTCCGACAACGATGTCGCCGATGTCCTCGGTCTTGCTTACCAGGCCGAGTCCGCGCACGTAGAAGAATTGCGATCCCTGCGAATAGAAACCGCCGCCGGCGTTGGCGTTGTTGGCGGCGAGAGCGTTGAGCACCTGCGGCAGAGGAAGGTGGTAGCTGTAAATTTTGGCGGGATCGAGCAGCACCTGATACTGCATGACCGTGCCGCCGAAACCGGAGTCATCCGCCACGCCGGGCACGGACTTGTAGGCGCGCTCAATTATCCAGTCTTCATAGGTCTTCAGCTCTTGCGGCGAGCGGTCGGGACTCTCGATGACGTAGCGATAGACGAGATTGGAAGGGCTCGAGAGCGGCGCCAGGCTTCCGGTTACTCCCGGAGGCAGGTTGGCAGTCGAGAGCCGTTCCAATACGACTTGCCGGGCGAAATAGTTATCCGTGCTGTCTTCGAACGTCATGATGACGTCGGACAAGCCATACAACGAGATCGACCGCATGAACACCATGTGCGGCACGCCGTTCATTTGCAGTTCGACTGGAAGCGTGACCTGCCGCTCCACCTCTTCGGCGGCGTGACCGGGCCACTGAGTGATGACTTCGACCAGCGGCGGGGAAAGGTCCGGGTAAGCGTCGACGGGCATCTGCTGAAACGAGAGCGTTCCGGCCACGAGCACGAGCACGGCCAGCATGAGGATCAGGAAGCGCTGGCGCAGTGCGAATTGGACGATGTGATGAATCATCCCCGGTTCGGTTCCTCAGTGCTGGAGCGAATTTTGAAATTGCAGAAAAAGGCTGCCATCGCCGACCACGCGGTCACTTGCTTGCAGGCCGGTGAGAATTTGTGTTTTTTCGGACTCGGTCTCGCCGAGGGTGACGTCGCGCCTGGCGAACTGGGCTGATCCGGTCTGCAGGTAGACGTAGGGCATGTTCTGGTCGTCGCGAAGCACCGCGGAATTAGGAATAAAGAGAGCGTTGGAGATCACGCCGGATCGGACTTCTGCGGTCACGTACATTTCTTTTTTCAAGCGCTCGCCAGGATTGGGAGCTTCAATGCGCGCCTGCAGCGTACGCGTGTTGGGATCGAGCGCAGGCGAAATGTACTCGATCTTGCCGTGAACTACGCTGGGATAGGATTCGTTCTCGATCGTCACGGGATCGCCGACGTGCACATAGGCCACGTCGTTCTGATAGATGTTGACCAGAATCCACACCGAACTCATGTCAGACAATGTGAAGCACTGGGTCGCACCGGCCGCCAGCAATTGTCCGGGAGAGCATTGGCGGTCGACGACTTCTCCAGCCACCGGGGAATACAGCGGAATCTCCGGCAACGGAGGCTTGGTGACAATGGTTTCCGGGTCGGCGATGCCGAGGATGCGGATGGCGTCGGCACTGGACTCGAAGTCGGCCTTCGCCTGGTTGCGAGTTGATTCCGCCTGCTCGAGATCGGCTTCAGCAATGGCATGGTGCGCGTAGAGGTCTTGCGCGCGTACGTAGAATTTGTCGGCGAGCTGGAACGCGTCGCGCGCTTTCAGGTAAGCCGAGCGCAGCAGTGAGTAGTCCGGACTTGCAATGTAAAGCAGCGGCTGACCAGCGTGTACGTGTTCACCCTGCACCACCAGGACACGGCTGACCGGGCCGCCTACCTGCGTGATGACGGGCGTGGTTTTGAAATCGTCGTACTGGACGGCTCCGGTCAGGCGCAGCCTGCGGGCGAGCGGTCCCTGCTCGACGGTAACGACATGGATGTGAGAGAGCTGGTCGGAGGGCAGGGAAAATAGTTCGGCTTTGGACTTGGGATTTTCCGCCGCGGAGAACGAGGTCATCTTGCTGGCCTGATCGCCCGCTCCCTGGCAGCCGGCAAGTATCCCAATGATCGCCCACAGGGCAGCCGGTGCTGCCGATCGCTGCCAACATTTCTTGCGGACTATCATGGCAGGTTCCTCGTTCCTACAGCTTCTTTCAGTTGCTCCAGAGCGGTCATATACGAGGCGAGTGCCTGGCGGTAGGCCAGCTGTACCGATCGGTAACTGCGCTCGGCGTCAAGAAAATCCAGCAGGCTGGCAGCGCCGCGGTGATAGGCATATTCGCTAATGTCGCGCGAATCCTGGGCCTGCTTGAGATATCCGGAATTGTAGAGTTGCACCACTTCGTCGTTGCTCCTGAGGGCCTCATAGGCAGTGGAAACATCGGAGAGAACCGTATCACTGGCCGACTGTTCCTGCTCCTGCGCCTGGGTGAGAGCGTAACCCGTGCGGGCGATTTCGCCTTGATTGCGGTTGAAGATGGGCAACTCAAAATTCACGAAGATCGAAGCCGTGTTCTCGCCGGAAACGTGTGTGAAATCGTAAGTCCCATTTACGTCGACCTTGCCGTTGGCTTTGGCCAGCAGGATCTGGCTTTGAGCCGCCGTGATGCCCAGTTCCGCCTCCCGGAAATCGGGGCGCTCGCGCAGCGCCTTCACCTGCAGATCTTCGACTTTTGCCTGGAGTGGCGCGTACGAGAGATCGCCCACCACGTCAAAACCGGCGGGCACCGCGTCGTAGCCCAGGAACTCTCGCAGCCCCACCAGCGCCTGCACTCGGGCGAGGCGGGCAGCGGATACGTCAGTCTGGAACTGCAGGAGCTGGAGTTTGATCTTGAGGTAATCGCCTTCACTGATCGCGCCCGCCTTGAGTTGCGCCTCGCCAATATCGACGGTCTGCTGGAAGCTTTGCAGATCCTGAATCGCGAACTGAAGCGTTGATTCCGCCAGCAACACACTGACGAACTGCTGGCCCACGTTGAAAGCCAGGGTTCGTTCGGCGTCGGTGACCTGGGCACGGGTGACGGCGGTTTGATCGCGAGCGGCCTGCAAGCGGCGTTGCCGTTTGCGACCACGTTCGAACAAGTACCCGATCCCGACATCGAACTGCTGCGTATCGTTCAGATTTTCGCCGGAAAAATCCTGCGGGCTGAAGAATGGGACGAACTGGGTATCAGCCCCAAGAGTTGGGTTGGGGCGGAGGTTCGCGGTAATCTCCTGGGCCTGATTCTGAAGAATCAGAGTTCGCGTGGCTTTGATGGAATGGTTGTGCACGAGCGCCAGATCGATGGCCTGATCAAGACTGATCAGCGTCGTATTTTGGCCACTGCCTGCCGCCACTAGCAGCAAGAACAAAATCGCAGCCAGGGCGAACATCCGAAAGTGCCTCGATGGCATAAGGGTTGAGATCAAAACGCACTCACTGCGGCGCGACGGACAGCGAACGTGAACCAGAACCCAACGAACACTTCGCCAAGCACCGTCGGAAGTACGATTCCTCCTGGCAAGACCGCGGCTGAGGCTCAATGTAAGTATTCTAATTCACAATCACGATTCGGTCGGATCGGGTGAGGGGAGGCGAACGACGGCGCTTGGTGTGGATGGGGAATTGGGCGAATGCGTAGTCAGGGCTACAAAAGGAGTGGATCGTGCAAATTCTCTGCCATCGAACTAGAAGACAAACCGCAGCGACATCTGGATCTGCCGCGGGGCGCCGATTGTCTTGTTGGTCACGCCCAATCCTGAGGGACAATTGTAGAAGCCGGTGTTCGTGCTGTCGCAGGATGTTGGCCGCGGCGTCGTTCCGACAACGGGGAATTGGTTGTAGAACGCATTCTGCGACACATCGTCGATCGGAATATCGAAGCTCGCGGTATTCGTTGCGTTGAAAATGTCGAGGCTGTACTTGAGCGAGTAATGCTCGGTCAGGGCGGTTTCCTTCACGATGGAGATGTCAGCTCGCTTCTGCCAGGACTGCCGGAAGATGTTTCGCTGCCTGGAGGAAAAGTTCGTTTCGTAGAGATCATTGGTTGGAATCGCACCGCCGAGATCGCCCGGCTTGAGCAGGGGGATCGTGAAGCAATCAGACTTTAGCGCGGGAGTACTTCCTGCACCTGAGGCGCCAGTGACGGCGCTCTTTGCCGTGCATCCAGGAGCGAGCGGGACGATCGGGTTTGTAATGCCGTCATACACACTGTAGAAAATACTGCCCACCGCGCCCGTGTAGTCAATGATGCTGTAAGGCTGCCCGCTCTGAATCACGGTGATACCTTGGAGGGCCCATCCGTTCGTAAATTTGCCGGCGAGCGATGTGGCGCTCCTAAACTTCGGCAGTTGATACACGTAGCTGAAGTTGAATACGTGCGTGCGGTCGAAGTCAGAGGAGCCGTAGGCTGAACGCAGGTTGAGCGGATTGTTGCCGTTGAAAAACAGTCCCATGCCGCTCTGCTCGTCGAGCGCGTGAGAGTAAGTGTACGAGAAGCCGACCTGCAAGCCATAGCTCATCCGCTTTTCGACATGCGCCTGGAGCGCGTTGTAAGCCGAAACACCGGCAGTTTTGTAGCTTTCCGATTCCGCCGAGTAGCCGATGTAAGGTACACGCAGATCCACATTGCCACCCTCGTAGGTTGCGAGGTAGGTCGAGCCATCCGGCAACGGCTGGAAGTTAAAGTTTGAGTCGACCAATGTGTAGCCGTAGGTGTAGGACTGCGGGAATTTCGAGTTCGGATGGATGATGTTCGTTGGAGAGGCGATTCCGGGCTGATTGAAGGGAATTGGAATGACTCCGTGGCGTCCGAGATTACCGACGTAGCCCACTTCGAGCATCAGGTCGTTGCGCGGTTGCCACTGCACATCGAATGTGCCGTTGAATGTGTAAGGCAGTTTGTTGGCCCGATTGTAAGTCGCGAAAGAAAACATCTGCCCGCCGTTGACAATGGCCTGTTCATTCGGCAGAAACTGCGTGATGTCAGCCGGGTTTCCGCTGGGCGCCGGCCCAAGCGTAGCGCCCCACGGACTCGAAAGCGAAGATCCGTTGGCGGGACATGTCGGAATATACCCGAGGTAGTAAGAGCCTGGTGTACAGGCTTGCGCCGTCACGTAGGGCGGTGTCTGGTTCACGCCGAAGGGGCCGCCATTGATGACGCCTTCGGCAAATCCGGGAGACAGATACGAATACAATTCGCCGCGGTCGTAGTACATGCCTGCACCCATGCGGACGACAATCTTGTCGTTGAAACGGTGGGGGCTCCAAGCCGCACCGATGCGCGGAGCAAGGCCCCATTGGCGTCCGGTGAGCGTTGTGTTGCTGACTCCCTTTGTTGGGAAGAGCTTGTTATTCCCCGCAATGATGAAGCCATTCGAGACGATCGCATCGTTGGCGTCGTCGTATTCATAGCGCGAAGGGTCGAAGTTGAAAATGCGTCCATATTTTTCGGTGAGACCACCGTCCCAGTCGAAGCGCAGGCCGGCCGTCAGGCTGAGGTTGGGGCGAATCTGGAACTTGTCCTGAAGATAAGCGCCAGCCTGGCCAGCGCGATAGTAGCGGTTGGCGTCGCCCTGAAGAAACTTTGTCGTGGTGAAATCGTCGTTGGTTGTAACCAGTCCCTGAATGAACTGTGAAAAATCAGCCGATGAAATGATGCCCTGATCGGTGCGCATGTCGCGGGTGTTGAGCTGCGTATGGGCGTAGCTGCCGCCGAAAGTCATGGTGTGGCGGCCGCGAATCCAGATCGCGTTTGCTGACGGCATGATGCGGTTCTGGAACACTCCGGTAAAGGCGCCCTGCGAAGCGGCGCCCTGTCCGATCGTCAGAAACTGAAGATTCTCGATACCCGCGGGATTCGCCGTGGGATTGTCGAGCCCGAGAGGATCGACGATCGTAATCCCAGGAAAGAATGAGGATCCGAAGGTGTTTATGCCGAACTGCTGCGGCGTAAATGGCTGCTGGATTGTGCTGTAGACCTTCTCGCGCAAAATTCCGAGCACTTCGGTGACGCTGAATCGTGGGCCAAATGACTGCGTATTGGTCAGCGATGCGACCTGGCTGCCGGCGTCGAGGCGCTGTGCGAATCCGGCAACACTGGAATAAGCGTAAGGTGCGATGCTGGGATTGTGCTGGTAGTAATACTTCGCTGACACCGTATCTTTCGTGCTCGGGTTCCAATCGAGATTCGCGACAGCCTGGTCCGAGATGAAATAGGCCGTGCCCGGGGAGATTGCGTTTTCCGGAAACTGCGGCGTCGGAGTGACTCCATCCGCCGAAGGGATGAGATATTGGCCGTTCGCAAGCTTCGCCTGGAAAAGCTGCACCGCGACCGGACTCACATCGCCGTTTCCCGTAAGGCTTGTTCCCCATATATCGTTCGAAATCTTCGCCAAGCCCTGTGGCGTGCGGTTGCTATCGGTGAGTTCCGACGGGACCAGCAAACGAGACAGCCCGATTTCCTGGTCGGACGAATGAGTGTGCTGATAGCTGATATAGCCGAAGAGCTTGTCTTTGACGAGCGGTCCCCCCACTGCTCCGCCGAGAGTATAGCGATGGAGTTGAGGCACCTTGTCGTTGTCCGGAATGTTTGCGTCCTGTTTGTCAAAAAATGGCGCCGCATTCAGCCAATCGGTGCCGCGATGTCCGTAGAGCAGGCCGTGCAAGGCATTGGTGCCTGAAGCCGTGCTCATGTCGATGTGGGCGCCGCTGGTTGATCCTTGCTGCGCGTCGTACATGGAGGTGTTGACCCGAAGTTCCTGCACCGTTTCGGGAGCAGGCGTCGGAAGCGCCTGGCCAATCGCCAGATAAACGGAGGCAGTGCTTTGAATTGGGGCCGCGCTCGTGCTGGCTGCGTTGGCGACGCCGGTATTGTTCACGATCCGCGCCGACGCAACCTGGCTTGTGCTTTTGCCGTTGAACAGATTGCTGGCGTCCACACCGTTGAGCAGGAAGCTGTTGCTGGTGTCGCGCTGTCCATTTGCCCAGATGGGCTGGTTGCCGAGTCCACTGTTGACGCCAGTCCCGCCGGAGAGTTCAGCATTCACGCCCGGAGAAAGAATTGCCAATCCCGTGAAGCTGCCTGTCGGTAGTGGGATCGCCTGAATCTGCTGCTCTTCGAGAATGTACCCGTTGGTGGTGTCTACCGCGTTCATGATCGGCACGGCGGCGACTTCGATGGTTGTACCTACCTGGCCGACCTGCATCGCCACGTTAAGCGTGGCCGTACGATCTGCCTGCACAAGAATCGTCGGCAGCTTTTGTGTTTCAAATCCAGGATGGGTCACGGTGATGGTGTACGTCCCGATGGGAAGGTTGACGAAGTCGTAAGATCCGTTGGCGTTGGTTTGCTGGACGCGAGTGAGCTTGGTCTGGTCGCCGATGATGGTCACGCTCGTCTCGGGAAGCACGCTGCCGCTTTTGTCGGTGACTGTACCCGTAATCCCGCCCAGCGTTTGTTGCGCGAGCGCTCGCGGAGGCAACAACGAAAGCATCGTTAGCCCTGCAAGAAAGAAAATGCCAAGCTTCATCTTCTTCGCCATAGTGACCTCGTCCGATTTGAGGAACAGAAATCCCATCCGGTCATGGGATCGGTTGTTAGAGTTGAGCACGCCTTGGTACAAGAATTACCTGGCCCAAACTGAATGGCTGGAGAATCAATGCCGCCAAATGTACGACAAGAGCGGCCAAACGGGAAGGCGCGCGGCCAACGAAAATTCTTTTGGAGAGAATCAGTAATTTTTATCGGCCGAGTTTGCCGCTCTCGGCCAAAGGTGTTTTGCCCGCCCGCGTGCGCACCGCAAACCACGCCAATCCGGCGATCAGGTAACCCAGATAGATGTACGGCAACTTTCCGTACGGGCCTTCAGGAACGGGATAAAGATTCCCCGCCAGCGACAGCACCATGGCGATGCCGGCCAACGCTGAAATGGTCTGGGCAGCGGGATCATGCGCGCGGTGCAGCCTCAAGTAGCGCGGCAACGCCAGGCACACCAGAGCATAAGAAACGATGAAGCCGTAAGTGGCGAGCGATCCCATCCAGCCGTAGACATCCAACCCGCTAGCCCCGCGCGCCGCGAGAACGGCGACCGGCAGCACAGCGGCAATTCCCGTGACAACGCTGGCGTAGCTCGGCGTCCGGTTGCGGGCATGCGTGCTGCGCAGCAGATCGTGGGCCAGGCCGTCGTGGGCCATGCGAAGCAGTACTCGCGCGGCAGCAGTGATGCACGCGAGCGTTCCTGCGAAGAGACTGACGAGCGCTCCGATGTCGATCAGCAATCCAAGCACCGGAACTCCAGCAATGCGCGCCAGCACCGACATCGGGGCCTGGCTGGCCCCCAGGTCCTGTCCGGCGGTGTGAAAACCCAAAACTTCGGCGTAGGCACAGACCGTAAAGAAAGCACCGGCCAGCAATGCACTCCGAATCACCGCTCTCGGAATGGACCTTAGTGGCTCGCGCGCCTCCGCGCCGAGGGTGGTTGCGCTTTCAAATCCGACGAAGCTAAACAACGCCAGCACCAATCCGAGACGCAGGCCGCTACCGGTCACGCCTTGCAGATGAAGCTCGGCGCGATCCCAGTGCGACCCGTGGCGGAGAAGAAGCAGCGCGACCACCACGACGATCGTGGCAACCGAGATGGCTTCGATCCAAAGCATGAGGCGGGCGGAAATCTGCACGTCGCGCCATGCGATCCAGATGGAGACGGACGTCACTAGCAACGACAGAAATACAGCCAGCAGCGCGTGTCCGCTCACATCGTGCAGAAGCAAGAGCTTCGCGTAGTGGTAAAACCCGCCGATTACGCTCGACCCGGTAGCAATGTATGCCAACAGCAGACTCCAGGCCACCGAAGCCGAAAGCCACGGCGGCAGCGTCATCGACGGATAGGTGTAGAGCGATCCCGGAGACGCCGAATGCCGCGCGTAGCGTGCGATGCAAAGCGCTACCAACAGAATCGCGATAGTTGCGAGCCCGTAGGCCAGCCAAGTCCCATTGCCGGCAAGGGCGCAGACCAGAGGAATGGTCGCGGCTGGAGTGGTGGTTGGCGCCATTGTTGAGATGGACTGCGCCAGCGTCTCCATCGGAGAAAGAACTCCCTGCCGCAGTCCGTACGCGGTGTCCGGCTGTGACGATGCAGCGTCCATCTACGCTCCTGAAATGCCGATCGGGATTTGGCGGGAGATTGTACAACACAGGTTTCCAGTCTCGAAGCAATTGTGCGCAGGATATCTAATCAAGTCATGCGCACAACAAGCAAAGTGGCGTCATCGCGAAAATTTCCTCCGCAGAAGGCCGTGACCTGCTGCATGATGGCGCGTTGAATTTCGAGCGCGCTGCCATCGCGGGCGCGGGCAGCTAGCAGAAGGCGATCGTCGCCGAACTCCTCGAGCTGTGCGTTTTCGGCTTCTGTGATGCCGTCGGTTGAGAGCAGGAGTAGGTCACCGGATCGAAGCTGAGCGGTGTAACTCCGATAGGTCCAATCGGGCAGCGCGCCGAGCACAGCTCCTCCTCCTGGCAAAGTTTCTGTTGTGCCGTCGCGGCGCAGGAGGTAGCCCGGTGAGTGTCCGGCATTCTCGTAAGTGAGCTTGCGCGAATCGGCGTCGAGCACCGCGTAGAAGAAAGTTACGAACTTTCCTGAAGCGATGTTTGCGCAAAGAAATTTGTTCAGCTTGGTGCAGACCACCTCGGGGGATGCTTCGGCCGTCGCGAAGGCGCGAAACGAGGCCTGGAGATTCGCCATCAGCAACGCGGCAGTGATTCCTTTTCCGGCGACATCACCGATGCAAATGCCGACGCGGTCTTGGTCGAGTTGAATCACGTCGAAGTAGTCGCCGCCGACTTCGCGCGCAGGTTGCCAGGCGCCGGCGATCTGAACTCCGGCAGGCTGCGGCAATGTGCTGGGCAGCAGCATCTGCTGAATCTCGCGCGCCCGCTTCAGTTCCTCTTCTTGCTGCTGCAGGGCGATGGTGCCTTTCTCAACGGTCTGCTCCAGTAATCGGTTGCGTTCTTTGAGCTTTCTTTGCAGTTCTTCAGCTCCGAATCCAACAATGTTCGCGATCAGCACCACGAGGATGCAGAAGTAACCGAATTTGGCGAATAGAACCGAGAATGGCTCGAGATCAATTTTGGTTATGTGCAGAAAAAGTATCGAGCCCGCAGCGCAGATCACTCCCAGCACGAGTTGGACCGGGAAAAACGCGATCCAGTTCCACGGGAACGGACGCGTCACATAGAGGCGCCGACTGGCGAAAACGAGCGGAATGATAAGGTTGCCCACCGTGAGGGTCGCAACCATGATGATGAGCAGCGAAGCCCGCTGGTTCATCGAAACCAGAATCGCATAGACCACGAACGCGACGATTACGATCGCCTGCTCGCTCTGGAATATGCGTCTCCACAGACCTGAACGTTTTTTAAGGGTGGTCGACGGTGCGCTCACGAGTGACTCGAGTAAGAAATTGAACAGCAAGCCTAACGCGGGGGACGGGAAAAGTCATGCGGAGCGAATCAGCGACTGTGCGATTCTCGTGTCGCAGACGCGTTTGCAGTAGGATCGACTACTTTTTGGAATTGTGCAGGAGCCGAACGTCTTTGAGGAGTCTATGAAAACTTCGATCTTGGTGCTGCAGTAAGATGAAACTCCTATGATCAGGCGAGACTTTCTCCGCCGCGTGTTTTACGGAGGCACCGCGCTTGCGGCGGGCCGGGCGGTTGCGAGTGTGATCGATCCTCGCGTCGTCAGCGCATCTTCGGCATGTTCACCTCTGACTCTTTTCGAGTCAGACACACAAACC
>Ga0209006_10003118_pt1 | contig 15039 bp, 12 predicted proteins | sample JacPin_JW_Ref_O2_FD_188567 | JGI IMG/M metagenome (GOLD analysis project Ga0209006, IMG submission 188567) | Forest soil microbial communities from Algoma, Ontario, Canada - Jack Pine, Ontario site 1_JW_Ref_O2 (SPAdes) (version 2) | ecosystem: Environmental > Terrestrial > Soil > Boreal... | reverse complement strand
CAGCGGATTAATGGCCATATTGCGGCGCACAATGCCTTGCGCTCGCCGCGTTTGATCGGCATCATCACGCGGTTGTGAAGTTGAGTTATTGCGGGATTCAAGGGGATTCTTATCGGGATGAAGCGCCCTAGAGTGAGACGGACAGCTCTGCTCGCGCTCGCCATGGTGTTTGTGGTCGTCGCGTGGGTGTGGGACGGCTTGGTCGCGGTCGGGCGAGCGCTTGCTGGTTTTATACCCTGGGCGCGCTTCAAGCAGGCCTTCGCGAAGCTCGTCGACCGGCTGCCAGCTCCGCTGGTCCTTTTGATTTTCCTGGTGCCGCTCCTGATTGTCGAGCCGCTTCTGGTGGTCGCTACTGTCGCGATCGCCATGGGCTACGTCGTTTCCGGAGCGATCGCCTGGGTCGTGCTGAAGTTTCTCGCGATCGCGCTCATCCCGGCAATCTTCGATCTGACGAAGCATCGGCTGATGACCATGCCATGGTTCGTTCGGGCGTATGAAAAGGTGGTGGCGTTTCATCATTACGCCGACCAGATTGTCGCGCCTTACAAGCAAGCTGCCGCCGCGGTCCTGCGCCAATGGCGTATGCGTGCAGCGGTCGTGACAAGACGCGTTCCCGGTCTCGCCCATCTTGCGGCGCGCTTCGCCTCACGTAAGCGTGCAAGCGGGCGCCCGGCCGTGCCTTCGAACGGGTAGGGCGGCGCAGAACTCGGCACGACAGAGAAACCGCGAACGCCGCTAACCAGCCTCGCTTCCTTGCGAGTTGACAGACCGAGCCGTGGGGACCACATTCATTATGCTCGAGGGGCGTCCCAACGCGGGGCTGAGACGGCGACAAGCCGAACCCTTTGAACCTGATCCGGGTCATGCCGGCGAAGGGACGTAGCGGCCGCATTCTTCCTTTGGTCCGCCCGTTCTCCCGTCGGATTGTACGCGAGGAGACGGCCATGAACGAGATTCCCAAATTCGCCGCGCCGCAGACCGTGACCACCGGGCCCATTGCAGGCTCGCGCAAAGTCTACGCTTCCCCAAGCGGCCGCGCCGACATCCGCGTTCCGTTCCGCGAGATCATGCTCTCCGATCCCAACGAGGCGCCGGTGCGGGTGTACGATCCCTCCGGGCCCTATACCGAAAGCCACATCGCGATCGATCTTGCCGCCGGGCTCAAGCCAGTGCGCGAGGCCTGGATCGAAGCCCGTAACTTCGCGGTAACGCAGCCACGCCCGATCAAGCCAGAGGATAATGGGAACGTTTCGGCGGATCGCCTCGCGCCGCTGTGCCCCGCCGAGCGGACGCTGCGCGCGGGCAAGCCTGGCCAGCTCGTCACGCAGTTCGAATTCGCCCGCGCGGGGATCATCACCGAAGAGATGATCTATGTCGCTCATCGCGAGAATCTCGCGCGCGAGGCCGCGGTGGAACGCGCTGCTGAGCGCCTTGGCGATGGCGAGAGCTTCGGCGCCGCCATTCCCGAATTCATCACGCCGGAATTCGTGCGCGATGAAGTGGCCCGAGGGCGCGCGATCATCCCCGCCAACATCAATCACCTCGAACTCGAGCCGATGGCGATCGGCCGCAATTTCCTGGTCAAGGTCAACGCCAACATCGGCAATTCTGCGGTGAGCTCGGGCGTCGCCGAGGAAGTCGAGAAAATGGCGTGGTCGATCCGCTGGGGCGCCGACACGGTTATGGACCTTTCGACCGGCCGTAATATCCATAACATCCGCTCCTGGATTCTGCGCAACGCGCCGGTCCCGATCGGCACGGTGCCGATCTACCAGGCGCTGGAGAAGGTTGGCGGCGATCCGCTGAAGCTCGACTGGGAGGTGTTCAAGGACACGCTGATCGAGCAGGCCGAGCAGGGCGTCGATTATTTCACCATCCACGCCGGCGTGCGCCTGGCCTATGTGCCGCTGACAGCGAAGCGCGTAACCGGAATTGTCTCGCGCGGCGGCTCGATCATGGCGCGCTGGTGCCTCGCGGGCCACCGCGAGAGCTTTCTTTACGAGAAGTTTGACGAGATCTGCGACATCATGCGCAAGTATGATGTCTCGTTCTCGCTCGGCGACGGCCTGCGCCCGGGCTCGATCGCCGACGCCAACGACCGTGCGCAATTCGCGGAACTGGAGACGCTCGGCGAACTGACCAAGGTCGCCTGGGACAAGGGTTGCCAAGTGATGATCGAGGGCCCGGGTCATGTGCCGATGCACAAGATCAAGGTCAATATGGAGAAGCAGCTTCGCGAATGCGGGGAGGCGCCCTTCTATACGCTCGGGCCGCTGACCACGGACATTGCGCCGGGCTACGATCACATCACGTCGGGTATCGGCGCCGCGATGATCGGCTGGTTCGGCACCGCGATGCTCTGCTACGTGACGCCGAAGGAGCATCTTGGCCTGCCCGACCGCGAGGACGTCAAGACTGGGGTCATCACTTACCGCATTGCTGCCCATGCAGCGGACCTCGCCAAGGGTCATCCGGCCGCGCAGATCCGTGATGACGCCGTGTCGCGCGCGCGCTTCGACTTCCGCTGGGAGGACCAGTTCAACCTGTCCCTCGACCCCGACACGGCGCGCAAATTCCACGACGAGACCTTGCCGAAGGACGGTCACAAGGTCGCGCATTTCTGCTCGATGTGCGGGCCGAAGTTCTGTTCTATGCAGATCACGCAGGATCTTCGCAAGGAAGCCGAGGCGATGGCCGGCATGGCGGAGAAGTCGCGCGAGTTCCTGGACAAGGGCGGGGCGCTCTACGTCGATGCCGCAGAATGAGGTCATGCGCGCGACCGTCGTCGGCGCTGGCGTCGCCGGTCTGACGACTGCGCTGACCCTCGCCGAGCGTGGCGCAAACGTCACGCTTCTCGAGCGTTCGCGTGAGATCGGCGGCAACGCGTCGTGGCTCGCGGGCGGCATGCTCGCTCCGTTCTGCGAGGGTGAAAGCGCGCCGGAAAGCGTGGTCGAACTTGGCCAAGGCGCGATCGACTGGTGGGACGCGCGCGTTCCCGGCGTGACGCGCGAGGGGACGCTGGTCGTCGCGCCGCCGCGCGACGCAAGCGAAATCGATCGCTTCGCCGCGCGGACGAAATCGCATGCGCCAGTGGACGAAGCGCGCATCGCCAAGCTTGAGCCGGACCTTGGCGGCCGCTTTCGCAAAGGTCTGTTCTTCGCGGACGAAGGCCATCTCGATCCGCGCGTCGCATTGTCGGCGCTGACCGAGCGCTTGCGAGCAAAGGGCGGCGAGATACGCTTCGGCGTGGACGGCGAAACGCCCGGCGGGTCGGATGTGGTCATGGATTGCCGCGGTTGGGGGGCTCGCAAGGCGCTTCCTGAATTGCGTGGGGTGCGCGGCGAAATGATGCGCATCCGCTCGCGCGAGGTGACGCTCAGGCGCGCCGTGCGCTTTCTGCATCCGCGCATCCCGCTCTATATCGTGCCGCGTGCGAACAACGAGTTCATGATCGGCGCGACCATGATTGAGAGCGCAGAGAAAGGCGCAGTCAGCGTGCGTTCGGCGATTGAGCTCCTGAGCACGGCTTACGCGCTTCATCCAGCGTTCGGAGAGGCTGAGATCCTCGAGATGAGCGCCGACGTGCGCCCCGCCTATCCCGATAACGAGCCACGCGTCGAGGAGCATGGCGACCGCATTTTCGTCAACGGCTTCTATCGGCACGGTTTTCTGCTCGCGCCGGCATTCGCGGAGCGCGCGGCGACACTGGCCTTTGAGCGCGCGGGAGCGCTCGTATGAGGCTGGTCGTCAACGGCGAGCTGCAGGAGGTTCCTGCCGCTACGCTTGCGGAAGCCCTGCAATCGCTCGACCTCGCGGAGGCCAAGGTCGCGACCGCGCTCAACGGCGAGTTCGTGCCGGCGCGCGCGCGCGCGGCGACGCATGTCAAAGAAGGCGATCGAATCGAGATCGTCGCGCCGCGGCAGGGAGGGTAAACGACCGTGGCAGCGATTGATGAGTTGGTGCCCCGCGAAGAGCAGCAGGTGTGGATCGACGGTCCAAAACGCGAGGGAGTTGAGGGACTGATTCCAAATTCGCGCCTAACTGACGATCGGTACGACGATCGGCTTGCATCGTTATGGGCGTCGAGAGAATGGCCGACTTTTCAACGTTTCCTGCGACTCTACTTAGAAAATTGTATCTTGAGGCCGTTCGAGACCCAGCCTTCCGCGGACCGTAAAGGTTGGTGGTACATCACTATCTCAGATAGCCCACACCCCTCCGGTTTGGAGGGCGCGGGTGGTCGCGCGAAAGTGACGATTTGGCAGCAGTTTGCGCTCACCTTAGATTTTCGGTTTGGTGAAGATGCCAGTCTCCGTGCATTCGGAGAGATATGGTTGGACAAAGCCACAATGCAGGAGTCTGGGCTCGCTCTTCCTCACCGCATGGAAGTCGGGCTGACCGAATTAGTAGGTAACGGACGCGAGCAGAGTCGACTGAAGCTGCAAGGCGTAGGAGAGGATGAACTGAGGGAGCTTTTCGGGTCCGAGGGGTTCATTCGGTCTGCGCGCGTTAGCAATCTCAATCTGATGCGGAAAGGTTATCTAACGTCCGATCGCCATCAGTACCACATGCCAAAGCTGCTCGAGTCGGTTTTCGCCGAGGGCAGTAGCTCAGAGTCATGGTCTGCCTATTTCGAGCGGACATTTGCAGATGCTGTGGACCCTGAACTGCAAACTCTGTTTGAAGCTCTGGTGTGGAGGCGCGCAAACGTTCGACGATTTGTCGATCCCGTTTTGCGACGCGCGGACGGGCGTTGCCAACTCTCAGGTGTTGGCGCGCGTGAGCTTGTGGAGGCTTGCCACATCAAAGAATTTTCTGCGTCTTCGCCGATCGAGCGGCTCGATCCTGACAACGGTCTCTGTCTCTCCGTTCACGTCCATCGCGCGTTTGACCGCCATTTGATCGGAATCCGCCCCGACGGCGCCGTTGTCTACGCAGATGCCTTGTCACTCGATGACCGCGCTCGAACGAACTTGCCGACAGCCGGCCAGCTAAACGTTGGCGACGGCCAGAGAGCGTATCTGGCAGAACGGTACGCGCAGTTTTTGGAACGCAATCCGGCTATGCGTAACTCTGAAACCCCGGACATCGTTTCACAGTAGTACTGAGGTCATTCCGTGCTCACCCTCTATGGCGTAAAGCTCCGCTCGCGGCTCATGCTTGGCACGTCGCAATATCCTTCGCCCGCGATTCTCGCCGAGGCCGCGCGCGCGAGTGGAGCCGAAATCCTCACGGTGTCGCTGCGACGCGAGTCGGCGCGCCTCAAGGAGGGGCAGGATTTCTGGCGATTGATCCGCGAGATTGGCGCCCGCGTGCTGCCCAACACGGCCGGCTGCTACAGCGTGAAAGAGGCGGTTACAACGGCTCAGATGGCCCGCGAAGTGTTCGGCACGCCCTGGATCAAGCTCGAAGTGATCGGCGAAGCGGACACGCTGCAACCTGACGTATTCGGCCTCGTCGAGGCGGCCCGAATCCTTTCCGCGGACGGTTTCGAGGTCTTCCCTTATACGACCGAGGATCTTGTCGTCGCCGAGCGGTTGATCGAGGCGGGCTGCAAGGTGTTGATGCCCTGGGGCGCGCCCATCGGCTCGGGCAAGGGACTCAACAATGTGTTCGGCTTGAGAGCGATGCGTGCGCATTTCCCCGAAGTGCCGCTGATCGTCGACGCCGGCCTTGGCCTCCCGTCGCAGGCGGCGGCGGCGATGGAACTCGGCTACGACGGCGTGCTCCTCAATACCGCGGTGGCCAAGGCGGGGGATCCCGTGGCGATGGCGCGCGCCTTCGGCCAGGCTATTGACGCGGGTCGCGGAGCCTTCCTAGCAGGACCCATGGAGGCGCGCGATATGGCAGCGCCCTCGACGCCCGTCGTCGGCCGCGCGGTGCTCACGTGAGCGCGCTCGATCCCTTTTACCCCATTGTCGATAGCGCGGCCTGGGTTGGACGGCTTGTGGGCGAAGGGGCGACATTCATCCAATTGCGCATAAAGGATGCGACGGACGACCATCTTCGCAGTGAGACCCACCATGCAATGACCATCTGCCGGCGTTCAGGCGCAGAACTCGTGATCAACGATCATTGGGAAATCGCCATCGACGCTGGAGCAGACTGGCTTCATCTCGGGCAGGGCGATCTCGATGAGGCGGACATCCTTGCCGTCCGCAAGGCCGGAATCAGACTCGGAATCAGCACCCACGATGATGCGGAGCTGGTGCGCGCCCTCACCTTCGCGCCCGACTATATCGCGCTCGGGCCGATCTATCCGACAAGGCTCAAGGCCATGGCGTTCGCGCCGCAGGGCCTCGAGAAGATCGGCGTATGGAAGCGCCGCATCGGCAAAATTCCGCTGGTGGCGATCGGCGGGCTCGATGTCGAGCGAGCGAAGCTGTGTCTCGCGGCCGGCGCGGACGTCGTCTCCGTCGTGACCGACATCACGCTGAACGCCGATCCGGAGGCGCGGGCGCGGGAATGGGTGGCGGCGACAAGGGCCGCGTGACCCAAAGGCTGCCGATCGCGCTGACCATCGCGGGCTCCGACTCGGGCGGCGGCGCGGGGATTCAAGCCGATCTCAAGACCTTCGCCGCTTTCGGCGTCTACGGCGCGAGCGTGGTTACTGCGCTCACCGCTCAAAATACGCGCGGCGTGCAGGCGATCCACTACCCGCCACCCGAAATCGTCGGCGCGCAGATCGAGGCTGTCCTCGACGACTTCGCCGTGGCGGCGATCAAGATTGGCATGCTCGGCAGCGCGGAGATCGTGAAGGTCGTGGCGGAAACACTCTCCGCGCGCTCACTCAATAGCCCTGCGGAGAGAGGGGAGGCAGCCCTTGTCCCTCAGGGAGAAGGTGGCCCCACAGGGCGTTCGCAAGAACTCCCGTCTCGCGACGGGCTACGGGGCCGGATGAGGCCTTTTCTCGTATACGATCCGGTCATGACCGCCTCCTCGGGCGACGCTTTGAGCGGCCGAGGTTTCGTCGAGGCGGTCTGCTACGCGCTGCTTCCGCTGGTTGATTGTCTGACCCCTAATCTCGCCGAGGCCGGGTTGCTATTGGACGAGCCGATCGCGCGAAATGAAGAGGACATGGCTAGCCAGGGCGTGGCGTTGCTGAAACTCGGCCCGGGAGCGATTTTAATGAAGGGCGGTCATCTTGAAGGCGACGAAGCTTTGGACCTTCTGGTGACAGAGGACGCTGTTCATCGTTTCGCGGCGACGCGACTCACTTCCCGGAACCTGCATGGCACAGGCTGCACACTCTCGAGCGCCATCGCCGCCAACATCGTTCTCGGGGCCCCGTTGCCACAGGCCGTGGCGGCGGCCAAGGCGTTCGTGCGCCAGGCAATCGAGCGCGGCCGGGATGTCGTGCTCGGCGCGGGAGCTGGGCCGCTGATCCAGACCGGGCTGCATTCGAAACTCTGACGCATTCGATCCGTATTCGCGTTAGTCTGGAGCTTCTCGCGCGCAGATTGGGCGGACATGGCCGACGGCTTCTATGAGACCATTCCAGTGCTCGACAATTTTGCCGATGCGGTGAGAGGCGAAAACTTTCGTCCGCTGCCGGACGGCTGGGTCGTCGGTTTTGCTGACGTGGTCGGGTCGACCAAAGCCGTCGCCGATGGCCGATACAAGGCCGTCAACATGGTCGGCGCGGGCGCGATCGCGGCCGTCGCCAACGCGCTAGACCGGCGGTCGTTTCCCTTCGTTTTCGGGGGCGACGGCGCGAGCTTCGCCGTGCCGTCGTCCGATGCGGCCCCCGCCGCCAAGGCGCTTCAGGCGATGGCGGCTTTCGCGCGTGAAGAGTTTCATTTCGAGTTGCGCGTCGCGATGGCGCCGGTCGGTGAAATCCGGGCGGCGGGATACGACGTTAAGGTCGCGCGCTTCGCCGCCGCGCCGCCTTGCGTCTATGCGATGTTCGCCGGCGGCGGCCTGACCTGGTTCGACGCTGCGGCCAAGCGTGGCGCTTATGCCCTGCCGCTGGCCGAGCCCGGCGCGCGGCCGGATCTGTCCGGCCTTTCCTGCCGCTGGGGCGTGGCGCCGGCGAAGCACGGGCTCGTCCTGTCGCTGATCGTTGCGCCGCGCGGAAACGACGCGCGATTTGCGCCGCTCATCAACGAGATCGTCAAATCGTCGCTCGCCGTGGCGTCGAGCGAGCGGCCGATCACGTTGACGAGCCTGCGGCCCGGGAATCCGGGCAGGGCGATCGCGCTTGAGACACGGGTCAAGAAGGCCTCGGGGGTGTCGCAAGCGAAGGCGCGCATCGCGGCGATTCGCGGCTATTGCATCGCGATCTTTCTCCATATTTTCAAACTCAAGGTCGATCAATTTGACGCGGCGACCTATGCAACCGAGCTGGTCGCCAACGCCGATTTTCGTAAGTTCGACGACGGCCTGCGCATGACGCTCGACTGCTCCCCCGAGTTCGCCGACGCGCTCGAGGCTCGGCTCGCCGCAGCGGACGCATTTGTCCATTGGGGCGTCTTCCGCCAGGAGGCGGCGCAGGTGACGTGCTTCGTTCCCTCGGCGACCCAACGCGGCCATGTCCACTTCGTTGACGGCGCCGGCGGGGGCTATACGATGGCGGCCAAAGCGATGAAGGCGCGTCGCGACGCATTGGCGACGGCCGCAGCGGCTTGATCACGGCGCCCGTGGATATCTCCCGCCAAGTCCTGCGCGCCCGCAGCTGATTTGCTAGGTTGAGGCGATGGACGCCCCCAGCGACAGCCCCAATTCCGAGACCGCCGCGCGCCTCACGCCGATGATGGCGCAATATCTCGAAATCAAGGCGGTCAATCCGGGCTGCCTGTTGTTCTACCGAATGGGCGACTTCTACGAGCTGTTCTTCGAAGACGCGGAAATCGCGAGCCGGGCGCTCGGTATCGTCCTTACAAAGCGCGGCAAGCACGAAGGCGAGGACATCCGCATGTGCGGGGTCCCCGTCGAGCGGGCTGACGATTACCTCAACCGGCTGATCGCGCTCGGCCATCGCGTCGCCGTCTGCGAGCAGGTGGAGGACCCGGCGGCCGCGAAAAAGCGGGGACCGAAGTCGGTCGTCAAGCGCGACGTCGTGCGGCTGGTCACGCCGGGCACGATCACCGAGGAACGGCTGCTCGAGCCCGGCCGGGCGCGTCTTCTCGTCGCCGTCCAGAGGGTGCGTTCGAGCGAGGGACGGCAGGTTTACGGCCTTGCGGCGCTCGATCTGTCAACAGGCGCTGTCGCGCTCAGCGAGACGGACGAAGCGGGCCTTGCGGCGGAACTCGCGCGCCTCGAGCCGAGCGAAGTGGTCGCTTCGCAAGCCGTGTATGACGAGCCGCTGTTTTCCCAGACTGTCCGCGAGATGCGCGTTCCCGTGACGCCGCTCGCGCGTGACGGCGGCGATGGCGCGGCGGCCGAGCGCCGGGTTTGCGAATTCTATGGCGTCGAAACCCTCGACGGTTTCGGCGCCTTCACCCGCGCCGAGATCGCCGCCGCCGCGCTGGCGCTGGCTTACGTCAAGCGCACTCAGTTCGAGGCTCGGCCCGCGCTTTCGCCACCGACCCGGCGCGCGCGAGGGGCGAGTCTCGAGATCGATCCAGCGACCCGCGCCAACCTCGAACTCACGCGAACCTTGAGCGGCGCGCGCGAGGGCTCGCTCCTGGCGACGATCGATCTGACCGTAACCCCAGCAGGCGCGCGCCTGCTCGCCGAGCGGCTGGCGAGCCCGCTGACCGATCCGGAAGTTGTCAACCGGCGGCTCGATTCGCTTGATTTCTTGGTCGAGGCGGCGCCGATGCGCGACGCCTTGCGCCGGACGCTCACGCACGCGCCCGACTTCCTGCGGGCGCTTGCGCGGCTCAGCCTCGATCGCGGCGGCCCGCGCGATCTCGCCGCGGTCCGCGACGGGCTCGCGGCGGCGTTGACTCTCGCCAGCATTCTCGAGGCGGTTGAGGATCTCCCGCCCGAACTCATGAGCGCCTACGCGCGACTGCGTGCCGACTGCGCCGAACTTGCGCGCGATCTTGAGGCCACGCTCGCCGACGATTTGCCGCTCCTCAGGCGCGACGGCGGGTTTGTCCGTTCGGGCGCAATGGCCGCGCTCGATGAAGCGTTGAGCCTGCGCGAGGAAAGCCGCCGCGTGATTGCGGGGCTTCAGGCGTCCTACGCTGACGAAGCCGGCATCAGGCAGCTCAAGATCAAACACAACAATTTCCTCGGCTATTATATCGAGACCGCGCAGGCCGCCGGCGAGACGCTGCTCAGGCCTCCCCATAACGCCACCTTCATCCATCGCCAGACGATGGCCGGCGCGATGCGTTTCTCGACCAACGCCCTCGCTGATCTGGCATCGCGCATCGCCTCTGCGGCCGATCGGGCGCTTGCGCTTGAGCTCGAGGCGTTCGAGCGCTTGCGTCAGGGCTGTGTCGCGGAGGGCGAACGCCTGCGCGGCTTCGGCGCGGCGCTGGCCGAGATCGACGTCGCCGCCGCACTCGCTGAACTTGCGGTCAAGCGCAATTGGACACGGCCCTTGGTCGACGCCTCGTTGAGCTTCAGAATTGAGGGCGGGCGTCATCCGGTGGTCGAGGCGGCGCTCAGGCAAGCGGGCGAGCCATTCGTCGCCAACGACTGCAATCTCACGGGAGAAGCGGGCGAGGGCGGGCGCATCGCCATCGTCACCGGCCCGAACATGGCGGGCAAATCCACCTACCTCCGGCAGAACGCGCTGATCGCGCTCATCGCGCAAATGGGCGCTTATGTGCCGGCGGCGCGCGCTCACATCGGAGTTGTCGACCGGCTGTTCTCTCGCGTTGGCGCCGCCGACGATCTCGCGCGTGGCCGCTCGACCTTCATGGTCGAAATGGTCGAGACCGCGGCTATTCTTAACCAGGCGACCGCGCGCTCGCTCGTGATCCTGGATGAGATCGGCCGCGGCACAGCGACGTTCGACGGGCTTTCGATCGCCTACGCCTGTGTCGAGCACTTGAGCGCCGTCAACCGGTCGCGAGCTTTGTTCGCCACCCATTTCCACGAACTGACGGCGCTGGCCGAGACGTTGCCTCGGCTTGTCAATCTCACTATGCGAGTGACCGAGTTCAAGGGCACGCTGGCCTTCCTGCATGAAGTCGTCCACGGCGCAGCCGACCGCTCCTACGGCATCCAGGTCGCGAAGCTCGCCGGCCTGCCGTCCTCCGTGGTGAAGCGCGCGCGCCAGGTGCTCGCGAGCCTCGAAGCCTCGCGTTCGAGCGGCTCGCTCGATGCGCTGCCGCTCTTCTCCTACGAGCCGCACGAGCCGCCTCCGCCGCCCGCGCCTGACGAGTTGCGCACGGCGCTCACGGCGCTCGATCCCGACGCGATGAGCCCGCGCGACGCGCTTGAGGCCCTGTACAAATTGAGGCGGCTGATCGAGGACAAGGCCACATGACCGATCCGAAAATCCTCCTCGCTTCGCTCGCCGCGGCCTATCTCTATGTGGTGACACCGGGGCCGGCGTTCCTTGCCCTGTTCACGCTTGCCGCGTCGCGCGGGCGCGCGTCGGGCGCCTGGTTCATCTGCGGTCATCTGGTCGGCGACGTGACCTGGGGCGCGCTCGCGGTGGCCGCGATCGTCGGCGCGAACCGCATTGGCCCCGCTCTGTTCGAGCTGCTCGGCTTCATCTGCGGGCTCTATCTCCTCTATCTTGGCGCCCGCGCGGTGATGACCAAGAAAGACGCGCCGCCGCGCACCATCGGCGCCAAGCGGCCGCTCGCGACCGGCATGGCTTTCGGCCTAACCAATCCCAAATCTTATCCGGTGGCGCTGGCGATGTTTTCCGCGCTCGTCGCGCCCTATGTCGGGGCGCTGAAAATGGCCGACGCGCCCCAGATGTTCGTCGCCGCCTTCGTTGGCTTCCTGCTTGCGGACGTGACCTTGATCTTTGCCGCAGGCCTGCCGGCGGTGCGGCGGTTCTTTCTCACCCATGGCGTCGTGGTCACGCGGTTCGTCGGCGTCATCTTCATCCTGTTTGGCGCGAAGTCGATCGCTGATGCGGCGGGCGGGGCGATGCGGCGCACGGCGTGAGGAGCGGCCGCCAGGACTGATCGTCTTAAGCGCCAATAAACGCCAGTAAACGAGCATAAACGCTAGTAAAATAGCTAGCGTTTACTAGCGTTTATTCTTTCGAATCGAAACCTTTCAATGGGTTACAGCCGATTCAAACAAAAATTTTCTCCCTTTTTCCCAAGCCGCACGTCCGAGGTTTGTGAGCGCATGGCCGGGTTTCGGCGACTTGGGAAAGCTAGCATGGATTCCGTTTATCGTAAAGTAATTGTCGGTGGCGAAGTTTCAGAAGATGATGACCCTGGCGGGCCAACTCCTCGGTCACGAGTTCCTTTGGTTTTCATTGATCTGCGAGCAAGCCCCTGGACGAGGGAAGGCGGTAGCGGTCGAGAGCTCAGGCAGGACGCGTCATCGGATAGCTACGTCCCGCGTAGTCGAAATCCCGCAATTCTTGGCGCTCGAGGTCGGGTTGAATTGGCGCGGCGCCGTAAGCGCGAATCTCCTGGATTCGGAGCGACCCCGCCTCGAAGACGAACCAGTCGACCCCGCGAAGAACGCGGCCGTTTTTGGCGAACTGGGTCCACTCAAGCGCGGCCGCGCGCCGACCGGCGTCAACGAGCACCATATCGACGGTCCAGAAGTGACCCAGCTCGCGCGCTCTCTTCGAGAAATTGGCGCCGATTGTCGATGCTCCCGACCATTTCGGGCCGGTCGGAAAATAATGGACTGCGTCAGAGCGGAAGCATGCAGTGATTCGATCTGCGTCCCCGTCGTTGCACGCCTGAATATACGTCTTGACGGCCTGCTCAATACCAGGTGCGACGGTTGGTTCCGACATGGTTGTTTCCTTGGTTGCTCAGACCCTGGCCCGGCCCCCATCCTACTATGCTAAGTTCGAGTTTTGCCATTCGCGACCGAAGCAGATGGCTATGGCGACGACACCACAATATGGGAACGATTGGGCGCAGCCGACACCTTGATTCACGTCGATCTGCCTCTTCCGCTTCACTATTGGCGGGTGACAAAGCGCCTGATCAGGGATCTCCTTGCTGACCCGGAAGGCTGGCCGAAGGATAGCCCGCTGTGGAGCAGCACGATATCAAGCTACAAGACGATACCGCTGTGCCATCGATACATGACGCCAGATACCGCCAACTTGTCATCGAAATGGCCGCGTCGAAGCGCGTCGCTCACCTTAGGTCGCCACGTGAAATGGCGGCGTTCCTGGATGACGTCAGAAACGAGTTCAGTGTTGGTTAGGCCGGGACTGGACACGGTCGATGCCCATAGCGTTCGCTCGCCGGCGCCGCCAGCGGCGCGGCGGGGAGGGCGGTGTGAAAGGGAATAGCGACGCCGTCTACCGCTACCGCCGGGAGCATTATGTCGCCAAGCCGCCAGCAGCGATTTGGCCGTTTGTCTCCGACACCGCGCGCCTTTGGGAATTGAACGGCTATGTCCCCGTTCAGTTTGAGGAGCGGGTCGACGGTCAGGGCCGTGTCCGCCGTTTCGTGAAAGGCAAGCTCGGGTTTTTCCCTGCGCGATGGGAGGAGGATTTCGGCGAATGGCGGGAGAACCAACGCCTTTCCCAGGTCCGAAATTATCAAAGCGGCCCGATGCGAAGGTGGGAGTGGGTTTGTGAGCTCATTGCCGAAGGCGAAGGCTGTCGGCTGATCTTCACCGGTATGGCCGAGCCCGCTGGCCTCTTGGGATTTGTGTGCAAGCACGCAGGCGTCTTCGAGGCCGCGTTCGGCAAGGCTGCGGCGGGGATCGAGCGGATCATTCGCGAGAGCGACGGTTCCGCCCTCGTCCCGGGCTGGAGCGTCGAGGATCTCGTGGAGCCCGCCGCCCGTCAAAGACTCGATGCGCTTGGCGCGGAACTCGCCGGCGATCCAGACTCGCATGCTCTGGGACCGAACCTGATCGACTACCTGCGGCATGCGCCGATCGTCGATCTGCGCGGCATGCGCCCCCTAGCGCTGGCGAAACTATGGTCCGCCCCGCCAGAACACGCGGTGGAGTTATTTCTGGCCGCGGCGCGAAAGGGCGTGGTGGCGATGGGATGGGAGCTGCTCTGCCCGCGCTGCCGCGGCGCGAAGTCCCGCGTGAGCAGGCTGCAGGACCTGGCCAAAGGCGCCCATTGCTCCTCTTGCAACATCGACTACGAGCGCAATTTCAGCCGCAACGTCGAGCTGACCTTCCATCCCGCGCCCTGGATTCGTCCGCCGCTGGACGGCGAGCTGTGCATGCTCGGCCCCGGCTCCGCGCGGCACATCAAATTTCAGGGCGAGGTTGCCGCGCAGTCGGCCAAGACCTTCGATCTGTCCTTGACGCCGGGGCCGTACCGTTTTCGCACCGTCGAGGCTGGCGGAGAAGCTGATCGCGACATCGGCGCCGACGGCGCCATCCCGACCCTCGTGGCGCGCGGTGGTGAGATTTTGCTCGAAGAAGCGAACGGCAGAAACGAGCTTGCGATTCACAACGAGAGCGACAAGCCGCTCGTCTTCGTCGTCGAGGACCGCAATTGGGCCAGCGACGCGCTGACGGGCGAGCGCGTGATCGCTATGCCCGCCTTTCGCCGGCTCTCCCCCGAACAATTGCTGCGGCCCGGCGACAATGCCGAGATCGGCTGGATCGCCATCATGTTCACCGACCTAAAGGGCTCGACCGCACTTTACGACGCGCTTGGCGACGCCTCCGCTTACAACCTCGTTCGCGACCATTTTTCGTTTCTCGCGGATCGCGTCCAGCGCAATCATGGCTTCGTCGTCAAGACAGTGGGCGATGCGGTCATGGCCGCCTTCTCCCGCCCCGATCATGGCGTTCGCGCGGCGCTCGCAATCCAGGACGATGTCGCAAGCTTCAACGCCGCGCGTGGAGAAGGGGCGACCCCCATCGTGTTGAAGCTCGGCCTTCATGCAGGACCGTGCATCGCGGTCACGACTGGCGAGGTGCTCGACTATTTCGGCGCCACAGTGAATGTCGCGGCGCGTCTCGAAAACCAGTGCCGCGGCGGCGAGGTGATCGTGTCGGAGGCCG
>Ga0209006_10003117_pt1 | contig 15042 bp, 12 predicted proteins | sample JacPin_JW_Ref_O2_FD_188567 | JGI IMG/M metagenome (GOLD analysis project Ga0209006, IMG submission 188567) | Forest soil microbial communities from Algoma, Ontario, Canada - Jack Pine, Ontario site 1_JW_Ref_O2 (SPAdes) (version 2) | ecosystem: Environmental > Terrestrial > Soil > Boreal... | reverse complement strand
TTAGCCGGCGGTCGATTGCCTGACCCCGGCGTGGAGTGCGGAATGCCTGCCATCAAGCAACCTGATCCGACCGCGAGAGCCTTCGTCGCGCGCGTCGCGGGTCTGCTTCCTGGCATCGCCCTGAGCGTCGTCATTTCCGTGGTTTCGCTCGGCATCCAGTACGTGGAAGAGCGCATCTTCGGTCATCCCTACCTGGAAGGCCTGGTGATGGCGATCTTGATCGGAATCGTCGTTCGAAGTTTCTGGCAGCCGGGTTCGCGATGGCGGCCGGGGATTGCTTTCAGCGCCAAACAATTGCTCGAAACCGCGGTGGTGCTGCTTGGCGCCACCATCACCTTTGCGGCGATCGCGGCTTCCGGCCTTTCCTTGATTGCCGCCATCCTGACGACCGTATGCGTCATCCTGGGCGCCAGCTATGGCATCAGCCGATTGCTGGGACTATCGGTTCGGCTCTCGATCCTGGTTGCATGCGGCAATTCGATATGCGGCAACTCGGCGATCGCGGCTGTTGCGCCCGTGATCGGGGCCAACGGCGATGACATCGTGTCCTCGATATCCTTCACGGCGGTGCTCGGCGTGGTGATGGTTCTCGGCCTGCCGCTGCTGGTGCCTCTGCTGGCGCTGTCACCCTCCCAGTACGGTATCCTGGCGGGCCTGACGGTCTATGCCGTTCCGCAGGTGCTTGCGGCGACGGTTCCGGTCGGCGTCCTCAGCACCCAGATCGGAACCCTGGTCAAGCTGGTGCGCGTGCTGATGCTCGGCCCGATCGTCGTCGGTTTTTCGCTATTCGGCAGTGCGCTTCGCAAGCAGGCGGGGGCGCCGGCGGCCACGACGCGCTTCAATCCGTTTCAACTGGTTCCCTGGTTCATTATCGGCTTCATGCTGCTTGCGGCACTTCGTTCGTTCGGCATATTGCCGGATGCGACCGCCGCGCCGCTGTTGAAAATCGCCTCGCTGCTCACGGTCATTTCGATGGCGGCGCTCGGCCTCGGCGTCGATATCGGCGTTCTCCGAAGCGTCGGAGGCAAGGTGACGGCGGCCGTGACGCTGTCGCTGCTGCTGCTGTTGTTGATCAGCCTGGGCATCGTCCATCTGTTCGCCTGAGTGTCATCCGTCATCCTGAGGTGCTCGGCGCAACGCGCCGAGCCTCGAAGGACGACGGCCCGGGCCGTTCATCCTTCGAGGCTCGCAAGAGCTCGCACCTCAGGATGACGGTTCAGCCTGCATTCGTTTCCGCTTTAGTCGGCATGCACAAAGATCAGCGTGAATGTTCGCGTCTTGACAATGCGCGCAGGCTGGGTTTGGAGTGCCTTGTTCAGGATGCTGGTCACGTCGATCAGCAAAGGGAATTCGGTGTGATTTGCCTTAATCTCTGCGGCAAATCGAATCCGAAGCTGCGCCCGCAACTGTAAGCGGAGAGTCCCTCTTCGACATGCCACTGGGCTCTTTAACGAGATCCCGGGAAGGCGAAGAGGGGTTACGACCCGCGAGCCAGGAGACCGGCCTGAACAAGTCATCCTTCCGGCGTGCGGTGCGCGCGCACGGGGCGGCCTCTCGCTGCGGTGACACGAATGGAAATGTCTCGCGGAGCAAAGGCCGCCTTGGCAGTAATTGCGAAATCGATTCCCCCGGCTGATAACGCCGAACCCGAACTGCTCGGCCTTCGGGGACGGGTCGTCGCAATCTATGGCTTTCTGGTTTTCGCCAATGTGGCAGCCTGGACCTGGGCATTCATTGCGTTCGCCGGCAGGCCCGTTCTCATCGGCACGGCGGTGCTGGCGTACAGCCTTGGCCTTCGTCACGCCATCGACGCCGACCATATCGCGGCCATCGACAATGTGACGCGCAAGCTGATGCAGGAGGGAAAGCGGCCGGTCGCGGTCGGCTTTTTCTTCGCGCTCGGGCATTCGACGGTCGTCGTGGTCGCTTCGCTGGCCGTCGCCCTGACCACGAACGCCCTGACCAATGAGTTTGTCTCCTACCGCGAGATCGGCGGCATTATCGGGACATCGGCTTCGGCGCTGTTCCTCTTTGTGATTGCGATAGCGAATCTCGTCGTGCTGCGCGACGTCTACCGGGCTTTTCGGCTGGCCCAGCGCGGCGACGAGATGACCGAAGAGCAAATCGATGCGCTGCTGCATCGGCGCGGATGGCTCGCGCGTCTGTTCAGGCCGCTGTTCCGGTTTGTTTCGCAGAGCTGGCACCTTTACCCGATCGGACTGTTGTTTGCGCTCGGCTTTGAGACCGCGAGCGAGATCAGCCTGTTCGGCCTCTCGGCCCAGGCGTCGAACGCCGTATCCAGCTGGTCGCTGCTGATTTTCCCCGCGCTGTTCGCCGCCGGCATGACGCTGGTCGATACCACCGACGGCGTTCTGATGCTCGGCGCCTATGGCTGGGCCTATCGCAACCCGCTGCGCAAACTGTTCTACAACCTGACCATCACCTCGGTGTCCGTGCTGGTGGCCCTGGTGGTCGGCGGCATCGAAACCCTTGGCCTGGTCGGCAGCCAGTTTCAGCTTCAGGGCGCGTTCTGGAGTGCGGTCGGGAGCCTGAACGATAATTTCGGCGCGCTCGGTTATGGCATCGTCGCGCTGTTCGTCGTCAGCTGGGGGGTATCGTTCCTGATCTATCGATTCAAGCGATACGATCTTTATCCGGGGTCTTGATAGCCCTTGTCGCGCACCATGAATCGTATCGGCACTCGCCAGGGAATCGGCGGGTAGCCGTGATGTGGGGTGTCAACGGCTGCTCTATTCGATGACCTTGTCGGCAATCGCGAGCAGTGACGGTGCCACTGTCAGGCCAAGCTCGTGCGCGGTCTTGAGATTGATCGATAGTTCGAATTTGGTCGGCCCCTGCACCGGAAGGTTACTCGGTGATTCTCCTTTCAGGATTCGATCAATGTAGGAAACAGGCAGCCGCAGCATGGCGTCATAGTTGTAAGTATAAGCGATCAATGCGCCTCGATCCACGGCGCTGGCAACTGAAAGTATGGTCGGCAGCTTGAAACGGGCAGACTGGCTGATGATCTGATCTCGATGTGTGACGGTGAACGGCTCCGGTATGACAAAAATCCCTCCATGCGGCTCCCGGCCGAGCAATGATGCGGCGGCTTCGATCTCGCTGTCATTACGCGTGTGAAATTCGATAAACGTCACGTTACTTCCGGCAGCCGCCTTGGCTGATTCGATCAAGGGTGGTGCGTAGGGCGCGGTGTCCGGATTGTAGATGATACCGACGCGGCTTACATCAGGCGCAATCTCGCGCAGAAGCTGAAGCCATTTGCCGCCGATCGACAAGTCCCAGACGACGAAACCGGTGACGTTGCCGCCCGGGTGCATCACGCTCTTGACCAGGCCGAAGCCCACCGGATCGGCAACTTGTGCGAAGACAATTGGAATTGTTTGTGTCTTTTGATGAACCGCCCGCGCTGCGGGCAACCCTTGTGCGTAGATGAGATCGGGACTGACCGCTACAAGCTCGTCCGCAGAGGCTGTGATTTTGGCGAGATCGCCTCCACCGAAGCGATAGTCCAAACGGATATTGTTTCCCTCGATCCATCCCGCTCTTCGCATCTCGTCCCTGAATGGCCGAAGGGATTCGACCGCGACTGGGTCATCTGCGCTTGATGCCAATCCAACAAGCACGCCGACATGTGGCGTGCGTTCCGGCGATTGCGCGTGCGCCGTAATTGGCCATGCCACCGCACCGCCGATAAGCGCAATGAACTCGCGTCGCTGCATGCCCGCCCCCAACGCATCAGAATGCGGCAGTCTATTCACGGCGCGCCTTCTTAAACAAGCAGGTTGGACCCACGCCCGGCGCTGCCGGCCTCCCTGCTTCCCCCCAGCGTCAATGAAATCGGCCACATTGCCCTATTTGCCAGGGCGCGTTGCGGTCCATGGCCTTCAGGCTGTAATCCACTCCGAGCGGCCGTACCCTGGTGAGAGCATCCAGTTTTCCCATATGCAGCAGCGCCAGATAGCCGGCACTGCGCAATTCGTCGCGCGGGTAAGCCTTGGCAAGGTCGTCTGCGATGGCGGTCAGGATGATGGGCATTGCAGATTGGGCATCGGGGCCTAGCCTGGACAGCCCGTACATGGCCAGCGCGACGACACATCCGTCACCGGTCGCCCACGCCTTTTTATCCGGGGCAGCCCTGCCTTCCGCCAAATCGGTCAGTATCAATGTCTCGAGATAGGCTACGGCCGGCGGCCCAGCGTCAGCCAGGCGCAAAAACATGGCCGGCACATATTGACGACGCATTCTGTCGGCCGCCAGCAGCATCAACTCCCCGTGGAATGGCGCCGCCGCGCTTGACGGAAGCAAGGAAAACACCTCGCTTAGAATGCGCACTGCGACCCGGTTTCCATACCAGCCTCGGCTCGGGCTATCCGGCGCCGCGAGGTCGGTAGCCATGACCCTGTCAATAATCGCTGGCGCGAGTTCTGCGGGGGTCGTCTGTTTCCATGGTGTATTTGGGAATTGAGTGACCCGGAGATCGCGAATGATTGCAGCTTGGAGAGCGCGATCCTTTCCGTTCCAACCGTCAAACCACACATAGGTGGCGAGAAATTGCATGGCCGCAGAAGCCGGCGGCAGCGTCGGGTCGCTCAGAACTTTCCACGCCAGCAACCGGACATCCGCTTCCGATGGAACAAACCCATCCCGACCACTCAAATTCCAACTCTTTAGCCAGGCATCGAGATCAGGTGGATCTGCCTCGATGACCTTCGAGGTGGCGAATCCGATTACGCCTCCGCCAAACATCATTGCCCCGAAAAGATCGCGATTGAGTTGACCGATCAGCATCGGAACGAACCAATCCGAACCGCCAACCTTGGTTTGACGAAAAAGCTCCTGCCAGCCCTCGCCGTGACGACGATAGAGACTAAGTCGGCCGCCAGTGATGTCGTCGTGGACCGTGTAAAATACCGTCCGTCCCGGCGCCGTGAACGACTGATGCAGAACGATCGTGTCCGCGTCAGCAAGCGTGGCGGGTTCTGACACCAGGCATTCCCCCGCAGCGAGACCGGCGAGCTCCGTCATATCGCGGCCATGCCGGCGACCATCCAGGTTCTCAAGCGGCGGACACCAAGCACGTTTTTCGAGGCGATAACGTGTGAGCTTCAACGCGGGATCGAGCGCCTTGCCGATCGGCGGTGGAGAGCCGACCAGGACGGCTCTGGCGATATGCTGATAGAGCAGTGACCGGCAGCGTAGCGGTCCACATTCTCCAGGCACATGCCAATTCTTGTCCTCGAGTGTATCGGTCAGAAGCGCGATTGCACCGACCTCCTCCTGCAGACCGCTCCACGATATATCATCGCGAACGAGGTTGGCCCGCTCCCGGTGGCGAATGAAATTGAGGAGGAGTGGTACGGCAACGATGATGATAGCGGCTATGGCCAGGCGAACCCACCACCTTGGTCGTATGGGGGACCAGGTGGAAACGAGGCCGCCCATTATCTGGTTGAAGGCGTAGAGCGGAAGGAAATAGAAGCCAGCGAGCCACGCCAGATTAGCGATGAGGATAATCGCCAGGATCACGATGATCATCGCTGCCATGTTGCCTATTCCGAATGATAGCGAGACGCGGGCATAGGCAATTATAGTGACATCATTTCTAACGCACAGGTTGAGAGGGGAGTATGCTTAACAATTACTCCTCAAAAAAGGCTCGGGTAGACAAGGGGCAAGGCCCGGCCCGCCATCGATCCAATAATTCTTTTCGATGGGATCGTTTCTGGGAGCGCCAAACCGCAGGTTTCGGCAAAAACCGTCCGCCGTCGGGCAAATCCATCTTTCGGACATCGACGACGCCGGAAGTCGCAACAATTTTGATCGGCGGCCAGCGCCACGCCGGCACCGAGTGGCCACGTCGCCGCCGTGGCACCGAGAAGCGTGATGAAACTCGCGCCGTTTCATTCGATCACTTCGTCGGCACGCTGCTGAAGGGACAGAGACACGTCTAGATCAAGCGCCTTTGCGGTCTTCAAGTTGATGACTAGCTCGTACGCCGTGGGCAACTGGACCGGAAGGTCCGCCGGCTTCGCACCCCTCAAGATCTGGTCAACGTACGTCGCGGCACGACGGCAATGATCCGTATAGCTCGGACCATAGGACAGTAGCAGTCCAGCCTGCGCGTACTCTCGGAGCGCGCCCATTGTCGGCACGCGCGCCTTCAACGCGGCTTCAACGATCCGTGAACGGTTCGGGAATGTCAAAGGGCTCGACAAAACCAGGGCGGCGTCTGCGTTGTCTCGCGACATCGCGATGAATGCGCCCGCAAGGTCGTCCAGGATCCGGATTTCGATAGGCAGTGGTGTCAGGCCGAGTGCTTCAACAGTGGCCGTGGCTTCCTTTAGCTCCAACTTGTTGATGAGGTTGTTCGGGTTCCAGATGATGGCCACGCGCTTGGCCTTTGGAACGGCTTCCTTAAGCAGCTGGATGCGTTTGCTCGCCAGCTCCACGGTTACGAAGGTGAACCCGGTCACATTGCCGCCGGGATGGGCTAAGCTCTTTACCAACCCGATTTCGACCGGGTCGCCGCCACCGACAAACACGATAGGGATTCTATCCGTTGCCTTCGAGGCGGCGAGCGCCTGCGGCGGACCAATCGCGAAGATGACATCCACGCCCAATTGAACAAGCTCAGCGGCCAACTGAGGAAGACGCTCCTCCTTGCCCTCGGCATATCGACTCTCAATGAAGAGGTTTTGACCTTCGACATGGCCGAGTTCGCGAAGCCGCTGTACGAATGCCGCGAGAAGGCTGGGGCTGCTGGACGGCGTGCCAGATTCAATATGCCCAATTTTCGCAACTTTCGTTGGCTGTTGCGCCCACGCCGCCATTGGCCAAACGGCAACCGCGCCGCCGAGAAGTGTGATGAACTCGCGCCGCTGCATATCCGCCCCCTAAGAACAGGCTTTGTGCAATCTGAAGACTACCACCTTGCGATCAGGTAGCGAGCGCGAAAAAGCAAAATCGGTCTTGCTTGGCGATCAAGACGATACCCGTTCCCGGTCATTGCCAGAACTGCCCGCTATAAGCCCGCAACGAGCTTCACAAGCTCGGCCTGTCGCCTGGTGCCGGTCTTGCGGAACAAATGATGCAGATGCGTCTTCACGGTGCTCCGCATGAGCCCAAGCGTCTCCGCGATCTCATCCACTCCGGTGACCTTGAGCACGGCATCAAGGACCCGCACTTCGCTCGGCGCCAGTTTGTACTGCTTTGCAAGCGCCTCCAATGGCGATAGCCCGTTCGGTTGGGTCTTGCGAATGAAGACGGCCGCCACGGCCGCCGGATTATGACCCGTCCGCTGCCGGCGACCCGACGTTAGCGGCAGCACCTGAGCGAACCAGCGCTCGTCGGAAGAACCCGTCAGCGGCACCGCGACACCGCGCATGCCGATCGACGCATCATCCTTGGCGGCGGCAGTGAAGGTGTCGCGCAGGATTTGCCCGGCCTCGCACGCTATCGCCTGCAGTCTGTTGTCGTGCCGCCGAACCAGGGTGGCCTGGTCAAGCAACTTCCGCGCGGGCTCGTTGGCAAATGAGATAGCGCCGTCGGCACCGACCAGCAACACCGCGGCCTCGATGTGGTCGAGCGTTTCCATCAACGCGGCCTCTGCTGCGTTGGTTTGCTCGAACAGCCGACTGATCGTAACGGCGCGCTGTGCAATCATCGGTCGTTCTCAAATCCAGCCGTTCATCGCGAGCAGCAAGGAGAGCAGCAGGCCTGCGCAGCAAAAGATGCCGAGGATTTGAAAGGTCTTGACGTCTTCCGCCCTTTCAAGGCGCGAACGAGCGGGCATTCTCGACTCGACCCTCATTTGCGATCTCCGGATTTTCGACAACGCGCAGGTATTTCCTTCCGACTTGCTGCTGCGCCATTTACGCGGAACAAGGACGGGTTCGCGTCATCAAAATGGGTGAGATGGCGACGATTTTTCCGATCCGGTTCCATTAGCCTGCTCGCTGCGCCGACGGTGATGATGATGCCGGATTTGCGGCGTGATTCTCGTGCCGTCTGGTCTCGCGCTCGGGCAAACCTTCCGGGAGTGCTTTCAAATTTCAATTTTCCGTCGGGAAAGACCTTGTTCCGGTCACCAACCGGGCAGGCGGCAAGTCGGCGAAGGCGCCGCGCCGGATATCAGGCGTCGTTCGCATAACCGGGCGGCCGCAGCCCATTCAGTAAAGCGACCACGTCGGACTGCCGGCTATAGCCGATCTTTGTCAATACAACTTTGACGTGTGAGCGGACTGTATTGGTGGATGTGCCACTCTCCGCCGCTATGCCATTCACCGTTTGGCCGGCGGCCAAGCCGCGGGCGACGCGCGCCTCGGCGGGGGTTAGATCAAAAAGGGATCGGATAAGTTCGACCGACGGAGCCTCCGGCCTGGTCACGGGCGTCAACATCAACATGGCGGCGCAGCGGAAAAATACGTCGCGCGCCGAACCGCGGATGGGCACGACATGCGCAATCATCGCGGAGTCCGCATTGCGGACAGGAAACGATCGGACATTCGGGGTGTCGTCTCGGTCCACCGTCGCGATGGCGTCGCGCAACAGCGCGTCGGCGCGCGCGTCCCCCAGCACGATCCGGTCTTTCGCCCGCCACAGGATGAAGCCGCTCAGCGTTTCGATCAACTGGTTAGCAGCGAGGATTTTTCCACCATCCGCGAACACGAGCGCAGGAATGCCAAGCAGAGCGAGTGTTTGGCTGGCGGCCCGGGCTCGCTCCAATTGCATGCGGGCCGCGACAAACGAGGCCCTGGCCAAATGAGCGTGCACCTGGTTGAGGGCTTCGAGGACTGCGGGCGACGCCGACCCTTGATCGTATGCTCGTTCCAACGCGATGACCATGTCATCGCCTGTCGGCAGCGCTATCGCGGTCGCCGAGGCCCACCCCATGCCGCGGGGGTACAACATGTCCCTGTAGGCGGGATCATTGCGCATTTCTTCGGGTGTATAGAGGATGCTGTCCGGTATGAAGCCAGTCCGTTTCGCTCGCAGCAGCCGGTTGAAGCGTTCCGATCGCGGAATCCATCCGCTCTCCATCAAGGGCCGCAAGTCATTTCGGGCCTCCTCACTCGAAGCGGCCCATCGGACGACGTTTCCGTTCGAGATACATAACCAGCCGGACAGCGCGCCGTCGAGGTGCACCAGCTCCGCCAGGATCTCCGGCCAAAGGTCAGGTACAAACGCGCATTCGTAAATTCGGTCGACGAGTCGGGACATCGCATACCCTGTTTGGCATATGATAATGCAGGCCAGTTGGTCCCGCCAGCCATGCCGCACAAGCAGGGTCGTTTGCCCGTCGTGCCAATTTGACGCAAACCCGACGGGCAAAGTTGCGATTGATCTCATCCCCAAATCACCTGCAAAGACGCGTTGGAAAAGATCAGCGCGCATCGATGTGGGCGAGTCTGCGCCGTCACTACGCAGTCCCGGCGGACCACCGCCTTGACTCCCGCGTGCAACGAATGCGATGCTTGCTCTCGGTAGTGCCCGCAAGGGCTAACCAAGGGAATGCGGTGCGCCTGTTCGACAGGCAATGCCGCGGCTGCCCCCGCAACTGTAAGCGGCGAGCCCACGACCATTTAATACCACTGGGATCGGTTGATCCTGGGAAGGTGGTTGAAGGCAACGACCCGCGAGCCAGGAAACCTGCTGCCAGTCATGGTCTGCACGCACGCGTCGGGCGGGGTGTCCCGAAGCGCTGGAAGGCCGGGTTTCATCTGCCGCATTGGGGCGAAGGCAGATTGTCGCGGCCATACGTGTCGACGGTTTGGCGTTCGCCGCCGGGACTATATCGTGTCAAATTTTGAAAATGATGGGTGCCTTGCACCGATTCTTGCGCGTGCGCGCTTGCTTGCGTGTGCCGGACCATACTGGTTGCGTTCGAAGGCCACGCCGCTTGGCCTGCTAGCGCTGCTTTCTTCCGTTGCCACCACATCCGCCATGGCTCAAACGGCCACGCAGCCGGAAAATAAACCCATTGGGCCGGTGATTGTCACTGCGCCCAAGGTCAAGCCTGCAAAGCCGGGGGACTCCGAAACGGTGCGCCCGCAGGTACGCAAGCGCGCCGCCGGCCGCAGTCCCAAGTCAACAGCCACGCCCGCTCCGGGTCCGGCCGGTGCCGCGAACGAAGTGGCGCGAACGCCGCTCAACCTCAACGCCGTCGCGACCAGCGCGAGCCGGCTCGGCCTGCCGATTCTGCAAACGCCTGCCACGGTCGAAATCGTCGACCAGCAGACCATGCGCGAACAGGGCTACCGCACCACCACGGAAGCCGCGCAAGGCGCGGTCGGCGTGCTCTCCGGCGACTCCGCGGGTGCACCGGCGGGGTTTTCCATGCGCGGCTTCACCTATGGCGCGGTGAACGTTCTCTACAACGGAATCTGGATCGGTCCCCAGGACATCACCTCGCGCATCATGGATACTTCCAATCTCGACCGCGTCGAGTTTCTCAAGGGCCCGTCGTCGCTGATGTCGGGGCTCGATGCAATCGGCGGATCGGTCAATTACGTGACGCGACAGCCGACCAGCGGTGCGATCAAGAGCGAACTCGACACCTCACTGGATTCGCTCGGGACTTATCGGACGCATTTCGGCTCCGGCGGCTCTACCACCGTGGACGGTCTCGACTATCGCGTCGATATCAGTCAGTCCAAGGTCAACAGTTTCATCGACGGCGACTATCAGAATCTCACGAACTTCTCGGGGCAGCTGAACTACCGGGTGACCGACTCGTTCAAGGTGTTCGGCGCCATCGAATACAAGCAGGATGAAGGGCATTCCTATTGGGGCACGCCGCTGGTGCCGACCTCGTTTGCCGGGGCGTTTGCCACGCACGGCGTTGTCTCCGGCACCGCGGTGAATACGTTCGACGGCTCTATCCTGGGACCGCTGACGGTAGATTCTCGAACCCTGACCACCAACTACAACGTCGCCGATAATTCCACCGGCGCCAAGGAACTCTGGCTGCGCAGCGGGTTCGAATGGGCATTGAGCAGCGACGTCACGATCAAGAATCAGGTCTATAATTACGACGCGCAACGTCATTGGTATGACAGTGAGACCTACGCCTTCGACCTTGCGACCTCGATGATCGATCGCGACCGCTTTTTCGTCACGCATAATCAGCAGGTGACGGGCGACAATACCGACCTGATCTGGAACAGCTCATTCTTCGGCATGGCGAACCGTTTCGCCGGCCAGCTTCAGGTGAGCCGGAACTACATCTCCTTCGCTGAGGAAGGGAACCCGAATACGTATCCATACGACTCGGTTTCCGTGCTCAACCCGGCTCCCGGCCTCTACGGCGTGCCGGAGCCGGATATTCGAAACAGCCGCCTCGATACTGTCGCCGTATCGATCGAGGACCGTCTCAAGGTGACCTCGATGCTCTCGCTGATCGGCGGCGTCCGGCTGGATGATTTTTCGCTGACGCGGGACGGCGTCAACTTCGACGGCACCATTCCCGCCGGCCAACCTTTCTCCACGACCTGGCAGCCGGTGTCGTATCGCGCCGCTTACACCTTCGAGCCGGTTCACGATTTGGTTTTCTACAGCATGTACGCAACCGCCTACAATCCGGCGGTAGCCGCAATCTTCTCGGTAACCCCGGGAACGTCGCTGGCGCTGACCAGTGCCCGTATCTACGAGACCGGCGTCAAGCAATTGCTGTGGGGCGGAAGAGCGGAGTGGACCTTCTCCGCCTATGACATCCAGCGGGACAATGTTTACGTGCAAATCAACGATACGACATCGACGCTTGCGGGCGAGATCAAGACCAGGGGCATCGAACTGGCCGGCGCGGTACGCCCGGTCGATGATTTCAAGCTCTGGGGCAACATTGCGCTGACCCAGGCCCGCTACGCCAATTTCGATTTCGACGGCGGATCGTGGAGCGGCAACACGCCGTCGAACGTTGCGCCCATCATCGTCAATGCCGGCGCCTCCTACCGCTTCAGCAACTGGCGCTGGCCAGTCGAGATCGGCGGCTCGGTGCGTCATGTCGGCAACCGCTACCTGTTCGAGGACGACCTCACGACCATGAACGCCTACACCACGGCCGACCTCTATGCGTTCGTCGATATCCCGGGCAGGGATTTGCCGTGGACGGGCATCGACAAGATGCGGGTCACGTTCCGTGTTCGCAACCTGACCAACACCCTGTACGCCGCATGGTCCGATCCCGGCTATCCCGACCAGGTCTTGTTGGGTGCGCCGCGGACCTTTGAATTGTCGGCTTCGGCGAAGTGGTGAAACGACGCACGCGATCGGCACCTGGAATGCGGTGGTATACAGGCGCATGCGTCCATTGACCCTGATTCATCGCTGGCTCGGCATTATCGCCTGCCTGCTGTTTTCAATGTGGTTTGCATCCGGCATTGTGATGCATTTCGTTCCGTTCCCCGTCCTGACCGAGGCGGATCGGATCGAAGGGCTGGCGCCGCTCGACATGACCAGGGTCCTCCATGGGCCGGAGGGAGCGGCGAGAGCCTCGGGACGCGCGGATGTCATGCGCGTTCGTCTCCTGCAGCGAAGCGATGGGCCGGTCTATCTGCTGTCCGCTGCATCCGGCTTGGCCGCGTTTCACGCCGACGATCTGGCGGATGCGGCTGTACGCTCGGAAGCTCTGGCCGTGGCAATCGCCGCCGATCACGCGCGATGGCGGGGGATCGACGCGGCGCGGGCGGCGTTCGCCGACCTAGCCGATTTCGACCAGTGGACCGTGGCGGGCGATTTCGACCGGCATCATCAGTTCTATCGTGTCGCCCTCAACGACGAACCGGGCACCGAACTCTATGTGTCGTCGGTAACAGGCGAGGTTGTACAGAGCACCACGCGCTTTGAACGCGGCTGGAATTATGTCGGTAGCGTCGCACACTGGATTTATCCTGTGGTGTTGCGCAGCCGGCCGGCGGCGTGGGAAGCAACGGTATGGGCATTATCCTTCGTCGCGATGATCGCGGCGCTCGCCGGAAGCCTGCTCGGCCTGTTCAAGGTGAAAGTGGCGCGCTACCGGCTGCTTTCGCCCTACGGCAACTGGCACTGGTGGCATCACATGCTCGGGCTGTTGTGCGCGACTTTCGTGCTGACCTGGATCTTTAGCGGCTGGCTGTCGATGGACAACGGTCTGCTGTTTTCGACCGGAAGTCTCAGCGAGCGGGAGAAATCGGCCGTCGCGAGCGCGCCCGTATGGGAGACCTTGCCGGCGCAAGAGAAGTGGCCGGTCTCCACTCAGGCCAGGGAAATCGAGTGGTTCGCCTTCGGTCAAAACTTCTATCGGCGCGAGCGAACCGGTGTCGCGGCACAATCGCTGTTCCCCGTTTCCGGTTCTGACGAAATCCAACCACCCACTGAATTTCTCAGGCCACGCGAGGTAGGCGCCTTCGTGGAGCGTCTTGCCAGGGGCTGCAAGGCGCCTTTCGTCGTCGATGCCGACGATGATTACGCAATCGCCTCGCGCATGCCGAATACGCCGGTCTATCGTTCCGTGTGCGGCGAGGTCTGGTATCACATCGATGGCGCCGACGGCACGATGCTGGAGCGGTCGGACCCCTCTCGGCGCGCTTACCGGTGGCTCTACAGTGCGTTGCATACGATGGATTTCCCCGCCTTGACTTCCCGTCCGCGACTGCGCAGCGCGCTGATCGTCACATTATGTAGTTTGGGATTCGTGTTCAGTTTGACCGGTGTCGTGATCGGCTGGCGCCGGCTGCGCCTTTGCGCGTCCGGCCGGAACGGGGACGTCAATCACTCATGACGATCGCTTGTCAGGATTCTTGCGCGTTACGCCTTGCCCCCGCCGGCGAGCGCGGCGCCGTAAAGAATCACGCAAGGCCCATGCGGCTTCTCCCTGATGAGACGCGCCGCGATTTCCGTGAGCGACCCCGACATCACCTGGGTGGACGGCGAGCCCAGGCTTTCGACCACCACCGTCGGCGTCTCGCCCGACAATCCCTGCGCGATCAGCTTTTCGGCCAGTGCAGGGAAGGTTGCCTTGCCCATGAATACGCAGGTCGTCGCGCCGGGATCGGCGAGCGCCGCGATATCGAGGTCGTCAGGCAGGCGGCCATCGACGTCGTGGCCGGTGATCATCTGCACCCGTCGCGCCACCAGCCGCTTGGTCAGCGAAATACCGAGATAGGCCGCTGCGGCGGTCGCGGTGGTGATGCCGGGCACGATCTCGATCGCCACGCCGGCGGCGCGCGCGGCGCCGATTTCCTCATCGGCGCGCGCGAAGATCGCGGGATCGCCGGACTTGACCCGGACAACGCGCTTGCCGAGCCGGGCATAATCGATCATCAGCCGGCTCACCTCCTGCTGCTTCGGCGAAGGATGGCCGGCGCGCTTGCCGACCGCGATCAGTTCGGCGTCGGGACGCGCGAACGACAGGATTTCGTCCCCGGCGAGGTCGTCATAGAGGATGACGTCGGCGGCGCGCAGCCGCTCCACCGCGCGCAGCGTGAGCAGGTCGACGTCGCCGGGCCCGGCGCCGATCAGCGCGATGCTGCCGAGCGACGTCATGACCGCATCTCCTCGGCCGCGTCGACCATATGGAAAAAGCTGCCGGTGACGCGGCCGCGCCGGCCGCCGGTCTCTGCCGCCGCCGCGCCGTTGGCGTCGCGGATCTCGGCGAGCGGCTGGTCGGGCTGCGCCAGGACGCGGGCGTAATGGAATTCGTGACCGCGCAACGTCTGTCCGGCGGCGTGACCCGGAATTGGCGCCAGCAGCGTCGCGGTGCGATAGCCGAGATGCAGGCGCGGTTGCGAAAAATCGGTCTCGAGCCCGAGCAGCCCGAGCATCGCGTGACGGATCCCGGCGGCGTCGATCAGGCCGGCGCCAAGGGTCATGTAGCCGCCGCACTCGCCATGCACAGGGCGCGTTTGCGCGAACGTGCGGATGCCTTCCGCGAAACGCGACGCGGCGGCGAGCTTGCCGGCGTGCAGTTCCGGATAGCCGCCGGGCAGCCAGGCGACGTCGCAGGAAGGATTGGGCGGCTCGTCGGCAAGCGGCGAGAAGGCG
>Ga0209006_10003116_pt1 | contig 15043 bp, 13 predicted proteins | sample JacPin_JW_Ref_O2_FD_188567 | JGI IMG/M metagenome (GOLD analysis project Ga0209006, IMG submission 188567) | Forest soil microbial communities from Algoma, Ontario, Canada - Jack Pine, Ontario site 1_JW_Ref_O2 (SPAdes) (version 2) | ecosystem: Environmental > Terrestrial > Soil > Boreal... | reverse complement strand
CACGCTGCAGGAGCTGTTGACCATCAAGTCCGACGACACCGTCGGCCGCGTCAAGGTGTACGAGGCGATCGTCAAGGGCGAGAACATCCCCGAGCCGGGCATCCCCGAGTCGTTCAAGGTACTGCTCAAGGAACTTCAGTCGCTGTGCCTCAACGTCGAGGTGCTGTCTTCCGACGGCGCCGCGATCGAGATGCGCGACGGCGATGACGAGGACTTGGAGCGCGCCGCGGCGAATCTGGGAATCAACTTGTCCCGCAACGAATCTGCATCCGTAGAAGATCTAGCGTGATCTTTCGATTCGATTTTTCTAGTCCCGAAAGGGGAAAGGGAGTTACGTGTTAGACGTCAACTTCTTCGATGAACTCCGGATCGGTCTGGCGACCGCCGACGACATCCGTAATTGGTCGTTCGGCGAGGTCAAGAAGCCGGAGACCATCAACTACCGGACACTGAAGCCGGAGAAGGACGGCCTGTTCTGCGAGAAGATCTTCGGACCGACTCGCGACTGGGAGTGCTACTGCGGCAAGTACAAGCGGGTGCGCTTCAAGGGCATCATCTGCGAGCGCTGCGGCGTCGAGGTGACCCGCGCGAAGGTGCGCCGTGAGCGGATGGGCCACATCGAGCTGGCCGCACCCGTCACGCACATCTGGTACTTCAAGGGCGTCCCGTCACGGCTGGGTTACCTGCTGGACCTGGCCCCGAAGGATCTCGAGAAGATCATCTACTTCGCGGCCTACGTCATCACCGCAGTCGACGACGAGATGCGTCACAACGAGATATCCACTCTCGAAGCCGAGATGGAGGTCGAGAAGAAGGCCATCGAGGATCAGCGCGACTCCGAGCTGGAGGCCCGCGCGCAGAAGCTCGAGGCCGACCTCGCCGAGCTCGAGAAGGAAGGCGCCAAGTCCGACGTGCGGCGCAAGGTCCGCGATGGCGGCGAGCGTGAGATGCGCCAGCTCCGCGACCGTTCACAACGTGAACTGGCCCGGCTCGAGGAGATTTGGACCACGTTCACCAAGCTGGCGCCGAAGCAGCTGATCGTCGACGAGATGCTCTACCGCGAGCTCGTCGACCGCTATGGCGAGTACTTCACCGGCTCGATGGGTGCAGAGGCCATCCAGAAGCTCATCGACAGTTTCGATATCAACGCGGAGGCCGATGGCCTGCGTGAGGTCATCCGGAGCGGCAAGGGGCAGAAGAAGCTTCGTGCGCTCAAGCGGTTGAAGGTGGTCGCGGCGTTCCAAATGTCGGGCAACTCGCCGATGGGCATGGTGCTCGACGCGGTGCCGGTGATTCCGCCGGAGTTGCGCCCGATGGTGCAGCTCGACGGTGGCCGGTTCGCCACCAGCGACCTCAATGACCTGTACCGCCGCGTGATCAACCGCAACAACCGGCTCAAGAGGCTGATTGACCTCGGCGCGCCCGAGATCATCGTCAACAACGAGAAGCGGATGCTGCAGGAGTCGGTGGACGCGCTGTTCGACAACGGCCGCCGCGGCCGGCCCGTCACCGGGCCGGGCAACCGTCCGCTGAAGTCGCTGAGCGATCTGCTGAAGGGCAAGCAGGGCCGGTTCCGCCAGAACCTGCTCGGCAAGCGCGTCGACTACTCGGGGCGGTCGGTGATCGTGGTCGGCCCGCAGCTCAAGCTGCACCAGTGCGGCCTGCCCAAGCTGATGGCGCTGGAGCTGTTCAAGCCGTTCGTGATGAAGCGGCTCGTCGACCTGAACCACGCGCAGAACATCAAGAGCGCGAAGCGGATGGTGGAGCGGCAGCGTCCGCAGGTCTGGGACGTGCTCGAAGAGGTCATCGGCGAGCACCCGGTGTTGTTGAACCGGGCGCCGACGCTGCACCGGTTGGGTATCCAGGCGTTTGAGCCGATGCTGGTGGAGGGCAAGGCGATTCAGCTTCACCCGCTGGTGTGTGAGGCGTTCAACGCCGACTTCGACGGCGACCAGATGGCCGTCCACCTGCCGCTGAGCGCCGAGGCGCAGGCCGAGGCTCGCATCCTGATGCTGTCGAGCAACAACATCCTCTCGCCGGCGTCGGGCAAGCCGCTTGCCATGCCGCGGCTGGACATGGTGACCGGGCTGTACTTTTTGACCACCGAGATTCCCGGCGATGTCGGCGAATACCGGGCGGCCGGCAAGGACCGTCCGGAGTCGGGGGTGTACAGCTCACCGGCCGAGGCGATCATGGCGATGGACCGCGGCGCGTTGAGCGTACGGGCGTCGATCAAGGTGCGTCTGACGCAGCTGCGGCCGCCGGCCGATCTTGAGGCCGAGCTGTTCGGTGAGGCGGGCTGGAAGCCCGGTGATGCGTGGACGATCAAGACCACGCTGGGCCGGGTGCTGTTCAACGAGTTGTTGCCGCTCGGGTATGCGTTCATCAACGAGCAGATGCACAAGAAGGTACAGGCGCGGATCATCAACGACCTCGCCGAGCGCTACCCGATGATCGTGGTCGCGCAGACCGTCGACAAGCTCAAGGACGCCGGCTTCCATTGGGCCACTCGATCGGGTGTCACCGTGTCGATGGCCGACGTGCTGGTGCCGCCGGAGAAGGGCGAGATCCTCGAACGCTACGAGAAGGAAGCCGACGGGATCGAGAAGAAGTATCAGCGCGGCGCGTTGAACAAGGACGAGCGCCACGACTCGCTGGTGAAGATCTGGCAGGACGCCACCGAAGAGGTCGGCGAGGCGCTGCGGTCGCACTACCCCCCCGACAACCCGATCATCACGATCGTCGAGTCGGGGGCGACGGGCAACTTCACCCAGACCCGGACGCTGGCCGGCATGAAGGGCCTGGTGACCAACCCGAAGGGTGAGTTCATCCCACGCCCGATCAAGTCCTCGTTCCGCGAGGGTCTCACCGTGCTGGAGTACTTCATCAACACCCACGGCGCTCGAAAGGGCCTGGCCGACACCGCGTTGCGTACCGCCGACTCGGGTTACCTGACCCGGCGTCTGGTGGACGTGTCGCAGGACGTCATCGTCCGCGAGCACGACTGCGGTACCGAGCGGGGCATCACCGTCCGGCTCGCCGACCTGCAGTCCGACAGTCTGATCAAGGACCAGTACGTCGAAACGTCCGCGTACGCACGGACATTGGCGGAGAACGCGGTCGGCGAGAAGGGCAAGGTGCTGGTCGACAAGGGTCACGATCTCGGTGACCCGGCCATCGATCTGCTGCTCGAGAACGGCATCTCGTCGGTGCGGGTGCGATCGGTGCTGACGTGCGCGAGCGCCAATGGTGTGTGTGCGATGTGCTACGGCCGTTCGATGGCCACCGGCAAGCTGGTGGACATCGGCGAGGCGGTCGGCATCGTGGCGGCGCAGTCGATCGGCGAGCCCGGCACGCAGCTGACCATGCGGACCTTCCACCAGGGCGGCGTCACCGGTGGTCAGGACATCACCGGCGGTCTGCCCCGCGTGCAGGAGCTGTTCGAGGCCCGCGTGCCGCGGGACAAGGCGCCCATTGCCGAGGTCTCGGGGCGGGTACAGATCGAGGAGGGTGAGAAGTTCTTCAAGATCACCATCACCCCCGACGACGGCAGCGAAGAAGTCGTGTACGACAAGCTGTCTCGTCGTCAGCGGCTGAAGGCCGTCACCCACGAGGACGGCACCGAGGGCTTGCTGCGCGACGGCGACCACGTCGAGGTCGGCGACCAGCTGATGGAGGGCTCGGCCGACCCGCACGAGGTGTTGCGCGTCCAGGGCCCGCGGGAGGTGCAGCTGCACCTTGTCCACGAGGTCCAGGAGGTGTACCGCGCTCAGGGTGTGTCGATTCACGACAAGCACATCGAGGTGATCGTCCGGCAGATGCTGCGGCGGGTGACCATCATCGACTCGGGCAGCACTGAGTTCCTGCCCGGCTCGCTGACGGAGCGCTCGGAGTTCGAGGCCGAGAACCGTCGCGTGGTGGCCGAGGGCGGCGAGCCCGCTGCCGGTCGCCCGGTGCTGATGGGTATCACGAAGGCGTCGCTTGCCACCGATTCGTGGCTGTCGGCGGCGTCGTTCCAGGAGACCACGCGAGTGCTGACCGATGCGGCGATCAACTGCCGCAGCGACAAGCTCAACGGCCTGAAGGAGAACGTGATCATCGGCAAGCTGATCCCGGCCGGTACGGGCATCAACCGGTACCGCAACATCCAGGTGCAGCCGACCGAGGAGGCGCGGGCCGCCGCGTACACGATCCCGTCCTACGAGGATCAGTACTACAGCCCCGACTTCGGCCAGGCGACCGGTGCCGCGGTGCCGCTGGACGACTACGGCTACTCGGATTATCGGTAGGACTAACCGCTAGCCAATCACCAAGAAAGCCCCCGCGATCCGTCGCGGGGGCTTTCTTGCCGCCCTGGTAGCGCGCGGGTAGGCGGCCGCGTGGGTTTACAGTTTTAATCCGTACTGTAGTGACATGCCGGTCCGAGTCCTCGCCCTGCTGGCGGCGGTGTTGGCGCTGGTGGGGTGTTCGTCGACGCCGCGCGGGACAGCGCAACCGACGGCCGATTTCCCGGACGGCAGCAGCGTCCACACCATCAACATCGGCGGACTGGACCGCACATACCGAGTGCACAAACCGTCGGGCTTGCCGGCGTCGGCGCCCCTTGTGGTGATGCTGCACGGCGGCTTCGGCAGCGGTGAACAGGCCGAAAGAGCTTACGGGTGGGACCAATTGGCGGACACCGAAAAGTTCGCCGTGGCCTATCCCGACGGCATCGCCCGTGCGTGGAACGTCCACGGCTGTTGCGGTCAGCCCAGCAGCGAGGGCATCGACGACGTCGGGTTCATCACGTCGATGGTCGACGAGATCAGCAGGGGCGTCGGCACCGACCGATCCCGCATCTACGCGACCGGCATCAGCAATGGCGGCATGATGAGCTACACGCTGGCCTGCAACAGCGACGTGTTCGCAGCGATCGGGCCTGACTCGGCGACCCAGCTCGACCCGTGCGGGTCACCGCACCCGACATCCGTCATGCATATCCACGGCACGGCCGACCGGTTGATCCGCTATAACGGTGGACCGGGCGCCGGGGTCGCGCATGTCAACGGGCCCCCGGTGCCGGAGATTAACGTGTTCTGGCGCAACGTCGACCAGTGTCCCGCCCCGGTTGTCACCACAGATGGACCGCGCACCACCTCGACCGCCGACTGCCCGGGCAACCGCAGCGTCGTGCTTGTCAGCCTCGATGGCGGCGGTCACGACTGGCCGCCATTCGCCACGACGGCGCTCTGGCAGTTCTTCGCCGCCCACCCGCGCTGACCGTGTGTTACGCCTATTGTGCGACTGTCGTAAAAGTGTAACATTTCAAGTATGCCCGACACACACATCGTCACCAACCAGGCTCCGCCGCTCGAGAATTACAACCCCGCCACCTCGCCGGTGCTGATCGAGGCGCTGATCCGCGAGGGCGGGCAATGGGGCCTCGACGAGGTCACCGAGCTCGGCGCGTTGTCCGGCTCGCAGCAGGCGCAGCGGTGGGGCGAACTCGCCGATCGCAATCGTCCGATCCTGCGCACACACGACAGGTACGGCCACCGTATAGACGAGGTCGAGTACGACCCGGCCTACCACGAACTGATGCGCGTCGCCGTCGGCCACGGCCTGCACGCGGCGCCGTGGGCCGACGACCGGCCCGGCTCGCACGTCGTCCGCGCCGCGAAGACGTCGGTGTGGACGCCCGAGCCCGGCCATATCTGCCCCATCTCGATGACGTACGCGGTGATCCCGGCGCTGCGCTTCAACCCCGAGTTGGCCGCAACCTACGAGCCGTTGCTCGCGAGCCGCGAATACGACCCCGAGCTCAAAGTCCCGGCCACCAAGGCCGGGATCACCGCGGGCATGTCGATGACCGAGAAGCAGGGCGGCTCCGACGTGCGCGCCGGGACCACGCAGGCGACCCCCAACGCCGACGGCAGCTACAGCCTCACCGGGCACAAGTGGTTCACCTCCGCGCCGATGTGCGACGTGTTTCTCGTGCTCGCCCAGGCTCCCGGCGGTTTGTCGTGCTTCTTCCTGCCGCGCGTGTTGCCCGACGGGACCCGCAACCGGATGTTCCTGCAGCGGCTCAAGGACAAGCTCGGCAACCACGCCAACGCGTCCAGTGAGGTCGAGTACGACGGCGCGACAGCGTGGTTGGTCGGCGAAGAGGGTCGCGGCGTGCCGACCATCATCGAGATGGTCAACCTCACCCGGCTCGACTGCACTCTGGGCAGTGCGACCAGCATGCGAACTGGCCTGACCCGCGCCATCCACCACGCTCAGCATCGAAAGGCGTTCGGCGCGTACCTGATCGACCAGCCGTTGATGCGCAATGTGCTCGCCGACCTGGCCGTGGAGGCGGAGGCCGCGACCATGGTCGCGATGCGGATGGCCGGCGCCACCGACAAGGCGGTGCGCGGCGACGAGACCGAGTCGCTGTTGCGCCGCATCGGCCTGGCCGCCGGCAAGTACTGGGTGTGCAAGCGCGCCACCCCGCACGCGGCGGAGGCGATGGAGTGCCTGGGCGGCAATGGCTACGTGGAGGAGTCGGGCATGCCGCGGCTGTACCGCGAGGCGCCGCTGATGGGGATCTGGGAGGGCTCGGGCAACGTCAGTGCACTGGATACGTTGCGCGCCATGGCAACTCGGCCCGAATGCATCGAGGTGATGTTCAACGAACTCGCCAAGAGCGCGGGACAGGACCAGCGGTTGGACGCGCACGTCGATGCGCTGCGCCCCCAGCTCGGTGACCTCGAGACCATCCAGTACCGCGGCCGAAAGGTGGCCGAGGACATCTGCCTGGCGCTGCAGGGGTCTTTGTTGGTGCGGCACGGCCATCCCGCCGTGGCCGAGGCGTTCCTGGCCACCCGGCTGGGCGGTGCGTGGGGCGGCGCATTCGGCACCATGCCCGTCGGCCTCGACGTCGCGCCGATCCTCGAGCGGGCGCTGGTCAAGGGATGACGGGCGGGCAAAAAGCCCAGGCGGATCTCGTATGACACACGCGATCCGACCCGTCGACTTCGACAACCTGAAAACGATGACCTATGAGGTTACGGATCGGGTAGCCCGAATCACGTTCAACCGGCCGGAAAAAGGCAATGCGATCATCGCCGACACGCCGCTGGAGCTGTCGGCTCTGGTGGAACGCGCGGACCTCGACCCGGGCGTGCACGTGATCCTGGTGTCCGGGCGCGGTGAGGGGTTCTGCGCCGGCTTCGATCTCAGCGCGTACGCGGAGGGGTCGTCCTCTGCAGGTGGCGGCAACGCCTACAAGGGCACCGTGCTGGACGGCAAGACGCAGGCGATCAACCATCTGCCCGACCAGCCGTGGGATCCGATGATCGACTACCAGATGATGAGCCGCTTCGTCCGCGGGTTCTCCAGCCTGATGCACGCCGACAAGCCGACGGTGGTGAAGATCCACGGCTACTGCGTGGCCGGCGGAACCGACATCGCGCTGCACGCCGACCAGGTGATCGCCGCGTCGGACGCCAAGATCGGCTACCCGCCGACCCGCGTGTGGGGCGTGCCCGCGGCGGGGATGTGGGCACACCGCCTCGGTGATCAGCGCGCCAAACGCCTTCTGCTGACCGGTGATTGCATCAGCGGCGCGCAGGCCGCCGAATGGGGTCTCGCCGTTGAGGCGCCCGACCCGGCCGATCTCGACGAGCGCACCGAGCGGCTGGTGGAGCGGATTGCCGCCGTGCCCGTCAACCAGCTGATCATGGTGAAGCTGGCGATGAACAGCGCGCTGTATAACCAGGGCGTCGGCACCAGCGCGATGGTCTCGACAATCTTCGACGGCATCGCACGGCACACACCCGAGGGACACGCGTTCGTTGCCGAGGCGCGCGAAGACGGCTTCCGCGACGCGGTGCGCCACCGCGACGAACCTTTCGGCGACTACGGGCGCCGCACGTCGCAGGTTTGACCAGATGGCCCAATCGCTCACCCGGATGACGGCCCGCTCGGTGGTGCTGAGCGTGCTGCTCGGCGCGCACCCGGCGTGGGCGACGACCGCCGAATTACTCAGGCTGACAGATGATTTCGATTTAAAGGAAACCACGGTGCGCGTTGCGCTGACGCGGTTGGTCAGCACGGGCGACCTGGTTCGCTCGGCCGACGGCTACCGGCTGTCCGACCGGCTGCTTGCCCGGCAGCGTCGTCAGGACGACGCGATGCGGCCACAGGTCAAACCATGGGACGGCGGGTGGATCACCCTGGTCATCACCAGCGTTGGCGTCGAGCCCCGAACCCGTGCCGCACTGCGAACCACGCTGCAGCAGAACCGGTTCGGCGAGCTGAGGGAGGGAGTGTGGCTCCGGCCCGACAACCTCGGGGTCGCACTGCCCAAGGACGTCATACCGCGGGTGCGGGTGTTGTGCGCGCACGATGACCATCCCGCGGAGCTCGCGCGCCAGCTGTGGGATTTGCCGGGATGGTCGCGAACGGCGGACCGCCTGCTCGACGAGATGGCGACCGCGTGCGCCACCCCCGGCCGCTTCCTCGCCGCTGCGGGCATGGTGCGCCATCTGCTCACTGACCCCGTGCTGCCCGACGAGCTGCTGCCGCCCGCTTGGCCGGCAAAGGCATTGCGGGAAAGCTACTTCCGCTTCGCCGACGAGCTCGTGACGCGGCGGTACCCAACCCGAAAGTGGGAAGTAATGGAGGCGTCATCATGAGCGACGAGGTACGTGTCGAGCGTCAGGGCCCGGTGACCACCGTGATCATCGACCGGCCGAGTGCGCGCAACGCGGTCAACGGCCCGACCGCCGCGCAGCTGGTCACCGCGTTCGAAGAGTTCGACGCCGACGACAGCGCGTCCGTCGCGGTGCTCTGGGGCGATAACGGAACGTTCTGCGCGGGCGCCGATCTCAAGGCGTTCGGAACGCCGGAGTCCAACGTCGTGCACCGCACAGGGCCCGGTCCGATGGGGCCGTCGCGAATGATGTTGTCCAAGCCGGTGATCGCGGCGGTGAGCGGGTACGCCGTCGCGGGCGGGCTCGAGCTCGCGTTGTGGTGCGATATGCGCGTGGCCGAGGAGAGCGCCGTCTTCGGGGTGTTCTGTCGGCGCTGGGGCGTCCCGCTGATCGACGGCGGCACGATCCGGCTGCCGCGGCTGATCGGCCAGAGCCGAGCCGCGGACATGATCCTCACCGGCCGCGCGGTCAAGGCCCCGGAGGCTTATGCGATCGGGCTGGCCAATCGGGTGGTGCCGAACGGTGAAGCGCGCCATGCCGCGGAGAAGCTCGCGGCCGAACTCGCCGCACTGCCGCAGCAGTGCATGCGGGCTGACCGGCTGTCGATGCTCAACCAGTGGGGGATGTCGGAACCGGACGCGATCGACTTCGAATTCGGCAGCCTGTCACGCGTGGCAGCAGAGGCGCTGGAGGGCGCGGGGCAGTTCGCGTCCGGCGCGGGCCGGCACGGCGCGCCAGCCTGATCGTCAGGGAGCGCGGTTGATGTTGTTCGTCATCCCCAGTTCACGGCCGCGGTCCAAGATGTACGGATCGCCGTTGTGGAAGATCACTGTCTGATTTGAGCCGTAGACGGTGATGTCGTCGGTGACGGTATCGGCGATCACGGTATTTCCCGAGCCCTGCATGGTGACCGCGTAGCAGGTGCCCGTGGCGGTGATGACGTTCCACGAGCCGTTGACGAACAACGTCGCGTTGTTGCAATCGATCGTCGTCTCCAGGCCGATGCTGTCGATGTGCGTATCGCCCTCGCCGCGTGCGTTCGCCGTCGGCATTCCGGCCACGGGGAAGACCAAGCACACCGCAGCGGCGCAACATGCGGCGGTTCGCGTCATCGTCGCTCCCTATTCGCACGGACCCCGACCGGCAAAGCGTACGTGCCGGGGAGCCCGCGTGGAATCAGTTGCCCAGTTCGCGCCATGTCGCGCGCGGGTACGGCCCTCTGTACGGTGTCCGGAGTGAACAGGCGAGCCTTGGCGGCCGCTGCCATGGTCGTCGCGACGGTGGTGACCGCCGTGGGCTGTTCTCACACGGTCAGCGGTACGGCCCAGCTCGCCACTCACGACGACGGCGCGTCCGAGCGGGGCTACGGCTACACCCCCGATCGGTGCGGCCTGTTGCAGGACGGGTCCGTTCAGCAGATCGTCGGCGCCAACCATCTGGTCCGCCCGTACAGCGGCGCCGTGTGCCAGTACGTGCTGACGAAGGCGCCGACAACCATCGACCTGACCTATTCCTGGTTCCAGACCGGCAGCCTCGATCGCGAGCGGGCGCTCGCTGCGTCCGACAAGGCGCAGATCACCGACATCGTCGTGGAGCGTCGCCACGCCTTCCTGGCCCGTCGCTCGATCACCGGCAACGCCTGCTCGGCAACTGTCACTACAAATCCCGGGGTGGCGAGCTGGTGGGTGCAGATCCGCGGTGAGTGGCCGACCGATCCGTGCCCGATCGCTCAAACCCTGCTGGCGAGAACGTTGTCGGCGGATCTGTGATGACCAGAGTCTCCTCCCTGACCCCACGACTGATCGCGGCGATCGCGGCGATCGCGGTCACCGGCGGTCTGGCGGCGTGCGGGAACCCTCAACCGAAGCCGCGGCAAGCCACAGTCGCCGGCGGATTCCACAGCGGCGATTGCAACCTGGTGTCCGACGACGAGGTGAACGCGGCGGCGGGATCGGGCAAGTTCACCAAGACCGTCGTGAGCGACGCGGGATGCTTCTGGCAGGAGAACTCCATGATCGGTTCGTTCGGCGCCGGCATGGGCATTTCGACGTGGTGGTATCGCGGCAGCGACATGGACACCGAGCGGACTCTGGAGAGAAAGGCCGGTCGAGTGCTGACAGAGCTGTCGCTGAACGGCAACGGCGGCTTCCAGGCGTCCAATGTGAACGCGTGCAGCGTGTACGTCGCCAAGGGCGGCGACGTGATCACGTGGTCCATCCAGACGCTGAACCCCTCGACACTGCCCCAGTTGTGCACGATCATCCGCCGGCTGGCTCAGCTGTCGCAGGACCGCGTCAACTGACCGATCGGTGAATGCGAAGGGCTAGGGTTCTCGCCATGGCAGCTGAGCCGGTGGGCCGGTCGCGGGGCGCGACTCGCTCGTCGGGGCGGTCGACCAAGCTGAGCCGCGACGTCATCATCAACGCGGCGCTGACCTTCCTCGACCGGGAAGGCTGGGACGCGTTGACGATCAACGCGCTGGCCGCCCACCTCGGAACCAAGGGCCCGTCGCTGTACAACCACGTCAGCAGCCTTGACGACCTGCGTCGATCGGTCCGCAAGCGGGTGATCGTCGACATCATCGAGATGCTCGGCACCGTGGGACAGGGCCGCACGCGCGACGACGCGGTCCTTGTGATGGCCGGCTCGTACCGGAGCTACGCCCATCACCATCCCGGCCGGTACTCGGCGTTCACCCGGATGCCGCTAGCGGGCGGTGACGACCCCGAGTACACGGCCGTCGCGCGCGCCGCGGCGGAGCCGGTGATCGCGGTGCTCGCGTCCTATGGGCTCGACGGCGAGGACGCGTTCTACGCAGCGCTCGAATTCTGGGCCGCGCTGCACGGCTTCGTGCTGCTGGAGATGACGGGCGTGATGGCAGACATCGACGTCGACGCGGTGTTCTCCGACATGGTGTTGCGGCTGTCAGCCGGGATGCAGCATCGGTGAGTGACCCGGTCGAGATTGCCGGTTGCAACCCGGGCACCTGAAGACCGGTCTTGACCTGCGCTTAGAGCCCGCCGAACGGGTTTGTTCCGATGGCATCGGCCCTGGTATCGTGGGGGCTCGTGCTCGGCCGTTAAGGCGCTTGTGGTGATGCATGCCCGCACGCCGGGCCAATTCGCATGTCCACGATGCCAAGGTCGAGACCGCGGCGGATGCATGCGACACGCCCGACCTCGGGGTGACCGAGCCGAGCAAAACCGCAGTACAGAGACCTTAAGAACACCGAAAACGAACGCGAACAGAGAAAGCCGGTACATGCCAACCATCCAGCAGTTGGTCCGCAAGGGGCGCCGCGACAAGATCACCAAGGTGAAGACCGCGGCGCTCAAGGGCAGCCCGCAGCGCCGCGGCGTGTGCACCCGCGTGTACACCACCACGCCGAAGAAGCCGAACTCGGCTCTTCGCAAGGTCGCGCGCGTCAAGCTGACCAGTCAAGTCGAGGTGACCGCCTACATCCCGGGCGAGGGCCACAACTTGCAGGAGCACTCGATGGTTCTGGTGCGCGGCGGTCGTGTGAAGGACCTGCCCGGCGTGCGCTACAAGATCATCCGCGGCTCGCTGGACACGCAGGGCGTGAAGAACCGCAAGCAAGCCCGCAGCCGCTACGGCGCCAAGAAGGAGAAGAGCTGATGCCGCGCAAGGGGCCCGCGCCCAAGCGTCCGCTGGTCAACGACCCGGTCTACGGATCGCAGCTGGTCACACAATTGGTGAACAAAGTTCTCATGCAGGGGAAGAAATCGCTGGCCGAACGCATTGTTTATGATGCGCTCGAACAGGCTCGCGACAAGACCGGTACCGACCCGGTGGTCACCCTCAAGCGCGCCCTTGACAACGTCAAGCCCGCGTTGGAGGTTCGCAGTCGGCGCGTCGGCGGCGCGACCTACCAGGTTCCCGTCGAGGTGCGCCCGGACCGCTCCACCACGCTGGCGCTTCGCTGGCTGGTGGGCTTTTCGCGGCAACGCCGGGAGAAGACCATGGTCGAACGACTGGCCAACGAGATTCTGGACGCGAGCAACGGGCTGGGTGCCTCGGTGAAGCGACGCGAGGACACCCACAAGATGGCCGAGGCGAACCGGGCATTCGCGCACTACCGCTGGTGAGATTCGCCGACCGGCCGCCGTCGACGTAGCCGGCATCGGACGCAAACTGACAACAGCAATTACGTAAGCGAAAGAGTGGGAAGACTTCCGTGGCACAGGACGTGCTGACCGACCTGAGCAAGGTACGCAACTTCGGCATCATGGCGCACATCGATGCCGGTAAAACCACGACTACCGAGCGCATCCTTTACTACACCGGCATCAACTACAAGATCGGTGAAGTCCATGACGGCGCGGCCACCATGGACTGGATGGAGCAGGAGCAGGAGCGAGGGATCACCATCACCTCGGCTGCTACCACGACGTTCTGGAAAGGCAATCAGCTCAACATCATCGACACCCCGGGGCACGTCGACTTCACCGTCGAGGTGGAGCGCAACCTGCGGGTGCTCGACGGTGCCGTCGCCGTGTTCGACGGCAAGGAAGGTGTTGAGCCGCAGTCCGAGCAAGTGTGGCGGCAGGCCGACAAGTACGACGTTCCACGCATCTGCTTCGTCAACAAGATGGACAAGGTCGGCGCCGACTTCTACTTCTCCGTGCGCACGATGGAGGAGCGACTCGGCGCCAACGCCGTGCCGATCCAGCTGCCGATCGGTTCGGAGAGCGAGTTCGAAGGCGTCGTCGACCTGGTCGAGATGAACGCCAAGGTGTGGCGTGGAGAGACGAAGCTCGGCGAGACTTACGACACCATCGACATCCCGGCCGATCTGCAGGAGAAGGCCGACGAGTACCGCACGAAGCTCCTCGAGACCGTCGCCGAGTCCGACGAGGCGCTGCTGGAGAAGTATCTGGGTGGTGAGGAGCTCACCGTCGACGAGATAAAGGGTGCGATCCGCAAGCTGACCATCAACTCCGAGATCTACCCGGTGCTGTGCGGCAGCGCGTTCAAGAACAAGGGCGTGCAGCCGATGCTCGACGCGGTGGTTGACTACCTGCCGTCGCCGCTGGACGTTCCGCCGGCGATCGGGCACGCGCCGGGCAAGGAGGACGAAGAGGTCGTTCGCCATGCGAGCACCGACGACCCGTTCGCGGCGTTGGCGTTCAAGATCGCCACGCACCCGTTCTTCGGCAAGCTGACCTATATCCGCGTGTACTCGGGCAAGGTCGACTCGGGCAGCCAGGTCATCAACGCGACCAAGGGTAAGAAGGAGCGTCTGGGCAAGCTGTTCCAGATGCACTCCAATAAGGAGAACCCGATTGACACCGCCTCGGCGGGGCACATCTATGCGGTGATCGGACTCAAGGACACCACAACTGGCGACACGCTCTCCGACCCGCAGAAGCAGGTCGTCCTCGAGTCGATGACGTTCCCGGATCCGGTGATCGAGGTCGCGATCGAGCCGAAGACCAAGAGCGATCAGGAGAAGCTGTCGCTGTCGATCCAGAAGCTCGCCGAGGAGGATCCGACCTTCAAGGTGCACCAGGAAGTCGAGACCGGCCAGACCGTGATCGGCGGCATGGGCGAGCTCCACCTCGACATCCTGGTTGACCGGATGCGTCGCGAGTTCAAGGTCGAGGCCAACGTCGGCAAGCCGCAGGTGGCATACAAGGAGACCATTCGCCGCAAGGTCGACAAGGTCGAGTTCACCCACAAGAAGCAGACCGGTGGCTCGGGTCAGTTCGCGAAGGTGCTCATCTCCATCGAGCCGTTCCACGGCGAGGACGGTGCCACCTACGAGTTCGAGAACAAGGTCACCGGTGGCCGAATCCCGCGTGAGTACATCCCGTCGGTGGATGCGGGCGCGCAGGACGCAATGCAGTACGGCGTGCTGGCCGGCTATCCGCTGGTGAACCTGAAGGTCACGCTGCTCGACGGTCAGTATCACGACGTCGACTCATCCGAGATGGCGTTCAAGATCGCCGGCTCGCAGGCGCTGAAGAAGGCCGCTGCCGCGGCGCAACCGGTGATCCTGGAGCCGATCATGGCCGTCGAGGTCACCACGCCCGAGGAATACATGGGTGACGTGATCGGCGACCTGAACTCCCGCCGTGGTCAGATCCAGGCCATGGAGGAGCGTGGCGGTGCCCGTGTCGTCAAGGCGCACGTGCCGCTGTCGGAAATGTTCGGCTACGTCGGCGACCTCAGGTCGAAGACCCAGGGCCGGGCGAACTACTCCATGGTGTTCGATTCGTACGCCGAGGTTCCGGCGAACGTGTCGAAGGAGATCATCGCGAAGGCGACGGGCGCGTGAGCATCGAGCGCGTAGCGCGAGGAGCGGAGCGCGTCCGGAGTCGAGCAATCGACATCACGAAGGC
>Ga0209006_10003115_pt1 | contig 15047 bp, 9 predicted proteins | sample JacPin_JW_Ref_O2_FD_188567 | JGI IMG/M metagenome (GOLD analysis project Ga0209006, IMG submission 188567) | Forest soil microbial communities from Algoma, Ontario, Canada - Jack Pine, Ontario site 1_JW_Ref_O2 (SPAdes) (version 2) | ecosystem: Environmental > Terrestrial > Soil > Boreal... | reverse complement strand
GTTCGCGGCGTAGCCGACGGTCGGATAGGTGGAATTGTAGGTAACTTCCGCCGTGTTGATGGTGCGCACAGATCCGACAGCAGACGACTCGTTGGCGGCCATACGGGCGCGCAGAAGGTTAGGAATGGCGATAGCTGCGATGATCAGGATGATGGCCACCACGATCAGCAACTCAATTAGTGAGAAACCCTTTTGTTTCCGCATCTCGATTTTCCCTCGTTTAAATCTTGTTTTGAATTCTGGTCACGGATGACGCAGTCGGGCTAGATGTTCGCAAATGCCAGGCCAAAGCTGCTAGTTACCTTGGTTCCACCGTGGCTTCCATTAACAGCTTTCTTTTCAGTGGTCATCGAAACTTTCAGTCTCATTGTAAGCTCTGGGATGGGTTGCCCTATGGCAAAAATCGTCGCTGGACTGACAATTGCTGTCACTCAGAAAGCCAGAACCTTCCCGATCCAGGAACGCTGCTCTGAGCCAAATCTTGCAACATACCGACGACGTGGCCTCCGCGATTTGTTCATGGTGCAACGCCACGCCGCTGGGCTTTTCGCTGGCAGCTAGAAGTCATCTCATAAATGCCCGCGGGAGTCCCGCCGCATCCCCCAGGGGCTAAAGCCGGCGTCTTTGTGGCGTTTCAGCGGCACGACTGAAGTCGTGCCTTCCCTAAACCGATTTATGAGACAGCTTCTAGCGGCTCCCCGAGGATAGTGCGGCCGCAGCCTGCTCGGCTTCCGCCATGCCAGGAGATACTCGCAGCGCCTCATGGTAGGCCGCCAAAGCATCTGGAGAGCGTCCCATTTTTGCGAACGCCCGGCCAAGCGCAACATATCCTTCTCCGGTCGGACGGAGATCGACCGACCGCAAAAGATAGCGTGCAGCATCTTCGGTCCGCCCTTCGTCGAGCGCCAACTCTCCCTTACCGAGCCATGCGTTGAACAGGTTGGGATCCAGCTGCAGCGCCTGGTCGAAGCTTTCCTGTGCATGTGCGCTCTCCTCTAGTTCGCGATAAGTGGATCCCAGTCCCGCATAGAAGGCGCCCCGCAACCGGGAATCGCTGCAGAAACGGATAGCGGCCTGGAATTGCGGAACCGCCTCCGCCCGCTGTCCGTGATATTCCAGATACGCCGCAATGTTGGCATGTGCCACGGGGTCGTCGGGATTAATGGCTAGCGCACGCTGGTAGTGCGGGTAAGCTTCTTCCAGCCGCCCTTGCATCAGCAACGCACCGCCCAAAGCATCTTCGGCAAAAAAATTGTTTTGTGTAACCGCGAGGGCGTGCGTCCACAGCGTGAAGCTGTCTTTCCAGAATTCGATCTGGCGGTAAGAGGCGACGGAAAGTGCGAGCAAAATACAGCCCGAGACGGCGGCACGCGAGGTACAGGAGATCCGTTTTGCGTCGGCAAAATCGGCCACTCCCCACACGCTCATCACGAAGATACCGAGCAGCGGGATGTAAGCGTAACGATCCGCCATGGCCTGGTTGCCAACCTGTACCAGGCCAATGACTGGAACCAACGTGCCCAGGAAGAGCAACCACCCAACCAGCAAATAACGCGAGGAACGAAATTTCAGGACGAGTCCGCTGACGGCCGCGAGGACTAAGAGGGACAAAAATATCTCCCAACCGCTCAGCGAGTTTCCGGGATGGGGATAGAAGGCGGCCAACTTCGCCGGCCAGAACGCCTTCCACACGTATTCCGCGTAACAATAAATAGCGTTTCCCAAACGCACGGGAAAAGGAAATCGGGAGTCCGGAGTCAGGGCTCCGCCTTCTCGCTGACTGGCCATCGTAATCGCAGAGTCGGCGATCGAAAGCGCGAGCAGCGGCAGTTTCTCCAGGAGCAGAATCGAAAATCGCGCCTGGGAGAAATTGTGACGGGGCGACGGAGGACATCCGCTCATTCTGCACAACGGCCAATAATCGAGGAGCAGAAGGACGAAGGGCAGCGTCACCAGCATGGGCTTGGAGGCCAAGCCGCAAGCGAACAGAGCGACCACGGCCAGATAGCGCTTCCAGCCGGGGCTGATAGCGTACCAGCCGTATGCGCCAAGGGTGAGGAAAAAAAACAGCGTGCTCAAAACGTTTTTGCGTTCGGCGATCCACGCGACTGACTCAACATTGAGCGGATGCACAGCGAACAACGCAGCCACCAGAAAGCTTGCGCCTGTGCGCCCGGTGGCGCGGGAGAGCAGCAGGAAAAGCAACACAGCGCTGAACGCGTGCAGGAGGACATTGATGAAGTGAGGCCCAGCAGGGTTCATCGCGAAAAGCTGGCAATCGAGGGCGTGGGAAAGCCATGTGATTGGATGCCAGTTGGCATCCGTGGTCGAGGTAACGGCCCAGACCACGGTGCTCCAGTTCAAGCCCGCGCGGATGTGAAGATTGTCGGTGACATAACGCTCATCGTCAAAATTGAGAAATGAAAAGTGGCTGACGCGGTTATAGAGCAACAGAGTGACGACCACCAGTGACAACGAAAGGATCAGCGTTCTTTTTTCCGGCGAGGCAAACAAACTGGGATGCTGCGGGCGCGCGGCGACCGAATTGGGGGAAGCGCTCAAACTCAAAAACTAACATAAAGACGCAGCCAGCGTGGCCGTCCAACATTACGAACGTACCGCGAAAACCGGCGCCGGCCCGGCGATGGAAAACGGCGAAGACCTATAATCTTTTTCAGGATAGTTAAGAGAAAATTGTCTTCGACCGCAGTCCAACTCGAGCGCACTGAAACTGTTTCTCAGCCCCAGTCGTTTTTAGGGACGCCGGAGAAACAGAAGGTGGTCTTGTGCCTTCTGCTGATCGTGGTGACGCTGGCTTTTTATAGCCCCATTAGCCGCAGCGGTTTCGTCCTACTCGATGACGTCCCCTACATTCTTAGCAATCCTCCGGTTCGCGCGGGGCTGACATGGGCCACAGTGAAGTGGTCGTTTACTTCGGTCCATGCCGGTTACTGGCATCCGCTGACCTGGATGTCGCATGCGCTGGATTGCCAGCTTTTCGGTTTGAATCCTGCCGGCCACCATTATGTGAGCCTTCTGTTTCACGCCGCCAGCGCCGTGCTGCTGTTTCTGCTTCTGCTGGAAGCGACGGGGGCGACGTGGTCCAGTCTGATGGTCGCAGCCTTGTTCGCCTTGCATCCAGAAAATGTCGAATCCGTAGCTTGGGCCGCGGAACGGAAGAATGTGCTCAGCATGTTCTTTTTCCTCCTGGCGTTGTGGACCTATGGCCGCTACGCACGGCGTGGAGGAATGCGACGCTACGCGGCAGTCTTCGTCTGTTTCGCTCTGGGGCTGATGGCCAAACCCCAGATCATCACACTGCCTTGCGTATTGCTGTTGTGGGACTACTGGCCGCTGCGGAGGATGTTTGCGCCGTCGCGCGACGCGGAGCGCACCGAAATTGTTCCGCGTTCGTTTGCCTATGTCGTGATCGAAAAGCTTCCGTTGTTTGCGCTGGTGGCGATTAGCTGCGCTATCACTGTCTGGTCCCAGCGGGTAGGCGGCGCAGTGCGAACCCTCTCTGATTTCTCGCTCTTGGCGCGTTTGGAAAATGCGGTTGTCTCCTACGCGAAGTATCTGACGAATACATTCTGGCCGGTCCGGTTGGCGCCCATGTATCCGCACCCGGGAAACTCTTTGCCAGTGTGGCAAGTGATCGTATCTGCCCTGCTTCTAGTCCTGGTGACCGCGGTTGTGCTGCGCTGGCGGAAGCGCCGCTATTTGTTCGTGGGCTGGTTCTGGTTCGTCGGAACGCTGGTGCCGATGATCGGGTTGGTGCAGGTCGGCGACCAGGCTATGGCGGACCGTTTTCTTTATATTCCGATGATCGGGCTGTTTGTGGCATTGGTCTGGGCTGTCGCCGACGCGGCAGCCAGGAAACCGATCCCTGCGCGTTGGCTGGCGGTTCCCGCTTTGCTGGTAGTGTCAGTCCTGGGAGCACTCACTTGGAACCAACTGGGTTATTGGCACAACGGCGAAACATTATGGCGCTACACGTTGAGCGTGACAAAAAATAATTATCTCGCCCATGACAATCTGGCCATGGTCCTGGAGCAGGAGGGACGGGTCGATGAGGCGATCCGCGAATTCCACGTGGCCGAGAGCCTTCATACCTACCCGCCGGGACAGATCCTGAGCCTCGGTGTCTACGAGCAGCACAATGGATGGGTGCAAGACGCGATTGGGGAATATACGAGGGCTTACGACGGCTCGCACGACGCCAAACTTCGGGCGAACGCCATGGCGCAAATGGGATCGGCGTATTGCCAGAACAAGGATTACGAACACGCGGCGCAGAGCTATCAACGCGCTCTGGAGCTGAATCCAGATGAAACTGGCGCCCTGATGGGTAGTGGGATGCTCGCCCTCAGAGATGGAAATGCAAGCCTGGCAGCGCGCCAGTTTTCTCGCGCCGTGCAGCTGGAGCCGACCGACGTAGGATTGCTTTTCTTCGCGGATGCGCTGCGCCAAGCGGGGCGTCCGGATGAGGCTAACGCGGCAGAGCGATTGGCGGAAAAAAGCTCTTCGAATCTCGCCGCTGCCCGGAACTCGGTCCATGAGACGTACAGCTTCTTCGGAATCGATTTTGTGCGGGCTTCCGCGGCCGGCGATTCGCGGACAGTTGACCGCTAGTCGGCGACGTAATTCATAGCTCTGACTGGGTCTCGATGAGCTGAATTGGCCGCGGCGTACACTATCTACGCGGCCATGGCGAACGAACTGAATCAAATACAAGTAGGGCCCGAAATCTCCCGCGCCTGGACCCTTCCTGCCGAACTGTATTACGATCCCAACGTTTTTGACGCAGAAAAAGAACGAATCTTCGCTGCGACCTGGCAGGTTGTGGGTCATCGCGACCAGGCGGCAAATCCGTGCGATTATTTCACTACCGAGTTGATCGGCGAACCGCTGATCGTGGTGCGCGATGCGAATGGGCAGTTGCGCGGCTTTTACAACGTATGCCGGCATCGTGCCGGACCAGTAGCCGAAGGTTACGGATCACGCAAGCTCTTTCGTTGCGGTTATCACGGATGGACCTATGGCCTGGATGGAGCCTTGATCAGTGCTACCGAAATCGAGGGCGTCGAAAACTTTTGTGCCGAAGACTTCCGGCTCAAGCCGGTGCGGGTCGAAGAATGGTTCAACCTGATCTTCGTCAACCTCGATGACAACGCCGCTCCTTTGCGCGAAAGCCTGGGCAACTTGCCGGCGCAGGCGGAAAAGTTTGCGTTTGCCGGTATGAAGCTGTTCGAACGCCGCACTTACGACATGAAGTGTAACTGGAAAACTTATGTCGATAATTATCTCGAAGGCTATCATCTGCCGAGCGTGCATCCGGGCTTGAATCGCGAATTGGATTTCAACGCCTACGTGGTCGAGCCGCATCCAAATCATGTCCGGCAATTCAGCCCGATTCGTGGAGCGCAGCCCGGCGATGCAATCCCGCGCCGCTATCAATACGCCCGCGAGGATCTGACTACCGACTATTTCTGGATTTTCCCCAACTGGATGTTTAACTGCTATCCCGACAATATTTCGCTGAATATTGTGCTGCCGCTGGGACCGGAGCGGTCTCTGGCCATCTTCGAATGGTATTTGCCCGAGAAGGATCACGCGGCCAATGCCGCGAAGGCGTCAGTGGAGTTCAGCCATCAGATTCAGATTGAAGATGTCGCCATCTGCGAAACCGTGCAGAAGAATCTGCGTTCACGGAGTTATTCGCGTGGCCGTTTCAGCGTGACGCAGGAAAAAGGCGTGCATGCGTTCCATCGCATGTATGCGGAACGAATGAAGAGCTTTTAAACGCCGAGATCGCGGAGAGCGCAGAGAAACAAACAGAAACTTTCTCGGCGATCTCCGCGTTCTCGGCGTTAAAAGACCTTATTCTGCCTTCAGCAACATGCATGTCACGTCGTCGTGCTGAGGCGTGGATCCGACAAATAAATCCAGGTCGGCCATCAGGCGCTTGAGCATCTCAGCAGGTGTGCCGCCGGCGCTCTGATTAATGGTGTTCATCAACCGCATCTCATCAAACTCTTCCTGTCGCCCGTTCTCGGCTTCCACGACACCATCCGTAAAAATTACCAGCCAGTCGCCGGGAGCAAGAGCCACGGTCGCCGCCTGATAAGCTGCTTCCGGAAGGATTCCCAGCGGCAGACCGCCAACGTCCAGGCGTTCTACCAGTCCATTGCTTCGGCGAAGGATGGGATTGTTGTGTCCGGCATTGATGTAATGCAGAGTTCGGTGCACGGCATCGTATTCCGAAATAAATGCCGTGGTGAAGCGCAACCCACCCTGGCTGTTGGTGCACGCATATTTATTCATGTCGGCGACCAGTTCGGGCAGTGTGATGGGAAGTGTCGAAAGAGTCTTGAGGCTGGCCTGAAAAGTGGCCATCAGCATGGCCGCGGGGATGCTCTTTCCCGCTACGTCGGCAACCGCAAAAATTATACGATTGTCTTCGCTAGTCTTGCCGGGGCGCGGAAAAACATCGTAGTAGTCGCCGGCCACCGTGTTCGCGGGCCGGGTCGCATAGGCGATTGACAGTCCGGGAATCTGCGGCGGAGCGCCCGGCAAGAGCCAGGTTTGAATCTCGCGCGCAATCTGGAGATCGCGTTTCATCACCACGCGATCGGCAATCTCCAGCATCAGCAGCAAAAACAACAATAGCCCGGCCCAGAAATGAGTGTCGAATTCGACAGCAAAGGTCTTGTCGCCCTCGTTGTAATTGATGCCGCCGTGCGGAAGGGCCAGCAGCACGAGAGCAGCGAGAAGCAAAACACGCCTTGCGGGCGAGAGCTTTTCCATCACCGCCCAGAAAAACTCTTTGACCACATGCAGACCACGACCGCCGCGGGTGAGACCTTCGGGAGTCTTGGCCTCGACGTCGTGCGAATAAAGGCGGTAGCTGGCGCGGGCTTCCGACTCGAACTGCGACCACAACTGGCTTACCGCCAGCCCTTCCGTTACGCGCTGCCAAAAATTATGCACGCGCGCGGAAAAAGATGGGCGCGCCACGGGCGAAGATCCGGTCGGTGGATAAGCGGTCGCCATGGAGTGACCTTCGATTATAGAGGATTCAGAAGAGTTCCAACTGTTCGTTGAGAGCCTCGACTGGCGACTTTGAAGCATACGCAGGACGTTGCTCGCGATCGCGTCGCCCCAACGAATATTTCTCGCGCAGATGCACCATCAGTTGGGACAAACGCTGGCCATAGGCCGGAGAAAGAAACGATCGTCCTTGATATCGCTCGCGGTAATTCGCGGCGAGATGGGGGAAACTAGTTTCAAGAAAAGGGATAAATACAGCCGCCGAGCAGGGCTTCAGAAAAAGTGGATTCGCAAAGACGTAATCGGCGCCCGCTTCCGCTGCCGTGCGCACCAGAGATTCCAGGTCGGCGGGGGAATCGGTAATTCCGGGAAGCACGGGAGAACAACTCAATCCGACGCGCAGCCCAGCGGACGCCAAAGCTCGAACCGCTTCAACACGCAGATCGGGACGCGGCGCGCGAGGCTCGAGAATCCGCGCCAGCTCCATGTTGAGCGTTGTAATCGTAACGTGAATGGAGAGCAGATTCTGTTGCGCTATTGCGATAAGAAGATCGATATCTCTCGCCACCAGATTCGATTTAGTGACGATGCCTAATTCGAATCCGCGGTGGCGGGAAAATTCCTCCAGAATGCCGCGCGTTACTTCATAGCGTCGCTCGGCTGGCTGGTAAGGATCGGTGGCCGTCCCCAAAGCGATAGCTTCGTTCGGTCGTACCTTTCGCAGTTCATGCCGCAGAAGGCCGGCGGCATGCTGCTTGACATAAATCTTCTGCTCGAAATCGAGTCCGTCGCGCATCTCCATGAACTCGTGCGTGTAGCGGGCATAGCAGTATTTGCAGGCAAACTCGCATCCGCGATAAGGATTGATAGTCCAGGTAAAGGGCAACGCGCGGTTGCTGACGCAGCGGTTGAGGAGCGACTTGGCGGCGAGGGTGAAGTATTCGACCTGATGGCCTTCGCGAAGCGATTCGCCTTCGGCGGCAATCTTAGCGATACCCACCAGCGGGGATTTCTCCGGCAACGGAAGCAGGGATGGCGAGTGCATCGGGTAGATTCGCTATTTGTTCGCCTATGATATCCCGATGTGGGGCGCTCGTCAACTGCGGAAATGCTTTTCGCGAATGCGCATTAATTTTCCTATTGATAGTGGCGAGCGTGGCAAAACAGAGCATTTGCAGAGGGTTGCGATGGCATGCGTCGTGCACTTTAACTCGGTGCGGAGAGTTTGAGATCAGTTCAGCTACGCAGGCGCGTCGCGCCAGAGTTTTCGAATGGTAGGAGCGGCCGTTGCGCTGGAGACACTCCCGTCTCGCGCCACGGCCGCTGGTTTTTCCACTACCTTTACAGCCTAGGGCTGCGAACCTCCAGCCTGCTTGTCGAAAATCTTTGGATCGATCTTTGGATTCAGTTCCAGCGCTGTGTATTCTGCGGTGCTTGAGTCCTGGCCGTTCTGCTTGTTGTGACGCACCGTGGGAATCGTCAGGCCATCCATCGTCTTCCAATTGTCCATGTCCGTTTCGCCCGCGACCGGACCTCCCTGCGCCATCGTCTTGTAGGTTTCCTTCAGAATGTGGCCGCTCTCCGGATCGACATACCAACGGATCGCTTCGCCATCCGCATTGATGTCCACAACTCGCGCGTTCACGTCGCCGACTTTTTCTGTGCCTTCGGCGTGAAAAAAGACGCCGGGGTCCTTGGCGTGCGACGCAATGAAAATCGGATCGCGCTTGATTTGCTCCAGCGTTTCCGTTTTTTGCGAAGCCGGGAAGGGCTGAACCATTCCGCCGGGTAACACCACAAAGCCGGTATCTGCCGTGACCGTGATCGCCACCGTGCCGTTTGGAGTCTGCATTTCTGCGTGCAGACGATCGGGATAGGCAATCGTGGTCTCCATCTGCACGGGGAATTCGCCTTGCGGCGTCTTCTGCGTCAGCGTGAGTTTTGCCTTGAGGCTCTGGATCGCCGAGAGTTTTTCTACCCCGCCCATGGCGGCGACAACTTTTGCCGCCAGCTCTTTGCCTTCCGCATTGGACTCGGTGGGTTTCGATCCCGCATCACCCTTTGCCCCCGGTGGAGGGGGAATCGCAATATCGATGGTCGTAACTTTTCCCAGCGAAGAAAGCGGCTTGTCGAACTCCTTCGTATTGCCCACGACCAGCACCGCAAGTTGGTCGCGATGCAGATATTTCGCCGCCACCCGATTCACGTCCGCAGCCGTCACTTTGCCGATTTCCGCAGGAAAACGGTCGAGCCAGTCCGCTGGATAGCCATAAAATTCATAGGTCAGGCGCTCTGCCAGAATCTTGTCAGGCGAGTCGAGCCGAAAAATAAACGCGTTGAGGATGGCGTCTTTGGCGCGCTTGATTTCGTCGTCGGTTATCGGTTGCTTCGCCAGGTTCTCGATGTCTTCATCAGCCGCCGTGATCGCTTCGACCGTGCTCTGACTCTTGGTGCCGATGGTTATTTGCAGAATTCCGGGATGCCCGAAATTCGTGCCGATGCCTCCCCCCACGCTGTAAGCCAGCCCGCGCTTGGTGCGAATATCGTTAAACAGCCGCGAGGAGAAGCCGCCGCCGAAGGCTTCATTGAACACGTTGGCCGCGTAGTAGTCGGGATTATCGCGCTTGATTCCGAGCGCGACCATGTGAATGCTGCTCTGGTTTACATCTTCTTTCGAGATCAGGTAATAACCCGGGGAGGCAGGATGGTACTCGATACTGTTCTGGGGCAGTTCCGGTCCCCGCGGCCACGAGTCGAATGCAGCTCGCAGCTTGGCTTCCATGGCGGCGGAATCGAAGTCGCCGCTCACGCCCAGAATAATGTTATTAGGGTGGACGTAAGTTCCGTGCCAGTCGACCAAGTCCTGGCGCGCGATGGCCGCGATGGTCGCATATTCAGGTTCGCGAACGTAGGGATTGTCTGCGCCATAAGCGAGCTTGGCAGACTCCCGCCCCGCGATTCGTCCGATCTGGTCGTTGCGCCGCGAGATGGCGTCGTCCGCACCCTTCGTGGCGATTTCAATCTTATCCGCGCGAAACTCCGGATTCTGCAACAGGTCGGCGAAGATTTTGAACACATCGTCGAAATCACCCTTGAGGCAACTCCAGTTGATCGATGTCGAATCGGGCCCGTTGCTGGTTTCGACCTTTGCTGCGCGCACTTCCAGATAGTCGTCAAGTTCGTCGCCGGTCTGAGTTTTGGTTCCGCCGGTGCGCCAGACTTCGCCGTAAATATCCGTAAGGCCCGCTTTGGCCGCAGGTTCGTTGTGCGACCCGCCACGGATGCGCGCCGTTCCATCAATCAATGGCAACTCGTGATCTTCCTGAAGAAAGATCACCATGCCGTTCGATAATTCAATGCGCTTAGGCTGCTGCGGCTTGAACGCCGGCAGCGGAGGAATAGGAATTTGCTTCCAGCTGGCGGTCTGCGCCGCGCACTGCACAACCACCGCTAAGAGCAGGGAAGCGGCAACCAGAATCGTGCGGGGAGTCAGGCGCTTCATCGCGCTCCTCCTTCAGTTCCGGAACTGCGATTGGCGGATGCTTCGGCAACTGGATGTTCTGAATTATCGGGGCGGCTATTGTTGCGCGCCCCCGAGTCATCTGCTCCCTGGTCGCCGCTGGAAACGCCTCCAGCGTTTTCAATCACGCCGACTGTCCGATTCGCATCGACGAATGTTTCGTTTGCCACGCGCCGGATATCGCTCTTTGTCACCTTATCTATCCGGTCAACCGATCGAAACAATTCGCGCCAGTCGCCGTAACGTGTTTGATAAGTCGCCAACTGCGTGGCCAGACCATCATTTTCGGCCAGGCCGCGAATCAGACTGGCCTTGGCGCGAGTCTTGATCATCTTCAACTCATCGTCGCTGATATCTTCTTTTTTGATCCGCTCAATTTCCACATGAATGGCGTCGGCCATTTCCTGCGTGGTATGGCCGGGCAGAGGGAACGCATAAAACGCGAACAGGTGCGGATATTTAATCCCTGGCAAACCGGTGAACCCCGCCGAATCCGACGCAATCTTCTTGTCCCGCACCAAAGCGCGATAAAGGCGTGAAGTGCGGCCCTCCGACATCAAGTCGGCAATCGCATCGTAAACCGCGTCATCCTTCGACCGGTAATCGGGCCGGTGATAGCCTTCCAGATAAAGCGGCTGGCTTTGTTCCCTCAGCACAACCTTGCGTTCGGAATTTTGCGGCGGCTCGGTCGTTGTGATCTCGTCGGGCTGCGGCCGCGCTGGGATGCGGGAGAAATATTTTTCCAGGATAGGCAGCGCCTGCGCCGCTTTGACGTCCCCAGCCACGGCTACGACCATATTCGAAGGCACGTAATACCGGTCGAAAAAGCGCTGCGCATCGGTCGCCGAAAACGAATTAAGATCTGACATCCAGCCAATGGTCGGACGATGATAAGGATGGGCCTCAAACGCTTCGGCGGTGAATTGCTCCAGCAGTTTGCCGACGGGGCTGCTGTCGGTGCGCATCCGCCGCTCCTCGATCACGACATTGCGCTCCTTATAAAACTCCCGCAGCACCGGATGCGCGAAGCGGTCGGATTCAAGATAAGCCCACAGTTCCAGCCGGTTCTCGGGGAACGAATAGTGGTAAGCCGTCTCGTCGTAACTCGTAAACGCGTTCATATCTTCGCCGCCGTTTTGCTCAACAATCTTGCCAAATTCGTTCGACTTCACGAATTTGTCGGCCGCGGCAATGGCATCCTTCCAGGCCTTTTCCAATTCTTTCAGCTTCGCTTCGTTACGGCCCACGGTTTTGTCGCGCTCGCGAATGTATGCCGCGTAAGCGGTTTCAACCTTCGCCAGCGCGGGCTTTTCCAGCGCATAATTCGTCGTCCCGATCGTGTTCGTGCCTTTGAAGGCCATGTGCTCGAACATATGCGCGAGCCCGGTTTCGCCCAGAGGATCCTGCGCCGAACCCGCATCGACGAGGGTGAAGAAAGAAAATACCGGCGCTTCCGGCCGCTCACAGATCACGATAGTCAGGCCGTTCGCCAGCTTTTTCACAGTGACACGTTTTTCGAACGACGCGACATCCTGGGCTGCCGCGAGTGCGGAAAGGCATGCCATTACGAGAGCAAACGCGATTGTGAGGCGTTTCATTCAGACCTCCGAACTGTCTCAAAAGCTTTAGACGAACATCCTGGGCAGAAGTTTGAAAGTACGTGGCAGGATGGGAACTTGTCAAACTCGCCGCCAGGCAAATAAAAGGGCAGGGCAAAGCGCCCCTATTTGCGTTCTTCCGCGTTTCATGCACAATGCCAGCAGTCAAATTGCGGTCTGGAGCGAACGATGGATTCCACCGTTGAAATTCAAGGCAGGCACCTGAAGCTGTCGAATCTGGAAAAAATTTTGTACCCTGCCACTGGTTTTACCAAGCAGCAGGTCATCGATTACTACGTGCGCATTGCGCCGGCGCTTTTGCCGCATCTCGTCGGCCGCGCCTTAACCCGCAAGCGCTATCCGGACGGTGTTGACGGCGAGCCCTTCTTCGAGAAGAACGCTCCCAAGTATCGCCCGGATTGGGTTAAGACCGCGCCCATCTGGAGCGAGGGCAATCGGCGCACCGTTCACTACGTGCTGGCCGACGATCTTCCAACGCTTGTCTGGTTGGCTAACCTGGCCGCGCTCGAATTGCACCCTTCGCTGGCACTGGCAAGAGACATCACGCGCCCCACTGAAATGGTTTTCGATCTCGATCCCGGCCCGCCCGCCAACATTGTGCAATGTTGCCAGGTCGGCTTGTGGCTGCGCGAGATCTTCGAGCATTTCAAACTGCAAAGTTTCCCCAAGACATCAGGTTCAAAAGGTTTACAGGTTTACGTTCCGCTGAATACGCCAACAGATTTCGACGCGACCAAGATGTTTGCCCACGCCTTAGCGCAACTGCTCCAGCACGATCACCCCAAGGAGGTGGTCTCCGATATGAGCAAGCAGCTTCGTACCGGCAAAGTCTTTGTCGATTGGAGCCAGAACGACGAGCACAAGACCACCATCGCCGTTTACTCGCTTCGCGCACGTGAGCATCCGACGGTCTCCACGCCGGTGAAGTGGGAAGAAGTTGAACGCGCGCTCAAGAAAAAAGACGCGAGCCAGATCGTGTTCGAAGCTCCGCAGGTGGTTTCCCGCTTCGAAAAGCTCGGCGACCTGTTTGAACCTGTGCTGGAACTCAAACAGAAACTACCGACGATTAAGGAACTGATGCCCGCGGCCGCCGCGGAACATCCCGAACGCATTGACCTTGCCGCGCAAGCCGAAGAAGAGCCTGTGGAACCGCAAAGAAAAACCACGAAGAAAGGCCGGGCGGTGCGCCGCAAGGTATAATCCCGCGCAGATTCGAGACGACCTATGCCGCAACTATTCGCCGGAACTTCGGGCTGGGCCTACCCAACGTGGAAACCCGATTTCTACCCCGCGAAGCTTGCCCAGAAAAAATTCCTCGGCCACTACGCTACGCAGCTTAACACCGTTGAAGTCAACTTCACCTTCCGCCAACTGGTAAAAGAAACGACGATCCAGAACTGGATTCAAGAAACCCCTCCGCATTTCCGGTTCGGCGTCAAAGCGCACCAGGTCATCACCCACATCAAACGCCTGAAAGGGACAGAAGACTTCGTTCCGCGTTTTCTGGCCACGATTGAGCCGCTGGCTGCCGCGGGGAAGTTGGGCCCGGTCCTGTTTCAACTGCCGCCGAACCTGAAGCTGGATGCTGCCCTCTTGCAGGATTTCCTCGCGATCCTGCCGAAGACCGTTCCCGCAGCGTTCGAGTTTCGCCATGCCTCATGGTTCACGGATGCCACGTGGGAGTTGCTCCGCTCGCACCAGCGCGCCGTGTGCGTGGCCGAAACCGAGACCATGACCACTCCCGATGTAGTGACGGCTCCGTTCACCTATTACCGCCTTCGCAAGCCGAACTATACGCCGGACGAACGCCGCTCCATGGTGGCGCGCATTGGCGAACACGTTGGCGCGGGCCGCGACGTCTTCGCCTATTTCAAGCACGAAGAAACTCCCGAAGGCGCGCTGTATGCGGTGGGTCTCTTACGCGAAATTAGCCGACGAGAATCCGCCTAGCATCCTCCTCAGTACTTTTGCAAAATCCCTGCCAGGCGCATACTTGAACTTTCCCGATGGTCTCCGAACCAAACTCGCGGGTGAAGGCGGGTTTTCTCGACTACCTCAGAATCGAGAAGGGCCTCGCCCAGCTTTCCATCCGCGCGTACGCGTCCGATATTGTCCAGTTCTCCGAATTTTTGGAGAAGCGCAAGCGGACGCTGCTAACCGCTTTGCGCACCGATGTAAGAGACTTCCTGCAACAGCTTTTTTCCCACCAGGTAGATGGGCGCAGCGTGGGACGCAAACTTTCTGCGCTTCGTCATCTCTACCGGTACTTGTTGCTGGACAAAAAAATCGAGCACGATCCCACGCTAAACATCGAGTCGCCACGCCAATGGAAGGTTCTTCCCAAATCTCTTGCCCGCGATGAAATGGAAGCGACACTTGCCGCTCCGCGGATTCAGGAGGCAGGGTTAAAGCATCGTACGAAAGAATCGGCAGTGTTGGCACTCCGCGACCACGCCATGCTCGAAGTATTCTACGCAGGCGCCTTGCGGGTCTCAGAAATCGTTAGCGTCAAACTCGAAGACTTGAAGCTCGACGCTGGACTCATGCTGGTTCGCGGCAAGGGTGACAAAGAACGCGTGGTCCCGCTGGGCAAAGCGGCCCAGGACTCGCTCACAGAATATCTAGCCCGCGCGCGACCGGTGTTAGCGACAGGGAAGGGACGCTCCGCGACTTCGGCGAACCATGCTCGATTATTATTTTTGGGCCGCGGGGCTCACCAGTTAACTCGCCAGCGGGTCTGGCAAATGGTGCGAGCAATGTCGTCGGCCACTGGACGAAAGGCTTCGCCGCACATGCTGCGCCATTCCTGCGCCACGCACATGGTCGAGAATGGCGCCGATTTGCGCACAGTGCAGACG
>Ga0209006_10003114_pt1 | contig 15047 bp, 15 predicted proteins | sample JacPin_JW_Ref_O2_FD_188567 | JGI IMG/M metagenome (GOLD analysis project Ga0209006, IMG submission 188567) | Forest soil microbial communities from Algoma, Ontario, Canada - Jack Pine, Ontario site 1_JW_Ref_O2 (SPAdes) (version 2) | ecosystem: Environmental > Terrestrial > Soil > Boreal... | reverse complement strand
CTTCACCCTGGCCAAGGAAGAGCAGCGCCACGGCATCCACGTCAACGTGGTCGCCCCCGGCCTGGTCGTCTCGGAGATGGGGCGTCGCCTGGTCCGGGCCACCGGGGTCGAGGACATCACCACGCTCGACGGTGTCTCCCCCTTCGGCCACGTGTGCACGCCGGACGATGTGGCGCGCGTGGTGCTGTTCCTGGTCTCGGGCCTCTCGGGCTATGTCACCGGCCAGCGGGTCGAGGTTGAGGACCGAGCTGCCGCTGCTGCGCAGGTGCCGCCGGACCCGGGGCAGCCGCAGGCCGGCCCCGGCGAGCATCCGGGCGATGTGCCGTTGCCGACGGCGCCGGGCCCGCCGGGCCTGCCGCCTGCTCTTGCGGTCCGACGTGGTGGACGGGACCACGTCGTTGCCCGCCAGGACGGTGGAGGGCGTGAGGGGGAAGGGCGGGCGGGTGCCCTCGGTGAGCTCCTGGTGGATCTCGCGGCCGAGCGCGGTGCCGTCGAGCGCGCCGAGCCACGCCTGCTTGCCGAACACGTGCTCGGTCTGCGTCCAGGCCAGCACGTCGCCCTCGATCTCGTTGACCCGCTCGACGAACTCCGGCAGCGTGCGGGCCTGCGCCAGGACGGTGGCGGCGATGGCCCCGGCCGAGGTGGCCGTGATGATGTCGGGCGCGATGCCCTCCACGCCGACCAGGTACTGGAGCACCCCGACCTCGAAGGACCCCTTGGTCCCACCCCCGGCGAGCACGAACGCGGTCGGCCCGGGGGGCTGGGGAGGCATCGGGTGATTGTGGCACCCCACGCCGGGTGCCCACAATGGGGTCAACCCCCGGCGGCGGCGCTCACCACCTCGACCAGGGACCCGGCGCGGGCGGGCGTGGTGGCCCACTCGGAACGCGGCACGACGGCGCGGTCGACGGCGACGGCGACCCCCTTGGGCTCGTCGAGTTCTGTGATCGCTTGTACGAGGTCGGCGATGGTGGCGCCGTGCAGCGTGAAGGGCGCGCAGACCAGAATCGGCAGGCCGTCGGTACCGGTCGAGAAGTTGCGCAGGTTTGGCCAGTCAGTGGGATTAGCGTTCCAGATTGTGGACGACGTGCTTGATGTAACACAGACTTCGGAGCAACTCGGCAAGACCGCCGGAAAAGACACCGCCTCGGAGAAGGCGACGTATCCCGCGCTCTTCGGCATCGAGCAATCCGAACACAAGGCAGATGAGTTGGTGAAGACCGCGTTTGCCGAGTTGGAAAGCTTCGGAGAGTCAGCAGAAACACTACGGGAATTGGCTCGATTCCTGGTCGAACGAAAAACGTGACGATGTTCCCACCTGATCAATCCTTAGGATTACCGTGGGCATAGAGACGCCGGTTGACAATGGTGCATCCATCAGCATCCCTGTGATAAAAATAATTACGGCGATGGAGTTCGCCATAACCGCCTGACGTTCGCTGTCGGTTGCTTCGGGCTGATAACTCCTACAAAATCTGACGCTTGTTTTGTAGGGAGAACTCCATCGTGAAAGATTTCCTCGCTATATCTGTGGCCGCAATCGTAGGGGCCAACCTGCGTTATCTTCTCAGCCGCCTCGCCGCCCGCGAATTCGGGTTGGTCTTTCCTTACGGAACCCTGGGCATCAACATCATTGGCAGCTTCATCGTAGGGTTCTTCGTCATCTGGACCAGCGAACGCGTGCTGATCGATTCGCGATGGCGGTTGCTGGTCGTGGTCGGCTTTTGCGGATCGTTCACCACATTTTCCAGCTACGCCTTCGAGAGCATAGCGTTCTTCGAACAGGGCCAGTGGGGACTGATGCTGGCCAACATCTTCGGCAACAACCTGCTGTGCCTGGGCGGTGCGCTCGCGGGCATCGCGCTGGCTCGGGCGCTGTAGAAGCAGTCTAAAGTTGGGAAATCGGACGGACCACAATCTTTCGAAATAGGAGTGCTTTTTCAAATACAATGCCCAGTGCCGTGGCAGTCCAGGTCACCATCTATTTGAACGAAGCCGACCAGTGGCATCACCGGCCGCTGCACGTGGAGATTCTCAACTACCTGCGCAAAGAGAATGTGTACGCGGCGACCGCGATTCATGCCGTGGCAGGATTCCTGGGACGCCATCGCGTAGAGACCGCGCATCTGGTCGAAGCTGGCGGGAAGCTTCCGGTGATCATCGTCTTTGTGGATACGGATGAGCACGTGAGCCGCGTTCTGCCTACGCTGAAGGAGATGGCGGCGAATCGGCTCATCGTGCGGGAAAACGTTGTGATCGAACAAGGAAACCTGGACTGAGAGACCTAGACTGAAATGTCTTCTCCCGACCCGAATCCAGCTCTGGACATTCTGGCCATCGCCGCTCATCGCGACGATGTGGAGCAAACCTGCGGGGGCACTCTGCTGAAAGCCGCGCGGCGCGGGCAGCGCACCGCTATCCTCGATCTCACGCAGGGGGAACTCGGCACTCGGGGAACTGCCGAAGACCGGGCACGCGAAGCCGGCGAGGCAGCGAAAATCCTGGGCGTAGGGTGGCGGCGCGCTCTCGATATTCCGGATGGACGCGTGGAGAACACTTGGGAGAACCGCCTGAAGGTTGCCAGCGTGATACGCGAAACGCGGCCCCGCGTTGTTATCCTTCCTTACTGGAGGGGACGGCATCCGGATCATTACACTTGTTCGGTTCTGGGATACGAAGCTTGCTTTCTCGCGGGACTGGCGAAGATAGCCCTCAGCTCTCAGCCGTCAGCCGTCAGCCCGGAAACCTCTACCCTGAGCCCTTATCGGCCTTTCAAGATCGTTTACGCAACACTTTACTATGACGTTCGGCCAACATTTGTCGTCGATATCGGTGATGAATTCGAGGGAAAGTTTGCCTCTATCATGGCCTACAAATCGCAGTTCAGCGATCAGGAAGCCGGGAAAGATCTCTTCCCTGCCCATGACGAAATTCGCACACGGATCGACGCCATGGCTCGCTTTTACGGCATGCTTGGCGGCGTAACTTACGCGGAGCCTTTCCTGCAAAAAGAAGTTGGGCTGGTCGACGATCTGCTGGCCATTCCTGTAAAGTCCATCTAGCGCATCACAATTTAGCGCAACACTGAAAACGCATAGAGGAGAAAGTCGAATGTCACGCTCGTCCTTGTTCCAAATGGCCATGCTCCGGCTGGCAATTCCGATGGCCGCTCTGGCCTTTACTGCATCAACCGTAGCGCAGACGAACACCTGGCAGTTTGATCCCGCACACTCTTCGGCCCAGTTCTCGGTGAAGCATCTTGGCGTTTCGACGGTGCGCGGCGCATTCACCAAGGTCAGCGGCAGTGCGAAGTTCGATTCCGCGGATCCATCCAAGGTTTCACTCGAGGCCACCATCGATGCCGCCTCCGTTGATACGCGCGTCGATATGCGCGACAAAGATTTGCGCAGCCCGAATTTTCTCGACGTGCAAAAATATCCGACTATTACCTTTCGATCGAAACATGCAGAATCCGCGGGCGATGGAAAGCTGCGCATCACCGGCGACCTGACGATCAAAGGCACGACGAAAGAAGTGGTGCTGGATGTGGATGGGCCAACGGCGGCAATCAAGGATCCGTGGGGCAATCAGCGCATCGGGGCATCCGCTAGCACCAAGATCAACCGCAACGATTTTGGAGTGAGCGCCGACGCAGGCATGATCGGCGACGACCTGATCATCACCATCGATGCGGAACTGATTCAGCCGCACGCGAAATAGACTGGGGTTAGGTCCCGCAGGCCTAAAGGCCTGCGGGCAAAGTCTATGCCTTTAGAAAATGCGGCTGAACAGCCAGAATAAAGACCCAGACAACAGCATGGCTACCGGCAGTGTGAGCACCCACGCCAGCGCCAGGTTGCGTACCGTGCTCATCTGAATTCCCGAGCCGTTGGCGACCATCGTCCCAGCAATGCCGGACGACAGCACGTGGGTTGTACTGACGGGCAAGCCAAAGCCGTCGGCAGCGCCAATCGTCGCCATCGCGGTGATTTCCGCCGCCGCACCCTGCGCGTAGGTGAGGTGTTCTTTGCCGATCTTCTCGCCGACGGTCACCACGATGCGCTTCCAGCCCACCATCGTGCCTAATCCAAGGGCCATCGCCACCGCGACTTTCACCCAGGTAGGAATGAAGCGGGTCTGGTGATCGATATGGCTCTTGTAGTTTGCCAGAACGGCATTGTCGGCGGTGGAAATTTCCGGCTTGCCAGTCTTCTTCATCAGCCGCAGAGCTTCGCTGACCAAATACATGTCGTTGCGGAAGTTGCGCACGCGTTCGTTGGGAATGTTCTTCAATTCCTTGTACAAGCTGGTCTCGTTGGCGATGTCGTTAATCACGGTGCGCAAGGCCAGCATGGTGTTCGGAGTGAACTGGCGGCTGCGAACATATTCGGTGACTTCGTCGTGAGGGTCGCCAATCACGGCGTTAGGGCTGACGTAGTGGTCGAGGGTATTGGCCGCTTCGTGCGAGACCGCGATAAAATCCTGAGACTCCTGATAGGTGACGGCGTGGTTCAGAGCATAGGCGGTCGGGACGGTTCCGATCAGGATCAGCATAATAAGACCCATACCTTTTTGTCCGTCGTTCGATCCGTGAAAGAAACTAACGCCGGTGCAGGTGAGAATCAACAGGCAGCGAATGTAAAGCGGCGGCGGCTCCGAGCCTTCCGGCGCGCGATATAGTTTCTCGTCCTTGATGAGTGCCTTTGCCGCCAGCAAAAGCAGCATCGCGACCGTGAAACCGACGATGGGTGAAAGCACCAGCGACTTTCCAATGTTCGCCGCTTGTCCCCAATCCACGCCGGAAGTGGCGGTCTTTACCGCCATAAACTGGTTCGCCAGGCCGACTCCGATTACCGAACCGATTAGCGTGTGCGAACTGGAAGCGGGCAAGCCGAACCACCACGTTCCCAGGTTCCACAAAATGGCGGCAACCAGCAGAGCGAACACCATTGCGAATCCAGACTTATTGCCGACTTGCAGAATCAATTCAACGGGAAGCAGAGAGATAATTCCGAAGGCAACCAGTCCCGACGAAGTGAGCACACCGAGAAAGTTCCAGAATCCCGACCAGGCCACGGCGACGTGCGGCTCGAGTGAATGCGTATAGATCACAGTTGCCACAGCGTTGGCGGTGTCGTGGAATCCGTTGACGAACTCGAATCCCAGGGCCACCAAGAGCGCGAGGCCCAGAAGCACGAAAGGCATTACTGAACCCGGATGGACGTTCGACAAATCGCGGATCAGGTGCGATCCCGCATAAATGACTCCCACCACCAGAATGGCTCCGAAGACGAGCATTCCGATTGTGCCTGGCGAGCGAGACATTTTTGCATCGAGAACGGTCGAAGTAGCAGCCATGGTGATCCTTGAGGTAACTCTATATGGGATTTTTGAAGCGCCGTGAAGGGGGGACTATAGCGGAAGAATGTTACAGACTGATTAAAAACCGCGATTGGTAGTGTCCTATTAATAGGAGACTACCCCGCGATTCTAATGACGGCGGTCCGAACCGTAAGTTGCGGAACCTCGAATCCAATCTCTTACCTTTTGACAGCTACAGCCAGACCGTCGCGAATCGGCAGGATGGTGGTAAAGAAATCCTGCGAGTTGTAGAGCAGGCGATTGAATTCAAGAATGGCTTTGGTCTTTGCATCGGGATTTTTCTCCGCGACACGACCGCTCCAGAGCACGTTGTCGGTGATGAACAGCCCGCCTTTGCGGAGACGCGGTGAGACAAGGCGCAGAACGCGGGGATAATCTTCCTTATCTACGTCGTTGAAGATGACGTCGAATTCTTGTTTTTGCTCGGAGAGAAATTCCAGCGCGTCGCCGGTGTGAATCTTGATTTGCTTGGCGACTCCGGCGCGGTCGAAATATCCGCGGGCGCGTTCGGCATTCTTCGAGTCACCGTCGGTATAAACGACATGGCCCTTTTCGCCGACGGCGCGCGCCCACCAGATGGTCGAATAGCCGATGGCTGACCCCAGTTCGCAGACCGACTTGGCGTTAACGAGCATCGCGAGTTGCTGCAGCACGCGCGCTACCGCCGGCCCTACGATCGGGACATGGTGCTTGGCGGCGTAATCTTCCATCTCCGCGAGAACTTCATCGCGCTTGGGAAGCATGGAATACAGATAGTCGTCGACAGCACTGCGAGTGATTCCATCGTCGTGGCGCCAGCCTGGCTGTTCGGCTTTCTTATTGGGCAATCGGACCTCAGCTCTCTCCATGAGTGTTTATTGTTACGCGGCTTCGCGGCGCGCCAATGTCTCTCCGGGAGTCATTTCCACAATTTCAATGCCCGGAGCAAGCTTGTGCAACGCGCTCGGAGTTCCCGTCAGCGCCGGAAACGTCCCGAAGTGCATGGGAATTACATATTTCGGCTTCAACAGGTTACACGCGTGCGCCGCTTCGCGCGGGCCCATGGTGTAGTGATCGCCGATGGGCAGCATGGCGATCTCAGGCGCATAAAGTTCGCGGATGATGGCCATGTCTCCAAAGACGTTCGTGTCGCCCGCATGGTAAATCTTCAGCCCGTTTGAGAATTCGACGACGTAGCCGCAGGCTTCGCCTCCGTAAATCAGTTCGTCGCCATCCTGAATGCCGCATGAATGGTCAGCGTGAACCATGGTGACTTTAATGTCGTCGACGGTTTGCGTGCCGCCCTTGTTCATGCCGAGAACCTGCTTGACTCCTTTTTTCTCCAGCCAACCGCACATCTCGGGAATGCCGACAACTTTGGGATTGTGCTTTCTGGCGATGGCCACGGCGTCGCCAATGTGATCTCCGTGACCATGAGTGACGAGCATGATGTCGACCTTCTTCACGGTCTTATGCGACTCCGGGCACATCGGATTTCCCATCACCCAAGGGTCGATAATGATGACTTTGCCGCCGGGAGTTTCGATTTGGAAAGTTGCGTGTCCCAGCCAGGTGAGCTTGACTCCGTTAAGATTCATGATTGCGTTGGCCTCCTGTGGGAGCATTCAGCACTCAGCATTCAGCAAGTAGCATTCAGCTCTTGAGGGATCAGGTTGCCTCCGGGCCGAACTAACGGGACGCGTAGCTGACTGCTGATTGCTAATTGCTGAGTGCTTCTCTTCCCCAGTTTATACGAAACGTTTAAGATGGAGCGCCATGACAGAACTCAAGGTGTTGATTTCGCGGGACGAGATTGCCAAACGGGTGAAAGAGTTAGGCGCGGAGATCACCAGGGACTTTGCCGGGCAGTCGGTGATCTTTGTTGGCGTGCTCAAAGGAGCCGCGATTTTTCTCGCCGATCTGGCGCGGCAGGTCGATCTGGACTCTACATTCGACTTCATTGGCGTGTCCAGTTATGGCAACCGTCCCAGCCCCGACGCAGAGTTGCAGAGCGGGTGGGACTCCACGGGGGAAGTGAAGCTGACCAAAGACATCGATCAGTCCATGCGCGACAAGAATGTGATTGTGGTGGAAGACATTCTGGACACCGGGCTGACCATGACTTATCTGAAAAAGATGTTGATGACGCGGCAGCCCAAGGCGCTGAAGATCGCGGCCCTTCTGGATAAGCCATCTCGGCGCAAGCTGGCGCTGGAGGGCGACTACGTCGGCTTCAAGATTCCCGACGAATTCGTCGTGGGCTACGGGCTCGATTATGCCGAACGCTACCGCAACCTGCCCGATATTTGTATCGTGCCGCGGCAGTAGACAATCGCCCGGTCGCACGCCGTGTGCTTCAGACATGGCTGCTATCATTAACCAGAGATGGGTTCTGTCCTTTCCAAACCGCATTTGCAGGTCGAGCCGCTGCTACTTGAAGTAGCCGACGTCCTGGCTACATCTCTGGACCTCGACACCACCCTGCGCCGGGTGGCTGAGGTGGTGCGCAAAGTTATTGATTATGAGATTTTTGCCATCCTTTTATTAAACGAAAAGACGCAGGATTTGCGCTTCCGTTTTCATATTGGCTATCCGCCGGAACTCGCCGAGCGGGGACGCGTAAAAGTGGGCGAAGGAGTGACAGGGCGTGCAGCCCAAATGCGGCAGGCGATCCTGGTCGACGACGTGACCGAAGATCCCCGCTATATCGCGGCCGTGCCCAGCGTGCGCTCGGAGTTGGCCGTGCCGCTCATCACCAAGAATCGCGTGATTGGCGTGATCGACCTGGAGGCCCGCGAGCCCGGATATTTTACCGAAGAGCATAGCCGACTCTTGACGCTGATTGCGTCGCGCATGGCTGCGGGGATTGAGAATGCGCAACTCTATACGCGCATCACAAGGCAGGCGCGAATTCTGGTTTTGCTGAACGAGATTGCGCGGGAAGTTACTTCGATTTTGAATCTCGATGAATTGCTCGGCCGGATCGCGGAACTTTTGCGGCGGCTCATCGACTACCAGATGTTCAGCATCCTGCTCCTGGATCCTTCGGGAGAGAAATTGCAGCACCGGTTCTCGTTACGCTTCAACGAGAATATTCATTTGAAACATGAGATTCCGCTGGGCACGGGCTTGGTGGGTTTTGCGGCGCAGACCAAGCAGGCTGTCCTGGTTCCGGATGTGGCGAAGGATTCGCGTTACTTAAATACCAATCCTGAGACGCGATCGGAGCTGGCGGTGCCGCTGGTTTATAAAGACAAAGTGATTGGCGTGCTCGACCTGGAGCACACGCGGCGCGGATTCTTTACCGAAGAACACCAGCGGACGATCGTTACGCTGGCGGCGCAGGTGGCGATTGCCATTGAGAATGCCCGGCTTTATGAGGAAGTTGCGCGGCAGGAGCGGCGGCTGGAACGTGATCTTTCCCTGGCACGCGAATTGCAGAGCCGGCTGCTGCCGCAGACGCGGCCCACCCTGGGGCATCTCGACGTGGCCGCGAAGTTTGTTCCCGCGCGGGCGATCGGCGGAGATTTGTACGACTTCATTCCGTACTCGTTGTCGCGGCTGGGAATCGTGATTGGCGATGTTAGTGGCAAAGGTGCGCCAGCAGCGATTTACGCCGCACTGGTCAGCGGCATTCTGCGTTCTCATGCGCCGATTGAGCCGGGACCGGCCGAGATGCTTTCCGCGGTAAATCTTTCTTTGGCTGAGCGTCCGATTGAGGCACAGTTCGTATCGTTGATTTACGCGCTGTGGGATGACCAGCATCGGACGCTGAGCGTGGCCAACTCAGGTTTGCCGCGGCCGATTTACGTGCACGGCGGCAAGAACGAAGTTGTGGAAGCTACAGGCTTGCCTCTGGGATTGTTTGACGAGGCCGATTACGATGAGTTCAAGTTCCGCATGAAGCCGGGGGACATGTTCGTGTTTTTTAGCGATGGCATCCTCGATGCGCGCAACCGTGAGGGTCATTTGTTTGGCAGAGGGCGCGTGGAAAAGATTGTCGCCGAGTGTGCGAAGAAGTCGGCCGATTGTGTCGTCGATTCCCTGTTCAACGCTGTGGCTGAATTTTCTGCCGGCGTAGAAGCCTTCGACGACCAGACCGTCGTTGCCATTCGAGTGCGGACGGGGACGGCGCCCGCACGAAAATGAGCGGAAGAAGCAAGCAGTCAGAAGGCGGACGTCCTCCGGGATTCGACTACCTGCGCAAGGCCGGAACTCCTAAGATAAAGCAGGATTTTGTACTGCACTGCGAACAACTTCCTTCGACCGGGCTTGCTGAGAAATACGGCACACCTCTCTACATCTATTCCGCAACTGCGATCCGTGAACGTTATGCGACGTTCGATCGCGCGTTTCGAGGTATTCCCCATACCGTTTGCTATTCGGTAAAAGCAAACTCCAACATTAGTATTCTGCGCCTGCTGGCGAAAGCGGGATGCGGTTTCGACGTGGTTTCTGGGGGCGAACTCGAACGCGTGTTGCTTGCGGATCGCAAGGCAGCCGGCAAAGTTGTTTTTTCGGGCGTGGGAAAGAAAGCAGAGGAGATGAAGGCCGCGCTGAAAGCCGGAATTCTACTGTTCAACGTCGAGAGCGAATCGGAGATATCGCTGCTGGCGGATTGCGCGGCGCGATTGCGCAAGATGGCCCCCTTAGCTCTGCGCGTGAATCCGGACGTGGCGGCGGAGACACATCCCTATATTTCAACCGGTCTGCATAAACACAAATTCGGCGTTCCGATCGGCGAAGCGCGATCCCTTTACGCCAGGGCAAAAGCCCTCCCTCAACTCAAGGTGACCGGCGTGAGCGCGCATATTGGTTCTCAAATCACGGATGTAGCTCCGTTCACTGAGGCCATGTCGCGTCTGGCCGACTTGGTTCGCACGCTAAGGAGTGACGGCCATCGCATCACGCATGTCGATGCAGGCGGTGGACTGGGCATCGACTACAACCAATCCGACAGGGACAACTTTTCCGCTGTCGTCACAAACTATGCAAAGGCCGTTATCGCTCCGCTGCGAAGTTTGAAGGTTCACCTGCTGCTGGAGCCGGGCCGATCCATCATTGGGCCGGCGGGCGCGTTGATTACGCGGGTGCAATACCGAAAAACGAATAACCGCAAGCTTTTTCTGGTGACGGATGCTGCGATGAACGATCTTATCCGTCCGGCGCTTTATGGCGCGCATCATGAAATTGTTCCAGTAGTAAAGTCGGCCGCATCGGGAACAGCAACGGAAACCGTGGATGTGGTCGGTCCCATATGTGAAACGGGCGACTTTTTTGCCCGTGGTCGTGAACTGCCTCATGTCGAAGAAGGCGGCTTACTGGCGATTCTGGATGCGGGAGCCTACGGCATGGTGCTGGCTTCCAACTACAATACCCGGCCGCGTCCGGCGGAGGTTTTGGTCGAGGGGAAGACTGCCAAGGTAATCCGGCGGCGAGAGAGCGTTCGGGATCTGCTTCGAACAGAGATCTAGAGACCGCGAACGGCATGTCTGTAGCCGGCCGCCCATCGGCATCGCAACCAATCTCGATTGAGTTACAATTCCTGTGCTATGCGCCGCTTATTTTTCTGTGTACTTTCCCTGAGCGTGCTGATATGTGCCGGATTGGCCCTCGGCGCGCCGACTAAACATCATCCTGCATCATCAGATGGTCAGCCGGTCAACTTCGATTACTACCTGCTTTCCGTGTCCTGGGCGCCGAACTATTGCGCCGGGCATCCTTCCGACCATTCCAGCGAATGCCGCGCCGGAGCAGGCAAGGCCTTCGTATTGCATGGATTATGGCCGCAAGCCGACAGCGGGCCATTCCTGGACAACTGTGGAGGCGCGTCGCCGGTGAGTTCCGACATTGTGAACCACATGCTCAACTACATGCCCAGCGCGTCACTGATCCAGCATGAGTGGCAGACGCATGGCACATGCAGCGGGCTTTCCGCACAGGATTATTTCGACAAAGTCGTGCAGGCATTTAGCAACCTGCAAGTGCCGCCAGCGTATCAACAAGTGAGCGCGCAACAGGAAACCGGAGTGCAGGATTTGGAAGGGGCGTTTGCCTCGTCGAATGGTGCGCCTGCCGGCGCTTTTCGGCTTTCGTGTCACAGTGGAGAGTTAGTGAGTCTTGAGGCGTGCTTGAGAAAAGACCTGAAATATCAAAGCTGTGGCAATAGCGTACACGAGTGCCCCAGTAATCAAGTTCTTATGCGGCCGGTAAAATAAGTAAGCACCCGCCGAAACTGGGCCGTATACACGCCTTCAGCTTTGCCCCCACTTGAGTTTGCCGCGCAGGACCTGGAAGAAATCGCTGCCAGTACGGAACAGGCTGACCTTGTGGAGTGACAGATGGCAGCGGACGCGATCACCATCGCGCAGGTCGAGACCGGGTTGTCCGTCAAGGCTGAGATAGGCTACCTCCTCATCGCTGTGCAGAACGATTTCGACGGCGGCGGAATCAGGGACCACCAGCGGACGATGCGTCAATGAATGCGGCGCGACGGGAGTGATGACGAACGCTTTAACATTCGGTGTAAGAACCGGTCCGCCGGCCGAAAGAGAATAGGCCGTCGAACCGGTGGGCGTGGCCACGATCATGCCGTCGGCGCGGTAGCTGGAAACAAATGCGCCGTCGACAAAAAGGTCGTAGTGATTGAGGCGGGCAAGGGCCGTCTTGTTGACAACGGCATCATTGAAAACCAGATAGCTGCCGCGAATTTCATCTCCCCGCAGAAGATCGCACTGCATGAGCGTACGCTGCTCCACCGCAGCACGGCCTTCGGAGATGGCGTCCAACATCGGATAGAGCGACGCCAGCGGGACCTCGGTCAGGAATCCCAGCGATCCGAGATTGACCCCAAGCAGTGGAACGTCGATGGCGGCCGTCGCGCGCGCCGCCGATAACAGCGTGCCGTCGCCTCCAAGCACGACGACCAGATCGAGCGACCGGGAGGATAATTGCGCGCGTGGTACAACCTCCAATCCGTCGGTGTGCCGTGCGGTTTCCTGATCGACGATGACCCGATAGCCGTGATCGGTCAGCCAATCGACCACCCCGGAAACGACTTTTGCCACTTCCGGTCGCGCGGGCCGCGAGATGATCGCGGCAACTTTTTCATGCGCAGCCAATTCTGTCTGCGAGTTTTCCGAGGATTGCGGGATCTCCATGGTAATTGCGACGTGAAAGACAGATTGTACCTAATTCAGCGGCAAAAGCTCGAACCGCGACGCAATACATGGCACAACTGAGCCTTTTATTTTAGAACTCCATGCAGCAGGAATTCGCGATTGCCCTCCACGCCGAGAATCGGAGACTCAATGACTTCGATGTTTCCGAATCCCAGATTTAACAACGTTTGTCGAACTTTCTCGACCGCCGCCGCGTGAGCCGCAGGATCGCGAATAATTCCTCCTTTACCCACATGTTCCCTGCCGGCTTCAAACTGAGGCTTTACCAGCAGAACGATCTGGCGGCCGCACGCCGCCGGGCGATCCGGAAAAGCACTGTGAACAACCGCCGGAAGAACCAGAGTGGCTGAGATAAAGGAAACATCCATGGCGACAAAGTCGACCTGCTCTGCAAGCACGTCCCGCGTCAGATAGCGGGCGTTAGTTTTCTCCAGCAGGCGCACGTGAGGATCTTGCCGCAATTTGAAGTTGATCTGGCCGTAACCGGTATCGATGGCGATCACCCGCGCGGCTCCGCGCTGGAGCAGACAATCGGTGAAGCCGCCGGTGGATGCGCCTACGTCAAGACAGACCTTAGTCCGAACATCGATGAGCCAGTGATCCAGTGCGCGTTCCAGTTTCAAGCCGCCTCGGCTGACGTATTTGAGGTCTTCGTCGAGCAGTCGAATGGCTGCCCCCGCCTCGACTTGTGCTCCAGCCTTGTCGATTCGCTGCTCGTCGACGAGCACTTTACCTGCGAGAATCAACGCTTGCGCGCGTTCGCGCGAAGCGGCCAAACCTTGTTCCACCAGGAATTTATCGAGCCGGGATTTCATGCGGACGCTCGCTCAGATCTTCTATTATCGGCAGCGGCGCGCAGGTCAAACTTCATCCTCTCGGTCAATTGCCTTACCACTGAAGTGCCAGCACTCGCTGCGGTGCAAAGAGCTAAAGCAACTCTTGCAGAACCACTTACAAAGATACCTCCGTGCTTTTCCACAGGATTTTGCACTGGAGTGTTGAAAACTTTCCTGCACGGATGGCAAGGAAAATCGTTTTGCAAATGAAAAGCCGCCCGATTGCGGACGGCCAAAGATCTTTCAGCGCCGAGATCGCGGAGGACGCCGAGTAAACAGATCCAGTGGTTGCAGCCTTTTCTGCGATCTTGGCGATTTCTGCGTTGGGTACTGTTCGATCCTCTGCAGCAGATCGAGGTACAAATACCAGTCAATTACCCCGCGACTTCTTCCAACAGCTTCTGATCGATATCGAAGTTGGAGTGAACGTTCTGCACGTCGTCGTGTTCTTCGAGCGCTTCCATCAAGCGAATCATGGTGCTGGCGGCGGAACCTTCCAGCTTGATGTAGTTCTGCGGGATCATGGCAACGCTGGACGAAGCCGGTTCGATGCCGGCTTTCTTCACCGCTTCGAGGACCGACTCGTAAGCGGAAGGCTCGGTGAGAATCTCCCAGTTCTCGCCGTCATCGTGGAGGTCTTCGCCGCCCGATTCGAGAACGATGTTCATCAAATCATCCTCTTTGGCAGCGGTTTTCGGAATAACGATGTCGCCCTTTTTATGAAACATCCAGGAGACGGCGCCGGCCTCGGCCATGTTGCCGCCATTCTTGCCAAACGCGTGGCGGATTTCGCTGACCGTACGGTTGCGGTTGTCGGTATTGATGTCGAGAAGAACCGCCGCGCCACCGGGACCGTAGCCCTCCAGCGAAAACTCTTCATAGGTAGCGCCGGGAAGTTCGCCGGTGCCGCGCTGGATGGCGCGCTTGATGTTGTCGGCGGGCATGTTCTCCGCTTTTGCGGCGACTATGGCGCCGCGCAGGCGTGGGTTAGCATCCGGATCGCCGCCGCCATTCTTCGCGGCGATGCTGATTTCCTTAATCAGACGGGTAAAAATCTTACCGCGCTTGGCGTCGAGCGCGCCCTTCTTGTGCTTGATTGTGGCCCATTTTGAGTGGCCAGACATGGCTAGACCTCGTATCTGTCGATCTTAAATGACATTGATCTTGATGGCACAGGATTCGCCCGTAGAGAAGATCTCAAGATTGCCTCGCTAAACCTCAGGCGAACCGAAATTATAGCACGGGCCCGAGCAAAAAAGGCTCCGCTCCCTCACCGCGCGTTTGAATAATTACCAATGCCATATTGACTGCAAGACAGCGCCCGCCTACCATTCCAGCGGGGCGGGGCGGCCTTGCATTATGATCGGGCAACGGGTCGGGCATTACCAGATACTTGAGAGAATCGGCGCCGGCGCCATGGGCGAGGTTTTCCGCGCCCGCGATGAACGATTGCAGCGCGATATAGCCGTCAAGCTGATCAAGCCCACCTCCAGCGGCAACGCGGATCACATTCGCCGCTTTGAACAGGAAGCCCGCGCCGCCGCCGCTCTCAATCATCCCAACATCGTCGCCATTTATGACGTGGGCTTCGACCAGGGCCTGCATTACATCGTATCGGAGTTGCTCGAAGGGCAGACCCTGCGCCAGAGGTTGCAGGACGGACCACTCA
>Ga0209006_10003113_pt1 | contig 15048 bp, 14 predicted proteins | sample JacPin_JW_Ref_O2_FD_188567 | JGI IMG/M metagenome (GOLD analysis project Ga0209006, IMG submission 188567) | Forest soil microbial communities from Algoma, Ontario, Canada - Jack Pine, Ontario site 1_JW_Ref_O2 (SPAdes) (version 2) | ecosystem: Environmental > Terrestrial > Soil > Boreal... | reverse complement strand
CCAGCATGCCGCTCGAGCCAATCCTCGACCGGATTGTTTTCGCCCCGCTCGGCAAGCTCCGACGCATCGGCTGACCGCGAGGCGCCGCCACTGTGATGATCGGCGCCGCAACGGTTGGTCGAAGGGGCGCGCCATCGCGTCGCCCAGAGTGGCCTGTCGTCGAGGCCACGCGATTTCGCTAGCGAGGGGATCTCTTCCTGGGAGGCGTTGGACCGCCCAGCGGGTCCCTGCGTTCAAGCACGATGCCGGTCACCCGGTAAAGGAGACCGGCATCGTGCACACATACTTACGGCGTTGAGGTCGGCATAAGTTTGTGCACTACGGATTCGCCTGGGTAAATGTTGGCGTCAGCGAACTTGCCATATTCGCCCCCGGCGGTGAGTTCTACGAGGCTTCCGTGGTCCTCTATGCGCGGAGGCTCATACTCGGTCGCGTCCTTCGTATCCTTCATCGGTTCTTCCTTTCTGAAGAATCGACTTATCCTAACATAATGATTCCGCTTCTGAAAGGCCTAAAAAAGTACAAGCGTCGCGGTCAGAGCAGCTCGTCATGAGCTTTCGCCGGCTTGGTACTCGAGCCACCTGTTGGCAATCGCGATCCTCCAGAGAGAGCCCACAGCGAGCATCGAGCGGTCATCCGGAGGTACCCCGATTTCCCGATCGAGGGTCTCCTGCGTGACGTAGGCGCGAACCACGGCGTTGGTTCGGCGCAGCGGCTCGATCAGGCCCCTTTCGTCGGCTCGAATACCCGCGAGCATGGGTGCGTTGAAGTAACTCTTCACGTGACGCGTGCGCACCGTCTCGGGAATCAGGCCAGTCAGTGCTTCGCGCAAGAGCAGGCGATCGCGAACTGGGTCGAGCTGCAACTGCGGTGGAAGTCGTAGTGTGGCTTCTACGAGCTCTAGGTCGTAGAGGAAGGGGTGCCGCCGTTCGATCTTCTCGTCGGCGGCCTCACGGCGGAAGAGGCCCCCCACGTCGAGTAGGTCACGAGTGTCGACCAGGGTCTCCGCCTGCAGCCGCCACCACCGCGGCCCGCTGCGTCGATCCTCCCGGCTCGTCGTCCGCAAATCGATCAAGGCCAGCGCGTCTGCAGACGGCACGATTGAGCCCGAGGACATAGCTCTAGCCCGTTCACGTCGAAGCAGAACGGTTGTCGGCACCAGAGGGCGCAGGCCATAGTGACGCAATGCGCGCAGACGGAGGCGGTTGCCCGGGTGGTGCCCGATACCAGGGAGCCCCCGGGTATACGACCAGGCCGTGCGCAGCCGTCCCGTGCGCAGCTTGTCAGCGATCAGATAGGGCGCGAGTCCGAACAGCTCATCGCCGCCCTCCCCGTCGAGCATGAGATCTACGCCAAGCTCGCGTGCGCGCGCCATCAATGGCCTCCACAGGAACAGGTTCGCCGTGCCTGGCGGCAGGCGCCAACGGACGATGTGCTCGAGCGCGGGAGCAAGCATCGAGTTCGCTGGGTCGAACTCGACCAACTCCAGCGGCAAGTTGACGTGCCTAGCTGTCGCCTCGATGAGCTTGCTCTCGTCGGTCGCTGGATAGCCGGAAAACGTGGCCCCGATCGCCGACGCGCGGCCATTCACGAAGCCGCTCGCGGCCAGACCTGCTGCCACGCATGCGGAGTCAAGGCCACCGCTGAGCTTCACCGCCGGGCGCTGTGCGCCTTCCACCGCTCGCCTGGTCGCAGCGAACGCGGCTTCCCGCAGGCGCTCGGCGAGCGCCCCGGCGCTGTCTCTTTCTACCCCCTCATAGCGAAGGCTCCACCAGCGCCCGACGCTTGCATGCGTCCCGTCGAGAATCAACCGATGCCCGGCCGGCAGACGCTGCACTCCCTCATACAGCGTGTGTCGTGTGGGGGTGAGACCGTTCTCAATCCACTGGAGCAGCGCGAGTCGATCCGGACTGGGCGTGTGCGGGAGCAGGTCAAGCAGGTCGCGCTCGTGCTCGGCGAACAGGACCCCGTCCCCGAGGCGTACATGAACCAGAGGCTGAGCACCCAGCTGATCGCGCGTGACCAGACAGCGATTCCGCTTACCGTCGAAGGCCACGACGACGAACCTGCCGCACAGCAGCTCGTATGCCGCGTCGCCCAGCTCCGTGAGAGCGCGTGCGAATGCGTCGTGCAGGTTGCATGAGACCCCGAAGCCGAAGTGCGCCGCGAGCGCGCCGCGGTCCTCGGGCTCGCCGAACAGCCAACAGCAGCGATTGCCGTCGACCAGCTCCGGGGGATGGACCATCGCGAGCGCGCCCGCTCGGTGAACTCGCTTCCCCCCACGCTCCGCGGCCTGCTCGAGTAGCTCGCCTGCGCGTGCGCCCCATGCGCCGGTGAGCATCCTCGCTGGTCAGAGCTCCCCTAGTGCGATCAATGCACCGTCGGTCAGCTGCAGCGCGACCGCGTCGTCGCTGAGCAGCTGTCCTTCGGCTCGTACCAAGGCGGTGGCCAACGAGCTCTTGCCGGCGCCCGGCGGCCCTGCGACCAGCACGGCCCGGCCGTCTGCCACGACACCCGAGGTGTGCAGGACCTCAAGCCCGCGGATGGTCGCAGCTGGCGGCAGCGCCTGGGACGCCAGGATGTCGGCCCAGCTCTCGATCCCTGGCTCCAGGTCGCACAGCAGCTCTAACCCATCCGGCGAGATCAGAAAGCGTCCGGAGTCTAGGCGAAGGCGTGAGGGCTGATTGGCCGACATATTGACTCTATTCTGGCATCTGAACACAATCAGCGCCAATGGGGCGACGGCCGCAAACGCACGGGAGAAAGCCCACGCCGGGCTACGAGCTCATACCGGTCCCCGACCGGAGTGACGGCGTCTACCTCTCCGCGCCCCTGGTACTTTCACGTAGTACTTCACTGACGAATCTCACATGACCTGAGAGTGCCTGCTGGGCACCGTCTCCGTCTGCTTCGCCGCTTAAGCGCGACCTCGCCGCCGTTGCCGTGCCCGGGCTGTGGTGACCGGCGCCGTAACGGTTGGTCGAAGGGATGCGCCATCGCGTCTCCCAGAAATGGAAGGTTGTTTTCGGCGCTATTGACTTCTATCGGCGATCGTAAATAATCGTCGATAGAGGTTGATGAAGCGCAGCACGAACCCGTATACGCCTGGTGCCGGCAAGCGCCCGGCGAGGCTCGCCGGTCGCGATAGGGACCTGGAGAACTTCGCGCTGCTGCTGGAGCGTCTTGGTGCTGGGCGTCATGAGCGCAGCGTGATTTTCTCCGGCCTGCGCGGAATCGGCAAGACCGTGCTCCTGCTGGAATTCGAGATCCTCGCCGGCGAAGCGGAGTGGTTCTCGACGGGTGTGCAGGAGGTCGGCAGCAACGCCGACTTTCGCACCAGCATGGCGCGCATGGCTCTGCGGCTGCTGCGCAGCATGAGCCTGCGCAAGCGGATGGCCGATCGCGCGCGGGCGGCGCTGTCGGTCGTGAAGTCGTTCTCGATCGCTGGGCCCGCCGGTATCCGCTTTCAGCTTGATGTGGATGCCGCGCCCGGGAGCGCCGATACCGGCGACATTGAGCAGGACCTGGCCGATCTGCTCGTGGAGATCGGCGAGGTCGCGCGCGCCGGTGGGACCGGTGCGCTGTTGTTGATCGATGAGATGCAGAACCTCGACGCCGCGTCGCTCGGTGCGGTCTGCATGGCGCTTCACCGTGTCAGTCAGCGTGACCTGCCGGTGGCGCTCGCCGGCGCGGGACTGCCGACGCTGCCGAGCATGCTGCGCGCGGCCAAGCCGTATGCGTCGCGGCTGTTCTCCTACCACACGCTCGGGCAGCTCTCCGATGCTGAGGCGAGGCTCGCGCTCGTCGGTCCCGCCGGTCTGCAGGGCGTGGAGTTTCGCAAGGGCGCGGTGGAGCTCGTCGTGGAGCGCTCCGGCGGGCACCCCTATTTCCTTCAGGAGTATGGGCGTGTGCTGTGGGATGAGATCGACTCCCCGCCCGTAACTGCCGAGCACGTGCGCACCGTTGAAGAGATCGTCGAGGACAGCCTCGACCGTGGTTTCTTCGCGCCCGCGTTCGAGCTTGCCACCGACGCCGAGCAGCGCTACCTGATCGCGATCTCCGGTCTCGGTGAGGGCCCCTACCGGACCGCTGACGCTGCTGCCGCCGCCGGCTACTCGAGCATCGGTGGCGCCTCCGCCGTGCGCGAAGAGCTGATCGGCAAGGAGCTCATCTGGAGCCCCAGGCGTGGCCTGATCGACTTCACCGTGCCGCGCTTCGCGCAGTACCTTCGGGTTGCGCACGCGCTGGGGGCGTAGCGGAGAGAGAGGGGAAGGGCGCTCGCGGACGAGACCGGGCGCACCCGACGGTCGAGCGGCGACCGAGCGTTTCGTCACAAGCGTGCCGTAGCTTCGACCGCGAGATGAGTGTACGAGCAACACTGGCGAGCATCGTCACATCTGCGGCGCTGCGTGCCCTTCCCACGCAGCTCGATCTGTTCACCGCAATTGCCGGCGGTGGTGGCGTCGGTGGAATTCTCGGGGGCGCGGTTGCGTGGCTGTTGGATAAGGACTTGGCTCAGGGCGGCATCCTCGGTGGTGTACTCGGCCTGATCGTCGGAGCGCTGCTGGCGATTCTGCAGTCGAGCGGCCTATACTCGTGATATGCGTCAGCGGATTCTCATAGGGCTAATCGCGACGGTAGGATTCGCATTCCTGCTGGGGTTTGCGGCCTCGCGCGGTGTCTTCGGCTCGTACGGGTGGGCGGTGGCCCTGATCGTTGGCGCGGCCATCTGCGCAACCTGCGGCGTGGCGCTCGCACCGCTCAGCCGTCGTTCTCCGCGCGGACGCCGCCTGCATCTGCTTCGGCGCTGAAGCGCGGTCCCGCCGCCGTTGACGTGCCCGGGCCGGTGGTGAGCGGCGCTACAACGGCTGATCAAGCCGCACACTATCGCGTATCACGAAATGGCTAACAGCCCCAGGCAATGATCATCGATCGCGTGCTCGGAAGTCGTCTAACTATCCGATTCATCGAAACTTCATCCGGATCTTCACATCGGTGTAACCCGGTCGTCACGCCTCGTGGCATAATCGTCATGGATGCCTCAAACTGTTTAGTTGAACCAACGAGAAAGTGTGGCCTGGGCTCTAGAGGACTTTCTGTCGCTGCTCGGCTGAGACGACGGAGAGGAGCCCCTCGAAGTCCTCGCCGCATGGGCCGCAGGCGCGCAGGTGAGCCTCCACGCCGGCGTATCGCTCCGTTGCGGTCTCCGGGTCGGCGCGTACGAGCTCAACATAAATGTGTAGGAGTGCCATCGCCTTCTCACACCCCACGTCTTCCGGGTCAGTGTCGAGAAATCGGTCGAGTGCGTCCCAGCCGGTCATCCGTGCCTCCCGGTCGCGGTCCGAGTGTCCAGATATCCCTTCGCGACGAGCTCGGCCCGGATCTTACGTCTGGCGTCGAACATCGTCTTATAGATGGCGTTGCGGTTGCTGGCGAGATCCAAGGCCAGTGACTCCACGGGCACCCCAGCGATCACAATCGCGACAAAGATGCGCCGCTGGTGGTCGGAGAGGACGTCGTCCACCGCCCTTCGCAGAGCCGCGATCAGGTCCTGCCATTCAGCTTTCCCAGCCGGGTCCAGGCCAAAGCGGTCGGGTAGACGCTCCCAGTCCTCGGCGCCCATGGCCACTGTGGGGTGGCGCCAGAAATGCCGGCCGATCTTCGTCGACACCTCGAGGATCACGAACTTGTAGGCCCAGGTGGTGAAGCGGCTCTCTCCACGGAAGTCATCGAGCTTGCCGGTGATCGCCATCAGCGAGTCCGCCGCGGCCTGGTGTGCAAGGTCATCGAGCTCGGGGCCAGCGAGCCTCAATCGGAAGCGACGCCGATTCACCTCCGCGCGTGCGACCTTCAGCAGCAGCTCATGCAGTCGGGCCACGGCCTCTTCCTTCGGTGCTCCGCCGCCAGCGAGCGAGCGCAGCCACTGAGCCGACTCGCGATCTAGTTTCTCATCGGTCGAGGTCTGGCGGTCGGGCGCGGGTGTCGCGCAGCGCACGGCGAGGATTCTAACGGGCGCCCGAGCCCGCACTTCTGAGATTGAGCGGGTAAGACCGGCCTGCGAACGGACGCTGATATCCAAACGAGCCCGCCGCATCCGGGCAGAGGATCAGCGACCCGAAGGAGCCAGATGACGATCGCAGAGCAGGTAAGAGGACTCGCCGAGGGCCACGCAGCGGCACTCCCAGCCGAGGTCAAGAGCGCGTTTGCGCGCGAACAGGCAGAGCTGGCGGCCCTTGAGCCCGTGGGGGTCATCGCCGTCGGTGAGCTGTTGCCGGACAGCGACTTGCTCGACGCGCACGGGCATGCCACAACTCTGCAGAGGACGCTGGACGGCCGCCCCGCAGTGCTCGTCTTCTACCGTGGCGTGTGGTGCCCGTACTGCAACATCACTCTGAACGCCTACGAGGCCGAGCTGTTGGGCGAGCTCGATCGTCGCGGCGTCACGCTTGTTGCCCTCAGCCCGCAGACGCCGGACGGGTCGTTGAGTATGCAGGAGAAGAACGATCTTGGCTTCGCCGTCCTCTCCGACCCGGGCAACAGCCTGGCGCGCAGCGTCGGCATTCTCACGGCGCCGTCGCAGGAGGCACGCGCTGCACAGCTACAGCTCGGGCTCGACCTCGAGACCGTCAATGCCGACGGCACGATCGCGATCCCGATGCCGACGGTGCTGATCCTCGCCCCGGACCTGACCGTCCGCTGGGTGGACGTGCACCCCGACTACACGACTCGCTCAGAGCCCGCCGAGATACTCGCCGCGCTCGACGCGATCACCACGTGAGCGCGCAGCTGCGAGGGCGGGTGGCGCTCGTCACGGGCGCCGGCCGCGGGATCGGGCGGGAGATCGCCCTGGGCCTCGCGCGAGATGGAGCGCGCGTCGCGCTGCTCGCCCGCACGACCAAGGAGATCGACGGTGTCGCCCATGAGATCAATGTCCTGGGCCATACTGCGCTCGCGCTGACCGCCGATATCGGCGACGCCACCACGGCAAAACAGGCAGTCAGGACGGTCAGCGAAGAGCTCGGCCCGATCGAGATCCTGGTTAACAATGCTGCCGTCGTGTGGCCACTTGGCGCCAGCGCGACCATCGACCCCGCACAGTGGGAGCTGGCCGCGCAGATTAACCTGCTCGCGCCCGTGCGGCTCACCATCGCGATACTGCCCGGCATGATTGAGCGTGCGTGGGGCCGGATCGTCAATGTCTCAAGCGGCGTCGCCGCGAACCCCGATGGGATGATTGGCGGGAACGCCTACACCGCGACCAAGGCGGCTCTTGAGGCACACACGCTGAACCTCGCGGCTGAGCTGCGCGAGAGCGGTGTAACCGCCAACGTCTTCCGACCCGGCGCCGTGGACACCGCGATGCAGGGCTGGATACGCGAGCAGGATCCCGCCGTGATCGGCCGTGATCTGCACGAGCGCTTCATCGCAATGCGCAAGAGCGGGACGCTACTCACCCCCGAGCAGTCGGCGAGCGCACTTCTCGAGCGCCTTCGCACGGGCGGCACTGGACAGATCTGGAACGTCTCAGACTAACCGCGACACCACCCTGATACCGCAAATCGAAACCAACACAAAGGAGACGACATGGCCGTGAAACTTGGGCTACTCGCACGACTCCAGGCAAAGCCCGGCAAGGGCGACGAGCTCGGGGCGTTCCTGAAGGGCGGACGCGCGCTGGCGGTAGCCGAGGAGGGGACCGTCACGTGGTACGCGTTCAAGCTCGACGACACCCACTACGGCATCTTCGACACTTTCGAGACCGAGGACGCCCGCCAAGCCCACATCAACGGCGAGATACCCAAAGCCCTGGCCCAGGTCGCTAGCGACCTGCTCGCCTCCGAGCCCGACATCCAACCGATCGACGTGATCGCAGTCAAGTAGCACGTCTCGACTGCCTCGCCACGGCTCCTCGTCTGTCAGCTACTCGATGTGCGCAGCGTGGCGCCGTACTCCCGCGGCGCCACGATCGCCGCCGTGATTGCGACGAGCGCCGAGGCCGCAAGGACCACGACCGGCGCGCGAGCGGCCGTGGGCAACGGCGTTCAGCGAGAATCTCCAACGCACCATCGACGTGGGCAAGTGTCGCTACTGGATCGACTGACGCATACCGTCAGCAAGAGAGGCGACGGGAGGCCGTGAGATCCTGCGGGCGTGAGCGAAATTGAGGTTCGCGCAGCTGGCCAAGACGATCTCGAGGCGCTGCTCGCGCTGTACGCAGAGCTGACCGACGGCACGCCCTCGGCGGCGGCCGGCGACCATGAGATCTCGAATGCTGCTCTCCAACGGGTGCTCGCCCAGCCCGATCGGCATCTGCTCGTCGCGGTGCTCGATGGCCGCGTCACAGGCACAGCCGACCTCGCGATCGTTCCCAACATCACGCATCGTGGCACGCCCTGGGGCATCGTTGAGAACGTTGTTGTCACCGGGGCCGCGCGACGGCGCGGGGTCGCACGAGCACTATTCGTTGAGATCGAGCGCATCGCACGAGCCACCGGATGCCACAAGGTTGGGCTTCTCTCCGGCAACGCGCGCGTCGAGGCACATAGCTTCTATCGCAGCGTCGGCTACGAGCCGGTCTGCGAAGGGTTCAAGCTGTACCTCGACAGGTGACCGACGAGTCGCCCCGTCGCGATCTCCGTCTTCGGCGCTAAAGCGCGGGTCTCGCCACCGTCGCCGTGCCTGGGCTGTAGTGACCGGCGCTGCGACGGGTGCTGCGCGGCGCGCAGACCCTTGTCTACTGTGAGGAGAGTCGAGCTTATGGAACTGGCGCCAACAGCCGATCAGTTGACTTGCCATGACAGTTCAGCGCTCAAGCGTGGGGGGAAAGGATGAGACACCGGTCCCGGTGCCGCCCTCCGCTGACGTGGGGCAGCCGGGAGAGGGTCTGCGTCGTCTCGGCGAGGCGCTGAAAGCGCGGGCTGAGGATGTGCTCAGCTTGACCGTCGCGCGGACCGCAGGGCCGGGCCACGAGGTCGATGCGCTCGTTCAGGACAGCTTTGAACGGATCAGCCGCAACTCCACGATCACGGTAGCCGGGTGGATGGCCGGGGAGGACCTGGCAGTGGTTCGGAAAGCGGGCACCGAAACGTGGGAGATCTTCGGCGAGCTGGCAGCTCACCGCGCGGCGGCGCTGAACGAGGTGATCAGACGCTGCCTGTTCTGGCGCGACTCCATGGCTGAGGTGCTGCGCGAGAGCGCAGCGCTTCTGGACGTCTCACCCGAGGCGCTCGCCGAAGCCGTGAACATCCTGCAGCTGAGTCTCGAGTTCAGCCTCGTGCAGATGGGCGAGTGCTACGAGGCTGAGCGCCAGCGCAATGACGAGGAGCTCACGCGGCGCGGGGAGGAGCTCGCGTTCCTGGCCACGCACGACCCGTTGACGGGCCTGCCCAACCGCACGCTGATCCTGGATCGCATCGAGCAGATGCTCGCGCGCTCGCGTCGCAGCCAAACGCCCGTCGCAGCGCTGTTCGTCGATCTGGACAACTTCAAGAGCATCAACGACACCCTCGGTCACTCAGTCGGCGATGAGCTGCTGCGCGCGGTCGCCGCCAGGCTCGAGGGGGTGGTGCGCGATATCGACGCGGTGGGGCGCCTCGGCGGGGACGAGTTCGTCGTGATCGCCGAGGATCTCTCGCTGGCAGCCGGCCCCGAGCTGATCGCCGAGCGCCTGCTCGATGCGCTCGGACAGCCGTTCAACCTCGGAGCAGACAGGCAGACGCGTGTGACCGTCGCCGCAAGCATCGGGATCGCGGCCGTGGACGGAGCCTCCGCCCACACAGACGGAGGTTCGGCCGAGGAGCTGCTGCGCGAGGCTGACATCGCGATGTACCGCGCCAAGTGGGACGGCAAGAATCGCTACGCGACGTTCGAGACGGGCATGCAGGAGACGATGCAGAAGCGCATGGAACTGGAGATGGACCTCCGCGAAGCCCTCCAGAAGGACGAGTTCTTCCTCGCCTACCAGCCCACGTTCGACCTGAGCGACATGCGGCCCACCGGAGTGGAGGCCCTGATCCGCTGGCGCCACCCGCTGCGCGGCGTCGTTCAACCCAACGACTTCATCCCACTGCTCGAGGAGACAGGGCTGATCACAGAGGTCGGCAAGTGGGTCCTGCGAGAGGCCTGCGCTCAGGGCGCCAGCTGGCGTCAGGCGGGGTATCCGATCGCGATGGCTGTGAACGTCTCCGCACGCCAGCTCGACAGCGACCAGATCCTCACCGACATCGAGGCCGCACTCTGCGACAGCGGCCTGAGCTCAGACGCACTCACGATCGAGATCACCGAGACGACGCTCATGCGCAACATCGAGGAGACCGCCCGCCGGCTCACCCAGATTAAGCAGCTCGGCGTACGCATCGCGATCGACGATTTCGGCACCGGCTACTCATCCCTCGCTCACCTCCAACGCTTCCAGGTCGACGCGCTGAAGATCGACCGGTCCTTCATCACAGGGCTCGAACACAACCAGGAGGGCGAGACTCTGATCCGCACGCTCGTGCAGCTCGGCAAGGCGCTCTCAATCGAGACCTTCGCCGAGGGCATCGAGCAACAGCACGAGCTCTCGCTGCTCAGAGACGAGGACTGCGACAGCGGACAGGGCTTCCTGTTCGCCCGCCCCCTCGACGTGGCCGCCACCGAAGCGTTCCTTCAAAACTGGGCCGAGCACATCACCCCCGCCTCCGCGCAAGCACCACAGCACACGTAGGCCCGGCCCGGTCGCTTACCCTGGCGGAGTCCTGGCGAGGAACAGCGTGAGGTCCCTCCAATCCGCCTGCCGGGGGCGGGCGGCCAGGGCAAGAGCGATCGTCGCGAGGATCGCGCCGAACTCGCCGTGGTCGATGCCGACCACGATCGCGCAGCCCGCGTGCGTTCGTCGGCCCTCCGCCCAACGGCGTGCGATCACGGGGAAGTCCTTGACGTCGAACGTGACGAAGATCCGCTCTTCGGTCGCGGCGATCGACAGCAGTTCCTCGTCGATGAGACCGTCGAGCTCGCGCTCCTCGTCGGCCGCTCGAACGTCGTGGCCGGCCTCGCGCAGCGCCCGGGCGATCCGTGGGCCCGAGATGTGCGCGTCGAGGAACAGCCTCACAGAGCGTTCGGCGCCCGTTTACAGATCGACACGGCTGACGGTTATGAACGGGAATTCCTCTTCGAGTTGCTCGATCGGCCGCCGGTTATCGGCGATTATCGCGTCGATCTCCTCACCAAACAGCTCGTAGTAGCTGAGCGCCAACCGGATCTGACGCTCGTTGGCCGAGCCGCCCTCAACCATGCCCTCAATCGAGCCGATGTCGTGTTGGGCGTCGACGATCTGCCACACATCGAGCGCGGTCCCGACCACCCACGCGCGCCGCTCCCAATCGACACCGCGAAACGCGATCCCCGGGAACATCCGCATCCGCAGCGCCTCCTCCGCGAGCGCCTCGACGATCGCCCCCCTGCTGCGACCTGTGCGTTTCGCTTCCACGTCGACAAGCGCCTCCATCCGCTTGGACAGGCGCATGCTGAACGGAGCCGACTTCGTAGCCACATCCCTTATTGTATCACGACAATTACACAGTAATACCACGAGTGGTGACGCTCAGTCCCCGGGCGCGGTCGATTTCTATTGGCGATCGTCAATAGTCGTCGATAGAGGTCGATGAAGCGCAGCACGGCCGCGAGTCGGCCAGACGCGCCCGGGCGCATAGCCCGAGCCGCGTTCGAAAAATCCTCAGCAAACTCGGTGGAGTAGTGTGAGCTCTCTGATGCAACGGGGGGGTTGGGTGCGGGGGTCGATTCGCGCCGCTCAGGCGAGTGTGAGTGGCTCTGGGCGCGCGTCGCGGACGTGCCCCGTGACCGTTCCGGGCGCTCTTGCTCTGCTCGTCGCTGTGTTCGTGTGGGCGGCACCCGCTGTGGCGGCACCGGTGGGAACCGTCACCGAATTTCCCCTGCCCGTCTCGGACAGAGGTGCCGAACCGATCACCGTCGGCCCAGAAGGCGACCTCTGGCTGTCGGTCTTTTCCCACGAAAACAACAAGATCATCCAGGTGACGCCACATGGCACTGTCACCGCCGAACACCAACTCGGTGGCTCGCGACTTCCGGAAAGCCTCGCCTTCGCCGAGAACGGCGACCTGTGGGTCCATGAGTCCTCCACCCCGGAATCCGGGGAAGAATTCATCGGCCTGCTGACACCGGGCGGCACCTTCCAGGAAATCAAGCTCCCCCCCGGCATCGTGTCCGAACACCTCGGCGACCAGTCCGGGAGCGAGCTGGCGAGCGTGGGCGACGACGCCTGGTTCACGGGGATCAACGGCAATGGCAGCGCGCGGTCGGAAATCTACGAGATCGCGCCGACGGGTGAAGTCGCGAGCTTCCCTCTCCGCGAACACGAAGATACGGGCGGACCGATCACGACGGGTCCCGACGGCGGCCTGTGGTTCACCGAGTCCTCGTCGATTTTCTGCGGAGGCCCGTGCGAATACATAAAGAGCCGGATCGGCCGGGTCTCCACGGGTGGCGGCGTCAGCTCATACGAAATCAGCGCCGACACCGAGGACGACCCGCACATACCCAACTCGATCGCCGCCGGCCCCGACGGCAACGTCTGGTTCACCGAGAACCTCGGCGACGCGATCGGGCGGATCACGCCCAGCGGGACGATCACCGAATTCCCGATCTCCCCAAACGGCGGGGGACCCGTGGACATCGCGGCCGGACCCGACGGCAACCTCTGGTTCACCGAGGATCACGGGGCAATCGGCCGCATCACCCCCAGTGGCACGGTGAGCGAATTCGAAATCCCCGGCGGGGCGAGCCAGATCGTCGCGGGGCCCGAAGGGAACATGTGGTTCAGCGAGCCGAACGACGACGCCATCGGTGAGGTCACCACGGGCGCCGCCGTGGCTCCACCTCCAGCCCCGAAGGCCGAAACGCCTCCACCACCGCCGCCCACGAATGAAAACGGCGCCGGGATCCCTCCGGCCAGCTGCGCGCAGAGCAGCATCCACTTCAGCGTCCTCACGGCCCACGCCGGTTGCTTTGTCAAACACGGGAGCACCTGGGACTCCTCGGGCCGCGTGCGCATCAACGGCGTCGACATCACCCCCCAGAAGGGCGGCAACGTCGAAATCGACCCCTCCAAGCTGACGCTCTCGGCGAAGCTGGCCTCGGTGGACCTCGGCTCGCTGCTGGTCTACGAGGGACCCCTGCACGTCGACCTCGGCTCCCCCTTCCGGCTCAAGGTTCCCAGCGAAACGAAGCTCAAGGGAATCGCGCTGGAAGGCGAACTACTGCTGGAACCGACCAGCGCCGGCATGGAAGTGACCGCCAACGCGATGGTCGGGGAACAGGAAGGCCCCAACGTAACCGGCGAAATCAAGCTCCATGTCACGAACTCGCTCGGGCTGGTGCTCGAACACCTGAAGCTCGCAGTCGGGGAAATCGAACTGGCCAAGCCCAAGGGCCTGAAGATCGAAAAGGCCGAACTGACCTACGAACACACCTCGATCGGCGATGTCTGGGCCGGCGCCGTGAGCGTCGCGCTGCCCGAACCGCTGCCCGGCGTCGAAGGAAAACTGGCGATCACAAACGGGCGTCTGTCGGAAATCGGCGTCACGGTGTCATCGATCAACAAGCCGATCGGCGAGGTCGTCTACCTGCAGAAGCTCGGCCTCGACGTCGACTGGGTGCCCAGCGTCGCGGTCACGGGAACGCTCGGCCTGAGCGCCGGCCCGATCCTCGACGGCCTCGAAGCGCCCCTGGCCGAACTCGAAGCAACGCTCGCGGTCGAATTCGCCCAGCCGACCGTCATCACCGCCACCGGCAACGTGACGCTGATCGGCAAAGTCCAACTGGCCAACGCCGAAGCAAAGTGGACGCTGCCCGACCACTTCGAATTCCATGGCGAAGCCTCACTGGAAGAGGGGCCGGCCAGCTTCAGGGTTGCGGGATATGGCCTGGTCAGCAACGAAGGCTTCGCGTTCAAGGGCGAAGGCGAAATCTCTGTGCCCAGTGTGTCCGGGGCGGGACTCGCCTACATGTCCGAGAAGGGCGTCACCGGCTGCGCCGAGGTCAGCACAGGGCCGTTGACCGTCTACGGCGGCTTCGGCTACCACTGGGGAGGTGAACTGGAACTCTGGGCCGACAACTGCGAAATGCTCAAGTTCAAGACCTCCGCGCAGCTCTCATCCGTGACCAGCGGAACGGTCAGCTTCACCGTGCCCGCCGGACAGAGCGAGACCCTGATCGGCGCCCGCGGCGTAGGCGGCTACCCCGCCTACACGCTGACCTCGCCCCACGGGCAGGTCATCTCCCGTACAGGTACAGAACAGGGCGCCGTCGGCGCCGGCGGCTACCGCTGGGTCACCGACCCCACCAAGGACGGCACCTACGTGCTGCTCGGCAAGCCCGAACCAGGTACCTGGACACTGACGCCCCTGGCGGGCTCTCCACCGATCGACTGGACCGCATCCGCCCTCTCCGCGCCTGCGGCGAAGGTCAAGACCAAGATCGTCCGCCGCGGGCACCGCGACCTGCTGGAGTGGAGCGCGAGCTCCGTCCCCGGGCAGACGCTCAGCTTCGAGGAGGTCGGCAGGCGTACCGCCGACGTGATCCTCAAAACCTCCAAGGCCCACGGCCAAATCGTATTCACGCCGGCAAACACCGGTTCCGGCGAAGCCCGCCACCTGCAGATCGAAGTCAGCATGAACGGGCTCCCCCGCAAGATCCTCAGCGGCGCATCCTTCGTGGTCCCAGCGCCGCCCCGGCCACTCGCCCCACGCCACGTCTCGCTCACCCGCCGCGGCCGCGGCGTGCTGATCTCATGGACGCAACCCACCCGAGCGCGGACGCTGCAGGTCCTCGTGATCTCAAGCGACGGACGGCGCGAGCGATTCCGCGTCAACGCCAAGCACCACTCGATGAGCTTCCCCAACGTCATCGCCCCTGCCCGGGTCAGCGTGTCCGTCACGGCGCTCGCTGCCAACGGGCTCAAGAGCAGGGCGCGCGTCGCGCACGCGCTCTTCAGCAAGAGCCCAGCACACCCAAAGAAGCGGCGCCGCGGAC
>Ga0209006_10003112_pt1 | contig 15048 bp, 15 predicted proteins | sample JacPin_JW_Ref_O2_FD_188567 | JGI IMG/M metagenome (GOLD analysis project Ga0209006, IMG submission 188567) | Forest soil microbial communities from Algoma, Ontario, Canada - Jack Pine, Ontario site 1_JW_Ref_O2 (SPAdes) (version 2) | ecosystem: Environmental > Terrestrial > Soil > Boreal... | reverse complement strand
TGTCATCCTACTCGATCCACCATTTTCGTCGTCGTTTACCTGGGATACTCTGCAAGATCTTCCCATACCAGCGCTAGCGGCTGATCCATCGTTCATTTTCATGTGGGTCGGTAGTGGTGCGGGAGAAGGTTTAGAAAGAGGAAGAGAAGTCCTTGCAAAGTGGGGTTACAGGAGATGTGAAGATGTCGTATGGGTGAAAACAAATAGGGATACCAACAGGGGTCCTGGTGTATGTCTACTATTCCGTGTTGCATCACTATTTTTCACGTTTTTTTTTTGAGAAGACCGACGCGCCCACTACGTCTCTTCTTACAAGGACTAAGCAACATTGCCTTATTGGTATACGGGGCACCGTTCGGCGCTCTACAGATAGCTGGTTTGTGCACTGCAATGTTGGTGCGTATTCACCTTTCGACAGTTGCGTTGTCCGTTGATTTCTTTGGCAGACACAGATGTCATTGTCTGGGAGGGCGATTCGTTCGATCCGACGCGTAAACCGCCAGAAATGTACACACTCATTGAAAACTTCTGTCTTGGGACGCGACGCCTCGAAATTTTCGGAAAATTCCCTTCATCTTTGCGGAATGGGTGGATTACTGTTCTTGCGGATGGAGAGGCCGTCGGCGAGAGCCACACGGACGAGGAACGAATCATGCGGTTGCAAGGGGGAGCAAGTCGCTGGCGCAAAGAGACTTGGGAGAGTGGGATCAAGGAACTGGCGAATGGGGGGAAGTTTGTCGTCCCCATGACATCAGATATCGATGCATTGAGACCCAAATCGCCGTTTCGTCCTGGAGTGGTGGGCGCTGGGGCTAGTGGTTCGGGTGGTACTCCCATGGCGGTTGGATCGAGGGGTGGGCATTTTGGAGACGGAAGTCAAGGCGTTTTCAGAAATAGTGGATCTCACCATCAAGGCAGCCTTGCTCAATCGCAGAACCAAATGATGGTGCAACCTATGGTTGGAATGGGCATGAACATGTTAGGAGGAATGGGGAATGTTGCTCTTGGGGTGGATGGGATGCTGCCAGGGCTTACAGACTGGTCAGGGATGATGGGTTTAGGAAGTGTGGGTGGAATGGGGACAGCAGCTGGAGGGATTGTAGGAATGGGACAGATGGAGCAATTGGGCATGGGTGGATTTAGTGGAGCACATATGCAAGGGTTAGGGCTAGGATGGCCCAGCCTTGGTGCTGAGGTACAGCTTCAGCATCAATTTATGGAGAGGCAGGGTGTGTGGGATGGTGTGGATGGGATGGTGGGTATGGGTGGAATGCCAATCAATGGAGGGGCCATGAATGGCATGGCAGGGATCAATCACATGGGGGTGGGCATGGATCAATGGAGTGCAGGACAGTATAATAGATACTAGTAAAATATTTGTATAGTCCTCCTTCAAGCTACTAGTAGCATTGTCTTAGGGTCAACTTGAAGGCCTGAGATACTACATAGTAAAATGGTAGGTTGAAAATTTTATGCTCTGCAGATGAAGAACACAGTATTATGAGTGCATCCATAATCATCTGTGCTGAAGTGAAAATGACGTAAAACAAAGGCACAAAAATTCCATTCCAGGTCGCTTAAGATGCCAGCAACGATGCTTAATCGGACGAACACAGTCCCTTCTTTACCTCTCCTCGACGACGACAGCAATCCCACGCGACTCTCACATACCGTACAACAGATTCAATCCGTTCAATCACATCAACGCCCTCCGAAATGTATCATAATCAGAGGGCGGAAGCTTACGCCATCCACCATGTTCGATTCTTTCTGGCGTTTTTCTGCAGAACGGAAGGCTATGGACGATAGGCGGCGTGCAGGTATGCAAGAACCGTGAGTCTGCCGTATTTCAAAACCGCCGCTATCGAATAACCAATTTAGCTGGACGGATGACCCTATTCTCCGTCGATGGCGGTTCTGTAACACTTTTCGCATTTTGGACAGGGTTAGCCAATATATCGTCAGCGAAGTGATCGAGAAAGGCTCACAAGAACCGATCGAGGTGGTGTTTCGAATTGTGCTTTTCAACATGTTCACAAAAATAGAAACGTACGAGTTGCTTGAAGGACAACTTGGCCCACTCACATGGGCAACCTACAACCGCCAGGCGTACAAAAATGTCCTCGACGAGGCCAAGGACGATGGAATCAAGCTATATACGGGTGCATTTCAAAAACCGCTACCGAAATTAGGCCACAAGGGTTATGTGAATCATTTAGAACTCCTCGAATTACTCATGCAGGATCTCCCTGGTCAACTCAGTGGCGCGGAATACTTGGTGGACGTGTTTGAGTATGTTGTTTCTTTTCCAGGCATGTCGAATTTCATCAGTGGTGTGTCGGAGTTAATTATGCATAATCACGCAGGAATGGGAGACTTTTCAGCATACCAGCTGTTACTAAATTTAACCTACTCGAACGTCATCAATTTTTCCGAGTCGGATTTTGTTGTTGCTGGCCCCGGTGCACTCTCTGGGCTCTCGAAGTTATTCGGTGACAGCATGGCTCGCGCTATTCAAGCGGTTCCTGGCATTCAGGTGGATGTTATGCGCTGGCTGCAAGTGACCCAGAATGAACATTTCAAGCGACTTGGACTATATTTCAGTGGTTTAGGTCCAGACAGGCTTCCGATGCAACTATGTGACATCGAGCACACCCTATGCGAAGTCGATAAATACGCACGTGTAGCTCATCCCAACATTCGTGGTCTGCACGGACGGACACATCTCCGAGGGGCGAGTTTCCGGCCATCCTCCACATTTTCTCCAGATATCCATATACCAAAAGCATGGTCTCATCCCGATCGGAAAAAGGTGCGAATCAAGCCTGGGGGACCCTTCAAGGTCAGGAAACGTTACGTGATCAGCCGTATTATTGATCATAGAAACAATGAGATGGGCCATATGGAATTCAAAGTGCGTTGGTGGGGGTACTCTGACGAAGATGATACGTGGGAACCTGAAGACGAACTTCGGGAAGACGCACCAGGCGCGGTCGAGACTTATTTGGCGAGCATTGGTTGATCGATTACTTCAGTGTATACAGTCACATCACGTGACACATTTCAGTCACATCTTGTACCCGATTTTGTGAACATAATGGCACCACCTTCCGCTGAGCAAAACTTTCGTTCTAACCTGTCGCAATTTCGATGGACCAGAGAAACCGATGAATCTCAGAGAACACAAGCCTCGCAGCCATTGAATCCATTTTCACGATTCTACAATGCTTTGGGTGACTACGTGCCACTGCCCTCCACCGAAACTTCCAATGAAGAGGAAGCTTGGCTTACTTTGTCTAGATGGGAGAGGTGAGAAAGGATCACAAGTAGTAGTAGGGACATAAATGATGGTGTCACATTCCAGGTTGCTTGGCTTCGGAGGTTGTCTGATTGGGGCTGCTGTGTGCTTCTTCATCGCATTTATGACACTCCCACTACGCCCAGCGAAATTTGCTCTTTCATTTAGGTGCGATATACATAGTCTGTCATACCCAATTTTTTTGAACCACAGTCTATCATCAGTCTCGGGAGCTTGCTCGTTATGTTTGGGTGAGTTGCTCCACGCCATGCCAACCGATTTGGGACGTCAATCGTCTTGCTCCAGATTCACCGTTTTGGTGGGGCCAATAAACCATATAAAACATCTTTTTTCTAGAGGTATTCTTATCGCACAACCTGCACGGCTTAAACTAAACACCAACAGAACGGCTGCCTTTTACTCTCATCTACTTCTCCAGTCTGGGGTTTACACTATATTTCTCATTAGGCGTAAGCAGGAACGGGATTACTTATGATAGAACAAGTCCTGACACATCCGACAGATACATTCTTTCTTTGGCTCCTTACTCAGTGCTCTTGTTCAAGTAAGCCATGTAGCCTGTGATCTCGATCCCAAATATAAGTTTTCCCCCAGGTGGTTGCGCTCATTTGCTACGTCGTTGCTTACTTCCCCGGTTCGTGTGCTTATTGACACTTCCGAGGTAGCATTAAATGCTTGAAATTTTTTTAGGTGGCACGCAGACCCTTCGTTTTGGTTCTCAACTAGCTCTGCGAGGTGCAGGAAGCCTTCTGCCAAGATGACACACCACATATTTTGACCGCGGTCTTTCGGTTTCACTCATAATACGTAAACCACATCGAAATATACAGATTAGCGAACTACATTCCGTCTGAAGAAGATAATTCAGACAAATTGTGAAGTCCAACAATGTCACTCAACCTGCGGCACATGACTTCGAAGTATGCCTGGTTGGTGCGCCAATTATTACCTAGTACCTCGTAGTCCTGGAATGGTGATGGATCAGGTACGGCCATCAACAGTCTCATGGATAACGAACCAAGTTCAAAGTCGACAATTGTTGCAAGACGGGGTTTAGCTTTTTGCCCGCTTCCGAGCGAAATTTCATTGCGTCTGGAACAGCTAAAAATCGCATTGTGGTCGAAGAGTCGTTCGTTTTTATGTTTGCCGCACGATTATTAACGTAGTAGAGTAGGTGTTGCCACAAGATGAGGAGGAGCATCTCCATGGTATCTGGTTTCGCCTCGAATGCATGCCCAACTAGCAGGGACAGAAGAATCGCACCTAGGAGAGTTTTTGCGTTATCTTTCGCGTCTTCTTTGATGCTTTCAAGCTCCCGACATATCATAGTTCTCTTTTGACTGATGTCGAAGTCCTGAAAAAAAGCCGTGTCCGACGAGGTAATAATCTTGCATTCACACGTTAGTCCCTTCGCATGCAATGGGTACTTGGTTGACTTGCCTCCTGAATATTATCTACGCCGGCGAGATCGATTGACGCAAGTTCCGCGGAGAGGTCGGCAATATGTTTAAGTGTCTCTACAACGCCGTTGAAAATATTATTCAGAGCTTCCACTGCATCGCCAACAGTAGGAATAGTGGCTGAGCCCTTCGTGAGTCACGAAGAACGGCCCTGAGAAAAGGGTCACTCACCCGAGAAACGAGGTTCCCGCTGGTTTTGGTGTGAAATAGCAGTAACCGGTGATAGGATAGTTGTTATTTCTGGTTCTGCAGTTCTGTTTCAAATCGATGTTCCGTACATATCAAGAATATTACCAGTAAATTCGCTCATGGCTCCGATATACACGATAATAGCTTTGCGTAATTGCCATTCTTTGCGGCGGATATTCATATCAAATCGAGTTCTGGCATCATGGCCTGTAGGCCAGCATCTTGGTTCAGAGAGCAGAAAGAAAGCTATAGGGCAATAAAACATACCGGAGGCGTAGAGACTGACTTCCATCATCTCTCCGTCGTTCGGTAGTTTCACGTTTTTAATCCAACCTCGGTTGCCAAGGCACCGTGTGGCAAGTGTCAGGATCGCGGCATGAATGCCTCCCAAACCAGACGCCGAGAGCTACATGTGTTGTCCTTAGAACAAGATATTACCATATATCATCAACTCACCAAATCCGATTTAGGAACCAAGGGCAGGACGCTTGCGCACAGGGATACGAGTAGATGAAATTCTTCCACAAAGGCCAACGGGATAGACTCCGCCTCGCTTTTTAACAAAATCACAATCGTATCTCTGTGGCTTGATAAGAAATCCAAAGCCTGTGGAAAGTTAGCCGGTTCTTTGTCATATCAGTGGGTGGTACTCTTACTTGAGTTGCAACGGTCGCATGCGAAGATCCTAGACACGCTAGCATGGCGTTCACAAGTTGGAGAGTAGGTAAAAATAGTTGGTGGTAACGTTGGATAGCCGAAGGAAGAAAGGAATCCCGATCTAGACGATCAGCGATAGGAGATCAAGAAGATCGAATCAATGTAAACGGACAAACCCATAAACGACTGATCTATCTCTGGTCTATCTTCGAGAAAGTCGCAATGTGCCAAGACTGGGAGCAGCTGTGCCTCCAGTAATCGCTCTGCTCCTTGCCGTGTCTGGGCCATTCGAATAAACAGCGACATCTTAGCCTCATACACATACAACGGGTTCAAGTCATCTACAGATATTGAGCCCACAGAAATAGTCGAATTTTAGAGAAAGGAAATACCCGGGTCAGGCTTCAAGACGCATCGCAGTCGTAGATCCGACTCCTTCACACTCCGCACAAAGTTCAACAATATTCCATGGCGGACTAGCGCAGTCAGCACAACTTGATGCGTCTCCGTGCGACATAAACGGACTAACGAGTCCAATAACATGAATGCAATTGTCTTCCATACTTCCGTTCCGTCGATGGCATCCCGAGAGATGATCGCCACGAATCGTGCGATACTATGTTTAATCTCCACCAGAGCACCAGCCTCCAGCGACGAAGATGACGGGTTCGACAGTTCCATTGCTGAAAATGGTCGGCTATTGCTCAAATATAATTGTTCTCGGGGGCCTGGTACTGGCAGGACATTGTCTTCCGAGACAGCGAGGCTGACGACATCAGTCGAAGAAATCAGATGTAGATAGTTGATCAACGATGCGTAGAGATTGCCTCGGACCAGATCAATACGATTAGTATCCAATATGCATTCAAGAATGCTTCGCAGAAGGGCGTACAAACGCTCTGCCGGCAGTGATCCGGCGTTAGCATCACCACCCACAGACTGGATGATAATCTGATGACGCCTATCTTCTCGCAACTTGGTGATTGACGACAGTATTGTTTCTGAAAGTAGCACGGCGGTCGACTCTTCAATATTCGCTGAGCTGATGGTCGTAGACAAAGCATGGAGAAGGTGGAATAACATGTTTTCTCGGCGATCGTGGGGCAGCTGCGTAAAGCATTTGGTTAGTGCCATGTCCAGTAACCTCCTCCAAGCCTCGTAGCTAGTGGATCTGGCATGACAAATTCCCCGACGACGATTCTCGATAGCAAAACTCTCCAGAATGTACGTCATTTCCGTCGTCAGTTGTTCAGCTTGAGTAGCTGTTACGATGTTCCCTTGAGTGTGGAGATCGCGCTTTGTGTTGGCCATCAGAGCCATTACCGCGGCTCTGTCAACGACGTCACACCCAACTGCATCCACACGGATACACGAATGTAGGTTCAGACGGCCAAGGAATTGGAGGTCGGTAGGTTTCGCTATCAGACTGTCCAACCAGTCGAAGTCCAAAAACTGAAGAAACTCGATAATGCGCATATGTGATTGTCCGAAGTTAGGGAAAGAGTGAGTCGCGTCACCTCTCCAGTTGGTTGATTCGTCCAGAGGGTCGCCGTAATTTCCAAAAAGGATCCCCAGAAGTTCCATAACACCTTTGTAATGCCCCCTGGTTGTGAGGACATGCAACTCAAGTGCAACAAGATCGAAGATCCACGAACGTAGTCGCAAAAATGACGTCAATGCTGATACGGTGGTTGCAACTCGCGAGCCATCCACGTAGATGACCTGGACAGAGAGGTCTTCTGCTGCCTCTGGGACCTGAAACGGAATTACCGCCAGTTGACGAGCAAAAAAGCTTTCGCGTGTGCGTAGATAACGCATCATGAATTCCGAAGTATGAGAATGCGCGCAGAGCTGATAAACAACTTGGTAACAGCGTTCGGCAAGTCCGGGGACGGAAACGAAGAGTGGGTCACCGTGGGATGGTTGATTCTGATCACGGGTCTTATCTTTGTCCTTCAAGCTAGGAACACCGATGTTCAGCAAGTCAATAATAGCATGTATACAGGTTTTGCGTGACCCCAGGGCATGAGGGTCTTGAATCCGTTGCTCTCCGTTCGTACCTCCAAAAAGTAGGAAGTGGGCGACATTTGGATATGTTCGCTTTGATTCAGTGTTCTGAACGAATAATTGGAGAGCTGCGAGCCTGACAGCCTGTTCAAGTGTCGCGGGCGTCCCAGCAACATATGGTGCGCCAGCTCCAGTAATTTGATCGGCATTGGTTTCGGCTACTACAACATCTGTCATGTTCTCCGAGTTCATTATCTGCTCGAACCCATTGAGGATGCGTTCCGAGTCGTTGCTCCGTTCGATCAAGGTTGCTAGATTATTGAATGTATTAGACGCCGAAAGCAAGGTGAGTATTTTGATGGAGAGCAGAACCAATTCCGCGTGAGCTGGGTGAGCAACGTAGGCGGCAATTGAAGGGATACATTGGGAACCAAAGGATAGAACTTGATCAAATTTCGTGAAATGCGAGCGTGAATGGACTGCGTCTATCGCGGGTGAATTTTCGAAGTCTGCCAATAGCGGTACAAGAACATCGATGAAGACGTCCTGTAACTCCAAGACACGCAGAACAATCCTTAGTAAGCGAACAATCGTACTTCGGAAGTAGGGCTCCTCTTCCGCAAACCCTTTCCCAAAACCGTCCACCCCCTCGACAATATATGACAAGATACTAGCTTGGAGTGGTGAATTCGTCAGTAGTCGTTTCATCATGTCATAGCCGGGATGAACTAGCAGGGGAACGATCAAATCCGTCTTGAAATGCGAATCATCGGTGGATCCTATCCAGGAATCTAGATTATAACTCGCTAAGACTCGTTCAATAAAGCAGAGACATAAGTCGTTAATTTGCCATCTGTCCGAAGGACACAGGTACTCTCGATTTAGAATTTTGGAAAAAACGTTGTCGACAACGAACGACACGTAAGGACCAATACCCGCTAGTCGATACGGCTGGCCCAGAGTATCGGGAATCGTGTTGAGAGGCTCGGCGTCTTTGATCCGGTCTTTGAGAGGGAGACATTTGGGCGTGTGTATGAGCGTACTGAGCAATTGCAGGAAAGGTATGGTGGCGGGGTAAGTCTTGTATACCGCTTCAATTTCTTCTAATTCCACCTCCACACCCTTTCCAGCTTGCAAAAGGCTCGATCCAGTTGTCAAAGTGCCATCCGAACCTCCACGCACATTAATCACCTCTAGCCTCTCCATCAGTGTCCAGACAGTTTTGCATATCTCTACACCTGCAATACCAGCCCCAGGTTGACAAAATGAAGCGAGAGTTTCGAAAAGCGTCCCTTTCAGCTCGAGTGGGATGCCGAGCGGAATCAGGGACACAAGGGTAGGTATAGCACGAAACTGAGTATGCCCAGTTATAGCCATACGCACAGCGACTGAGTGCGTGACGACCCTGGAAAGGAAGCGGAGGAAGGACTGCGCCAAAAGTACGTCCTTGTATCCCAGTGATGGAGGTTGGTGGCTCTGTACAAGAGCTGCCGTCTTCCAGGAAGAACCTACATTCGAAGAACTTGGTTGGACTTGACCCAAACGAGCCCCTTGAGATGAAGCCCATGAATCTAGTAATCCAAACATCACGCTCCACGAAACGGTTGGCCCCGTGTTATAATGCGTGGCAGTCGACGACGACGGTAGCATACTTCCTGGTATTACTTCTCCGGCACCCCTGGCCATGAAGTTGTACGCCAATTCGCTACAATGTTGTCCCTTGGCCAGTCCAGCGAGCATGTCGTACAGCGCCATCGACAAGTCAATGTCGCGTGTCTGCGTAGACCAAACCGCCCATTGAAGGAAGGCCGGCAGCTTCCCTGAGGTGGCTTCCACATACTCAAGGTATGTCATTCGGTTCGATTTGAACGGTGGTCCAGACGCCCAGAATTGAAGGGCACGCTCTTCGGGCAGAGCAGAGTAGAGGAGGCCGATGAAAGAGTAGAGGACGGTGACATCGCTCCGCAAAGAGGGGGCTGTTTTATCTGAGTCTGGCGCTGTGGCGGATAGACGAACGTTATTAGAGGAAGTCGAAGAATGTGACATCTTGGTCCGATCAGAGCGAGCATTGGCAAGAATAAGATCCTCTTGTCGCTGCTTGAGTTTGCGGAGCTCTGAGGAAGCATGGGTAAGGAGTGATCTTACGAGACTCTCGAACGCTTGCAGGAGCATCGCCTTTATTTCCTCGGAAGGTAGATCCCGCGGTTGCTCCTTGGACACTGAGAGGACGAGTGAATTTATGTAAGATGCGGATATATTTCCTTGTCTTCTCTCCAGTTGTAGAACAGCGAGGGCGAGATAGGTGAACGCTTCCCCTTGCAGTGCATTCCAGACCTGGTTTTCGAGTTCCTCTGTTTTGAAGCCTTCCCGATGTTCCAAATCGGGGTCATGCAACCTCGCTTCCGTTAGGAACAAGGCCCATTTCAACAATATAGTTGCTTTCAGCCCCGGTTCTTTCCATATCACCGATGGGTTCAATTTTTTCGTCATAAAAGATAGTGCATCTTTATCCATCGCCAGAGTTTTCCGGATCTTTCCGCCGATGGTTTGTGGATCAACGGGATCGAAAGCAACCAGAATCGCAGTGAGCATATAGTATGTCATAGCATGATGAGGGTTTTCGGCCAACCAGTCGACTACGTTCTGAATTTCGTGAGGAGAAAGATATCCGAGTCGCGCCAGAAGACAAAATGCGGTGGCCAAGCCCCGGCGTTCATATTTTAAGGAGTCATATCTTGCACTGAGGACATCGTAACCCATGCTTACGTGCCCGTCTTGACTATATTCAGGTTATTCATTCCACGACTGTAAGGGTCACATACCTTGACTGCAGGATGTACTTCCCGCATTTTGTTTCGCTTCTTCAGCCTTTGAGATCACCTTGCCCAAACTTTTGATCTCCTCAAATATTTTGCACGCCAAAGTTGATTCACCTCCAGGAATTAGCACTGCTGGAACCAAATCCTGACGGACGAACGCGTCCATCCGCAAGTAAACTGGTGGTGCTTCAGCCGTTGAGGCGGCATCCGCGGCTTCAAAAATATAGCGCAAGGAATCGACGAGATGGCGACGTCTCTGGTGAAATTCTGCGATAGCCACTTCAAGGCAATTCAGGGGAGGTACATTGGGGTTCTCTGCCATAACGCTATGCAATATACCCGCAACGTATCGCTCTGAGCAATCGAGATGTTGGGAGAGGAATATGACTTGACGCGCGAACTCTGGGTTGACTGCGACTGGCTGATTGTTAACCATTGTCTTTCCTGTAAGTAGATGGATCTAGCGTCGTAGCAGTGGGATAATGTATAGCAGATAGTTACCGGACTGTATTTCACTTTGCTCCTGCGCATTTCGTGGCCCTACGTCAAAGAGGCTCAAAAGACGCGTCTTGTGTACCATTAACTCGTCGAAAAGCTCTTGCCCACCCCGCTGTGACCCACGAGGACCGAATGAATCAAGAAGGACAGCACGCAATCGAGAAATGGATTCCATCGTAGTCCTAAGGACTCCAGTTCACTTTTGGCAACTCGACTGCGTGGGAAATTCAGATTCAGCCACGTTGTTGACACGTCAACATTTTTCAGTATAAATAAGGACACAGCAGGATTTAAACACATACCACCACCATGTCTCGCCTTCCTCGTCGTCCAACGCGCACACAGTCACGGCGCTTGGCATATTCTCTTTCTTTCTCTGTCATTGCTCTCATCGCTTTAATTTGCTTGTTCCCTTGTGCTGCAAGGGCGGATGAGATCCCATCTAACCCGAAAGAGTATGGAACCGTAATCGGTATTGGTGCGTTACTCCCTACTTTGGCGCCGTTGGCAGATGACTGACCACTCCTCCAGACTTGGGTACAACGTATGCTCCCTGACCAATCAACTTATATATCGCTAATCTGACTGGTATGCACCCAGATACTCTTGTGTTGGGTACGCTATTTTTTTTTGGATTGCGTGGATTCTCCTGATCAAAATATGTACAGCGTTCAGCGGGGGGGCCGCGTGGAAATTATCGCCAACGACCAAGGACACCGGATAACGCCGTCTTGGGTCGGCTTCACTGACGAACGGCTGTATGGCGCCTCACACTGATCCTGCCGCTTTTAACACTAACGTTGTTGCAGTGTCGGTGAAAGTGCCAAAAACGCCTTTCACTCGAACCCTAAAAATACCGTTTTTGACGCCAAGCGCTTGATCGGACGCAAAATGGATGACCCGGACATGAAGCGTGACCTAAAGCACTGGCCTTTCGACGTGCTGGAGAAAAATGGAAAGCCTGCCATTCATGTCAACTACAAAGGGGAGGCTCGCGACTTCGTCAGTACCACTGTCTTGACTTCCTTGCGCCCGGAATTCATCTCCATATAGACGCCCGAAGAAATCAGCGCCATGGTTCTCGGAAAGATGAAGGAGACAGCTGAGGCTTACCTCGGAGAGAAGGTTACGCATGCTGTTGTTACAGTCCCGGCTTGTGAGCAAGTATTCTGCTTGCTCCGCTCTTTAACTTAGATTTCTGTGACGCACAGATTTTAACGACGCTCAACGTCAGGCTACCAAAGACGCCGGAACGATTGCTGGTCTCCAGGTCCTCCGAATCATCAATGAGCCCACTGCGGCGGCCATCGCCTATGGGTTGAACAAGAAGGGTGGCGAATCTCAGATCATCGTATACGATCTTGGTGGCGGAACATTCGATGTTTCCCTTCTCTCAATAGACAACGGCGTCTTCGAAGTGCTAGCCACGGCCGGTGATACCCACCTTGGAGGTGAAGACTTTGATAACCGCGTCATTGACTATCTTGTCAAGTCCTATAAGAAGAAGACGGGTACTGACGTATCGCACAACTTGCGGGCGATGGGAAAACTCAAACGAGAGGTCGAGAGTGCCAAACGCACGTTGTCTAGTCAGCAGTCGACGAGGATCGAGATCGAGTCATTTGAAGACGGCAATGACTTTTCAGAGACTCTTACCCGGGCCAAGTTCGAAGAACTCAACATGGATCTCTTCCGGAAGACCATGAAACCCATTGAGCAAGTTCTCAAGGACGCCAATGCCAAAAAGGAGGACATTGATGAGGTTGGTGGTTTGCCTTTGACGTTACCAGTTAATTTCTGTTTGATTTCGTGTCCAGGTTGTCCTCGTTGGTGGCTCTACTCGCATCCCAAAAGTGCAGCAACTTCTCAAAGAATTCTTTGGTGGAAAAGAACCCTCGAAAGGAATCAACCCAGACGAGGCTGTGGCTTATGGTGCCGCTGTCCAAGGTGGCATTTTGACTGGTGCTGCCGGCACTGATGACTTAGTCCTCGTTGATGTTTGCCCGCTCACTCTTGGTATTGAGACCACTGGCGGTGTTTTCACCAAACTCATACCTCGTGGCACTGTTATCCCTACCAAGAAAAGTCAAATGTGTGCCCTTTTCGCTTTCTGGTAATCCCATCTGACTATTGCCATAGTTTCTCTACGGCGGCAGATAACCAACCAACCGTGTTGATCCAGGTATTCGAAGGGGAACGTTCATTGACCAAAGACAACAACTTGCTGGGCAAATTTGAACTCTCTGGAATTCCCCCCGCACCTCGCGGTGTTCCTCAGATTGAAGTGACATTCGAGATCGATGCTAATGGCATTATGAAAGTTGCCGCGGCCGACAAGGGCACGTAAGTAACATTTCGGAACGGAGTTTGATGTCTTCGACTGACGATCCCTCTCGACTGTGCTAGAGGGATAATCGAATCCATAACAATAACCAATGAAAAGGGGAGACTGTCGCAGGAGGAAATTGATCGCATGGTCAAGGAAGCCGAAGAGTTCGCGACGGAGGACGAACTCCACAGGAAGCGGATTGAGGCTTTGAATGGTCTGTCGTCTTTTGTATATGGATTAAAGAGTCAGCTCGGGGATCAGGAGGGTTTGGGGGGAAAACTCAGCGACGAAGACAAGAAGATGATTTTGGCTGCCACCAAGGAGACTATCGCCTGGATTGACGAGAACGGGCAGTCTGCCAGCGTAGAAGAATTAGAAGAGAAGCTTGCTGGTATGCTTTTCATCTGAAATCTTCTTGGAGGCGAAATTGACACACTGTTCGAATTGCAGAGATTCAAAATGTTGTTAACCCCATCACCACCAAACTCTACTCAGGGGCTGGACCCGAAAGTGAAGAGGTTCATGATCATGATGAACTATAACTTCCGGAGCATTGTACCCATCGGGGCGATAAAAAATTATTCATTCCTTAATGTATGGTGTCAGAATAAATAATTAGAGTCGTTGCGTGTGTCTTTCCAGCAACTTACATAAGCCAGTAAGTTGAGCGCTTGACGATCTGAAGCTGCAGGGCAAGTCATCTTTATGGTGAGTGCCAGGCTATTTTGCGATCAACTTTTGTGAGGCCCTCCGAAGGTCGAATATTATCCCTGACAACCAAGCCAAGTCCGAACCAGAATCTTCTTCCGATCTGAATGCGATGATGGCTAAACTCATTCCAAGAGGGAATGACACCGAGCATGCGTATATATCCGGTGCTCTTGCCGCACTGGGTTTTACGCTCACAGCGTGAAACCAGGAAAGAACTGGCTGCAACAAGGCAAGGCTGCGGTGGGGTTCCCTTCCATCATGGATATTCTGCAACAGATCTGAAACATCCAAAGAATTCACTAATCCATATCTCAGAGCCGACAGATTCTCTCACAGAGCATACCCTCATCTATTTACGACGCGTTTATCTGCGAGGAACCTGTATCAAGTTCAGCCACATGAATGTGCTCGAGCTTTAGTGCAATTGCTCCCGGATCATGTCCCTAAACTGGCAAACACACGACAAAAGTATGCAGTAATCCAGTGAAGCTGTGTTTGAATGGGGCCTCCGTAAGAAGTCATATGCATTCTTATCACTCTGGGCTAACTTGAATATCTTACTCTCAGAGACTGGCTGCTTCGCTGACAGCTAAATGACCCAACCATCCCGCATTCGGCTCATTAAACGCCTTGAAACGTGACTCGCGCTATCAGCAAATATTATTCTCATGCATGTCAGACCTGGCACTCACGCGCTATACTTACATTCATTATACTTATCACATGCGATCTGGAAGAGTAGGAGAATGGAGATGGCAGTTGTGGGTGTGGGAAGGTGAGGGATGGAGAGGAATTGAATTCTGGGCATGGGAGGCGGGGCCAAGCAGGGAGCGAAAAACTGATCACATATCAGCTTGAATAGAACCAACCTGAATTGGCGGGCAATGTAAAGTTATTGAGAACCAGTTAAAGATGAGATAACGACAGCAATTACGTTCGGTTCGATTTCTACTCAGACAGTGAAAGTGGGTACAAGTCATTACTAATAGACGAGTATTTCATTGGGAATATTCAGAGCCCATGATGCTAATCTGTTTTGACACGGGAGAGTGGCGGGGG
>Ga0209006_10003111_pt1 | contig 15050 bp, 11 predicted proteins | sample JacPin_JW_Ref_O2_FD_188567 | JGI IMG/M metagenome (GOLD analysis project Ga0209006, IMG submission 188567) | Forest soil microbial communities from Algoma, Ontario, Canada - Jack Pine, Ontario site 1_JW_Ref_O2 (SPAdes) (version 2) | ecosystem: Environmental > Terrestrial > Soil > Boreal... | reverse complement strand
CCAATCCCTTGAAACGCTGCCGCCACGGGCTGAACCCGTGGCGGATGGCAATCACATCCAGCGCCATGAAGCCGATGTTGTGCCGGTTCCGAGCCATGCCCGGCTCCGGATTGCCGAGCCCGACCCAGAGCTGCATGACACTCCCCTGGGCATCCCTTCGGCCGGGATCAGCCCTTCTTCGCCGCCGCCTTGGCCGGAGCCTTGCCGGCTGGTGCCTTCGCAGCAGCAGTCTTGCCCGCGGGCGCCTTCGCCGCCGGGGCCGCCGCGACAGGTGCCGCCGCGGCAGTCGCCTCGGTCGCCACCTCGGTGATCTTGGTCGGCGGTGCCTGGTTCGTGCACCACGAGAAGCAGCAGAACGCGGCCAGCGCGCGCACCAACTTCGGCCGCAACTTCAACAACACCGTGGCCGTGTCGGTCGCGACGGTCAAGCAGGGCGACGCGCTCGAAGCCGGACGACGGGATTATGAGAGCAGCGACTACGCGAAGGCCGTGCTGGAGTTGCAGGCGGCGGCGGCGAAAGAGCCGCAGAACGGCGAAATACAGCTGCTGCTGACAAAATCCTATCTGGAATTGCAGGAACGCGACGCGGCCATCACCTGCGCGGAAAGAGCGGTGGCCATCGATCCCAAGAGTTCGGTGTATCACGAATGGCTTGGGAGGGCTTACGGCGAGAAGGCCGACCACTCCTCAATGTTTACGGCGCCTGGGCTGGCGAGGAAGACACACCGGGAATTTGAGATTGCCGTGCAACTCGATGAAAAGAATTTTGAGGCGCGTCAGGCGTTGATCGAATTTGATTGTGCGGCTCCCGGCCTGGTGGGCGGCGGGGAGGAGAAAGCCAAGCCGGAGATCGAGAAGCTGCAGTCCATGGATACGGCGGAATGGCACTACGCCCTGGGGAATTGCCGGCGGCAGAAAAAAGATTTCGCGGATGCCGATCGGGAATTCAAGCTGGCACTGGAAAGCCATCCGAAGTCAGCGGATCTCATTTTCGACATCGGCGATTATGCGGTGCGGCGCGGCCAGGCGGAACGATTGATGGAGGTTGCCGGGCTAGGGGCGAAGGCGGCTCCTTCGGACCCCCGGGGCCTGTTTTATCGAGCCGTGGGATTGATTCTGAAGAACGAGAAGCAGGAAGAAGCGGAGCGGTTGTTGCGGGAATATCTGCAGAAGGCGCCAAAGCGTTCCAGTTATCCGCGCTATGCAGTGGCCCACGAATGGCTGGGCCGACTGTATGAGAACAAGGGAGAGCGGGAATCGGCGGCAAAGGAATACCAGGCGGCGCTGCAGCTGGATCCGAAAAACAAGATAGCGCGCGAGTCACTCAAGCGGGTCGAGAAAAACTGAAGTAGAGCAGGCAACATGTTTTCTGCTGCATGGACAGCTTCCGCGGCCGGAGACGGGTAAACCTTCATGATGGATTTGAGAGAAACGCTGTCGGTATCGATTGACGCGCTGCGGGCTAACAAGTTGCGCGCGATGCTGACTTCGCTGGGTGTGATTATTGGCAGCGCGTCGATCGTGCTGGTGGTTACGGTGGCGCTGACGAGCAAGAAATTTGTCATTTCGCAAATTGAGGCGGTGGGATCCAACCTCGTTTGGGTGGAGCTGGTCAGAAGTTCGGAAAAGGCCCAGCCGCTGAGTTACGAGATGACCCTCGATGACTTGCAAGCGGTGAAGGACACCATTCCCGAAGCCACGCAAGTGGCAGGAATAAGCGATTTGCAACTGTCGGTGGTGGCGCAGGGCGTGGTGCGACCGGTTACTTTGATCGGAGTGACGCCCGGCTACCGGGAGATTCGGCGGTTGCTGGTTTTGCGCGGCCGTTATCTGGATTCTGTTGACCTGGAAACGCGCAGCAAGATGTGCGTGATTACCCCGCAACTCGCGAAGAGACTTTTCGGGCAGGACAATCCCGTCGGCCGCGAGTTGCACGTGGGAGAATTAATTTTCACGATCGTCGGGGTCTTCAAGGAGCGAGTGGAGACTTTCGGGCTTTCGGATATTCAGTCGGAATCCGTTTTAATTCCGTTTGGGCTGATCAAGTACTACACCGGCGTGAACACGCTGAAAGTGCTTGACGTGCAGGCGGCCACGCAGGACGACGTATCTAGCGTGGAACGGCAATTGACGCAACTGCTGCACAGTCGGCATCCAAGCGCGGCGGAGTACAACGTCCAGACGCTGATGGCGATTTTGACCGCGGCGAAAGATATTTCGCTGGCGTTGACGATTGTGCTGATCGTGATTGCGTTTATCGCGCTGCTGATCAGCGGGATTGGGATTATGAACATCATGCTGGTGACGGTGACGGAGCGGACGCGGGAGATCGGGATTCGAAAGGCTATTGGGGCCGCGCGCAAGGAGATCATGTATCAGTTTTTGACGGAAGCATTTTTGATCAGCGGGGGCGGTGCGGTGGTGGGGATTTTGATTGGGTTGCTTGTGCCGGTAATCGCCCAGATCTTTTTGCCGGGGAACCTGCGGGTGCCGGTGTCGTCTTTGAGCGTGCTGTTGGCGTTTGTGGTGTCGTGTTCGACGGGACTCTTTTTTGGATATTTGCCAGCGAATCAAGCGGCTAAGCTGCAGCCGATCGAGTCGTTGCGGTATGAATAAGGCGGGCCACAGTCGTGTCCGGCTCAATTCGTGAGAGGGCGGGGCCAACCGGGCGATCTAAGCGCCCGGAGTTTCATGAGCCGAGGGCGATTTGGAGTTTTTTGTCGGGACACATTGGAGGAACGGGGCGAGTTTGAGGCGCGAGCGGGCTTCGGACGAAGGAGCGGGAGAATGCTGAAAATTATTGTGTTGCTCGGTGGTGCGGCGTTGGCCTTGCCCGTGGGAGCGTTGCTCTTGGGTGCGACGGCGAGTGCCCAGACCGCGGCTGTGCTCGAAGCTCCCGGTGAACAAGTTGCCGCGCAACCCGGGGGCACGGCCTCGGGACAGCAACCAGGAGCGCCTGTGGCGCTAACGCTGAAGAGCGCGATCGAGATGGCGCTTAGGAACAGCAAGGACATTCAAGTCGCTAAATTGCAGGCCAGCCTTGCGACGCACGCAACGCAGGTCAGCAAAGCGGAATTTTTGCCGAGTGTATACGCCGGGTCGGGCGCGGGCTTCACGTACGGCATTCCGGAGACACCCGGAGGGCGTGCGCCGTCCATATTCAGCCTTACGTACACGGAGCAGATTTTTAACGAGCCGCTACGGGGACAGGGAAAAGAGCTGGAGGAGCAGGCCCGGTCGCAGAAGATTGTGCTCGAGGATGTGAAGAACGGCGTGATCGCGCGGACGGCCATGGCTTATTTGGAGCTGGCCAAGGTTCGGCATTCGCTGGAACTCTTGCGGGGGGAGCAGGAGAGCGCGGATAAGATTTTGCACGTGACCGAGGAGCGGCAGGGAGAAGGATACGAATTACCGGTGGAAGTGACGAAGGCGCAGCTGACGAAAGCGCAAGTGACACAAAGAATTCTGCAGCTCGAGGGGCGCGAAGACGAACTGGAAGTTTTTTTGAGAGGGCAGCTTGGGCTAGGGCAAGAGCAAGCCATTGAAGTTACCCCGGAGGAATTGCCGGGCGAAGCGGAACAGGAAGGCGCAAATCTTGTGGCCATGGCGATGCAATACAACGCGGGGCTTTTGCTGGCCGAGTCCGACGTGCGGGCGAAAGAGTTCCGGCTGAAGGGCGAGAAGCGGGGATATTTTCCGACGCTGGAGGCCGTCAGCACCTATAGTTTGCTGGCGAACTTCAACAATTACAGCGAGTTTTACAAGAAGTTCCAGAGGAACAATTTTAACGCAGGCGTGCAAGTGCAAGTGCCGCTGTTCAGTGCAAGAACGAGGGAAGCTATCGGACTGGCGCAGATCAATCTGGAGACCTCGCAGGCGACCCTCGCGAGCAAGAAGACTTTGGTGAGCGCCGAGGTGCGGCAGAAAACGCTGCATTTGCGGGAGCGGGATGCGGGGAAGGAAGTGGCGCGGCTGGAACTGCAGCTGGCGCAGCAAAATATCGGCGTGCTGCAGACACAGTACAGCGAGGGAAAAGTGAATCTGCGCGAGGTGGAGAGAGCGCGGCTGGAAGAGAATGACAAATGGATGGCTTTTCTGGATGCGAATTTTCAGCGGCAGCAAGCGCAGCTCGATTTGCTGAAGACGGCAGGGCAGTTGGATAAGGTGTGGCAGTGAAAAGGTGAGTGGTGGGTGGTGGATAGAGAATGCTGGCTTGTGATTGGTGACCGTGCAGCTCGAACAGAAGAGTTTGGATGCGTTTCTAGAGGCCGTCAAAAAGCTGGATGCCGGATTTGCGGGATTGCCTGCCTTTCGATCGAAGGTGCCGGGCGTCGAGCGGATTGCCGAAGCATTGGCGGCGACTGCTGAGCGGTTGCACGATAATTATCCCTACTTTCACCCTTTGTATGCGGGGCAGATGCTTAAGCCGCCACATCCTGTGGCGCGTCTGGCTTATGCGCTGGCGATGTGGATCAATCCCAACAATCACGCGCTCGACGGTGGGCGCGCGACTTCCGCGATGGAGAAGGAAGCGGTTGCGGAAATTGCGGCGATGTTTCGCTGGAAAGAGTTTCTCGGGCACTTGTGCGGCGGCGGTACGATGGCGAACCTCGAGGCGCTCTGGGTGGCTTCGCAGATGCACCCAGGAAAGAAAATTCTGGCCAGCAAGCAGGCGCACTATACGCACAAACGGATCAGCGCGGTATTGCAATTGCAATTCGAGTGCCTGCCCTGCGATGCGCGCGGGCGGATGGACATGAACGCCCTGGCAGCGTACGTGGCGGGCGGGGACGTCGGTACCGTAGTCGCAACGATGGGCACAACGGCTACCGGGTCCGTCGACCCACTGCCGGACATTCTCACGTTGCGCGCGAAGTACGGTTTTCGGATTCACGCGGACGCTGCTTACGGCGGCTATTTTGCGCTGGCGGGAAATTTGGGAGAAGAAGCCACGCGGAGCTTTGAGCGGATCGGAGAGGCGGACTCGATCGTCATCGATCCTCACAAGCACGGATTGCAACCATACGGTTGCGGCTGCGTGCTGTTTCGCGATCCGTCTGCAGGCCGATTTTACAAACACGATTCCCCATACACCTATTTCAGTTCCGCGGAGCTGCACCTGGGCGAGATCAGTTTGGAGTGCTCCCGGCCGGGCGCCGCGGCGGCTGCGCTGTGGACGACGCAAAAACTTTTGCCGCTGGCACGGGGCGGCGAATTCGCGCGCGGATTGGAACGCGGCAGGGCGGCGGCGCTGATGTTTTACGAAAAGATCGAGAAGGATGAGCGATTCGCCGCGGCGTTTCGGCCGGAGCTGGACATCGTGATCTTTGCTCCGCGTGCAAAGCGTGTCAGTGAGGTATCCACGCTTTCCCGCAGGATCTTCGATGCTGCCGCGAAGCGGAATCTGCACCTCGCCGTGGCCGAGATGCCGGTACTGTTTTGGGGCGCGAATCTGGGCGCGATCGAGCGCGATCGCGAGACCATGACTTGCTTGCGCTCGGTGCTGATGAAACCGGAACATCTCGAGTGGATCCCGCGAATCTGGGACGAGCTATCAGCGGCAACATCGGAAGTGTTTGGCCCGGAAGCAACGTCACGAGCCGCCCGCTAGGAATTTTTAGTGGTTATGTGTGGGCACCGGGCGGGGTGTGGATGCGACTGAGGGAGCCGATCGATTCAGTTTGGAGGGGGCGTTCGGCGGGCTACAGGTCGGTGGGCCTGATAGAGCCTCGTTTCTGGCGAATTGAAACACAGGCTTGATGGAGCTTGCCAGGCACCTCGTTGTCCAACGCGTAATTCCGAGCGAAACGGCGAACCAGGGAACCAGGGGAATGGCGGTTTCCTGCGGTAGTTGGCGTTTCGATGGCAGAAAAGGGCGGATTGGCAGAAAGAATTGAGCGGATGCAACCAAGTCAGGTAAACTGTTATCTAGCTATGAGGTAGTTCTGGGCGAGCCGTAGGCGCGGCCCCAGGTGCAGTTCGGGCGCAAAATGGAAAAGGCTTGCAGCCTAGAAGCTGTATTCGAAAAAACTGAGGGTGAAGAATGCCGGATGTCATGAAAACGCTGTTGATGAACCCGCCGAGTTTTGAGAATTTTGATGGCGGAGCTAGCTCGCGGTGGCCCGCGACGCGCGAGATTGAGTCGTACTGGTACCCGGTGTGGCTGTCCTACCCCGCTGGACTAATTCCTGGAAGCCGCTTGCTGGACGCTTCACCGCATAAGGTGAACTGGCAGCAAACGATCGAGATCTGCAAGGACTACGAATTCCTGGTGTTGTACACCTCCACCGTCGGGTTCGCGAGCGACGTGAAGCTGATTCGGAAGATCAAGGAAAGCAATCCTGGACTCAAAATTGCGTTCGTCGGGCCGCACGGGCACATCAAGCCGGACGAGACGCTGACAGCCAGCGAGGACATTGATTTTGTAACGCGCGGGGAATTTGATCACTCGGTTGCGGAGTATGCACACGGGAAACCAATCGAGCAGATCATGGGCGTGAGCTACCGCAAGGAAGGCAAAGTGGTCCATAACGCGCCGCGGGCTCAGCTGCACACCGCGGAACTGGATGCGTTGCCGTTTGCGACGGACACTTATAAGCGTGATTTGATCATTGAAAAATACAACGTGCCGTTTTTGCTGCATCCGTTCGTGTCCTTCTATACCACGCGAGGATGCCCGGCGCTGTGCACGTTCTGCATGTGGCCGCAGACGGTTTCAGGTCACGCGTGGCGGACGAGGTCCGTGGACAATGTCGTCCAGGAAGTAAAAAACACGCTCGAATATTTCCCGCAGATGAAAGAGATTTTCTTCGACGACGATACCTTCAATATTCGAAAAGACCGAGCCATCGAGCTGAGCCAAAAATTCAAGCCGCTGAAATTCCAGTGGTCTTGCACGGCGCGATGCCATAGCAAGTATGAAGAGTTGAAGGCCATGGCGGATGGCGGAGCGCGGCTATTCATCGTTGGATTCGAATCTGGCGATCCGCAGATTTTGAAAAACATCAAGAAAGGCGCGACCGTAGAGATGGCGCGCGAGTTCATGAAGAACTGCAAGAAGGTGGGAATCAAGGTCCACGGCGATTTTATTATCGGATTGCCGGGCGAGACCAAAGAGACTATCAACAAGACCATTGATTTCGCGAAGGAACTGGATTGCGAGACCATTCAAGTTTCGCTGGCCCATGCCATGCCAGGGACCGAGCTGTATGATTCGATGGCCAAGGAAGGCTTCCTGAAGGTGGAAGCGCTCGCGGATTCCGGTGGGCACCAGTTGCCGCACATCGAGTATCCGCATCTTTCAAAGGCCGAGATGATGGGCGGCGTGAACCGCTTTTATGACGAGTACTACTTCCGGCCGCGTGTCGTGTGGCGCATCGTGAAGGAAGCCTTGTGGGACGGGCACGAGCGCAAGCGGCTCTATGAGGAAGCGACGAGCTTTCTGAAGCTGCGCGCCGAGCGCTTTAAGTGGGTACGGCAGGGCGGCGACGCGACCAAGCCCATGATTTCCGTGCCGGAGACGCCTTCGGCGTCCGGGAACGATTAAAACTCTAGACAAATGGCAACTGAGGCAAGGCTGCGGATAAAGACTCTGGTCATGGTGTGCGTGATGGTGGTTTGCGCCAACGCCGGTGACCTGATGCTGAAACGCGCCATGCTGCAAATTGGGTCCGTGGAGCTGTCTGCCGCGGGGCTCCGGCACGCGTTTGGGATGACCGTAACCAGCGGAACGTTATGGGTCGGCATATTTTTTCTTTGCGGATTCATGCTCAGCTATATGACGGTTTTGAGCTGGGCGGATTACAGTTACGTGATGCCTGCGGGGGCGTTTGGCTACGCCTTGCTCACCTTTTTTGCAGTGGTGTTTCTGCACGAAGCGGTTTCGCCTCGGCGGTGGGTTGGGGTGGCATTGATTTGCGTGGGAGTGCTGCTCGTTGGGCAAACCAAGCCGCGCACGACCGCGGTGACCCGAGAGGCGCTAGCATGACGCACGTGGCCGTGTTTCTCGCCTTCCTCATACTAGGGAGCACTGGCGGAGAGATTGCCATCACGCGCGGGATGAAGGCCACGGGCGAGCCGGAACGCTTGCGGCCTAAAGAACTTTTGCGATTTCTAGGCAGAGCTTTGCGCAACGGCTGGTTTTGGGCAGGCGTGCCGTTGATGGCGCTGTCGTTCTATGCGCTGCTGCTGCTGCTCTCGTGGGAGCCGATCAGCTTTGTGATTCCCGCATCGGCTCTGAGCTACGTGGTCGGAACGTTTGGGGCGAAATACATTCTGGGCGAAGAGGTGAACGCTCGGCGCTGGACCGGCGTCGTGCTGGTGTGCGCGGGAGTAGCGCTGGTTGCCTGGGGTTAAGGGATGTATCCTGCCAGCGTGCGGTTCTCCTCAGACGAACCGCCGGGAAGAGCGTTAGCTAAGGCGCCGGGTGACTTCGCCGGCGTGTGAAAGGTGCTCGAATTTGTGCGGGATAGCCGGCTTTACACATAAGAACTGGGCGCCCGAACCTGAGCGCATTGAACGCGCCACGGCGACTCTGGCACATCGCGGACCCGACCAGAGCGGAGTGTTCCGCTCCGGCCTTGTTTCGATGGGCGCGACGCGCCTGAAAATCATTGATCTCGAAGGCGGAGACCAGCCCATCGTTACCGATGATGGCGACACCGCGATTGTCTTCAACGGGGAAGTCTACAATCATCTCGAGGTGCGCGCGGAGCTCGAAAAGCTGGGGCACCGGTTTCATTCGCATTCCGATACCGAGACAGTGCTGCACGCATTTGTCGAGTGGGACACCGAATGTTTCTCGCGTTTGCGAGGCATGTTCGCGATCGCATTGTGGAGCAAATCGTCGCGCCGGCTCGTTCTGGCGCGCGACCGCATGGGTATCAAGCCGCTTTACATCGCACGCCACGGGGAAGATCTCTTCTTCGGTTCTGAACTTAAAGCCATTTTCATTCATCCTGAATTCGAGCGGCGCTTGAGTCTCGCGGGGCTCGTTTGTTACCTCTCGCTCAACTATGTACCTTGCCCCTGGACGCTCGTGGAGGGAATCGAGAAGCTGCCTCCGGGACAGTGGCTCGAATGGCTCGATGGAAAAGTGCGCGTCGAGTCTTATTGGAATTTGCCGGCGGGACCGATTCGCATACGCTCGCTCGATTCCGCGTGTGAGGAACTCGACTCGCTTTTGCAGCAATCCGTTCGCGAGCATTTGCTTTCGGACGTGCCTCTTGGGCTGTGGTTGAGCGGCGGCATCGATTCTTCGACGGTCTTGCACTACGCCGCGACTGCTTCGTCGAGGCCCATAAAGACGCTCTCCGTCTCTTTTCTTGGAAGAAGTTTTGACGAAACGGCATACGTCCGGAGCGCCGCGAAGCAGTACGGCACCGATCACCAGGAATTCGATCTGAATCCCGGAGCTGATCTGTGCGGCGCAATCGAGGAGTTTGCTTATTACTCCGACGAGCCCAGTTCGGATGCCGGAGCTTTGCCGGTTTGGTTCCTCTCGAAGATGAGCAGGACGGAGGTGACGGTCGCCCTGAGCGGGGAAGGCGCCGACGAACTTTTTGGCGGCTACCTGACGTATCGAGCGAATCAGCTTTCGCGACCGATGCGGCGATTGCCGAAGTGGTTGCTGCGAGCGGGCCTTGGGCTCGCTCGGCTATGGCCTGTATCAGATGACAAGATCAGCCGCGAATATATGGCGAAACGCTTCCTGGAGGGAAGTATGATGTCTGCGGAGGAGGCGCACGTTTATTGGAACGGAACCTTTTCCGGAGCCGCAGCGCGCTCTCTTTCCGCGGTTCCCCTGCCAAATTCTCTTGAGAACGCTCTTGGCGAGTTACGCGATTCACCGGCGACGCATGACGGAGTGTCTCCCTATCTTTGGTGGGACCAGAAATATTTTCTGCCCGACGACATTTTGAATAAAGTCGACCGTATGAGCATGGCGCATTCGCTGGAAGTGCGGCCGCCGTTTCTGGATCACCGCATCGTGGAATTTGCCGCGACTTTGCCGCCCTCTTTGAAGATACAGGGCTCGTGTCAGAAAATAGTTCTCAAGGAGTTGATGAAGACGAGGCTTCCCGAGATGATCGTGCGGCGGAAGAAAGTGGGCTTCGACATTCCGGCGCACGAATGGCTCCGCGGTCCGTTGCGCGATCTTCTGCTCGAGGCCATGCAAGAAGGGCTTGCGGAGAACAGAGCGCTTTTCAGCCCGGGGGTGATCCAGGAGTTGGTGCGCCTGCACCTGGAACGCCGCGTAAACATCGGCTACCACTTGTGGGGTGTGCTGTTGCTCTTCCTGTGGATGAAAAAATGGCGAATTCAGGCCGGGCCGTCACCGGCAGCGGCTTCTTGGATGCGGGAAAAAACAGGTATCTCTACCTAGCGCTCCTGCTCTTTGCGGGCGCTGCTTACCTTGGTCGCATTGTTTTCCGCTCGGAGATGGGGTTTTGCCCAACTTCTTGTTTAGCGGCTGCCTTGGCGTTGGCTTGCTTGTAGAAAAAGGAGAGTTTGCCGCATCCAACAAGCGCTGTAGTTCATCATAGATCTTTCGAACGACAATAGGACGTATTCAGGCTCCAGTCACGTATACTGTATTGAGGCATAGACGACGGAGAATGCGGTCGGGCGCTCCCAGGCAGCCCAGTTATCCAGCTCAGGGTCGCGCAGCAGAAATGCGTCACGCCACGTGACCATATCGACCCAGGGGGATTTCATCAAGGAGGAACGATGAAGATTGCTGTGCTTGGAGGGGACGGCTATTGTGGATGGGCAACCGCTTTGTACTTATCGAAGCAAGGGCATTCCGTCGCCATCGTTGACAATTTTGTCCGCCGTCTGTGGGACCACGAACTCAATGCGCAGACTCTGACTCCCATTCGCCCGCTTTCCGACCGCCTGCGCGTTTGGCAGGCGGTGAGCGGCAAGACCATCGAGTCTTTCTATGGGGATGTTTGCGACTACGAGTTTCTCGCTTCGACCCTGCGCGCGTTCGAGCCTGACGCGGTTGTGCACTTCGCCGAGCAGCGCTCCGCTCCTTACTCCATGATTGATCGCAGCCACGCCGTCTTTACGCAGGTCAATAACGTGGTGGGCACGCTGAATCTGCTGTTTGCGCTGCGCGAGTACCGGCCCGACTGCCACCTGGTCAAGCTCGGAACGATGGGGGAGTACGGCACGCCGAACATCGACATCGAAGAGGGTTACATCGCCATTGAGCACAACGGGCGGAAAGACATCCTGCCGTTTCCGAAGCAGCCAGGCTCCTTCTATCACCTCTCGAAAGTGCACGACAGCCACAACATCATGTTCAGCTGCAAAATCTGGGGGCTGCGCGCCACCGACCTCAACCAGGGCGTGGTCTACGGAACCATGACCGACGAGACGGCGATGGACGAGGCGCTCATCAACCGCTTCGACTACGACGATGTTTTCGGCACGGTGCTGAATCGCTTCTGTATTCAAGCGGCGATTGGGCAGCCGCTGACCGTCTATGGCAAGGGTGGCCAGACGCGAGGATTTTTGGATATTCGCGATACCGTGCGCTGCATCGAGATTGCCTGCGAGAATCCGGCCGCTCGCGGAGAATGCCGAGTTTATAACCAGTTCACCGAACAGTTCTCGGTGCGCGACCTTGCAAAGATGACTGTGGCTGCGGGCAAAAAGCTCGGCCTAAACGTTGAGGTCGACCACCTGCAGGATCCCCGCGTTGAAGCCGAGGAGCACTACTACAACGCAAAACACTCGAAGCTGATCGATCTGGGCTTGAAGCCGCATCTGCTTTCCGATTCCTTGCTGGACTCTCTGATGAATATCGCGGTCAAGTACCGCGATCGGGCGGACGCCTCACTAATGCTGCCGCAAGTAAACTGGCGCGAGCCGCGCAACGACCGGCGCCTGCAGATGAGCAAGACCGCTAGGAACTCCTTGGGAGCATCTCGAGTCCAAACTGCGAGTGAGTCCACGGAGAAAAGCAAGAAGCATTCGCATCCGTAGGATTTGTATTACCCGTTGACGTCGGCTCTCAGCGGAGAGCCTCGGCGTCATTTGCAACGCGCAACGCAAATTCCAGATTAAGAGGGAACTCTGCTCCATCGAGCGAGGCTTCCACTTTGGCGATGAAGCGTTGAATGATGGGCTCCTTGTTGGCCAGAAGATCGAGGAAGGCCACGCGGGTGTTTCGTCTCTCCAGCCAAACACAACGCTCGTCTAGCTGCTCGTAGCCGCAGCGAATCTCTTGCACCGCGGACTGGGGAACTCCATACGCCCGTATCGCCAGCAGATGAGAGCCTAGATTGTCGATTGCGGGCATCCCCGTATGGTCGGGCCTGCGTAAAAGGAAATGGCCCCCGAAACGCAGCCCTATTCCCGGGTGAAAATCTCTGCGCCACCTTTCCACTTCTTCCAGAAGGCAGTATTCGAAATGCACAGCGATGAGGCGGTGCAGCGCCTTGGCCCTCGCGGTAAGTGATGCGGTCTCGCGTTGCGAGCCTTGCCACGGTTTTTCCACTACTACGTGGAGGCCCGCGTCCAGCGCGGATTCGATCATGATGGGAATATGAGGACCGGGTAGCACCGCGAGCCACGCGATCTGCGCGTCGCTCGCGCGCATTGCTTCGGTGAGGCGCGACCTATAGGCCGCGTCGCTTTCGCCGGAAACTCGCCGCGTCTCGGGGTTGCTGGCCACGCGGCGGCTCTCTGATTGAAGTATGCCCTGGATCCTTGCGGCCCAGCGTCCCCGGCCAAGAATTACGTAGGAACGTCCGTCAAGCATGACGTTTTCCTTGAACCATTTCGCAAACGAGGCGTGCCGCCTTCACCGCGCTAACCACCTTGCCGGAGAAAATGTGAATTTCGCCGGGCGCGCCTTCCTGAACGTAGAGGATTCTGCGGTCCTGCTCCGGATTGTCTTCCACCACGCGGATCGTGAAACGCGAGCCGATGTAAACCGCGTCCTTCGCGGAGGGCACGCTGAGACAGCAATCCGCGCGCATGGTCTGAAACCGCGTGAAGGGCACCGTCTCGAAAGCGGGCTGATTCAATACGCCCGCGTAAGGCTCGGGAATCGATTCACCGGCGTTTGTTGTAGTCCAGTGATTTGTATTCTTCGCTGAGCCGAACAGAGAGCGCGAAGAGCTGCCATAGGGATCGAAGGCCGTAAACGGTCCATCCACGACGACCAGCGCGATGCCGTGCAAATTGGAGGGGAGTTCGACGAGCATTTTTTCCGCCACTTGGTACTTAACGGCTCTAAAAAGTCCGCGGCTTGGGCCCAATCCATAGGTAGCCCACACCACAAAATCGTAGCCTGGCCGCATCTCCGTCGTGAATTGATGCTGCTCGAGGCGAATCCCTTGAGCTTTCAGACGAGCTTCGATTAGCCCCCTCAACACATCCGGATCATAAATGTTTTCCTCGACTTCGTAGCATCTGTCGATGAAATCGAAATTCATCCACTCCGGCCGGCAATGCCGAAGCGGGAGCCCGTGCTTGCTCATCACGCGCTCATACAAGTCCGGCGGAGTGAGAGAGTGTTCCTTGGGAATCGCGTAGAAGTGGCGGCTGTTGCGAACGATGGCCTCCGTGAAGGTCTGCGTAAATTCCGCGCGCGCTTCGGCTATCTCGCTGATCGTCTCTGTGCTGCGGGGATAGTGGTAGCCGGCGTGAACGCGGTACTGGTTGATCGCGGATGCCGCGCGCATCACACCCAGCGGGTCGAAGAGTCGGACCTGGTGGCCCTGTCGAGCCAGGCGGATGGCCGCCGTCGCCCCGTATATGCCGGCTCCGGCTACAGCGATCTTCGCTCCCATAATCCTCTTTCGACTTTTCTTTCGCGCGAATAAAAATCAGTTCATCGACCGGCCGGAGCGTGAAATAGGGACGGGTCTCACGGGTGCGCTTACTTTTGCGGAGAAGGCGGGGCTACGGGAACCAGCAAGCCTTCGCGAATGCGATAATCAATGTCGCGCCAGCGAATGCTTCTGCGGCCGAAACTGAGCAGCCAGATCAGCAAGGCCCACGCATCCCACAGCGGTACCAGCGCCATCTTTCGCCAGATACCCTTTTGCTTCATCCCCCAAACACCGATTAACCAGGTTATGGCAACGCGCAAGCACAGGTATCCGCCGAGATAAAACAGCGCCACGCCCGCCGTGGGATGAACCGCCACCGCGGCCACAGACCACGCTAATCCTTGCGTAAAGATCAATCCGACGTGGCCCCAGGGACGCATGTGGCGCATTACCGTCATCCAGCGCAGACGTTTAAAGAAAAAGTCGCGCAAGGATCGAAAATCGGCGACGGTCTCTACGGCGTACGGCAGGAGCTCCACCTGAAAACCTTGTTCAGCAACTAGACGTCCGACAAGCAGATCATCCGCAGGGCGGTTTTCGATCGCGGCGTAGCCGCCAAATCCTGCGAGATGTCTTCGCGTCGTGACGATCGTCTGCCCGAACGCGAACTTCACACCGTCCAGCTGCCGCGCCACCAAAATGCCGGGATAGAAATCGCAAATCATGCCGACAGACTGAAGCATCTGGAGGAGCGTGTGTTCTTGCGTGGACACATAGAGGCACGTGACTGCACCCACTTTGGGGTCGCGAAGAGGCGCGACTACGGAACGCAGATAGTCCGGCCGGACACGCACGTCGCTGTCGTTAATGACTAGAACTTCGTTTTGTGCTTCGGTCACCAGCCTGGCCAGTTTCACGACTTTGTCGTTGGGCGCGGTATGGCCGGAGACGTGGACTACTCGAATACGCCGCAGTGGAAAATCGCGTTTCAGCTTTTCGATGACTTCCAGAACGGCCTCGTCACCGTCGCCGACGGCAAAAAGCAGTTCGTAGTCGGGATAGTCCTGTTGGCAGTAACTTGCGAAATTTTCGTAGGCCTCGGCATCTAGACCGCGGATGGGCTTTAGATTGCTAACCGGGGGCGTGTAGTCCGAAGGCTGGTTCAATTCTCTGGCTTGCCGGAAGAATCGCCACGAGCTGTAAAGGGCAAGGAAGTAATAGATGAAAGGAATGGCCGCTACGCCCAGGAAAACGTACTGG
>Ga0209006_10003110_pt1 | contig 15052 bp, 14 predicted proteins | sample JacPin_JW_Ref_O2_FD_188567 | JGI IMG/M metagenome (GOLD analysis project Ga0209006, IMG submission 188567) | Forest soil microbial communities from Algoma, Ontario, Canada - Jack Pine, Ontario site 1_JW_Ref_O2 (SPAdes) (version 2) | ecosystem: Environmental > Terrestrial > Soil > Boreal... | reverse complement strand
ATGACAACGGTTCCGGAGTGGCCGCGGTTCTGGAGGCAGCCAGGGTTCTGAAGTCGCTCAATGTAAAAACAAGAGCAACCATCAGGTTCGCCTTTTTCGCAGGAGAAGAACAGGCGTGCCTCGGATCCCGCGCCTACATCGCAACCCACAAGAACGAACTCGATCATCTGTGGGCCGCCATAATTATGGATAACGGCGCGTTGCGTCCGACCGGGTTCAGCCTGCATGGACGCGACGACCTAACGGCGGCATTGAAGCAGCGCCTCACGCCCATGGCCCCATTCGGCGCGGCCGACGTCATCTCCGGCGGCGATTTATATTCCGATGACGAAACATTCGTGGTGGCGGGTGTGCCGTCGCTCAGCCTGGAAGTAGTCGCCTCCGACTACGATAATCGCCACCACACCATCATCGACACATTCGACAAGATCGATCCGCAAGCGCTTGATCTGGACACAGCCGCGCTGGCCCTGGCTTCGTACTACATCGCTAACGCCGATCAGCCGCTGGGGATGCGCTTGTCATCTAAGGAAGTAGAGGCATTGCTGAAGAAGACGGGACAATCAGAGTATGTGGATCTGGATTTCTCGGCAGCGGAAAAACAACACTAAGTAAGGTCAGAGGTTAGAGGTCAGATTGCGGAGGTAAAAGCAAAAGGTCCAAAGTCCAAAGGCACTTAACCTCTGAAATCTGACCTCGAACCTCTGACCTTACTTCTGACCTTATTCCGAGATCGTGCTCTCTTCGCTCTGCGCGCGCAACACGCGATCGACCGAATACGGAGCCCGTTGCGCGGGTTCGTGATAGTGCCGCACCTGCATCTCGCCCAGCAAACCCACGGCCAGCATGTTCAATCCAGCGAGTAGCAAGACAGCCGAAAACATCATCAACGGTCCATGTTGCGTCATGACATCGGTATGGTAGATGACCTTGTCGAAAATCAACCAACTTGATATTCCACAGCCGGCCAGAATGCTGAACATTCCGAGGGTGCCGAAGAAATGCAAGGGACGGGAAAGATATTTGAGCAGAAAGCGAATGGTAATCAGGTCAAAGAAGACGCGGAATGTCCGCGAGATTCCGTAGTGCGAAGCGCCCCGTTCGCGGTTCACATTCTTGATCGGGACCTCAATAATCGACGCGCCATGCCATGAGGCTAATGCCGGAATGAAGCGGTGGAGTTCGCCATAGAGGGGCACCTGTCCGAGAATTTCGCGCCGGTAAGCTTTGAAAGTGGTGCCAAAATCGTGAATATCGACGCCGCTCAGCTTGGCCATCAGCCAATTGGCGCAGCGCGAAGGAAAGCGCCGGAGCCAGAAATTATCGACGCGATTCTTGCGCCACCCGCTGACGATGTCATAGCCCTCGGCGATCTTTTCGAGGAACATGGGAATATCCGCCGGGTCATGCTGCAAATCGCCGTCCATGGCGATGATGTATTCGCCGCGAGCATGATCGAATCCGGCGGCCAGGCCGGCGGTCTGTCCGAAATTGCGGCGCAGCTTGACGATGGTCACGCGGCTGTCGACGGCGGCTATTTCGCGCAGCAAAGCAAACGTCCCGTCAATGGAGCCATCATCGACCAGCACCATTTCAAAGGTCTCGCCGCTGGCTTCCATCACAGACTTGAGCCGGGCATAGAGGTCGGTAACGTTCTCCTGCTCGTTGTGGAGGGGCACTACGATTGAGTATTTGAGCACAGTACCTTCCATTATACGGAACCGACGGCAGGTTTTGTAGTGACTTGCGTGGGGCCGAGGCGGCGGCTAACTTCCCAGCGGCCTGACGCCGGGCTGGTAGGGTCGGCCCTTGCGGTAAATGTACGTACAAAGTGTTTCACGTGAAACATTGTACTTGTGCAATTGTACGTACCTCTATATACATACTTCATGAAGAAACGAAAACCAACGAAGAAGCGGCGGAAGGTAACGCGGAAGGCAACGAAGATAGACCGCATACGGGCTTCCGCGGGCGACGAGCAGCTTCTGCCCGAACCGGCTCCGGAGTGGCGGCGTTATTACAAGGTCATCAAGAAGCCGGTGACGCTGCGTTTGGACGCCGACGTTCTAGCATGGTTCAAAAAGCAGGGGCGTGGATACCAGACGAGGATCAACCGCGCGCTGCGGAAGGTGATGGCGGACGAGAGGTAGATTGGGACTCGGGAGCTTCTGACTTCGGTGGAGAGCCTCTTCTCAAACTCGAGAAGTGGCGCACCCGGCAACCGCCTCAAAGGTGGTGGTAGCCCCGGCAGGAATCGAACCTGCATAGTCAGTTTAGGAAACTGAAGTCCTATCCGTTGAACGACGGGGCCGTGCGGGATAGCGCAAAATCAAGGTTAGCAGGTCGGGAAATGGGATGCCAGACTTCGGGTATCAGGCACCAACCTTCAAGTATCAGCCATCAGTCTTCAGGTAAACCACCTTCACGTAAACCGCCGCCTACGAAGTGGACTATTTCCAGGCGGTCTCCATCGCGCAGGGGGGTTTGGGACCATTGCTCGCGCGGGACAATTTCGCGATTCAGTTCGACCGCTACGCGGTCGGGCTTCATGCCCAGGGCCTCGACCAGTGCGCTTAAAGTCTGGGCGGACGACGCCTGAGTCTCGCCGTTGATGGTTAAATTCATGAGTTCGATTGTCGCATGACGGCCACGGCGTGCTTGAAGCGCGGGCGTTGTCGAGCGTGGACTGTGATTGATGCCAGCTGACTGCAGATCCCTCTCTACGCTCGGGATGACAGCTTTATCGGGATGACAAATCCATTTTAGCGAGCATCCGACTTCAGACTAATGAGCGTCAGATGGCGGAGCGCAGCTGGAATTTCCGGGTAGCTGTTCGTCCGTTGAAACTGGCTTGCACCAGCACGGAGGATTCTGAAAGTGCCTTCTCTTCTAGGGGAACATTCATCTCGGCCTGTCCTTTGGCGTCGGTGAGAACCTGGGCATAGTAGGGAGTTTCGTCGGGACGCGTTAGACGAAGTGTCAGGCGGGCGCCTTCGACGATGGCGCCTCCGTCGGTGACGCGGATCTGCATGGTTAGCGCGCCGGCGGAATGGACCGATTTGGCATTGACCCATTCCAGATCAAGTTCTTTAACCGCGGCCAGCGTTTCCACGGTTTCTTTTTTATCGAAGATGGAATCGAGCTTGCCTTCACGAATTGCGTCCAGAACCTCGCGGTGCAGCTCGCGCAGCATCTTTTCACGATCCTGATCGTTCCCGGGAGCGGCAAGGCCGTCGCCCGTCCCGTAGGGAATGGCGTGCTTGCCGATGCAGCGTCCCTGGACGAAGACCTGGGTTTGCAGCAACTGTTCGCCTTCACGCGCTTCGCTCTGCACGTGGTAGACGGTATCTTCGTGCCGGATGTCGGTGTTAAAACCAAAGATCATGCGGTTCAGGCTCTCCCCGGCTCTGTGGTTTTTCTCGGCGACGTATTGCCGCAAAACGTTCCGTCAGATGAAACTGTCGTAAAAACGTGTACTTAGCTTGACACATCCGCAACTCAAAACTAATCTAGAACGTTTACTGTTGCCTCGCGAAAATTATATATAGCTCTTCCTATGCCGGACAATTACTTCGCTAGCTACCTGCCTCTCCTGATGCACTTCGGCATCGCTACGGCACTTGCGAGCGTGATTGTTACCCTTTCTTGGCTGATTGGCCAGCATAAACCCAACCGCGCCAAGATGTCGCCTTACGAATGTGGCGTGCAGCCCATTGGCGATGCCCGCGGGCGCTTCTCGGTCAAGTTCTATCTGGTGGGTATGCTCTTTATATTGTTCGACGTGGAAGCCGTTTTCCTGTACCCGTGGGCGGTGATTCTGCGTCGCGAACTGAAGATGTTCGGGTTCTGGGAGATGATGGTTTACATCGCGATCGTCCTGGTCGGCCTCTTCTATGTATGGAAAAAGGGCGTACTCGACTGGGGCCTGGCCGCCATTCGAAAGGGAGACTTCTAATGGCGCTGACTCCCCCGATCACCGACATTGAGCAGTTGAAGTCTCATCCGGCACTGGGCCGGCTGACCTCGTGGAATGCGGCCGTGGTGCAGGCCGTGAAGTTTGATCGCGACGAACTCACCATCTGGATTGCGAAGGAATCGATTCGCGAAGTTTGTGCGATTCTGCGCGATTTTCCTGACTGCCCATTCAACTATCTCGCCGACCTGACTTGTGTGGATTGGTATCCGTCGGAGCCGCGGTTTGAAGTGGTCTACCATCTTCTTTCTATTTCCACAAAGGAGAGGGTGCGCTTGAAAGCGCGGCTGGATGGTTCGAGTGCGGCGATTGAATCGGTGACATCGGTTTGGCCCGCGGCTAACTTTTACGAGCGCGAGGTCTTCGATTTATTTGGAGTGCGCTTCAGCGGGCATCCCAATCTGGAACGTATTCTGATGCCGGACGATTGGGAAGGTCATCCTTTGCGCAAGGACTATCCGGTGGAGGGCTATCGTTAGTCATGGCGCAATTCCCCACGACTCTCGCCTCCGGACTGATCCAGGAGGAAACCGGCCAACCAGAAGAGGGCAAACTCGTCCTTAATATGGGCCCGCAACACCCGTCGACGCACGGGGTGTTGCGACTGGTGCTTGAGATCGACGGCGAAACCATCGTGAAGATGAAGCCGGTGATTGGCTACCTGCACACTGGCATTGAAAAAACCTGCGAAGCCAAGTTTTACCAGCAAGTGGTTCCGCTCACCGACCGCATTGATTATCTCTGCCCCATGACCAACAACCTTACCTACTGCCTGGCGGTAGAAAAGTTGCTGGGGTTGGAGATTCCTCCGAAGGCGCAGTGGCTGCGGGTGCTGATGAATGAATTAACCCGCATCAATTCGCATCTAGTCTGGTTGGGAACCCATGCCATGGACATTGGCGCCATGACGGTTTTTCTTTATTGCTTCCGCGAGCGAGAAGATGTGTTGCGCTTCTTCGAGATGATCAGCGGGCAGCGCATGATGACTTCCTACTTCCGCATTGGGGGAGTGGCGCTGGAACCGCCGATCGGTTTCTTCGAGAAAGTTAAGAAATTTGCCGATCGCTTCCCCGGCAATGTGGATGAATACGAGAACCTGCTGACGGGAAATCCGATTTTCATGATGCGCACGAAAGGCATTGCGCACCTCAGCGCAGAGGATGCGATTGCGCTGGGGGCATGCGGTCCAACGCTGCGCGGCAGCGGGGTAGACATTGATTTGCGGCGCGACGCTCCGTATACCAGCTACGAAAAATTCCAGTTCAAAGTGCCGGTGCGGACCGAAGGCGATGTGTTCGCGCGCTATCTCTGCCGCGTGGCTGAGTTGCGGGAATCGATTGGAATTGTGCAGCAGGCGCTGGCGGGAATGCCGGAAGGTCCGATTAAAGCCGACTCACCCAAGGTCGTGCTGCCGGACCGCGAGAAGATGAAGACACAGATGGAAGCGCTCATCTATCACTTCAAGATTATTACGGAAGGCTTTACGGTTCCGGAAGGCGAAGTTTATCAGGCAGTGGAATCTCCGCGCGGCGAGATGGGCTATTACATCGTGAGCGATGGGACCGCCAAGCCTTATCGGGTCCACATGCGCGGACCGTCGTTTGCGAATCTGCAGTCGCTGACCAAGATGTGCGAAGGGCAGCTGATCGCTGACGTGGTTGCGGCGATTGGGAGCATTGATGTGGTGGTGGGAGACATTGACCGGTAGGGATTTCGTAATTTTGTGATCGGGTAATTTTGTAATTGAACGGCGTGGGACTTAAGGGTTTAGATTACCGAATTACAAAATTGCCAAATTACCAAATTATTTTTATTTATGAAGTTTTCACCCGAATTCGAGACGCGTTTTGCGGAGATGCTGACGCATTATCCGACGAAGCGGTCGGCGCTAGTACCGACGCTGCTCTATGCCCAGGATGAGGTCGGGTATTTGAGCGACGAGGTGATCGCGGAACTGGCGCGGCGCCTGGACCTTACGGATCTCGAGGTGCGCAATGTGATCAGCTACTACTCCATGCTGACGACCAAGCCGCGCGGGAAATATAACGTGCAGGTTTGCACCAACATCGCCTGCATGCTGGTGGGGGGCGAGGAACTTTTTGAACATTGCGAAAAAAAGTTGGGCATCGGCAATAAGGGAACGACGCCCGATGGTCTGTTTTCGCTCGAAGAAGTTGAGTGCATTGGCGGATGCAGCTGGGCTCCAGCGGTGCAGGTGAATTACGAGTTTCATGAGAACCTGACGAACGCGAAGATGGATCAGGTGCTGGATGAGTATAGGAAGAAGGGCACGTAGTGGGGATTTTGTAATTTCGTAATCGGGTAATTGTGTGATCTGAAATCGCCCGGATTTGGGTTTTAAATTACAAAATTATCTGATTACCAAATTGTTTTATGGCAACTCTGGTTTCACATCCCGACGAGATAAAGGTGATCTCGAAGCGCTTTGGTCAGGGCGCGACGAACATCGACCGCTATCTCCAACTGGACGGGTATAAAGCGATCCAGAAGGCGCTCGCCATGCAACCGGACGCCATTATTAACGAGGTGAAGAATTCCGGTTTGCGCGGACGCGGCGGCGCTGGATTCAGCACGGGGATGAAGTGGTCGTTCGTTCCGAAGCAGTCGGTGAAACCGAAATACGTGCTTTGCAACGGGGACGAGAGCGAGCCTGGCACCTGCAAAGACCGGTTGATTTTCGAACAGGATCCGCATTCAGTGATTGAGGGTGTGATGATCGCGGCGCTCGCCGTCGGCGCGCACACGGGCTACATTTATGTGCGCGGTGAATATCGCTACCTGCTGGTGATTATGCAGAAGGCGTTGAAAGACGCTTATGCCAAGGGCTTTCTGGGCAAGAACATTTTTGGCAGCGGATACGATCTCGATATTTACTGGCACGGTGGAGCGGGCGCGTACGAAGTTGGCGAAGAATCGGCGTTGATGGAGTCGCTCGAAGGCAAGCGCGGCATTCCGCGGATTCGGCCTCCCTTCCCTGCCGTGGTTGGACTGTGGGGCGGGCCGACGGTCATTAATAATGTCGAGACGCTGGCGGCCGTGCCTCCGATTATTTTGAATGGCGCCGACTGGTATGCAAAACTCGGCACTCCGAAAAATGGCGGAACACGGTTGTTCTGTTTGGCGGGAAATCTCGCCACGCCGGGTGTTTACGAACTGGCGATGGGATACAACCTGAAGAAGATGATTTACGACGTCGGCGGCGGAATTCCGAATGGGCGGCAACTGAAGGCTGTGGTTCCGGGAGGCTCGTCGACTCCGGTGTTGTTGCCGGAAGAAATCGATGTGGCCATGGATTTCGACTCTGTCGCAAAAACCGGATCGATGTTGGGTTCGGGCGGCGTGGTGGTGCTCGACGACACGCAGTGCATCGTGCAGTTTGCGCTCCGCACCATGAAGTTCTACCGCCATGAAAGTTGCGGCTGGTGCATTCCCTGCCGCGAGGGAACGGACTGGCTGGAGAAGACGCTGATTCGCTTCCACTCCGGCGGTGGAGTGAAAAAAGATATCGATAACATGTACTACCTTTCCGAAAACATGTTGGGCAAGACGTTTTGTCCGTTGGGTGATGCGGCGGCGATGCCCACCATGGCATTCGTGAAGAAATTCAGAAAAGAGTTTGAAGATCATTTGGAGGGGAGGCCGTGTCCGTTTGAGAAGAGCGCTACGACGCGGCAGCCTGCGATGGCGCATTGAGAATTTTGTAATGCGCAAGTATTGGGCAAACAACTGATTCGGTCTGGTACATCTGTTGCGGCGAACTATCGGGCGGCTTGCAGAGCTCGATCGAAAGCTGAGTGGATAGCAAAGATCGGGATTGTGGTTGAAGAGGCCGATGAAACAGTTTTTTGGCTGGAAATGCTGGCGGATTGTGACATTGTATGGCCAAAGAAGCTAGTATCGCTCTTGGCTGAAGCACATGAACTGAGTGCCATATTTACGGCGTCGCAATTCACCGCTCGCCGAAACCGATAGACATTAAATTACACAATTATCCGATTATAAAATTACGAAATCCAAATGGCTGACGTAAATCTCACTGTCGATGGAAAGAAGGTCACGGCTCCGGCGGGGTCGTTGCTGATTGATGCCTGCAAGAACGTCGGCATCGAAGTCCCCTCATTTTGCTATTATCCCGGGCTCTCGTTGCAGGGCGCTTGCAGAATGTGTCTGGTGAAGATTGAAAAGATGCCCAAGCTGCAGACGGCGTGCACGACTTCAGTAACCGAGGGGATGATCGTTTCGACCGATAGCGACGACGTTCGCCAGGCGCGCAAGGCGATGGTGGAGTTGCTGTTGGGCAATCATCCGCTGGATTGTCCGGTGTGCGACGCGGGCGGCGAGTGCGAATTGCAGGACATGACTTTTTCGTACGGCGCGGCCGAGTCGAAATTCATGGAAGCCAAGAACCACAAGGAGGAGCAGCAGTGGTCTCCGGTGGTGTATTTCGATCGGCCTCGATGCATTCTGTGCTATCGCTGTGTGCGCGTGTGCGGCGAGGGCATGGACGTTTGGGCGTTGGGTGTGCAGAATCGCGGCGTGGGATCGATCATCGCGCCCAACGAAGAAGATCATCTGGACTGCGAAGAATGCGGAATGTGCATCGACATCTGTCCGGTCGGCGCGCTGACTTCGGGCGCCTATCGCTACAAGACGCGTCCGTGGGAAATGAACCACGTGGGCACGATCTGCACTCATTGCGGTGACGGATGCAAGACGACTTTGGGAGTGCGGCGCTGCGATACGGGGGCGGAGATTGTCCGCGGGGATAATCGCGACAAGAGTGGCATCAACGGCGATTTTCTGTGCGTGAAGGGGCGCTACGCTTTCGATTTTGCACATAACAAAGAGCGCCTGATGCAGCCGCTGATCCGCAAAAATGGAAAGCTGACTCCGGCCAGTTGGGAAGAGGCGTTTGAGCTGATCGGCCGGAAGTTTCGCGAAGTGCGCGACCAGAGCGGTGGCAGCGCGGTTGGCGTCATCGGGTCGAATCGCACGACCAACGAAGAAAATTATCTGCTTTCGAAATTTGCGAGGACGGTGCTCAAGACTAATAACGTCGATCATCACCGCACGGCCGATTATCCGGCGCTGGCGGCGGCGCTCCACGGTAAGGCGGGAAAGACGGCTTCGATGCGCGATGTGCTGGAGGCTCCGGCGATTCTGCTGATTGGAAACGATCCCACGAACCAGCATCCGCTGCTGGCCTGGCAAATCCGAACGAACGTGCGCTTGAATCGGGCGCGACTTTACGTGATTAACTCCGCCGATATCAAGTTGCAGCGGCAGGCAACTGGATTCGCGATGGTGGCCGCTGGAACCGAGGCGAAAGCTGTCGCCTTTCTGGGCGGCGATGATTCACTGCTCGGGTCGATGACGGGGTTGGTGAACGGGTCTACAGGTGAGAGCACCACGCGCGAAACCTGGGCGGGGCTGCGCGAGAAAATTCGCGGCGAACAGAGTCTGGTGATCATTTTTGGGTCTGAAATTCGCGGGCGCGACGTGGAGAAGTTAGTGGCCTTCGCTGCCACACTTCCGGGAGCGAAACTTATCTGCCTGGGCGACTACGCGAATTCACGCGGAGCGAGTGAGATGGGACTTTATCCTGACCTGCTGCCGGGCTACGAGCCGCTTTCCGATTCCAGCAGGTTTCGTGAGGAATGGGGACCATTGCCGACGGAAAAGGGCCTGAGCCTACCGGAGATGATGGATGCTGCGGTCGCGGGGAAACTGAAAGCGCTGTATGTGACGGGCGCGAATCCAGTGGGGCGTCTGGGCATGGATCCCGCGGCCTTGTCGAAAACTTTTGTGGTTGTGCAAGACATGTTCCTGACTGAAACGGCCGCGATCGCCGATGTGGTCTTGCCCGCTGCCAATGCGTATGAAAAAGGCGGGACGTTTACCAACACCTGCGGCGAACTGCAATTGGTCAAAAAGGCCGGCGAACTGACGAATGCCAAGCCGGACTTCGAAATGATTGTTCGCATCGCGGACGCGATGGGCTCGGATGTGAGCGGCCTGGTTCCCTTCCGAAGCGGAACGCATTCGGACATGGGGCAATCGCGCGGCGCGCAATCAGGCGAGGCCGATCGTCATGCGGTTTGGCTGGAAGCCCATAACCTTGAACCGAAGATGACTCCGTTTGATCCCATGGCGATTCTGGATGAACTGCAGCGTGTGGTCGCGGGATATGATGTTTCGCGAGTTAATTTGCTGGCGGGAAACGATCAACATCTGGAGATTGCGGATGCGGGGGCGAGTCTGGTGCAGGATCCCGCACTGATCGTTCCGGCGAACAACGATTTATTTAGTTCCGGGACACTGGGACGGTATTCCAAGACATTGAATTCGGTTTTCGAAAACAAATCCGCGGTTCCGGAAGTGGCAGCGGACTAACCATTAACTAAAAATAAGGGCCGGATCAGTTCAAAAGCAGCGGACAAGAGTGTCCGCTCCACACGGGAAAAACTTGAGCATAACAGCGTTCCTTATCATTTCGCTTATCAAGTCGGTGGCCGTCGTCTTTATTCTTTTGACGGCGGTGGCTTACAGCGTCTGGCTGGAGCGCAAGGTTTCGGCGCGCATTCAGAATCGCTGGGGACCCACGCGGGTCGGCCCATTCGGCCTGCTACAACCGATGGCTGACGGCGTGAAGTTCATTTTTAAGGAAGATTTGACGCAGCCGCACGTTTATAAACCGCTTTACATCGCGGCGCCGATCATTGCCGTGGTCTTTGCTATTTCGTCGATTGCCGTGATCCCGTTTGGCACCTGGGTAAAGATTGGTCCGTTTGCCGGCATGGGTCCCTGGACCGTCGATATGCAGATTACCGATTTAAATATCGGACTGCTGGTGGTTCTGGCGATTACTTCGATGGGCGTTTACGGTGTCGCGCTCGCCGGATGGTCGTCGAACAATAAATACGCGCTGCTGGGCGGACTTCGCGCCAGCGCTCAGATGATCAGCTATGAAGTTTCGCTCGGCCTTTCGCTGGTCGGCGTAGTGATTATGTCGGGCAGCCTGAGCCTGCGCGCAATTGTGGATTCGCAAGGCGGAGTTTTCTGGGGCTTCATTCCCCGCTGGAATATCTTTCATGGCCAGACGATTGCATTTTTCGTTTACATGATTTCGGCGTACGCGGAAACAAACCGTACTCCGTTCGATTTGCCGGAAGCAGAATCGGAACTAGTCGCCGGGTATCACACCGAATACAGTGCGATGAAATTCGCCATGTTCTTCATGGCCGAATACGCCAACATGGTGACGGCCTCGTGCGTGGCCACATTGCTGTTTTTAGGCGGATGGCACGGGCCCATTTTTGGTCCGCCGATTTTACAAGCTCTGCTGCCGGTGTTCTGGTTTTGCCTAAAAGTTTTCTTTTTTATGTTCCTGTACGTTTGGGTGCGTTGGACTTTACCCCGGTTTCGCTATGACCAACTGATGGCGTTCGGGTGGAAGTTTCTATTGCCGCTGGCGATGGCAAACATCGTAGTAACGGCGTTGATCGTGGCGCTGCGGGCGTCGTAAAGAACTCGTTGTAAAGAACTCGAAGATGCTTCATCTAATTTTGTTTTCAATTTTCGGAGCGGTCTGCGTCGCGGGAGCGGTGAACCTGCTGGTGCAGAGTCATCCCATCAACAGCGCTCTTTCGCTGATCGTGGTGATGGCCTCACTGGCGGTTGAATATCTTCTGTTAGGCGCGGAGTTCGTGGCGGCCGTGCAAGTGATTGTCTACGCGGGCGCCATCATGGTCTTGTTCCTGATTACGATCATGCTGCTAAATGCGGGGGCGGAAGAACGGACCAAGGGAAGCCGCGTGGCGACCTTGCTCGGAGTTCCAGGAGTGGTGATCGGCGGAGTGCTGGTCGCCTGGACGCTGCTGCATCGCTCGGATTTACCGATGGTTTCGATCGGAGCGCTCAAGGGCGACCCGAGTAGCATCGCCAGGCTTCTATTCCACGATTTTCTGTTGCCCTTTGAAGTCACGTCGGTGCTGATTTTGATCGCGATTATGGGTGCCGTGGTGCTTGTCAGCCGGCCCGAAGTCATCGCCCGCGGCTCCCGAAAGGATGAACAATGATCCCTCTTTCCGCCTATCTGATCCTGAGCGGATTTCTGTTCGTCTGCGGAGTACTGGGCTTTCTCATCAAGCGCAATATCATCACCATCTTCATGTCGATCGAGTTGATGCTGAATGGCGTCAATCTTTCGTTCGTCGCCTTCGCAGCGCAGTGGCACGCACTCAGCGGACAAGTTTTCGTGTTTTTCGTGATGGTGGTAGCTGCGGCCGAGGCGGCGGTAGGTCTGGCGATCATTATTGCTGTCTACCGCACGCGTGAAACTTTGAATGTCGACCAGGTGAACCTGCTCAAGCTATGACGCAGAATCCTTATCTCTGGCTTGTTCCGATTCTGCCGCTGGCGGGAGCGGCGATCAACGGCTGTTTTGGCCGCCGATCGTCGAAGACGGCAATCACGGCGATCGCCTTGATCTTCAGCGGCGCGGCCTTTGCCCTGGCGTTGTTCCTGGCGGCGGGATTCTCGTCGGCATCCGCTCCTTATTACTACGATCTGGCGCACTGGCTGCGCGCGGGAGCTTTACAAGTCGACTTCAGCTTTTATCTGGACCAGCTATCGCTGGTCATGCTGCTGGTGGTCACCGGCGTCGGCTTCCTGATTCACATTTATTCGATCGGGTACATGTGGGACGACGACGGGTTCTACCGCTTCATGGCTTACCTGAACCTGTTCATGTTCTTCATGCTGACGCTGGTATTGGCGAAGAACTACCTGGTGATGTTTATCGGCTGGGAAGGCGTGGGGCTAGCGTCATACCTGCTCATCGGTTTCTGGTTTACGAAAGACTCTGCAGCCTCGGCGGGCAAGAAAGCGTTCATCGTCAATCGGATCGGCGATTTCGGGTTCTTGATCGCTCTGTTTTTGATGATCAAGCACTTTAATTCGCTCGACTTCAATGCTGTGTTCGCAGCGGTGCAGCAAATGCCGATGGGCGCTGCCAGTGTCGGAACGCTGACTGCGATCGGTCTTTTGTTGATGGTGGGTGCGGCGGGCAAGTCGGCGCAGATTCCTCTCTATGTGTGGCTGCCGGATGCGATGGAAGGTCCGACTCCTGTGTCGGCGTTGATTCACGCGGCGACCATGGTTACGGCTGGCGTTTATATGGTGGCGCGATCGTCCGCGATATTTGAGCGCGCGCCGATGGCGATGACGGTGGTTGCAATCATTGGAACGCTCACTGCACTTTTTGCCGCGACGATTGGCATGGCGCAAACCGACATCAAGAAGGTGCTGGCCTACTCCACGGTATCGCAACTCGGATACATGTTCATGGCCTGCGGCGTCGGGGCATTTTCGGCTGGCGTTTTCCATCTGATGACGCACGCGTTCTTCAAGGGATTATTGTTCCTGGCGGCAGGGTCGGTGATTCACGGCATTGGCGGCGAGCAGGACATGCGCAAAATGGGCGGCCTGCGCAAATACATGCCGGTGACGTTCTGGACGATGAGCATCGCGACGTTTACTATCGCCGGATTTCCGCCGCTGGCAGCCTTCTTTTCGAAAGACGAAATTCTTTGGAAGGCTTATTCCAGCCCGAACGGAAGTTGGATTTACTGGTTGATCGGGGTAATCACCGCGTTCCTCACCTCGTTCTACATGTTCCGGCTATGGTTCTTAACCTTCTTTGGCGATTACCGCGGGGGCGATACGAAGGAGGCGGAGCATCACTCGGCGAGCGCGCACGCTCACTCTGACGATTCTCATTCGGGTACGCATGGCCACGGTCACGAACCACACGAGAGCCCATGGGTGATGCTGGGGCCGTTGGTGGTCCTGGCAATTTTATCGGTAGGTGGCGGCTGGGTTGGAATCGGCGACCGTTTCGAACACTTTCTTGCTCCTGTATTCCAGAGCGGCGCTGTCGCTGAGATGGCGCATGAGACCGGGGCTGAAACATCAGGCGGTGGAACTGAAATGACGCTGACGATAATTTCGGTGGCTGCCGCGTTACTGGGTTTGCTACTCGCCGGGTTCCTGTACGTTCGACGTCCACAGTTGCCGGCACGCATCGCCGCGAGCCTGGGCGGTCTGTACGGTTTAGTGTCTCACAAGTACTACATCGACGAACTTTACAGCGCCCTGTTTGTTAAACCTTTGGTCGACGGCTCGACCACGATTCTTTGGCATGGAGTTGACCAGGGCATCATCGATGCGGCTGTCAACGAATCGGCGACTGCGGCGCGCGATGCGTCCGACGACGTTCGACATATGCAGTCCGGCAATCTGCGTTCTTATGCCGGTTGGATTGCCGCGGGCGGCGCGGTGGTTATCGCGTATATGGTCTGGATGGGGGTAACGCACTAAACATGGAAAGCCTCAGCCCCATCATTCTTACGCTGGTTACCTTCATTCCCGCCGCGGGCGGCTTGTTGATTCTTTTTATCCCCCGCCGCGACCGCGATATCAAACTTTTCGCCCTCGTCGTTTCTATCCTGGCGTTCGTGGCGTCGCTGCATTTGCCGGTGCACCTGCATCGGGAAACTGGTGTTTTCAAGTTTGAAATCAACCGGATTTGGATAACGAACCCTAACATTCATTACCACATGGGCATCGACGGAATTTCCGTCTGGCTGGTGGTGCTCACTACGTTTCTCACGCCCTTGTGCGTGCTGATCTCCTGGACTTCCATTCACGAACGGGTGAAGGAATTTTTTATCCTGCTGCTGATTTTGGAATCGGCTCTCATCGGCGTGTTTACGTCGCTCGATCTGTTCCTCTTCTATTTCTTCTGGGAAGCGACGCTGATCCCGATGGCGCTGCTGATCGGCATGTACGGTCACGGGCGCAAGGTCTACGCCGCAGTGAAATATTTTCTCTTCACCATGATCGGCTCGATGTTCATGTTGGCGGCGATTATCTGGCTGTATTCCAAGACGGGCAGCTTCGATTTCGTCGTGATTCAGAATGCGATCCGGAGCGGAAACGTTCCGGGATTTGAATCCGCGTCGTTATGGCTTTTCCTCGGCTTCTTTATCGCATTTG
>Ga0209006_10003109_pt1 | contig 15054 bp, 15 predicted proteins | sample JacPin_JW_Ref_O2_FD_188567 | JGI IMG/M metagenome (GOLD analysis project Ga0209006, IMG submission 188567) | Forest soil microbial communities from Algoma, Ontario, Canada - Jack Pine, Ontario site 1_JW_Ref_O2 (SPAdes) (version 2) | ecosystem: Environmental > Terrestrial > Soil > Boreal... | reverse complement strand
TAAGAGCATAGAGCTTCTTTCATGGACTTCAAACTCGTTTCCAATTACACGCCGCAAGGCGATCAAGCCGCGGCCATTCAGGCGCTGACGCGCGGCATCTATGACCGCGAGGCGCATCAGGTTCTGCTCGGCGTCACCGGGTCGGGCAAGACCTACACCATGGCCAAGGTGATTGAGGCGGTGAACCGTCCAGCTCTGGTGATGGCTCACAACAAAACGCTCGCGGCGCAGCTTTATCACGAATTCAAGAACTTCTTTCCCCACAATGCGGTCGAATATTTTGTATCGTATTACGACTATTACCAGCCCGAGGCCTACGTTCCCGCCGCCGATCTCTACATTGAAAAAGAAGCGACCATCAACGAAGAACTGGAAAAGCTGCGGCTTTCGGCGACGCGCTCTTTATTCGAGCGCCGCGATGCTTTGATCGTTTCTTCGGTGAGCTGCATCTACGGCCTCGGCTCGCCGGAAGCCTATTACGGCATGATGCTGTTTCTGGAAAAAGGCCAGAAGATTAAGCGCGAAGACATCACGCGCAAGCTGGTCGACATTCTTTACGAGCGCACCAACGGCGACTTCCGCCGCGGAACCTTCCGCGTGCGCGGCGACGTGATCGAGGTCTTCCCTACTTACGACGACATGGCCTATCGCATCGAGATGTGGGGCGACCAAGTCGAAGCGCTGTCGCAAATCGATCCGCTGTTCGGCACGGTCAAGCAAAAGTATGCGCGGCTCCCGATTTATCCCAAAACGCATTACGTGATGAAAGAAGAGACCCGCGCTTCCGCGGTTGATTCGATCAAGAAAGAGCTCGCGTGGTGGGAACCGGAACTGGAAAAACAGGGCCGCATGGTGGAAGCGCAGCGCGTCCATCAGCGGACGATGTTCGATCTGGAAATGATCAAGGCCATGGGCTACTGCCACGGCATTGAAAATTATTCGCGCCACTTTACCGGGCGGCTGCCGGGCGAGCCTCCGCCAACGCTGCTGGATTATTTTCCGCGCGATTTTTTGTTGTTCATCGACGAGTCGCACCAGACGGTGCCGCAGTTACGCGGTATGTATGCCGGCGACCGCTCGCGAAAAGAAGTACTGGTCGAATATGGCTTCCGCATGCCCTCGGCGCTGGACAACCGTCCGCTGACGTTTGAGGAGTGGGAGCATCGCACCAATCAGCTCGTGTATGTTTCGGCGACGCCGGGGCCGTATGAGCTGACCAAGTCGGCGGGCGTAGTGGTGGAGCAAATTATTCGGCCCACAGGGTTGATCGATCCCGAGGTCGAAGTGCGTCCGGTGAAGGGGCAGATTGACGATCTGCTGCACGAGATTCGTGCGCGCGTGGCCAAGGGTGAACGCGTCTTGGTGACGACTTTGACCAAGCGCATGTCGGAGGATCTGGCCGAGTATTACGCCGAAGTGGGCGTCAAGTGCCGCTACATGCATTCCGAAATCGAGACGCTGGAGCGGGTGAAGATTTTGCGCGACCTGCGCAAGGGCGAGTTCGATGTATTGATCGGAATCAATCTACTGCGCGAAGGTTTGGACTTGCCGGAAGTATCGCTGGTAGCGGTTCTGGATGCGGATAAAGAAGGCTTCCTGCGCTCGGCGGGATCATTGATTCAGACGATCGGCCGCTGCGCGCGGCATTTGAACGGTCGCGCGATTCTCTACGCCGACCGCATGACGGATTCGATGAAGCGCGCCATGGATGAAACGCTGCGCCGCCGCGCGATTCAGACGGCTTACAACGAAGAGAACGGGATCACGCCGGAGTCGATCGTCCGTCCGCTGGACATGACGCTGGCCGGAATTGTCGCGGCGGACTATGCGGACCTGACCGCAGGCGAAAGCGAAGGCATGCCAGAGTTCAGTTCGCAGCAGGATGTGAATGCCTATATCGAAAAACTGGAAAGCGACATGCGCGAAGCGGCGAAAAAGTTTGAGTTCGAGAAGGCGGCGAAGTTGCGGGATACGATTAAGGAGTTGAGGACAAAGGAGTTTTTATTCGCTTGAACTCCCGCACAGTTCCAAGATAGCTCTGTTCTCGCGGGTCATTCTAGTAGCTGCGCAGATGTACCCTGAGAAATTCCCCGTCCTGCGGCCAATACTTAGGATCATGCGGTACTAGCCGACCATCACTAATGTCATATCCAAACAGTTCAGACTCGATGTCATAAAGAGCCATTACGCACTCTTCGGCACGTTTTTCAAGCTTGCCGCGGTCCGTGATAACGGTTTCGTTAAGATGGTGAAAATCGTTGCGGTCGCTACCTGCAATACGCTCGAACGCTTCCAAACACCTTCGGCTCATGACTTGCTCGTTGCGCGCACGCGCTTTAAGTTTCTTGAGCTTGTCAATCAAGCGTTTGCCACGCGCTGACTTCTTGTCTCCATGAGCTTCCAAGACAAATTTCGCTAATCCCTCCGCGACGCTCTGCGAAAGGCAAATACAGCCATAGAAATGGCCGTCTCGAAAAAGATTGCCGCATTCTACTGAGGCACCATTAAACCAAGCATGCGGAATAAACTTATGAACCCTCACTCGTAATACGCGCACCAGCCTCTGCTCGAATTTATCTTCGTCGTCTTCTAGGAGAAGGATCCGCGTCAAATCAGCCTGAGTGGCCTGCATCGCGACACCGGGCTGCGTAGTGTTTCTGTTAGAGTCGTCGCCCATAGCTGGCTTCTACCTCTTACGGCGAACCCGCTTGCGGCCATTCCGCTTCGGGCGTGACTTTCTTGTTCTTAAGGATGACGCAATGCCTGCGGCTTTGATACAAAGCTTGCCCCCCGATAATTTGTTGCCTTTGCTTTTCGCGGCACGGCGGGGCAAAATAGAGTGCCCGTGCAGCACCCACTCCGACTCTACGCGCATATCAGGAACGACCGACCGTAAGTCGAGCAAATCGAATTCATGTGACCCGGGCGAATTGATGCCTGGCTTCCTTTCTTCGTCGATTGCAGCGGAGTACGCCATAATCCATGTATATACGCTTTCTGTTCGCCCAGTCAATTAAATAGCCCGATCTAGCTGTCGGCATATTCTGTTGGGGACAGAATCGCGACTCCCCGCCACGGATTCATCTCCAGCAAATCCGCATCCCCGGTAATGATCATGTCGGCCCTGCCGTTCAGCGCAACTTCCGGGAACTTGTTATCTTTCTGGTCACGGCACTCGCGGACAAGTTGAACGGTTGAGACGAATTCGGCCGTAGCGTTTTGTGTCGATGATGGGTTAAATGATGAAAGTAACTGAGATTCGAAGGACATGTTTTGCCTGTCCGGCGCAATGGGAAGGTACAACTGAATCAGGATACGTGTATATCAGGTTTCGATGGGGCGCCCTCGCCGTTAGGTCTGGTTCGACGATCAAGGATGCGATAGCCGGGCCCACAATATTCGAATGGCACGACCCTGACGGCGATGGCGGATTTATGGAGTATGACGAGTTGAAGAAGCTTACTGCCGGTGTATTAGATCTACCCGATGCGGAATCCCCCGAAGAATCGCATGATATTCCGGCAAAGAGTTAAACCAACTTGCACGCATCCGAAGCACTCATCTCTATCTCTTATCTTCCGTAAGCGGCGCTGGCGGCCAGCGGCTTGCGGTGGAACGTATAGCCGTCGAAGGTCTCGGAGCGGAAGTTCAAGTTGGGGGCGCTTAGTTTTTCGGTTTGGCTGAGAAACAAGTATCCGCCGGGCTCGAGATAAAGGTGTAGGCGCTCGATCAAGGCCGTGCGTTGCGCGCGGGAGAGAGACGGAAGCAGGTCCATGCAGAAGATGCAATCGAAGCGGCCGATATAAACCGGGCGGATCAAATTCATCACGTTGAATGTGACCATGCTGCGCAGACGCGCCTTGACCAGCAGGTGCGTGGCCGGAGAGATGTTCGGCGCAGAAATGCTCGGCGCAGAAATATTAGGAAAGATGCCCGGCGCAGTCATCTCGGAATCCAGTGCCGAATCGGCGGACGAATCGGCCATCGGGGCTTCCGAATCGGCCTGCGAAATATTCTTGCTACTTCTCGATAGGTTCGTATATCCGCTGTGTTCCTCCCGTGCGCGGCTGGACGCTCCAATCCTGGAAAAGCAGGCGCGGATCGAGGCAGGCGGAAGCCCGGCCAGTGCCGACTGCGGATAGAGTCCCCGCTCGGCGATCTGAATGGACGAAGGCAGCAGGTCACTACCCACAATCTGCACCGGCCAATCCTTCGTGCTCTGGCCTACGGTCTGGGCTGTGCTCTGTGCCCCCACACGGTTCGCCGGTGACGCGCCGGCGCGCTCTTTCTCCTTAGGACCGGTCGCCGAAGCGCCATTATATCCCGTGGCCGTCGAAAGCAAAGACCCGTTGCACACCGCCATGGCGATCGAATAGGCTTCCTCGCCGGTGGCGCAGCCCGCGCTCCAGACGCGGATTTGGCCGCCCTCGGCCGCCTTGCGCGATCCAAGCTGCGGCAGCACCTGACGCGCAAACGCATTCATCGCCCCAGGGTGGCGAAAAAAACCGGTCGTAGTATCGAGCAGGCCATCGAGAAATTGCGGGATAAGGGTAGGGTCCAGGTCGGGAGAACGCAGGCTCTCCAGCAAGGGCGCCGCCGATTCCAGTTGCTGGCTCTCCAAATACCTCGCCAGATGATCGGCGAGCGCGCTCGTGGGACAGTCCAGCAAAGCCCCGGTCTGGCGCTCAACCAATAGGCGCAACTCGGAAAGTTCGTGCTCAAGAATTGCGCCTCTGGTCATAAGTTTGTGCATGAACTCTTCCCCCCGGGATCGCTGCGTTCAGTTGTGGGGGAGTTGCGCTACGAGTTCTCAGTTCTCAGTTCTTAGTTCTCGGATTTCAGTTCTCTGTTCTCAGTCTCTTGGCGTGACGCCGAGAACTGTTCAGGAAGATTGCCTCAGCCGCCCAGCGCGGCCGCATATGGCTTACTGGAATCGTTCCTGGCCTGCAATACGCCCATATTCAATTCTTTCTCCAGCGACGAGAACCGCTGCAAAATTTCGTTGATGCGCAGCGTCATGTGGCGAATGGTTTCAATCTGCGCGCGCACCGGTGCGGAAAGCGTTCCCGGCTCGAACAACAGAAGATCGGAGTTCCCCAGCACCGACGTCAAAGCATTGTTCAGGTTGTGGCGCATTTCGAGCATGTAACGGCCCAGCGTCGCGTGGCGTTCCAGCGCGGCGCAAGCCTGTTCGGCTGAGCGTGCCCGGGCTTCGGCGCGGGCGCGGTGCGCAGCCTCGCTCGCAGCCATCACCATCACTTCAATCCAATTTTCGTCTCGCCGCAAAACCGCCACCCGAGGCCAGCGTTGCCGCACCAGTTGCGCAGTTTGCGGATCCATGCAGGTGAAGAACACAGGCTGGCTGGTCGAATGCAGAGGCTCCAGCACGATCGATAAAAGTTCGCGGCGCAATTCACCGACAATAGCCACATCGAACGATTCGGCGGCGAAGCACGGCCACAGATCTCCACTCACCAGGGTGAACGCTGGTACGACGCGTTCCATCTGCCAGCGCGCGGTGATGCGCCGGGAAAAATCAACATCGTCGGAGATGATCAGTACGGTTGGCTGGTCCACGTTGGTGTCGTCAATGCGTTACTTTTTCTTCTTCGGTTGCGGAGGTTCGTCGGCGTCCCACTCCGGCGAAGCGGTGACTTCGAATTCCGGGGCTTCTGCGGGAACGGGGTTCGCTGGCAGCTCATTCTTAGCCTCGGCAGCCATGGCGAACTTCCCCGCGGCTTTCACCGAGGCAGCACCGGCCCCCGCGGCGGCACCTTTCGCCCAGGCTGGACCTTTTGCCACGCCCCCGGCCTTCGCCGGAGCAGGCAAACTCGGCTCACTGCCGTCTGGCTTCGCAGCGGTCTTGCCGCGTCCCAAAGCTTCTTCCACCGAGGCCCGCAAATCCACCAGCATACGCAGTGGCTGGCCGGAGGAATATTCCGCCTGGAACATCACCTTCCACGACTGGCAGATCATGCGCAGGCGCATAATCGGCTCCTGCTCGGAAAACTGCGCGCGCCGGCAATCGATAGTTTCCACGCCGTTTTCCTCGAGTTCGTTCAGCCCATCGAGAATGGCGTTCAGATCGCCGTGCATCAAACGGAAGAACACGCGGCGCATCAGATATCCATAGCGTGTGAACGCAACCAGCGCCACCGGCAGAAAAAACAAATCTCCAGCTTGAGTTTTCGCCTTGCGTCCCTGCTCCAGCACTCCACTGTGCAGCAGTTCGTCCAGCGAGCGGCACTTGCGCGCCGAATCGAGCACCCGATCCAGCGCATTCAGCCATACCGGCGCCTTCAAGTCCACCGGCCCCAAGACCCGATCCAGCGACTGAGCCACATATCCCAGATCGACTTCATTGTCGATCTGCGAAGGCGCTGCCTGGCTGAAATACTGCACCAGAAGAAAATCAACTTTGTCGCGAACCGAGTCGCTCTTCGATTGTTTCGCCAGAAAATACTGCAACAGGTCACCCAGACCATCGTGCGCCACCATGGAACTGGTTTGCAGGAATTGCCGGAACTGGTGCGCCTCAATGCGCTTGTCGAGTTCTTCGATCCACTGCACGGCTTGCGTGATTACTGCCTCGTCATCGGGCATCCCGCCGGAATCGGCCAGCGCAGGGCAAGGTTCGACGTCGATGACGAACTCGCGGGCAATTTCAAAATATACGGGATACAAATTACAGGCCAGCTTCCACTGCGTGGCCAGGTCTTGCGGCGGCGGAGAAGGAGTCATGATTTCACGATCCAGTTGGGCACATCGGTCATAAACCGTGCGGCCACCACCGCTTTTCCGGGATGGTATTGCACGGCCACCACAGAAGCTTCCACATCCAGCGAGCCGTCGGAATTGCGCAGCCGGAGCACGTCGGCAAACTCCAGCGGAGTGGTGCAGGCAAATAAAATCTCGCGCGGTGTGCCGTATTCGATCACCGTGCTCTCGCCAAAGTTTTGCGCCGGGGGCTTAGCCACGTCGGTGGCATGGGCCATCTGCACCGGAATGCGCACCGGTACCGCCTCCGGAAAAAAGCGCGCCAGTTCGGCCACCGTGCTGGTGGCCTGCTTTGCCCGTCCCGTAGCTGCGGCGTGTAGCGCCAACCGAATCAGCGTTCCTTTTCAGCGTTGAGGCCGCTGTGAACGGTAGGCGGCCTCGCGGCAGTGTCAAGTTGTTATCGGCAAAAACGTAGTTACGCAAAAACCAAACGATCAGATGCGGGATTGGCTCTCCCTCCTCCCGGTTAGGAGGAGCGGTGGAGAGCCCATGTCCGCGGTTATGCCGGGTTAGGAGCATTTGACAAGCCACCTAAAAACACGGAAGGGCTAACACCGAGGTGGCTGTATTTTCAGTAAGTTAGACCAAGGATGAAGGGTTGGAGCTGAGGCCCGACCAAGGCTTCGTCTCAGGGTGAGACAGATATCTCACTTTCAGTCATTCAAAGGCTGCCTGTATTCCGCGGGAAGATTTCGAGGTTTCGCCGGAACCCGCAGTAAGTCTTGCGTCATCCCCAGCCCGAGGGCGCTTTGCTCTTTGCTCTTAGCTGAACGCTTTTGTTCTAACGAACCCCCTGACGATAATTGGCATCTATCTTGTCCGCATTGCTGTGCCTGCGAAGCAGAACCCGGAAAAATAGACGCCAGCGCACTTTTTCTCTCAAAGTCTGGCTCAGATTGACCGGCAGAGCGAAGGGCGGCGAGCCTCACAACTTGCCTGAGTCAGAAGTGTTGTTAAGGGTAGCGTTACTATTCTCTGGAGGTCTTGGACATGGATTTTTCGCGTGTGAAGCGCAGTTCGTGCGAGGTTCTCGCGAAGTATATCCCCGTAGGCTCGCTCTGTCTGGCGGCCGCGATTTCCTTTTCCGTAGCCGGAGTGGGCTGCGGACATCCCCATTACTACCGCGTTTACGATCCTTACTACACCGACTATCACGTCTGGAACCACGACGAAATTGTTTATTACAACAACTGGTCGGCGGAAACCCACCGCGATCCTCACCGCGACTTCCGCAAGCTTCCTCCGGAAGAACAAAAGGAATATTGGACTTGGCGCCACAATCATGGCGATCACCACTAAAAAAGAATAATCGAAGACATTCGTTCGTCGAAACGATTCAGGTCCACTGTCGCCCTCGCTTATATCGAGGCGAGGGCGGCGTCTGTGCGGACGAACTTGGCGCCAAGCTGGCGCAGCTCCGCCATGGCGTTGACGCCCGCGGCCGCATCCAGGGTTTCGATGGCATCTTCCACGATGCTCACGCGCCGCCCGCGCTGAAGCAGCCCCTTGGCCGCGAAACTTACGCAATATTCCGTCACCACTCCGAAAACAAAGAATTCTGGCTCGCCCAGGCGGCGCAGCAGAGCCTCCGCATGACGACTTTCGAAAATATCCAGAGTCTGTTTTTCCAGCAGGACCTGCTGATACGCGAAGAGATCGTCGGGAATCGCAGCGGCCGGATCATTAGGAACTCGAACAACCCTTGAGGTCAGCGCTTCCGGCACGAACTCTGCGCCCGCCGTGCCTTTTACGCAATGCGGTGCAAACGTATTGAACTCGGGATCGTCGGGAGCGTGGAAGCATCCGTGGGAAACCAGGAACACCCGATCCGCACGGGCGGCGTCGGTAAGGCGGCGAATGTTGGGCAATAACTTCTCCGCGCCCGGCACGTAGAGCTTCCCTCCGGGAAGCATGAAATCGGCCTGGGTATCGACCTCCCAGAGAATGTGGTTGCGAGAAATCATTTGCGCTCAGCGGACAAGAAAATCGAATCCTGAAACTCCCGACTGGTGCCCGAAGAAAACCTCGGCGTGGTCGTGCTGACCAATGCGGAGGAAGGAGGAGCGTTCGATTCCATTCTGTATCACATCCTCGACCACTACTTCACCGTACCGCCGACCGACTGGATTGCTGGCTTCAAAGCCCTCAAAGACGAGCAGGAAAAAGACGCCGCGGAAACGATAAAAAACGCCGAAGCCGCACGCGCTGCCAATTCCAAGCCCTCGCTGCCGCTGGAAAAATACGCCGGGATCTACAACGATGCCTGGTATGGGCCAATCAGCGTCCGCATGGAGAATGCCGGACTGGTCATCAGCTTCGATCACACTCCGGGCATGATTGGCGACTTGCAGCACTGGCAACACGACACTTTCAAAGCGCACTGGCGCCAGCGCACGATCGAGGATGCATTCATCACGTTTTCTCTGAACGCGGACGGGACCATCGAAAGCGCGAAGATGCAGGCTGTCTCGCCGCTGGCCGATTTCGGCTTCGACTATCAGGATCTGCTGCTGAAGCCGGGAAGCAAATGAACATGACTGCCTTAATCTTTATCCAGATACTCCTCGGGCACGTCGTCTTCGGGAACCTCGCGCGTGCGAACTTCCCTTTCATCGGCATCGTCAGCCCGTTCCACTCCGGCCACTACACCAGCTTCGAAAGTATTTCCCTCTTCGAGCAACTCACTGACGCTTTCCGAATCCGCGCGCTCAACCTCGGATAAGCCCTGCGAGTCAGCGTCTCCCGAAAGCGCCGGAGCCTTTCGGGGCCCAGAAAATGACGAGTTGGCCATTTTTCTTATTGACGTCGCCGGCTTCTTAGGCGCGTTGCTGCTTTTGGCGACAGGCTTGGCAGGCCGTTTAGCCGCCACTTTCTTCGGCGAGGCTTTCTTCTTCGCTGACTTCTTCGGAGTGACTTTCACAGCTCTGTTTTTTTTTGCGGGAGTCTTCTTCTTAGCTTTCTTTTTGGCGGCCATAGGGAAATTTTATCACCACGCGGCGGTCAACGATCAGAGGGAAACCTTCCAGCAGCCGGCGTGAGCACCGCCATCACGTGTAGTACCTCTCCGGTGACCTGGCGTGCCTACCCCAGGTAAAGAACCGCATCTTTTATTTCCGCGATGTTTCCGGTTGGTTGCCTTTTGAAAGAATCTTTGGTTTCCTCAGCCAATCCGCCGCTCCAGCAACCCTCGGCGTGATGGCGCGATGCAGTCCCGCACTAACGCTGCAATCTCATCCGCAGCCGTGTCCAAAGCAAAGTGTCCGCCGTCCACAACGTGAACTTGAGCATTCGGCACATCCTTGCGATAGCGTTCCGGTTCGCCGGGATCGAACGAGAGTTCATATTTGCCCCAGATCACCAGCAATCGCGGCTGCGTCTCGCGCATCCATGCCTGCCACTTCGGATAAGCCTCGACGTTGGTTCGATAGTCGTAGAACAGGTCGCTCTGAATGTCGGCCTGTACCGGCTGGCTCAAGAATGCAAATTCGTCGGTCCACAGATCGGGGTCGTAGCGATCCACGTTGGGATCGTTTCCCACATGACGGGTTCGGGTGGCAGCCAGCGACAGCAGATTCGCGCGCAACGCGCTTTCGTTGGCCGCGCGATCCGCCCAAAAAGCACGCCGCGTCTTCCAATTCACCCCCAGGCCTTCGTTGTGCGCGACCGCGTCCTGAACAATCAGAGCTTCCACGCGCTCCGGATGAGCCAAGGCCATGCGAAAACCCACCGGGCCGCCGTAATCCTGCATGTAGAGCGTGTATCTTGAAAGCCCGAGCGCCTCGGTGAAATGATTCATGATCTCGGCGTAGTGATCGAACGTATACGCAAATGTTTTGGGGTCCGGCCAGTCGCTATGCCCGAAGCCCGGATAATCGGGCGCGACCAGATGATAGCGATCCGAAAGCCGGGCAAAGAGCGGTTCGAACATTCGCGAAGATGATGGCAGCCCATGCAGCAGCAGAAGCGTGGGCGCATCTTTCGGTCCGGCCTCTCGATAGAAAATGGAGAGCCCATCAATTTGTATCGTGCGATAAAAAGTCGGATAGTTCATGGAATTCGCCCCCTCACCCGCGTCGACAATGTCCTTTACTTGTGCAATTTTTCCCGTCAATCTCCCGCCTCTGAACATCACCCCGACCTGATACACTCCTTCGTCCAAGCTGACTCAGGAGATGCTTATGGCAATGCAGCCCCCACCGCGAACCGATAATTCACCTATTGTAGTCCGCCCAGCCACGACGGAAGACGGCGCAGTCTGTGGCCGGATCTGCTATGACGCCTTCGCTAAGATTTCGAGCGAGCACGCTTTCCCTCCCGACTTTCCTTCGACTGACGTGGCCACACATGTCCTCTCGATGATGTTCGGTCATCCCGGTTTCTATTGCGTGGTCGCGCAAACAGGCAGCCAGATTTTGGGCAGCAACTGCCTTGATGAGCGTTCCGCGATTGCCGGGGTGGGGCCGATTACCATCGATCCTGAGATTCAGAACAACGGCGTCGGGCGCGCTCTGATGGAAGCAGTCCTTACCCGCTATGCGGAACGGGGATTCCCCGGCGCCCGCCTACTGCAAGCAGCCTTTCACAATCGCTCGCTATCTCTTTATACCAAGCTCGGCTTTGACACTCGCGAGCCGATATCCACGATGCAAGGCCCGCCGATCAAGATCGCCACTCCGGGTTACAGCATACGTCCCGCGATCCCTTCCGACGCGGAGGAATGCAACCGGCTTTGCCGCAGCGTGCACGGTCATGACCGCGGCGGCGAACTCCGCGACGCAATCGAACAAGCCACGGCCGAGGTCGCCGAGCGGAACGGCCGGATCGTGGCCTACGCCACCTCGATCGGCTTTTCCGGACATGCGGTTGGTGAGAGCAACCCGGATATCCAGGCGCTCATCGCAAATGCCGATGCCTTCCTCGGGCCCGGAATTCTGGTTCCAACTCGAAACGCGGGTCTGTTCCGGTGGTGCCTCAATAACGGCCTCCGCGTCGTGCAGCCGATGACGCTGATGACCCTGGGCCTCTACAACGAACCCGCAGGCGCATACCTGCCGTCGATACTTTATTAGGTTGAGACTCTGTAGAGTTGATTCGTCGCGCTGCCCGAAATTTACATCGTCAGCACAACTCGAAACTCCGCTTTGCCGCTCAACATTCGCGCGAAAGCCTCGGCCGCCTTTTCGAGCGGATAGGTTTCGATCATCGGACGCACGCCGCTTAGTTCGGCGAAGCGCAGGGTGTCCTCGGAATCGGCTGGCGTTCCCGCAGCCCATCCTTGAATGATCCGACATCCCATAATGAGTTGCGCAGGCGTGACTTCAATGGGATCGAATGCCGCGCCAATCACCATGAGGTTGCCGTTCGGCCCCAGACCGTCGATCAGCTCCGACATCGCCTTCGAGCTGGGAGCGGTCGCTACAATTACTCGCGCGCCACCCAACTTCTGCAACTCGTCGGCTGGTTTTGTCGCAGCGCTATCGATGTAAACCCTGGCTCCGAGTTTCTTCGCCAGCGCCTCGTTCTCGGTCCCGCGTCCAATCGCGGCCACGTTGTAGCCAAACTTGCTCGCGAATTGAACCCCCAGGTGACCCAGTCCGCCGATACCCTGCACCGCAACCAGATCTCCCGGCAACGCCCCGCTATGCCGCAGCGCGTTGTAGGTGGTGATGCCCGCGCACAAAAGCGGAGCTGCGTCGGTGTCGCTGAGACTGTCCGGAATCGAGACCAGCGCCTCCACCGGAGCCACCATGTATTGCTGATATCCGCCGTCATAACTGACGCCGCAAATCTTCAAATTCCGGCAATTGCGAAAATCCCCGCGGCGGCATTCGCGGCACGTGTTGTCCTGTCCGCCATGCCATCCCACGCCAACCCGCTGCCCCTTCTTCCACGCGGAAACACCTTCGCCCACGTCGTCGATGATGCCCGCCACTTCATGGCCCGGCACGCGCGGATATTCAATTCCCGGCCACAAGCCTTCTTTCGTGAGCACATCGCTATGGCAAACTCCGCAGGCCTGCACTTTGATGCGCACGTGTCCTGCGTCAGGCTCAGGAATCTCGCGCTCCACGATCTGGAAGTCTGCTCCAGGTTTGGGAACTTGGACCACTTTCATCCGCGTCATCTTCATGGGCACTACCGTGGCTCTGCTGGTTGCCATAAATTCTCCTATGGATTTAATGCGATGGTGTCGGCAAACTGCCGGCACCCGGATTTTGATTCAAATGCCTTTACTAAAGGTGCAATGCTTTCGAATTTGTTTATTTTGGGTATAGCTTGCGAGTTTTTTGAGGCCGGCTCCATGATCGGCTGATCTAATTGTTCGAGGTGCGACATGCAACTGAAGCCCTTCTTATTGGACATGTGGCTCGACCGCTACGAGCATGATATCGAATTTAACTTAGCCTCAAGCGAAGGACCGCGCTGGTCCCTGAATGAGATCCTGAAGCTCGCGAGTGAAGAGGAGCGGCAGTACTTTCTGAATCACCGGCTGCAATACAGCCGCCCGGCCGGAGCAGAGAGCTTACGCGCAGCCATCGCCGATATGCAGGACGTTGATGTCGACGCTGTCCAGGTCGTAACCGGCGCCTCCGAGGCACTTCTCATTCTGTTTTGGCTGGCCGCGGAACCGGGAGCCAACGTTGTCCTCCCTCAACCGGGCTATCCACCGTTTTCAGCGTTACCTGAATCCCTCGGGATAGAGATTCGCAACTACGCGGTTCGCAAGGAGAACGACTTCCGTGTCGATCTCGATGAGATCAAGCGACTGGTGGATCGAAATACAAAGTTGGTTCTAATTAACAGTCCTCACAATCCCACTGGCGCCACGATTAGCGATGTGGAACTGGACAGCTTGCACGAGTTCACAGCGTCTCGTGAAATTCAGTTGGTGAGCGACGAGGTGTACCACCCTATCTATCATGGGCAGCCGACAAAATCGGCTTCCCGCCTGCGGCACGCGACGGTAATTCATGATTTCTCGAAAGCTTTCCCTTTATCCGGCGTGCGCACCGGCTGGATGATCGAGCACGATCCCAAGCGCCGCGAACTCTACTGGAATGCGCGCACCATTTTTTCCATTTCCAACAACACCGCCGGAGAAATGCTGGGAGAGATTGCCATGCGCCATCGCGACATCGTCCTCGGGAAAACGCAGAAAACCGCAACGCAAAATCTTCAGCAGCTTTCCACCTTTATGTCCGAGCATCGGGAGACGCTTGGCTGGATTCCTCCTCGCGGGGGAGTGACCGCCTTCCCATGGCTCGTCAGTGGAGAGAACAGCCGCGCTTTTTGCCAAGCCGCGGCGGAACATGGCATCCTGCTCGCCCCCGGGGATTGTTGGGACGCGCCCTCGCATTTTCGCCTTGGCTTCGCGGCGATGGCCGACAAATTTCCCGACGCCCTGGACCGGCTGGGAGAATTTGTCAAAAGTTGGTCCGCCGCGAACGTAACCAAAGCGTGACGGAAAGGGATGAAACCAGGGGCGCTTATTTTCACCACTTCATTGAGTCTCTACCGGGAACGACATAAAACCACAATCGATCTTGGAGCCACTAGGTATTTCGTCCGCCCTAAAGGGATCCCGTCGTCCGAGAAATCATCTGGACCGGGCCAAGCGGTGTCCACGATTCTCTTCCACTCCTGTGCTGTTCCCTCCTGCACAGTGAACTCCAACTCTTCCCAGTACGCATTGATCATCACGTAGATGTCGTCGTCACTTTGAGAAGCGCCGTGGAGGCAGAATGCCAGGCTGTGCGAGTCCTGGGACAAATCGACCCTGGGGCCGACGCCGTACCAGGAAACATCCTCCCGCCAGAACCTGCTCCGGCTCAGCGAGGGATGATTTCTTCGGAAGGCAATCATCTTCTTGAAGAACTGGAAGATGTCCTTGTTGGATTGGAGTTGACTCCAATCCAGCCATCCAATTTCGTTATCCTGGTTATAGGGATTGTTGTTGCCAAATTGCGTGTTCATGAACTCATCGCCGGCGCGAAACATCGGCGTACCGTTGGACAAGAAGAGCAGGCAGCAGAAATTCTTTACCTGCTGCCGGCGCAATCCGCGGACTGCGGCGGAGGCGTTCTCATCCCCTTCCTGCCCACAATTCCAACTGAAGTTCGCGTCAGTACCGTCCTGATTATTATTTCCGTTTTGCGAATTGTGCTTGCGGTCATAAGAGACGAGATCGTAGAGGGTGAAGCCGTCGTGGGACGTCACATAATTCACGCTCTGATATGCGTGATAAGCATCGGCCCGGCTGTCAGGAAACAGGTCATC